>Ga0137437_1000884_pt1 | contig 10097 bp, 10 predicted proteins | sample EasRivERMGT138_2_FD_102332 | JGI IMG/M metagenome (GOLD analysis project Ga0137437, IMG submission 102332) | Soil microbial communities from meander-bound floodplain in the East River, Colorado, USA - East River MetaG ERMGT138_2 | ecosystem: Environmental > Terrestrial > Soil > Floodplain ... | reverse complement strand
CTACAACACCGAGAATCGCACCGACTACATGACCGAGCTCCGGGCGGGATCGTCGGTGATGATCAGCGACATCCACGGCCGCGTCCGGCGAGCGCCGGTCGGCCGCATGAAGACCGAGATCCGTCCGCTCCGCTTGATCGAGGTCGAGTTTTCGGGCGGGGAGCGCGCCAACATCATCATGCAGGATGACTGGCATGTCCGGATTTTCTCCGCGGAGGGCACGCCGCGGAACATCACCGAGCTCAAACCCGGTGATCTCGTGCTCGGCCACGTCGCTCAGCCCGGTCGCCACGTCGGGATCAAGGTCGACGAGCACATCCTCGAGTCGTGAAGGAGGCGATCATGTCTGGCAAGATCCACCGACTCGGAAGGTTCCGCTATCCTGGCTCGCGGCTCGGATTGATCGTCCCGATCGACCATGGGCTGACGATCGGTCCGGTGACCGGACTGGGCTGCGTCGACGAGATCGCCGGCTGGCTCGACCATCCCGCGATCACCGGCGTGATCGGCCACAAGGGCATGATCACGCGACTCGCCGAGCGCGGCCTGTTGTCGCGGCTCGGCGTGATGGTCCACCTCAACGGGATGAGCACGCTCGGCCCGAGCGCCGATCGCAAGGAGCGGCTGACCGCGGTCGAGACGGCAGTTCGGCTCGGTGCCGACGGTGTGTCGTTGCAGGTCAACTTCGACGGGACCAATGACGCTCACAACCTCGCGTTGCTCGGCGAGGTCGTTGATGAGGCCGCCCGGTTTGCGCTGCCGGTCCTGGCGATGGTCTATGACAAGGTCACGACCCCTACCATCGGGTCGCGGATCGGGCGGCTGCGTCACCTGATGCGGATCGGATGGGAGCTTGGTGTCGACGCGGTGAAGATCGCGCCCCCCGACGAGCTCGCCGCGATCGAGGCTGTGATGACCGGGCTTGCGGAGGATCTGCCGATCTTCTTCGCCGGTGGCGAGGTCACCGGCTATGAACGCACGGCCGCGCTGGCGCGTGAGGCGATCCGCTGCGGAGCGGCCGGGCTGTGTGCCGGGCGCAACGTGTTCGGACAGCCGGATCCGGCCGACGCGCTCGATCGGCTCGGTGCGGTACTCGGCGCACCAGTGCGTCGCGCAACCGGCCATGCGCAGGGGCTCACATCGATCGATGGCGTCGGGCGCGCCGCGACGGGGTTTTAGGATGACGATCCTCGACGCTCACGCTCATGTCAGCCCCGATCCGGCCTCCGCTACGCGGCTCCTCACCGCGATGGACGCCTCCGGGATCGCGCGCGCGATCGTCCTGGCGGGCGGCGTGCTCCCGCCGGCCCAGCTCGCGCGTCAGTTCGCCGGCGATCCAGGCGTTGACGTCGACGCCGACAATGCAGCGGTGCTGCGCGCGGCCACCGCGTCCGGCGGCCGGTTGATCCCGTTCTACTTCGCGAACCCGCACCGTGGTGCGGCCGCGTACGAAGTCGAAGGTGCGGCGTTTGCCGGCCTCAAGCTCGGACCGGTCATCCACGGTGTCGCGTTCGACGACCCGCGGACGGTCGCGCTGATCGCGGTGGCAGAGCGCTTCGGCCACCCGGTGTACGCGCACTGCCTGGGCCGTACCGGCTTGACCGTCGCCGACTACGTCGCGCTCGCGCGGCGATTTCCAGGGGTGCGGTTCATGCTCGGGCACGCGGGGATCGGCACCTGCGACTTCGCGGCCGTCGCCGAGCTCGCCGGCGTCGACAACGTGTGGTTCGAGACCTCGGGCGGCTTCACCTCCGTGGTCGCGGCCGCATGCGCCACCCTCGGCGCGGCCCGGGTCGTGTTCGGGGGAGAGTTCCCGCTCCAGAGCCCGGCCGCCGAGCTCGCCAAGATCCGCCACGCGGGACTCAGCGATGCGGAGCAAGCGCTGGTGCTCGGCGGCTCGCTCGCGGCGCTGCTCGGCGCGGGTCAGACGAGCTCCGCGACTCCGCGACCGGCGTCATGATCGACATCGGCAACGGGCCCACTTCTTTCGATCCATCGGAGCTCTGTCATGCGCCTTGATCAGCCCACCTACCTGCCCCCGACCGTGCGCGCAGCCCTCGCCGCCGACCCGTTGCTCGGATGCGGCAACTACCTGTTCCACGCCGCTGCCACCAGCCCGGCGCCCGACACGGCGTTGATGTTTCTCGACCGCGCGCTCACGACCGCGGCGGGTCCGGTCACGGAGCTGTCGCTCACCGCGCTGCGCAGCCACGTCGAACGCGTTGCGGCCGGCTATCATGCGCGCGGGGTCGTGCCTCGCGACCCGGTCGGCATCTACCTCATGGAGGGCGTGGGATCGCTGATCCACTATCTCGCGCTCACCTCGCTCGGTGCGATCGCGGTGCAGGTCAACGGGGCGATGCGCCCCGAGATCGCGGCGCGCTACCTGGTCCGGGTCGGCGTGGTCGGTTTGGTCACCGACGCTAGTCATCATGCTGCGCTCGCCGCACACCTCGATCCCGGTGCGCCGCTCGGGTTCGTCATGATCGACAATCTCGATGAGGCCCCGGTCGCGGGGCCGCTGCCGGCGACGTATCCGTATCGCCACGCCGACGAGGATCTGGTCATGATCTGCCACTCGTCCGGTACCACCGGCGTACCGAAGGCGGTGATGTTCGCGCACCAGCAGTTCTTCCATGGTGTGCGGTGGCGGCTCGCAGATACCGCGGCGGCGCGTCCCGAGCGTCTGCTGTCGGCGCTGCCGCACTCGCACTCCGCCGGCATCGCGTTCCCGATGCTGGCGCTGCTCGCCGGCAACCCCGTGTTCGTGATGTCGGATCGGAGCGCGGCTCGCGTCGCGCCGCGGATCGAATCGTTCCGGCCCTCGCTGGTGGCCGCGTTCCCTGAAACTCACGTCGAGCTCAGCGAGCTTGACGTCGCCGCTCACGATCTGTCCTCGGTGCGCGCGTTCATCAATACCGGCGACGCCGCTCACGAGCGACACATCCGCCGGCTGGTCGGGACCGGCGCGGTGTTCATCGACGGTCTGGGCTCGTCGGAGATGGGGTTCTCGCTGTTTCACAAGGTGCATACCCGAGACGCCGCCACGGCTCGTCGCTCGGTGGGCCGCCCGCACGCGTGGGTCGAGGTCGCCGTGCTCGATGAGGATGGCGCGCTGCTGCCGCCGGGTCGGGTCGGCAGGCTCGGCGTTCGGGCGCCGACGATCACGCCGGGCTACTGGAACGACAGCCTCCTGACCGTGCGCTCTCGGCTCGCGGGCTACTGGCTGACCGGCGATCTGGTCTATCGCGACGGCAACGGCGAATTGTTCCACGTGGACCGGGTCCCCGACGCGATCAAGACCCGATCGGGGATGGTCTACAGCCTCGTGGTCGAGGAGCTGCTCCAGGATGGCCTGCCCGACGTCGAAGAGTGCTCGGTGATCGGCGTCCCCGCGGATGCCGGGCTCCAGGCCGCGCTCGCGGTTGTCCGGCTGCGGCACGGCGCGGTGGTCGATCAGACGCTCTTGCGCGCGCGTGCGGATGAGTTGCTCGCCACGGCCGAGCTGCCGGTCCTCGCCGGCCTCGCCATCGCCACCATCGGCGACATCCCGACGGGCCCGACCGGCAAGGTCTTGAAGCGCGAGCTTCGCGCTCGCTACGCCAGTCACCCGATCGAACCATCGGGATCCGGCGCCATGTCAACGAGGAGCTGACGGTGAATACCTTGTCCGTTGCCCGCACATCGGGTACTGTGCTTGCTGTCCGGTTCGCGGACATCGACCTCGCGTCTGACGACAACCGCGTCGAGTACGTCACCGCGACCAACCTACCCGCGCTCGAGGCGATGGGCCAGACCGTGCTGCGCGAGGAGGAGTTGTGACCACGGCGACCGCGCGCGTCGTCGACCTCGCCCTGAGAGCTCCGTACTACCGGGAGAAGCTTCGGGACTGGGCCCTGCATCCGAGCTGGGACACGCTCCCGTTCACGACGAAAGACGATCTGCGCGCGGCGTACCCGTTCGGGCTGCTCGCGACTTCGCGCGAGGGCATCGCCAGCTACCACGAGTCCAGTGGGACCTCCGGCGAGCCCACGCCGACGTTCTTCACGGAGCCGGATTGGGATGATATTGCATCGCGATTCGCGCGAAACGCAGTCGCGCTGTGCCCCACGGACACCGTCCTCATCAAGACTCCGTACTCGATGGTGACGACTGCCCACCAGATGCATCGTGCCGCTCGGATGAAGGGCGCCCTCGTCATCCCGGCCGACAACCGGTGCTCCAACATGCCGTACTCGAAAGTGATCCGGCTGTTGAAGGACCTGAGCGTCACCGTGGTGTGGTGCATGCCGTTCGAGGCCTTGATCTGGGCGGCAGCCGCTGCGGCCCACGGGCTGGACCCCAGGACCGACTTCCCGGCGCTTCGCGCGTTCGTGGTCGCCGGCGAGCCCGTCGGTCCGGCCAAGAAGCAACGCATCCAGGAGATCTGGGGCGCCCGCGTCTTCGAAGACTACGGGAGTACCGAGACCGGGAGCCTGGCCGGCGATTGCGAATCAGGCAACCTGCACGCCTGGACCGATCGGCTGCTCTACGAGGTGGTCGACCCCGACACCCAGCAGGTCTCGCTGGAAGGCGTGGGGCTGCTCGCGATCACGCCGCTGTTCCGCGAGGCGCAGCCGCTGCTGCGCTACCTGGTGGGCGACCGCGTCGAGATCCGATCCAACGCCTGCGCTTGTGGCTCGGAGTTTCCGGTGATCAGGGTCCTCGGTCGTGAGGAGTCGGGGGTTCGACTGGGGGAAGCCGTGGTGTTCCCGAGCCGGATCGAAGAAGCGGTGTTCCAGCTTCCGCGCTCGCATGAGGTCGTGTTCTGGCGGGCGAGGGTCACTCCGGAGCCCATGGGCCTCGAAGTGGAGATCGAGTGTCCTGAACAACACCAGGCGGAAGCGTCGAGCGCGCTTGCCTCCAGGCTTCGAGACGAGCTGCGGCTCCCCGCGCGCGTGCGAGGCGTGATGCCGGGAACCATCTTCCCGAGCAAGTTCTTTACCGAAACCTACCGCTTGCTGAAACCTCGTTACGTGTTCGCCGCCGGGGAGGACTGGGACAAGGCCTCACCGTACTGAGCGGGCTTCTGAGTGTGGAATGTAATCGCAGTTGACAAGTGCGCCGCTCCCAACCGGAGCAGCAACGAAGGATAGTGCAGCTATGATGCATGAATTTCAGGTCACGGGTCAGTGGCAAGGGGGTAGGGCCGGGCAGGGGGAAACCGCCGCCCAGCACGTCAGTACGATGATCAGCCTCCCCAAGGAGCTGGGTGGCGCCGCCCGCGGGACCAATCCCGAGGAGATGCTGTTCAGCACGGCCGCCGCTTGTTATCTGATCACCTTGGGCATCATCCTCGAAAAGCGGGGAATTCCGACCGAACGCCTCGAGGTGATCACCACCGGGACCATGGACGACGAGAAGCTCAAGATCACGAAGATCGTCCACGAACCGAAGATCAGGCTGATGTCTGCTCCGACCGCAGAACAGCAGACCTCGATCAAAGAAGCAATTCACCGGGCCGAGCAGATGTGCCTGATCTCGAACGCGATCCGCGGGAACGTAGAAGTCGTGGTCCTGTCGAACGAAGCGACCTGCGAGAGTCCGCGATGAGCCACGCCGCGTCGGAGCCGCCCCCGGCTCGCGCTCGGCCTGTGACGCTTGATGAGCTCAAGAAGCACCTGCAGAATCAGAAGGACGTCGCGCTACCGCCCCTCGAAACGCGGCCGAGCGACGTCTTCATCGCCACGTTCTCGAAGAGCGGGACGACGTGGGTGCAGCAGATCGTCCATGGCCTGCGAACGAACGGGTCCATGGATTTTTCCGAGATTTCACTGATTATTCCCTGGTACGAGGCTGCGGAGTTACTCGGAATCGACGTCAACGCGCCGCAGCTGGCCGAGCCGCGAGCCTTCAAGACCCACCTGCCCTGGTACAAGGTGCCGAAGGGTGGCCGGTATATCTATGTCGTTCGTGACCCGGCCGACGCCCTGGTCTCCTATTACCATTACATGAACGGCGTGATGTTCGAGCGCGACACCATCGAGCTCGAGGCGTTCTGCACCGAGATCTTCTCGAGACCCAAGCACTTCGGTACGTACTTCAGTCACCTGCAGTCGTGGTGGGAGCAGCGGCACCGAGCGGATGTGCTGAGCTTGTGCTTCGAGGAGATGAAGGAAGACCACGCAGGCGCGGTTCGGCGGATCGCGCGCTTCCTGGGCATCGATGCCGGTGAGGAGCTGCTGTCGCGAACTACGCAGCAGTCGACGTTCGAGTTCATGCTCGCGCACCGGGACAAGTTCGAGGATGCGTCGGTCACCAAGGCGTTCAGTCGAATGAGGGGGCTGTCGCCGGCCTCGACGGCGAAGATCCGGGCCGGCCGCGTCGGAGACGGGGCCAACCTGTCGGCGAGCCTGCGCGCCACGCTCGACGACGCCTGGGCGCGCGAGCTGGAAGGCCCGCTCGGCCTGCGCTCCTACGCCGAGCTCCGCGCGACGATGCGCGGCGAACGTAGCTAGTTTCCAGCACGATGCGCGCATTTATCGCAGCTACCGGGTGTCGGACATGTACACCGCTCCGTACTAGCTACCTGGTTCACCGGTACGTGTTGTTGGACGTATGGTTTCCGGCGCAGCTTCGATCCGCGGCTCAGTCGCCGCTCAGTACGTCCCCGAACGGCTCGAAGGTCGCGCCGTGTAAGCGCGCCAGCTGCAACTGCGAAAGCACTCGGAAGTCGGTCGCGCTGGTGGTGATCTCGGTGCCCGGGGTCGCAACGGGTACCACGAACTTGGTAAGGCTCGCCGCCTGCTTCATGATGTTCTCGCGCGACAGGTCATTGCCGCACTTCGTGAGCACGCTGACCAAGGTCATGCTCATGCCGTACGCGAAGATCGCGTTGGCGTCGGTCGGATCGACCTCGGGGAGGTACTGCTTCATGAACGCGCGGTAGTCGTTCATGCCGGGGTCGTTCGCCAGCCTGGGATCGCTGGGGTCCTTCAGGAAGACACCGGTGATGATGCCGGCGGCTTTATCGAGCTCGACCGGCTTCTGTCCCGTCGTGATCGACACCGCGACGTTGGACATGATGTGGAACGGCTTCCACCCCGTGTCGAACACCTTGCGAATGATCTGCGCCGCAAACCTGGGAATCGCCGCGGTGATCAGCGTGTCGCAACCCGCCGCCTGCAGCGTCAAGACCTGCGAATCCACGGTGGGATCGGCCACCTCGTAGGACGCGGTCTTGAGCACCATCTTGTCATACTGGTCGCCGAGGATGTCGCGTAGCCCGACCAGATAGTCCTTGCCGAGGTCGTCATTCTGGTAGATCACACAGATCTTGGCAGCGGGCTTCTCCTTCAAGAGGTAGCGGGCGTAGATCCTGGCCTCGGTGCGAAAGCTGGGCTGCCAGCCGATCGTCCATGGGAAGTGAGCCGGATCGGCCCACTTGTCGGCGCCGCTCACGATGAATAGCTGTGGGACCTTCTTGTCGTTCAAGTAGCGCTGGACCGCCGTGTTGGGTGCCGTGCCAACGCTGCCGTACACGAACGCGACCCCTTCGTCCTCGATGAGCTTGCGGGTTTGCTCCATCGTCCTGGGAGGGCTGTAACTGTCGTCGAGGCTGATGAGGTTGATCTTGCGGCCGTTGATGCCGCCGTTTTCGTTGATCATCTTGAAGTACGCCCTGTCGGCCTTACCGATCGTGCTGAACCCCGACGCCGGCCCGCTGTAGGGCATGGTCTGGCCGATCTTGATGTCGGTGGCGGTGATGCCAGGCATCGCCTGGGACGAGCTGTGCGACCTCTTCTTGCTGCACCCGCCCACCAGCAGGACGCCGGTCATGGCCGAGAGCGCGAGGAACCCGACATACAAAGAGGTGAGCGCAGACGTGACGACAACCCGGTTCCGTTTCGACATGTATCCTCTGTTCCTCCAGCGTGACGGTCGCGAGCGCGAACGTGGCGAGCGCGAGGTAAAGCCCTCGAAGCGACCTTCGAGCAGCATCGCAAGACCGGGGATTGTAGCTCGTTTGGCGAGTTGATCGGCGGTCCGACCAACCCTGGTCTCCGAAGCTATCGGCGTGAATCTCCGGGGCTGCCGGGCGGCGCCACGAGCTCGCCGAGATCGGTGTCGAACGCCAGCGTGACGCGCGGCACCTGCGCTCAGCGGTACGTGTTGGTCGACGTATGGTTTCCCGCGAGCCACTCGGCGAGCGTGCGGTGCGCGCTGTCCCGGCGCGCCTGGACGACGTCCGCGCGGAGCGCCTCGGGCGCGTCACACGTGAGCTCGACGATCATCCCGTTGGGGTCCTTCACGTACAACGAGCGGCAGTAGCCGTGCTCGAGGACGTAGGTGTCCGGATCGCGGTACCCCGCCGCGGCGAGCCGCGACGCGACGGCGGCTTGCGTGCTCGCGTCGACGTTGAGCGCGATATGCATGAACGGCGAGGCCGGCATCTCCGGGCCGAACAGGCGCTGGTCACGGTCGTGCGCGAACTGAAAGAACGCGAGCGCGCTGCCATCTTCGAGCTCGAAGAAGCAATGACAGTAGGTGCGGAGCTCGCCGAACAGCTCGTCCGACTCACGCCACGTCGCCACGAGGGGCAACCCGATGAGGTCCTCGTAGAACGCTCTCGTCTTCTCGAGGTCCTTGGAGACGTACGCGGTGTGGTGAAGCCGGGTGGGTCGTGCAGCCATGGCCAGTTCCTTCCTGTTTTCGCCGCGGCGACGATAGCACCGAGCACACACCCGGGATGAGCCCGAGCACCGGTGTCGGGGCCCCGGCGCGCTATTGCGCCGGGCGGCCTCGCTCGGTCGCCTGCGGCACCTCCACGAGCCGGCCGCTGGTGACCTCGTAGATGTAGCCGTGGATCGGAATCGACCGCGGGACCAGCGGGTGCTGGCGGATGCGTTCGACGTCGATCACGACGCTCTCGGCGAGGTTCTTGATCGTCAGCCAGTCGATGAAGTCGCCGGCGCGCGAGCCGCCGCCGCTCGCCGGATCGGTCCACCGCGTGCCGTCGAACGCCGCGGTCGCGAGGCTCTGGGCCAGCAGATCGCGGATCACCTCGTCGGTGAACAGCTCCATGCCGCAGTTGGTGTGATGGATCACGAACCACTCGTTGGTGCCGAGCAGCTTGTGCGAGATGACCAGCGAGCGGATCGCGTCGTCGCTCGCGCGGCCCCCGGCGTTGCGGATCACGTGCGCGTCGCCCTCGGCCAGCCCGGCGAGCTTCGCCGGGTCCAGCCGCGCGTCCATGCACGTGAGGATCGCGAAGCCGCGCGCGGGCGGCAGGGCGAGCTTGGCCTTGTCGCCGAAGTGCTCGGCGTACTGGTGGTTGGCGTTTAGCACCTCATCGCGGATCTTGGTCATGTCAGCTCCGATCGGCCTGATTGCCTGTGCCCGAGTATCTGTTATAACGGACGAACGTCAAGCGCGTTGATGCGCGTCACGGGGTAGCTTTTGGCTGACAGATCCGGGGTGGCGTGGGCACGAACGCGGCATGAAGTCCCTCGTGCTCTGCCTCGCGTTGCTCGCGGTCGGGTGCCCCGATCGCTCGATCTCACCGATCGATCCGGTGCCGAGCGCCGTGTTCACCAAGGACATCCCGGTCAGCGCCGACATCGACGTCCTGTTCGTGATCGACAATTCGAAGTCGACCCACGACAAGCAGACGATCTTTGCGAGCAACTTTCCGAACTTCGTCACCTCGCTCCAGCGCTTCCCGGGCGGCCTCCCCAACGTGCACCTCGGGGTGGTGACCTCGACCGTCGACATCGGCGTCGCCACGTTCGGCACGGCATGCCACCCCGTGGCCGGGCAGGACGGCGTCCTGCAGAACGCGCCGCTCGAGGCAACGGCGACGTGCCAGCCGGCGACGACCGACAGGTTCCTCGCCGACGTCGCGCAGCCGGGCGGCAGCCGTACGCGCAACTACACCGGGGAGCTCCCCGCCGCGCTCTCGTGCATCGCTCAGGTCGGCGAGACCGGCTGCGGCTTCGAGGCGCCGCTCGAGGCGATGAAGCACGCGCTCGACGGCTCGCACCACGACAACGCAGGCTTCTTGCGCCGCGCTGCGTTCCTCGCGGTCGCGGTCCTCAGCGATGAGGACGATTGCTCCG
>Ga0137437_1000883_pt1 | contig 10101 bp, 9 predicted proteins | sample EasRivERMGT138_2_FD_102332 | JGI IMG/M metagenome (GOLD analysis project Ga0137437, IMG submission 102332) | Soil microbial communities from meander-bound floodplain in the East River, Colorado, USA - East River MetaG ERMGT138_2 | ecosystem: Environmental > Terrestrial > Soil > Floodplain ... | reverse complement strand
TGGCCCAGGATCAGCGGTCCCCAGGAGCAGACGTAATCCAGGTAGCTTTTGCCGTCCGCGTCGAACAGCCTCGCGCCTTTGGCGCGCGCCACGAAAAAAGGCGTCCCGCCCACTGCCCGGAACGCCCGTACGGGTGAATTCACGCCACCGGGCAACACCCGTTTCGCCCGGTCGAAGAGCTCGCTCGATCGTGTCACGTCAGCGCGGCCGCCTGGAAATCGTAATCCTCGCTCGCCGTAATGCGCGCGCGCACAAAGCCTCCCGGTCCCGCCTTGCCGTGCTCGAGATAAGTCACGCCATCCACATCATCGGCTTGCCACTTCACACGTCCGACCTCGGGATCGTCCATCAAGACCTCGACCTCGCGTCCTACGAAGCGCGCGAGCCGCTCGCCGGAGATCGCGCGCTGCACCTCGATGATCTCTTCGAGGCGCTCGCGCTTGATCTCGTCCGGCACGTCGTCGGCATACTGCATCGCCCGGGTGCCGTCCTGCGGCGAATACGCGAACGCCCCCATCCGGTCGAACTGCGCTTCCTCGAGAAAGGCGAGGAGCGCGCGGAAATCCTCCTCGGTCTCCCCGGGGAACCCGACGAGGCACGTGGTCCGGATCGCGAGATCGGGAATCGCCTCGCGCAGCCAGGCCAGCTTGTCGCGCAGCGTGCGGAGGCGCTCCGGCCGGCGCATCCGCTCCAGCATGCGGTCGGTGGCGTGCTGAATCGGCATGTCGATGTAGGGCACGATCCGGGACTCACGAGCCATCAGGTCGACCAGTCGCTCATTGATTCCAGCGGAGTAGACGTACAGGAGCCGGAACCACGGCACCGTGGTCTCGCGCAGCAGCGCCTCGAGCAGATCGGGGAGTTTCGCACTCCCAACTCCTAGATCCCGCCCCCAGTGGCCAAGGTCCTGGGCGACAAGATTGATCTCTTTCGCACCCTGGCCCTCGAGCACCTGTGCTTCGCGGACAAGACGCGCGAGCGGCTCGGAGCGGTGCTTCCCGCGCATCAGGGGGATCGCGCAGAACGCACAGGTGTGATCGCAGCCTTCGGAGATCTTCAGGTACCGAACGTGCGACTGCTCGCCGAGGAACTGCCGTACGCCCGGATGCTTCGCGACCGGGTCTTCGATCAAGCCGCGCTGCGCGAGCTCGGGAACCAGGTGGTGCAGCTCGGAGAACCCGAGCATCAGATCGACCTCGGGGATCTCCTTGGTCAGCTCCTGCTTGTAGCGCTGGATGAGGCAGCCCACGGCCACGACCGCTTTGACGCCCTGCTGCTTGAGCTTCGCGGCTTCGAGCATCGCGTCGATCGACTCCTGCTTCGCGGCGTCGATGAACCCGCAGGTGTTGACGAGAATGACGTCCGCCGCCGCCAGCTCGGGCGTCACGACGGCGCCGTGGCCGACCAGCTCGCCTACCAGCCGCTCGGAGTCCACCGTCGCCTTGTCACAGCCGAGGGAGATGACGCCCAGCTTCATCCGCGGTAGTTCCCGAACCGGAGCTCGATGCCGAAGTCCTGCGTGCGCAGAAACGCGATCACCTCCTGTAGCTCGTCTTTGGACGGCGCCTGAACGCGAATCTCCTCGCCCTGAATCGACGCCTGAGCCTTTTTGAATTTCTTGTCCTTGATCGCCTTGACGATCGCCTTCGCTTTTTCCTGTGGGATGCCCTGCGTGAGCTTGATCTCGCGGCGTACCGTGTCGTTCGCGGCCGGCGTGATTTCGCCGAGCTCCATGTTTTTAACCGGCACGCCGCGCTTGATCATCTTCGTCTGCAGCACGTCGAACAGCGCTTTCATCTTGAAGTCGTCGTCGGCAACCAGTGTCAGGGTCGCCTTCGCGCGATCAAAGGCCAGCGAGGCCTTCGATCCTTTGAAGTCGTAGCGCTGAATGATTTCTTTGGTGGCTTGATTGACGGCGTTGTCGACCTCCTGGAGGTCGGCGCCGGTGGAGATATCGAATGACGCTTGGGATGCCATAGGGCGGGAAAGATACCCGCCCCAGGCCTAGGACAGGAAGCTTTCCAGCGCGCGGGCCCTGGAGACGTGACGCAGGCGCGCGAGCGCTTTCTCCTTCAGTTGCCGCACGCGTTCCCGCGTGATCCCCAGCTGCGAGCCGATTTCCTCGAGGGTCATCGGCTCCTGCCCCTCCAGCCCGAAATACAGCCGCAGGATGCGGGCCTCGCGCTCCTTCAACGTGGACAGGACCGATTCAATGGATTCGGTGAGCGCGTGCTCGAAGATCTCGTCGTCGGGACCGGGATTGGTCGTATCGGGGAGGTAGTCGAGCAGCTTGTTGTCTTCACCGGGCGTGAGCGGCGCGTCGAGCGAGAGATGGGCCTGCGAAATCGACAGCGTCTTCGCGACTTCCTCCTCGGAGATGTCCATGCCCTCGGCGATTTCTTCGACCGTGGGCTCGCGTCCGAGCTCCTGAAGTAATGAGGCCGAGCGCTTGCCGATACGATGCAGCGTGCCGGCGCGGTTCAACGGCACCCGCACGATGCGCGACTGCTCGGCGAGCGCCTGCAGGATCGCCTGGCGGATCCACCATACGGCGTAGGAGATGAACTTGATCCCTTTGGTCTCGTCGAACTTGTGCGCCGCGCGGATCAGGCCGAGGTTGCCCTCGTTGATCAGGTCGGACAGCGACACGCCCTGATTCTGATACTTCTTGGCGACCGAAACGACGAAACGCAGGTTGGAGCGCACCAGCTTGTCGAGCGCCTCAGGATCCTGTTGCTTGATCCGCTGTGCGAGGGTGACCTCTTCCTCTCGCGTGATCAGCGGATACTGGCTGATTTCCCGCAGATACTGATCCAGAGATCCCTCGTCAAATGATGCGCGCTTCGCCGTATTCAATTGCATGGAATGGTAACTCCTCGAGGGGGTTGCACCACTCTAGCGAATCAGCGAACCGAGCCGGCTCCAGCGAATATCGGTCAACCAGGGCAGCGCATCACGCGTCGCCCGGTCATAACTGAAATAGACCACGAGCGGTCGGCCCTTCACCGCGCTCGCGTCCACGAACCCCCAATACCGTGAATCGGCGGAATTGTCACGATTGTCGCCGAGCACGAAGTACTTGTCCATCGGCACGCGCAGCGGGCCCCACGTATCGCGCGTGGGATGATAGCGCCGCCGCTGCTCGTCGCTCCGACGCACCAGGTACTCGCGCTGCCAGTTGAACTCGGGATCGAATCCGTCGTGCAGCGGATCAACGCGCTGCACGTACGGCTCCTCGAGCGCCTGGCGGTTCACGTACACCTGCCCCAACCGCATTTCGACGATGTCCCCGGGGATCCCGATGACGCGCTTCACATAGCTCAGCGTCGGGTCTTTGGGATAAGCGAACACGATCACGTCACCAAGGCGCGGCGAGTTGAAGCCCGGCAGCCGGGCGTTGGTCCCGGGAATCTGCGCGCCGTACACGGCTTTGTTCACGAACAAAAAGTCCCCGGCCAGGAGCGTGCGTTCCATGCTGCCGGAAGGGATCTGAAACGCTTCGAGCAGGAAAGTCCGAATCATCAGAAACAAAACGAGCGCCATACCGAGCGAACGCATCCAACTGTCGAACCAGCGCGCAAATACGGAGCGCTGCCTTGGCGGGTACGGCGGTGGCTGGTTCGGCAGGGGGGGCGCCGGGAGCCGGGGCGTGTTCACGCCGTTGCCGGCGAACGGGGCTCCCAAGTCATGCATGTGACTTATCTTAGCAATGCGGCCCGCACGGCGCAACAGTGACGCCCCAGCCGCGACCCGCAGCCCATTGCCGAACTCTGACTCGGAATTCAATAACGGGGTCGGGATGACGAACCCGGGCGGCCAGACAGGCCACCCGACCCTCCCGTTCGATGCGACACCATGTGACGGTCGTCTCCAGCAACGCGTCGAGCGCGTCACGTTCGAGGATCGCGCCACCGGTCGACAGCACCACGACGACGGACTCGTACGGCATGCCCTGACGCTAGGGCGCCACGCGTGATGATCATCACCATTTTCCTGCCGCGAGTATCAAATTCTGACGCCCTCAATAGCGCGGCAGCGTCGGGTCCACCTCCTGTTGCCAGCGCAGGATCCCGCCGGTCAGGTTAGAGACCCGGCGGAATCCCGCGTCAGCGAGATGGCTCGCGGCCGCGCGGCTGCGACTTCCGCCTTTGCAGTAGACGACGACCTCCCGCTCGCGATCGAGCGTCTCGAGGACATCGGGCAAGGTCGCCAGCGGGACGAGCCGCGCACCGGGAAGACGAGCGATGTCCCACTCGAACTGCTCGCGCACGTCGACCAACTGCAATTCTTCGCCGCGTGACAGCCGGCTCTGCAACTCGCGCGGCGTGACCTCCACGAACCCACCGACGGCCCGCGGCTCTGCCTCCGCGCCCCGCACCCCGCAGAACTGGTCGTAATCGATGAGCGCGTGGATCTCACGCGTGCCGCACGCCGGGCATGCCGGATCTTTGCGCACCCTGACCGTCCGGAACTCCATCCCCAGCGTGTCGATGAGCAACAGCCGCCCATTGAGCGGCTCGCCAACGCCCACGATCAACTTGATCGCCTCGGTCGCCTGAATCGTCCCCACGAGACCCGGCAGCACGCCCAAGACGCCGCCTTCGGCGCAGCTCGGCACGAGTCCCGGCGGCGGCGGTTCTGGGAAAAGGCAGCGGTAGCAGGGCCCGTCGGGTAGGGCGAAGACTGACGCCTGCCCCTCAAAGCGGAAAATGCTGCCGTACACGTTGGGTTTCCCCTGTAACACGCAGGCGTCATTCACGAGATAGCGCGTCGCGAAGTTGTCGGTGCCATCCACGACGATGTCGTACCCACTGAAGATGTCGAGCGCGTTCTTCGACGTCAGCGCGGTCTCGTACGTCTCCAGCCGAACATGCGGGTTCACATCGGCAATGCGCTCACGCGCCGATACCAGCTTGGGCCGGCCGACGTCCTTCGTGCCGTGCAGGATCTGCCGCTGCAGATTCGTGACGTCGACATTGTCGAAGTCCACGAGGCCGAGCGTGCCGACGCCGGCCGCGGCCAGGTAGAGCGCCGCGGGCGATCCGAGCCCACCCGCGCCAATCAGCAGGACCCGAGCGGCCTTCAGCTTTTCCTGACCGGGGACGCCGACGTCCGGCAGGATGAGGTGCCGGCTGTAGCGCAACAGCTCGGCCTGGACGAGAGTCGTCACCGTTCAACCTCCTGCGATCGCCGGGACGACGATGATCTCATCGCCGTCGCGCACGCTCGCCGCAAATCCACCTTGGAGTCGGGCATCGTCGTCGTTCACGTAAAACGTCACGAAGGGATAGGGCTTGCCGGCGGCGTCCCGCAGACGCGGCGCAAGCCCGGGGAATCGCGCCGCGACGTCGGCGACGACATCGCCCAACGTCGATCCTTGGACTTCGAGAGAACGCTGGCCGTCGGCCAGTTTTGCGAGCACGGCTGGCAGCTGTAGGGTGACGCTCATAGGCTCTCCTTCACGTTTGGTGCGTCGTACGCGATCATGATTCGGCGGCCTTCACCAACGCGCGCACCTCGGCGACCCGTGGCGCGATGAGGGGCGCCTGGGGCAACACTGGCGCCACGGCGTCGACCGTCTTCAGCCCGTTTCCCGTGATGCACAACACGACCTCGTCATCCGGCGAGAACCGGCCTTCGGCGGCCAGCGCCAGCGCCGCGGCGACCGTGACACCGCCGGCAGTCTCGGTGAAGATTCCCGCTTCCTCCGCCAGCAGCCGGATTCCCGCGACCAGCTCGGCATCCGACACCGCAGCCGCCCAGCCCCCTGATTCGAGAATCGCACTCTTGGCGAACAGGCCATCGGCGGGATTTCCGATCGCGATCGACCGGGCAATCGTCTGCGGGACCACCGGCGTGAGGACGTCGGCGTTCTCGCGCACCAGCTGCACGATCGGCGCGCAGCCCGACGCCTGAGCACCGAAGATGCGGGGCGCGCCGCCACTGACCAGCCCCGCCGCGGCGAACTCCCGGAACCCCTTCCGCAGCTTCGTCACCAGCGAGCCGCCGGCCATCGGCGCGACGACCGCCGTGGGCAGGCGCCACCCCAGCTGCTCGGCGATCTCGAAGGCGAAGGTCTTGGATCCCTCGCCGTAATAACCGCGCAGGTTGACGTTCACGATTCCCCACCCGAACAGATCTGCGACCTGTGCGCACAGACGATTCACGTCGTCGTAGTGACCACGCACGCGAACCAGTCGCGCGCCATACACCGCGGTCCCGACGATCTTGGCGGTCTCGAGGTCCTCCGGAATGAAGATCCACGCCTTGAGACCAGCGCGCGCCGCCTGGGCGGCAACGGCATTGGCCAGATTACCGGTGGACGCGCAGCCGATCGTGTCGAGTCCGAACGCGGCGGCCGCGTTGATGGCCGTCGCAACGACGCGATCCTTAAAGGACAACGACGGATGCGAAACAGCGTCGTTCTTCACCCAGACCCGAGCCACGCCGAGCCGCGCGGCGAGTCGGGGCGCCTCTACGAGCGGCGTGCCGCCGGTATCGAGCGACAGGACGGGCTCGCCGTCGAACGGCAGCCACTCGCGGTAGCGCCACAACGACCAGGGGCGCGCCGCGATCGCGTCGCGCGTGGGGGTCACGCGCTCGGCATCGAACACGGGATCGAGCGGGCCGAGACACTGCTCGCACACCGCGATCGGGGCCGGGGCGTGCAGCGCGCCACAGGCGCGGCATACCTGCGGGCGTGGCCGCAACGCCAGCGGCGGGGCAACGCTGGTCGTCATGGCGTGGCCTGCGCGCCCGTCCGAGGCGCTACCGCGAGCTCGCTGACACATTCGCGCATCCGCTCGAGCGCACGATCGAGATCGGCGGGCGGGGCCGCGAACGAGAGGCGCAAATGCCCCGCGCCCCCCGGTCCGAAGCCGGTGCCGGGCAGAACAGCCACACCGTGCGTTTCCAGCAGGAGCGCGGCGAGCTGCTGTGTCGAGAGACCCGTGCGCTCCTCGACCTGCCGCACGTCGGGGAACGCGAAGAACGTCCCGTCGGGCCGCGGGCAGCGGATGCCGGGCAGACCATTCAACGCAGCGACCAGCCAATCCCTGCGGCGCTCGAGGCGCGCCACTGCTGCCGTCACCGCATCCTGCGGCCCGGTGAGTGCGGCGAGCCCCGCCAGCTGCACGAACGGTGGCGTACAGGACGTGCCGTTCAGCACCAACGTCGTCACGCGCTCGACCAGCGGCGCCGGCAGCACACCGTAGCCGAGCCGCCACCCGGTCATGGCGTAGGTCTTCGAGAAGCTGTCCACGAGGATTGTGCGCTCGAGCATTCCCGGCAGCGCCGCGATGCTGTCCACGCGGCCGTCAAACCGGATGCGGCCGTAGACCTCGTCCGAGATCACGACGAGGTCATGGCGCAGCGCGAGCTCGGCGATCGCATGCAGGGCGTCCACGGTCGCGACGCCGCCGGTGGGATTCCCAGGAAGATTCAGGACGATTGCGCGCGTGCGCGGACCGATCAGCGACGCGAGTCGCTCAGCATCCAGCGCGCCCGACGAATCGAGGGAGTATCGAACCGGAACCGCCCCGGCGAACCGCACGACGGATGGGTAGGTCGGGAAGCCGGGGTCAGGCACGAGCACTTCGTCGCCTGCTTCGAGCACAGCGTGGAGACCATAGAACACCATCGGCTTGGCGCCGGGGGTAATGACGACGTTCTCTGCCGCTGCCCCCCGCTGAATGCCGCGCCAGGCGAGCGATGCGGCAATCGCATCACGCAGGGCGGGCAGTCCGGCCGGGTTCACATATCGGGTGTGGCCATCATGCAGGGCGCGCACGGCTGCCTCGACCACGTGGGGTGACGTCGGGCCCTCGGGCTCGCCAATCTCGAGGTGGACGATGTCGCGGCCGGCGTCCTCGAGCCGGCGCGCCGCCACCAACACTTCGAACGCGCCTTCGCCCAAGAGAGCGAGGAGTCGACTGGCAGGCACGACCGGCATGGTCTACCCCCGAACGAAAACGGCCGCTCATCTGAGCGGCCGCGGGAAGCGATTCCCTGAAACACTGTCGCCCGGACCAATGAAGCCGCGGGCGAATCGCTTTTTAGCACCTTGTTTAACGTGGCGGCAATACGCGGCAAAGGACCACGAGTCGTCAGTTGTGACGGTACACTACCCCCGCTGCACCGACGCCGTCAAGGGCTGAATTCGGTATCGATCTGCGCGCGTTGTAGCGTCCCGGAGAAATCGACGTAGATGGTCTTCGTCTCGGAGTAGAAGTCGTAGACTTCCCACCCGCCTTCCCGGTGGCCGTTGCCCGTCTGCTTCACGCCCCCGAAGGGGAGGTGGGCCTCGGCCCCAATCGTCGGCGCGTTGACGTAGGTGATGCCGTTGTCGAGATCGGTCATCGCCTTGAAGGCGCCGTTGACGTCGCGGGTATAGAGCGAGCTCGAGAGGCCGTACTTCACGTCGTTGTTGATACTGATCGCTTCGTTGAGGTCCTTCGCCTTGAGCACCGCGAGGACGGGCCCGAAAATCTCCTCCTGCTCGACCCGCATCCCCGGCTTCACACCCGTCAGCACCGTCGGCTCGTAGAACCACCCGCACTCGAGACGCTTATCGCCCTGCGGAATTCTTCCCCCAAGGGCTACGCTCGCCCCTTCCTTCTTAGCGATCTCGACGTACTCGGCGACCTTCTGACGCGCTTCTTCGTGGATCAGCGGACCGACGTCGGTCTTGTCATCGAGCCCGGGACCGAGGCGCAGCTTGGCCGCGCGATCGGTGAGCATTGTGACGAACTTGTCGTGGACCTTCTCATGCAGAATGAGCCGGCTCGTGGCGGTGCACCGCTGCCCCGTCGTGCCGAACGCACCCCACAACACACCGTCGAGCGCGAGATCGAGATCGGCGTCGTCCATCACGATCATCGCGTTCTTGCCGCCCATCTCGAGCGACAAGCGCTTGTGCATCTTGCCGCAGGTCGCGCCGATCACCGACCCGGTCTCGGTGGATCCGGTGAACGAAATCACCGGCACGTCGGCATGCTCGACGAGCGCGCGCCCAACGACCGAGCCCTGACCGTGCACGAGCTGCACCACTTCGGGAGGAAGCCCCGCCTCCAGCAGCACCTCCACCAGGAGATGCCCGGTATGCGGCACGTCCTCGGCCGGCTTGAAGATGACGGCGTTTCCGCACAGCAGCGCCGGAAACATCTTCCACGTTGGGATCGCGAGCGGGAAATTGAACGGGGTGATCAGTCCAGCGATCCCGATGGGACGCCGATACGTCATCGCCCACTTGTTGCGCAGCTCCGACGGCACCACTCGGCCGAACAGCCGCCGACCTTCCGTCGCCGCGTAAAACGCGGTATCGATCCCCTCCTGCACATCCCCGCCCGTCTCGGCGAGCACCTTCCCCATTTCGCGCGTCATGGCCTTGGCCATCTCGTCTTTGCGCTTGACCAACAGCTCCCCGACCCGCTGCAGCACCTGGCCGCGAATCGGCGCGGGAGTCTTCGACCACTGGGCAAAGCCGCGCTTCGCCGACGCGACCGCGCGCTTCAAATCGTCCGGTCCCGAGCGGGGGAAGCGGCCGATGACGTCATTCCAATCTGCGGGATTGCGATTCTCGAAGTAGTCGCCGGTTGAGGGAACGACCCAGTCGCCGGCGATGAAGTTCTTGAATTCAGGAGGGGGTGCCATGGATCTCAGGGTTCGGGACAGAAGAATGGAATGGGCTGCTTGCCATAAATGCGCGGCAGGACCTGCCGGCCGGCCAACGCCAGACCCCAGATGATCAACACGATCGAGAGCGCATGCGCCCAGCCGAGGCGGCGCCTCCAGGACGACAACGCGCTCCAGATTCCGGCGACGGTGACGGTCGTCGCCCCAATGAGGTAGAAAACGAGCTTGAATCCGCACGAGTACGCGTAGGGCCAGGCGATCATCCCCACGCCCAGCGCGAGGCCCAGGCCGACGCGGATCCAGGTGGTGAGCCACGCGCGCCCGCGCGCGGGACCGGCCGGAGGCACAGGGCCGTGCCGCGAGACGGGAACCGTCGGCACGCCGCGGCCGAGCGTCGAATCGGCTTCCGGAAGCTTCGCGAGCAGCTTGTCCACTTCGCGCATTTCGCGATCCCAGTCGCGGTCTTTC
>Ga0137437_1000882_pt1 | contig 10106 bp, 8 predicted proteins | sample EasRivERMGT138_2_FD_102332 | JGI IMG/M metagenome (GOLD analysis project Ga0137437, IMG submission 102332) | Soil microbial communities from meander-bound floodplain in the East River, Colorado, USA - East River MetaG ERMGT138_2 | ecosystem: Environmental > Terrestrial > Soil > Floodplain ... | reverse complement strand
TGGATATTAACACACAAAAAAGGCAACGGGGTAATCGAGAAAAGGCGCGTTCGTGGCGGACGTGTAGAACGTGTTCGGAGCGTGGGTGGGAGAATAACACGACAATGGTGCATTTCGGAGCTGAACGCCCGGCCTTCACGATTGCGGCGAGCGTCCGTTTCGCTCCGGGACTTTCGAAACCTGACCTACTTACCGGCGCTCAACTCTGCTTCGAACGGCCGCTCCTTGCGAAACCGGCTGACACCGAGAATGCTGAACCCGACCACATGTCCCTGCTCGTCCGCCATTCCGGCCATCTCTACATGTTCCAAGATATGCGCCAGTCGCTCGTCAGTGAGCCGTATGGAGGCGTCAATGGAAGTTTACCCTGGCATAACGATGGACTCGGAAGTTCGCTTTGGCAAACCTTGTATCAAGGGCACCAGAATCGATGTCGCAACAGTACTCGGTAGATTTGCCGGCGGCGATAAGATCGAAGACATCCAGGAAGATTTTCGGCTCACCCGCGATCAAGTCATGGCCGCTCTCGCATACGCACACATGTAGCCGAGCATCTTCCGCCCGCAGTCAAATCTGCATGATCATCTTGCTGGATGAAAACTTCCCGCTGCGGTTTTATACCCGCCTTCAACAAGAAGGGCTTTCAGCACAACATATCCTACTCACCGACCGAGGCATTCACGATAAACAGATCATCGCTCGCCTCAAACAGGAGGAACTCCTTTTCCTGACGCAAGACGAAGACTTTGTCCAAGCCGAGCCCGACTGCAAGGCCAGTATCTCTGGTCTCGTGTCTCACAGTCGACGGCAATGGATGTGCGCGTCGAAATCTCGCTAAGCGCAGTGAAGCAATTCTTTGGCAAACAGTGGAGTGAAAAATTCTTTGAGCTGTACGACGACGGACAACTGCACCCGATGGAGATGGTAAAAAGATAGATCTGGAAAGGTAGCCAATCCCCTCAATTTAAACTGCCAGTTATGGTGCCCGGAGCCGGACTCGAACCGGCACAGACCTTTCGGTCCGAGGGATTTTAAGTCCCTTGTGTCTACCTATTCCACCATCCGGGCTGCATGGAAGCTACGAGGATATTTCCTAGCACAAAATTTTTGCCCAGAAAATGCGAAGGCCTCTCGCGAGAGAGGCCTTCTTGGACTGCTCTGTACAATTAGACGAACAGCGGCGCCAGCACGAGCGTGATCGTCGCCAAGAGCTTGATCAACACGTGCAAGCTGGGACCGGCGGTGTCTTTGAACGGATCCCCCAAAGTATCGCCGACGACCGCCGCCTTGTGCGGATCGGAACCTTTGCCGCCGCCGGCGAACTGGCCGCTCTCGATGTATTTCTTGGCGTTATCCCAAGCGCCGCCGCTGTTATTGAAGAAAGTCGCCATCAAGATTCCAGCGATCGTGCCGACCATCAAGAAGGCTGCCACCGCCTCCGCACCGATGCCGAACATACGGAAAACCAGACCGACGGCCACGGGCATGGTCACCGCGAGCAGACCGGGAACGATCATCTGCTTTAGGGCGCCGACGGTAACGATATCGACGCAACGACGGTAATCCGGCTTCACCGTCCCCAGGAGAATGCCGGGATTCTCTCTGAACTGCCGGCGTACTTCGTTGATCACGTAATAAGCGGCTTTGCCGACCGCGCGAATCGCGAAAGACGAAAACAGAAAAACCAACATGGCTCCCAACAACCCACCGACAAACACTTCTGGCTTGGCGATGTTGACGACTTCCAACGGATGGCCATAATGAGCGACTTCGTCAAGATAGGCTGAAAACAATAGGAAGGCCGCCAACGCCGCTGACCCGATGGCGTAGCCTTTAGTCAACGCCTTGGTGGTGTTGCCCACCGCATCCAGGCGATCGGTCTTGTGGCGCACGGCTTCGGGCTGGCCGCTCATCTCGACGATGCCGCCGGCGTTATCGGTGATTGGACCGAAGGTGTCCATGGCGAGAATATAAGCGGCGGTGCCAAGCATACCCATGGTCGCCACCGCGGTGCCGAACAGGCCGGCGTGCTTCACGCCGCTGGCGATTCCCAGATAGTAGGACGAGATAATGGCGACGGAAATGACCAACACGGGGATCGCCGTGCACTCGAGGCCGACCGCGATACCGGCAATGATGTTCGTCGCCGGCCCGGTCTTGGACGCCTCGGCGATTTCTCTGACCGGGCGATATTTGTACTCGGTGTAATATTGAGTGATGTAGACGAAGGCCTGGGCCATCAAGATGCCGATGACGCCACAGAGAAAAAAGTAAAACCAAGCGGACTCCGCCTCGGGATATTTCGCAGGGTCAACCGTGAGCAAAGATTTCGAGGTAATAAAGAAGCCGGCGATCGCCAACACGCTGGTGACGTAGTAACCCTTGTTGAGAGCCGCCATGGCGTCGCCATCTTCTTTAGTTTTCACCACCATGATGCCAACGATCGACGCGATCAAACCGAGAGCCCGCGCGACCAAGGGAAATAGTATTCCTTTTAATCCGAAGTAGGGATACAAGCCGACGCCAAGAATCATCGCGCCGATGTTTTCCGCCGCGGTGGATTCGAACAAATCGGCGCCGCGGCCGGCGCAGTCGCCGACATTGTCGCCGACCAGATCGGCGATGACCGCGGGATTGCGCGGATCGTCCTCGGGAATACCGGCTTCGACTTTGCCGACCAGATCGGCGCCGACATCGGCGGCCTTGGTGTAAATACCGCCGCCGAGCTGGGCGAAAAGCGCGACGAACGATGCGCCGAATCCATAGCCAACGATGGTAAATGGGATTTTCTGCGGATCATGTCCGAGGGCTTCGAGCAAAGCGTATAGACCGCCGACGCCGAGGAGGCTCATGGCGACGACGAACAAGCCCGACACCGCGCCGCCGCGCATGGCGATTTGCAAGCCTTCGTTCAAGCTCGTACGAACCGCCGCTGCCGTGCGGATATTGGCGCGGATCGAAACCCACATGCCGACATAACCGGCGATGACCGAACAGGCAGCCCCCAGCACGAACGCCAGCGTCGTCCAAAAAGCCAGTTCCAGCGGCGGCGCCGGATCGGCCCTGCTCGGCGTGCGCACGAAGGCGTACAGGAGAAAGATCAGCACGGCTAAAGCCGCCGACAAACTGATAATGGTGCGGTTTTGCCGCGACATGAAAGCTTCAGCGCCTTCTTTGATGGCGTTTGAGATATCCTGCATCTTTTGCGTGCCGGGGTCCTTGCTCAGCACCTGGCGCGCCAGGTACACGGCAAAAGCCAGCGACAGGCAACTAATGGCGATTACTAATACGATCATTACTCCTCCTCATCCCTTTCTAAGCTGTCATATGAACGAAGCCACTTCGCGACCGGGGTCTTGACCCCGGCGCTGATTTAAATATCGCAAGGGGGGGCTCGCCCCCATTGCATGGTTCCACGCTGAAATCAGTGTCGTCGGTTTCAAAAAATCATTCCGGTCGGCGCCAAACATAAGCGACGCCGATGCTCACGACGTAGAGCACCAGCATCGGCAGCGCCAATAAGCTTTGGTTGATCACATCCGGTGTCGGCGTCAAAATCGCCGCGAGGATGAAGATCACCAAGATTGCATAGCGAAAGTTTTTCAGCATGAAACGAAAATCCCAAAGGCCGATCTGTACCAGGAAAAATGTAAAAACCGGCAGCTCGAAAGTCACCCCAAAAGCCAAAACCATGCGAAAGAAGAAAGTGAAATACTCACCGACCCGAATCGCCGGGTTGACGCCCATGGTTTCGTATTGCTCGATAAAATACTTAAACGCGATCGGCAAAACGAAGCGGTAACAGAAATAGGCGCCGCCGATAAAAAACAGCGTCGCGCATAGCACAAAGGGCAAAACCCATTTTTTTTCCCGGCTCGACAATCCCGGTGCGATAAAGCGCCAAATCTGAAAAAAAATGACCGGACAGGAAAACAACACGCCGGCCGCTAAGGCGACTTTGATCTCGAAGAAAAACGCTTCTGTGACGCTGGTGCCGATAAGATTCTGGCCGGGCTGCAAGTTTTGCCTGAGCGGCGCTACCACGAAAGCAAAAATCGCGTCCGAAAAATAATAACAAACACAAGCGGCGACCACGATCGCCAAAACCGATTTCAGCAAACCCCAACGGAGCTCCTCGAGGTGCTCCGTCAGCGTCATGTTAGAATCGCGCGCCACAGTCCACGACCACACAGCGAAATTGCAAAAAAGGGGAAGGTGTCAAAACCTTCCCCTTTCTCGGTAGCATCAACCTTAGTAAGGCAAGAAATCCCTACTTCGTTTTTGCATCCTCTTTCTTCTCAGCGGCTTTCTCCGGCGCTGCATCCTTCATAGGCTCAGCTGCTTTCTGATCACCCGCTGGCGCCGGTTCCGGCGCTGGCGCGGCCGGCGCTGGCGGCGGTGGAGGCGGAGCTGGTTCTTCTTTTTTACCACATCCGATAAATGTTAGAGTAAAAGCGAAGAGGGTAATTGCCGACAATGAAACGAGTTTCTTTCCCATCCTTGTTCACCTCCTTTCCCGTCACACATCTAACCAACTATTTATTGTCAAATTTTTATCGCACAAGTCTGGCGCAGTTTCAAGCATAAGTCCGGCGAAAAATCCGGCGTTTCAGCGCTGCTGCGAAGCGCGTTGCGACTCCCCCATCTTCGGCGGCGGAAATGAGCGTGCGATCCGAACCATCGCGGATGCGATTTCCGCCCGCGCCGGAACATTGTGCTTGAGTCATTGGCGTTCACGCAGCCCAGCCGCTAGTAGGCGGAAAAAGATTTTCACGCCCACCAAATTTTGCCCCGGCGATATTTAGCGCCGACCGGAGACGACGTTCAAAAATTGCCGTTTCCGTCCCGATGATTTCCGATCACAAGAAAAATTCACCACAACCCACAAGAATTTGTTAATAACTTGTTGATAACCGCCGGCCGATCCCGCGCGCGAGGCCAAAGATCGCGGGGTCGAGCGAATTGCCCAATTTCCTTGCGTTCGAAGTTTAAATTTTTCTACCACTTGGCTCGCTTCATCGAATTTCGCGAGTGTGTCATGACAGGGTCGTGAAATCGACTCAAACTTTCACCGCGGCGGACGCGTGGGCGCGAACGGCTTCGGCAAGGGGACGATATCGAGATTTAATCAGGTTGTCCGACATAAATCTTTTGAGGCTTTCCGGCGATGATCTTAGGCGGCTCTAACTACATTGACTCCACTGGAAGCGGATGGTACAAAGCGGAGACGGAAACTTTGGAGGAATTCATTGGCTGCACATCCTTCGGTTATCAAAAGACATCAGCAAAGCCTGACGCGGCGAACTCGAAACATCGAGGCCAAGTCGAAACTTCGAACCTTGATAAAAAAAACCCGGCTTTCGATCGAATCGAAAGATTCCGAAAACGCCCGGATGCAAATCCGCGAGGTCGACAAAGCTCTTGGCAAAGCGGTGAGCAAAGGCATCATCAAGAACAACACCGCTTCGCGCTGGCTCTCTCGGCTGTCCCGGGCGACCTCGGCAGTCTCGGCAGGCTGACGCTAAACGTAGCCACGGCTTATTTCGCCCCGTCATGGCGGCGGCAAGCGGCGCTTCAGAACATTTCCATCACCCGCTGATAGAGTTCCCTGGCGAACCGTTCGATCAATTGATTGCGAGTATCTTTGCGCTCGGCTTCGGTAAGCTGGATATCGGTGAGCCGGCGTACGTCCGAGGTGTTCAACGTCCCGGTGCGAAATTCCGACGAGGTCGGCACTACCGCCGCCCGCGAACCGGCATAATACTCGTTCATCCGTATGGCGTCGCTATGCCACAGAACCACATTGGCTTCACGCCGGCGTAACGTCATGTCGACGGTCATCGCCGACAAATATTGCAACACTTCGTCAAAGCCGTTGACCGACGCCACGGTGTTTTCCAATGGCCGTATGACACCGCTGACGATGACGTCCGCGAGGTCGGACTGATCGACGACTGTGAGCGGACCGCGGCGATAAAATTCGCCGCGCATGGCCGAGGCCAGTTCCTTTTCCAGCCCAACGTCGCGGCTCCGATTGACGAACGGTTCGATAAATATCGTCCGCGCGTCTTTCGGCAACAGTGAGCTATCGGCGGCGAAGCGATAACCGCAGCCGCTTTGCAGCACCAAGCCGGCGAGGATGAGCAGTCTTAGGGCGAATGACAATTCATGTTTGGGGCGCATGATCTTATCCCTCCACGACGATATTCACCAAGCGGCGCGGCACGTAGACGACCCGCTGGACCTTTTTTCCTTCGAGAAAACTGATGACCTTGGGATCGGCCAACGCATCGGTCTGAATACGCTCTTGGGTGACGTCGGCCGGCACAGTGAGTTTCCCACGCACTTTGCCGTTCACTTGCACGACGATCAGCAATTGTTCTTCCTCAAGTGCCGCCGCCGAATAGCTAGGCCATGGAACTTGATCCAGGCGCGAGCCATAGCCGAGCTGTTGCCACAGCTCGCTCGCCACATGCGGCACAAACGGAGCGAGCAAAATGATCATCGCCTCCAGCCCTTCTTTGACGATCGGCGCCGCGGCCTTGAGCTTAGCGCCGTCCTGCATCACAGCGCTTAACGTATTGGAAAGCTCCATGATCGCGGCGATCGCGGTGTTGAAGTGGAACCGGCCGTCGATATCGTCTGTGACTTTCTTGATGGTTCGATGGATCATGCGCCGCAGGTCGCGTTCGTCTGCCGTTAGCTCCGTCGGCGCGCCATTACTGGAAGGGTTGAGCCAAAGCTCGCCTTGCTGATAAACCAACCGCCATACCCTGCTAAGAAAACGGAACGCGCCTTCGACGCCTTGGTCGCTCCATTCGAGATCCTTTTCCGGCGGCGCAGCGAAGAGCGTGAAAAGGCGAGCCGTGTCGGCGCCATATTGACCGATTAGGTCCTCAGGATCGATGATGTTCTTCTTCGACTTGGACATTTTCTCGACCCGACCCTTGATTACCGGTCGATCGCAGAATGGACACTTCCAACCATCTTGCTCAGAGCCAATTAGCTCACCTGGGAAAAGCCAGTTATGCTCGCTACAGCGATAGGTCTCTTTCGACACCATGCCTTGGGTGAGCAGATTGGTGAACGGCTCGTCGACTCGCGCCAGACCGAGATCGCGCAACGCCTTGGTAAAAAAGCGCGCATAGAGTAAATGCAGCACCGCGTGTTCGACGCCGCCGATGTACTGGTCCACCGCCATCCAGTAGCGGCCTTTGTCGACATCGACCGGCGCATCGGCAAATTTCGCCGAAGCGTAGCGGAGAAAGTACCAAGACGAATCGACGAAGGTGTCCATCGTGTCGGTCTCGCGCCGCGCGTCACCATGACATTTTGGACAGACCACCCGCGCGAAGGACGGGCTCTCGCTCAGCGGTGACCCGCCTTTACCGGTAAACGGCACGTCTTTCGGCAGCGCCACCGGCAATTGCTCTTCCGGTACCGGCACCGTGCCGCATCGATCGCAGTAGATAATCGGAATCGGCGTGCCCCAGTAACGTTGCCGCGATACGCCCCAGTCGCGCAGGCGAAAACGGATCGCTTTCTTACCCCAACCCTTGGTTTCGGCGAAGGTCGCGACCTTTTCTTTGCCGACGACATTGGCCATGCCGGAAAATTCGCCGCTGTCGGCCATCACGCCTTCGTCGACAAAGGCTTCGCTCATCGTCGCCGCGCTCAATATGCCGTCTTTCGGCTGAATCACGACGCGAATCGCTAAATCGTATTTCTTCGCAAACTCGAAATCGCGCTGATCGTGCGCCGGCACCGCCATCACCGCGCCGGTGCCGTATTCCATCAAAATGAAGTTGGCCAAGTAGATGGGAATATTCTCACCGGTGAAAGGGTTCAGGCAGTGGGCGCCGCTAAAAACACCCTCCTTCTCGCCCTCCTCGGCGCCCCGCTTTGCTTGGCTGATGTTTTTGTAGCGATCGATGAAAGACTTGACCACCGATTCCTGCGCCGTGCCGCGCGAAAGTTTTTCCGCTAATGGATGTTCGACCGCGAGAGAAACGAAGGTCGCGCCAAAAATCGTGTCAGGCCTGGTCGTGAAAATTCTCAGCGCGCCGTCGCGATCGACAATCGGAAAATCGATTTCAGCGCCGATCGATTTGCCGATCCAGTTGCGCTGCATGGTCAGTACCTTGTCGGGCCAGCCGCTAAGCTTGGCCAAATCGCTGAGCAGTTCCTCGGCGTAGTCGGTGATACGGAAGAACCACTGTTCCAATTCCTTTTGCACGACCGCCGAATCGCAGCGCCAGCAGCCACCGTCGATCACCTGCTCGTTGGCCAGCACGGTTTCACAGGACGGGCACCAATTGACGAAGGAGCTTTTTTTGTAAGCCAGTCCTTTTTTGAAAAACTGCAAAAAGATCCACTGATTCCAGCGGTAATATGCCGGGTCGCACGTGGCGATCTCGCGCTCCCAGTCGTAGGAAAGCCCCATGCGCTTGAGCTGGGTCTTCATGTAGAGGATATTTTCTTGAGTCCACAATTCCGGGTGAACGCCGCGTTCGATGGCGGCATTTTCCGCCGGCAAACCGAAGGCGTCCCAGCCCATCGGATGGAGCACGTTAAAACCGCGCATGCGTTTGTAACGCGCCACCACGTCGCCGATCGAATAGTTACGCACATGGCCCATGTGAATCCGACCCGACGGGTAGGGAAACATCTCAAGGACGTAATACTTGGGCTTGGCCGCATCCTCAGTGACCTCAAAGGCGCGGCTCTCCGCCCAAGTTCTTTGCCACTTCTCTTCGATCGCTTTGGCTTGATAACGCTCGTCCATCATAGAAATATTGCTGCTTCAGACTTCCGTGTAGGTAATCTGCAAATCGCCTTAAATTTGTTCACCACGAAGGCCACGAAGTTCGGAATTTTAATCATCCGAACCCTTCGTGTCCTTCGTGATCTTCGTGGTGACTACCTTTTTCACACAATATCCAGAAAAAACCGAAATTTTATTCGATTTTGCCGCAGCTCGACTGGGCCACGTGATCGAGCACGCCGTTGATAAAACCGGCGGAGTCTTCGCTGCCGAAACGTTTGGCGATCTCAATCGCCTCATCCAAGGTCACCGAGGTTGGAATATCGGCGCAGAACACCAGCTCATAGGCCGCCATGCGCAAAAGCACAAAATCGACCTTCGCAAGCCGCTCGATCTTCCAATGTTCGGTCGCCTGCGCGATCAGCCGATCGATCTCGGCGCGCTGGCTCACCGTGCCTGAAACCAGCCGGCGCGCGAATTCCTTCGCCTTGGTGTTGCCTTCAAAGTGCTGCAAAAACAAATCGACGGCGGCTCCCGACGGGTCGCCGGTCATCTCGATCTGGTAGAGCGCCTGCAACGCCAGCTCGCGCCCCTTGCGCCGGTTGCTGCGCGGCGAATTGGGTGCATTATCTGAAGGAATTTCTGCCAAGGGTTGCTCGACGACGGTTTGTCCGCTGACTAGCACGGTATTTTACGAAACCTGGCGCAAGACGTTGACCATCTCGACGGCGACTAATAGGGCTTCATAACCCTTGTTAGCGTCTTTGCTACCGGCGCGGTCCATCGCTTGCTGCACGTTGTCGGTGGTGAGCACACCGAAGCCGACGGGGATTTTATGATTTTGCACCGCGTCGCCCAAGCCGCGCGTTACGGCGTCACAAACATAATCGAAGTGCGGCGTATCACCGCGAATCACCGCGCCCAAACAAACCAGCGCGTCAAACTTACCGCTCGCCGCCATCTTGTCGGCGACGATGGCGATCTCGAAGGCACCGGGCACGCGCACGACGGTCAAGTTGGCCTCGCTGCCACCGTGGCTATTGAACCCATCCAACGCGCCTTCGAGCAACTTCTCAGTGATGAAATTATTGAATCGGCTGACGACGATGCCGATCTTGAGCCCATCGGCATCCTGCTTACCTTCGAGGATTTTGGCCATGGATCGTCTGCGGACATTATGCGAAGCCACTTCGCGGGCGGGGATTTAACCCCGCCGCTTATTAAATATTGCGAAGGGGATGCTCGCCCCCTTTGGAAACCCCATAATTTTGTTCCCGCCTCAAGAGGCGGGGTTTACATAGAATTAATTTTTAGCCGATTTGCCTTCGAGATTTGACAGCAT
>Ga0137437_1000881_pt1 | contig 10108 bp, 9 predicted proteins | sample EasRivERMGT138_2_FD_102332 | JGI IMG/M metagenome (GOLD analysis project Ga0137437, IMG submission 102332) | Soil microbial communities from meander-bound floodplain in the East River, Colorado, USA - East River MetaG ERMGT138_2 | ecosystem: Environmental > Terrestrial > Soil > Floodplain ... | reverse complement strand
GCGGCGGGCCGGCATCCGACAGCCGGTAGAAGCTCGAAACCTTGGTCCAGCAATTGTCGCGTTCCATCAACAGCCGGCGGATCACGCGGAAACCCGCCTGGTCCACTCCCTCGCCGCCGCGCGGCCGGCCGAGGTGGTCGAACACCAGCGGCACCGGGCAGCGCCGCAGGCGCGGCTCCAGGTCCACCCAGTCGGCGCATTTCGCGATGTTGATTTCGATGTGCCAGCCAAGCGGCGCGATTTTTCGGGCGATGGGCTCGAGCGCGGCGGTGGTGGCGCCGGTAGCAAACTGGTCCATCAGGCGGGCAGCGCGGAAACCGGCGGCATCGAGTTGTTTGAGTTCTTCTTCAGGAATTTCCGGATTGATCGCCGCAACACCAACGAATCTGCCGCGGTACTCCTTCAAGAAATCTTCAGTAATTGAATTGTCGAATCCATAAGGACTGCCGTGCACCTGCACGCCGCGCTCGACGCCCAGCGACGCGTGCAACGCGAGCCAGTCCTCGCGCGCGCAGAGCGGCGGCGAGTACTTGCGTCCCCCGGCGAGCGGGTAGCGCTCGAAGCGGTCGAAGATGTGCGCGTGGCAGTCCACCGCGCCGCGCGGCAGCGGCCGCCGCGGCGCGCGCAGCCGCGCGTCGGGCGGCAGAACATCGGCAGCGCTCACTCGATGACGATGTTGCCCTCGCGCGCCACGCGCTTCCATTTTTCGAAGTCGGCGCGTACGTAGGCAGAAAATTCCACTTGCGTCATATCCAGAACGTCGGATCCTGCGGCACGGTAGCGCTCGCGCACGCTTTCGTTCGACATGGCTTTCCTGAGTGCCGAACTCAGTTTCTGGATGACTTCGGGAGAAACTCCCGCGGGGGCGAAGATGCCCGTCCAGGTAGCCGCCTCGTAGCCTTTTACGCCCAGCTCGTCGAACGTCGGCACGTTGGGCAGAAGCGGCGAGCGCCCGGGCGAGGAGATGGCGAGCGCCTTGATGCGCCCGTCGCGGATGTGGCCGATCGAGGCGGTGAGCTGGTCCATCATGCACTCGACCTGGCTGCCCAGAAGATCGCTGATCGCCGGGCCGCTGCCTTTATAGGGCACGTGCAGGAGCTTCAGGTTGGCCATGCGCATCAGCAGCTCCATGGCGAGGTGGTTCGACGAGCCGCTGCCCGCGGAGGCGACGCTGACGCCGCCGGGCTTGGAATTTGCGAGGGCGACGAATTCCTGGTAGTTCGAGACCGGTGTCTTCGGCGCGGCGGTGAGGACGATGGGCACAGACTGGATCGGGCCGATGGCGATGAGTTCCTTCAGCGGGTCGTAGCTGAGGTTCTTGAACACCGCCGGCCCGGAGGTAACGGTGCCGCTCGAGCCGAGGAGCAGCGTGTAGCCGTCGGCGGGCGCTTTCACCACCGCGGCGGTGCCGATGGTGCCGCCGGCGCCGGCGCGGTTCTCGATGATCACCTGCTGCCCGAGCGCCTCGGAGAAGGCCGGCGAGAGCGTGCGCGCGGTGATGTCCACGTTGCCGCTCGGCGGCCAGGGCACGACGATGCGCACCGGGCGGTTGGGGAATTCCTGGGCGAACGCGGCGGCCGCAACGCAAAGGCCGGCCAGCGCGAGTGCGAACTTGGTTCTCATGGATTCCTCCTGTCTTTCTTGAATCGCGGGTACACCCGGCCGACGTTGCCGCAGAAGATCTTCTCGCGGTCGGTCGCCTTGAGCCAGCCGATGGCGTCAATATAGCGCCGCGTGTCGTCGTAATAGTGCCCGGTCTCGGGGTCGACGCCGCGCACCGCGCCCACGATCTCGGAGGCGAACAGGATGTTCTCCGCCGGGATCACCTTCAGCAGCAGCTCGATCCCGGGCTGGTGGTAGACGCAAGTGTCGAAAAATACGTTGCCGAGCAGCAGTTCCTTCAGCGGCGGCTTGCCCATGTCCTGCGCGAGGCCGCGGTAGCGTCCCCAGTGGTAGGGCACCGCGCCGCCGCCGTGCGGAATGATGAACTTCAGCGCAGGGAAGTCCTTGAACAGGTCCGAGGCGAGGAACTGCATGAAGGCGGTGGTGTCGCCGTTGATGTAGTGCGCGCCTGTGGCGTGGAAATTGGGGTTGCACGAGCCGCTCACGTGCACCATGGCCGGCACCTCCAGCTCCACCATCTTCTCGTAGAGGGGATACCACCACTTGTCGGTGAGCGGCGGATCGCTCCAGCGCCCGCCGGAGGGATCGGGATTCAGGTTGCAGCCGATGAAGCCCAGCTCCTTCACGCAGCGCTCCAGCTCCGCGATCGAGTTTTTCGGCGCCACGCCGGGGGATTGCGGCAGCTGGCACACGCCCACGAAGTTCTCCGGGTAGAGAGTGCACACGCGGTGGATGAGGTCGTTGCAGTGCTCGGCCCAGTGCCGGCTGGTGGTCTCGTTGCCAAGGTGGTGGCCCATGCCCACCGCGCGCGGCGAGAAGATGGTGAGATCAGTGCCGCGCTCGCGCTGGATGCGCAGCTGCGCCTTTTCCAGGCTGTCGCGGATCTCGTCGTCCGAGATCGCGATCGGCTGCTTCTGCGCCCGGCCCGGCTCGGCGAGCTGGCGCTCGCGGAACTGCTCCAGCGCCTTCGGCGCGGTGGTGTAGTGGCCGTGGCAGTCGATGATCATGCGTAGAGTTCCTCCACCGTGTAGCGCCGCGGGATGAGGCGCTGGCGGACAACATAATCGATCGCGACTTCGAGGTTGCGCCGGTTCGCCCCGACGCCGTAGGGGTTCATCGCGGGATTGCCCGCCGCCGCGATGCTCTTGGCGAGCAGCCGCGAGACTTCCTCCGCGTCGGCGCGCGGCACGGAGTCCTTCACCACCACCATGTGGTTGATCTGGATCGCGCCCTTGCGCCGCTGCCAGTCGCGCGCCGCGGCGTCGGCGTCCGGGATGACGGGGACGATGCGCGGGTCGGCTGGCCTGCGGTCGCCCACCACCGCCGCGTCGATCTCGCCCGCGAGCAGCATCCCGATGACGTCCTTGCCCGCCGGCGCGCGCACGACGTTCGGCGGATCGCGGAACTCCGCCACGTGCGCATCCTCGAAGGTGACCCAGGTGACGCGATCGGGGTCCACGCCGTGGTCTTCGGCGAGGATGCCGCGGATCCACATGCCGGTGGTGACCGAGTAGGAGCGCACGCCCACGCGCCGGCCGATCAGGTCGCGCGGCGCGAGCGGTCCGCGCTCGGCGTTGTGGACGAGGAACGCGTGCTGCAGTCGTCCCACCACCACCGCAGGCAGGAGCCGCAGCGGCTTGCCGAACGCCTTCGCCATGAGAAAGGTGGTGATCGCCAGCTCGGCGACGTCGAATTCGAGATCGCGCACCACGCGCTTGAAGCCCGCGCTCGGCGGCCGCACGTCGGCGAACTCCAGGCGCACGCGGTCCGACCGGACCTCGCCCCTCTTCAACGCCGCCGTGACCGGGTAATCCCCGAGAAGCGCCTTCACTTTCCCATGGCCTCGCGGATGGCGCGCACCAGCTCGGCTCGGTCCTCGGTCTTCCTGCCGTTGAGGCGCTCCTTCACGCCGAGGTCGGCGATCCACTGCTGGCGCACGGCGCTCGCCGCCGCCATCGTGGGCTCCAGGCCGATGCCTTCGAGCGTCGCCGCCACTTCGCGCATCTCCGCGGCGCGCCGCGCGCCGTGGCTGACGACGCGCTCGATCATGTAGCCGGAAAGTTTTTCCCAGTCGATGCCGGGAAAGGTTTCCTGGAGCGACGCGAGCACGCGCGCTTCGACACCGTACTCGCTCGAGGCGGTCATGGACTCCACGAGGATCGCCTCCAGCCCCTTTACCACGATCGAGCGGAACATCTTGATCGCCGAGGCCTGGCCGACCTCGACCGCGACCAGTTCCATCTTCATGCCGAGGGCGAGCGCGCGCGGCGCCAGGGCAGCGGCGCCTGGGCCGCCGATGAGGCAGGGCACCTTGTGCAGGTACGGCGCCACCGGCGCCATCACCGCGACGTCCACGTAGGCCGCGCCGGTGGGCGAGACGAGCGCCGCGGTCTCGATCTTGCGCTGCGGCGAAACCGAATTCACGTCGAGGAACAACTGGCCCTTGGTCAATCCCGGAAGGCAGGACTTCGCCGCCTGCAGGCTCGAGGATGCAGTCACCGCGAGGAACACGAGGTCTGCGCCGCGAACCGCGTCGGCGTGATCGCGCGCCGGCGCGACGCCGAGTGAGCGTGCCGCTGCTTCGAGCGGCGCGCCTCCCGGCTGGCCGAACAGGATGTCGTAGGTGCGGATCGCGGGCTTCGAGTCGCCGAGCAAGCCGCGGCTGATCGTCTGGCCCGCCTCGCCGAAGCCGATGAATGCGATCCTTTCGCTCATTTCGAATGCAGCGAGGTGTCCTGCCCGGCCGGCGGATTGGCGATCGCCGCTTCGAGCGTGGCCTCCTCGCGCCACTCCTCGGGCGGCCGCACGCTGTGGTCGCTGCCGACCTGGTCCAGGCCCCAGTAAATCTCCAGGAAATGGTTGTCCGGGTCGCGGAATTCGACCGCCACCTGGCAACCGGCGCGGCGCCTGCCCTCGTAGTCGACCTTAACATCATGCCTGCGCAGGTGCTCGCGCGCGCGCAGCACCTCCTCGAGCGTCGCCACCGCGAAAGCGAGATGGTGCATCTCGCGCGCGGAGGCATCGCCCTGCGCGCCGCCGACCAGCGCGAGGCAATGGTGGTCGGTATTGCAGCGCAGGAACACCATGCCGCCCTTCATCATGGTGTCCGGGTACACGTCGGACACGCGAAAGCCGAGCACCTGGGTATAGAAGGCGACCGAGCGCTGCAAGTCCTTCACCTTGAGCACCACGTGGCCCAGTTTCGCAATGCCGAACGGCAGCCCCGCGGGCGGCGCCATGCGCCGCAGTGCTACGGCTGCCGGGCTATTGAGCCCTTCAAGGTCGACGACGCCTCGCGGCATGAATTCGATCTCCTCAAAGCGCGGCAGTTTGGCACAATCCGATGCGATGAACGTCTCCGAGGTGATGGTGCGGTACCTGAAGGCGGCCGGCATCGGCCACGTCTTTGGCTATCCGGGCGACCCGAACATCGAGTTCATGGAAGCGGCGCGCCGCGCCGGCATGCAGTTCGTGCTCGGCCGGCGCGAAGGCACCGCCGGGCTGATGGCCGAGGCCTACGGCTTTCTCACCGGGCGGCCCGGCGTGTGCATGTCCACGCTTGGGCCGGGCTCGTCGAACCTGGTGAACGCAGTGGCCAACGCGTGGCTCGATCGCGTGCCGATGATCGCGCTCTCCGGACAGATCGAGCGCAAGCGCGAGCAGACCTTCACGCACCAGGTGCTCGACCACAATCGCCTCTTTTCGCCGGTGAGCAAGTGGGCCACCCATGTCGAGCCGGATACCGTGGGGGGCGTCATGCGCAGGGCATTGCGCACGGCGCTTGCCGAACGGCCGGGGCCGGTGCACATCACGACGCACGCCGACGTCGTGGGTGCGGTGGCGAAGGACGACGCTGTGAGCCTGCCGCCGCTCAAGGCCGTGACCTTCGGCGGGGATGCTGGGGTCACGCAGCGCCTGCGCAAGGCAAGAAAGCCCGTGATCCTGGCGGGCATCGCCGCGCAACGCGCGGGCGCGCACGCTGCGATCGCGCGGCTCGCCGAAGGCGCCGGCATCCCGGTCGTGGTGGCGCCGATGGCGAAAGGGGTGCTTGCCGAGGATCACCCGTACTACGCCGGCACGCTCGACATGGCCTGCAACGCGCTCATGTGGGACTTCCTCGAAGGCTGCGACCTCTTGCTCGCGGCCGGCTTCGACGCGGTGGAACTGATCAAGCCCTGGACGCTCTCGCTGCCGACCGTGCACATCGACGCGGTGCCGAACACGGACCAGATCTACAGCGCCGACACCGAACTGGTCGGCGACATCGCCGCGATCCTCGAGGGCATCGCGGCGGCCTGGAAAGGCGAGCCCAGGTGGAAGGCTGCAGAGGTCAAGCGCCACCGCGAGCGGCTGCGCGCGGCGTATTACGCCGGGCGCGTCAAGGGTAAGCTCAATCCCACCGACGTGATCGACGCCGTGCGCGAGGCGCTGCCGCGAGAGGCGATCGCCACGAGCGACGTGGGCTCGCACAAGCTGCTCGTCGGCCAGGGCTGGAGCGCGTATGAGCCGCGCTCGGTGCTGATGAGCAACGGCCTTTCCTCCATGGGCTACTCGCTGCCCGCCGCGATCGTGGCGCAGCTGCTCCACCCCGGCCGGCCGGTCGTGTGCTTCGTGGGCGACGGCGGCCTGGCGATGGTGCAGGGCGAACTGCGGCTCGCCTCCAGCCTCGGCCTCGGGCTGCTGGTGATCGTGTTCTGCGACGGCAGCCTCAACCGCATCGAGATCAAACAGGCAAACCGCAAGTACCCGAGCTGGGGTACGCTCTTCGAGCCCACCGACATCGAGCCGCTGGCGCGCTCGATGGGCTGCGAGGGCGCGACGCTAGGGAGCGCAATCGCGCTGCAGCGGCTGCTGGCCGGCAAGCGGCCCAAGGACCGGCCGTTGGTCGTAGGCGCGCGCATCGATCCGGCGCAGTACACACAGCAATTCTGAAATGGAGGAGTGCGCATGACCAGAATTATCGTGGCGGCGCTGGCTGGCTTGCTGTCCCTCGCTGCGCAAGCGCAGGCCTGGCCCACCAAGCCGATCCGCCTCGTCGTCCCGTTCGCGCCCGGCGGCACCAGCTCGATCGTGGCGCGCAGCATCGCGGCGGAGATGTCGAAAGGCCTCGGCCAGGAGGTCTACATCGAGAACAAGGGGGGCGGCGGCGGCAATGTCGCGATGCAGGACGTGGCGCGCGCCGAGCCCGACGGCTACACGCTGATCATCGGGCACATCGGTTCGCTCGCGGTCAATCCCTACATGTATGACGACCTGTCGTTCGACACCAACCGCGATTTCGCGCCGGTGTCGCTGCTCGCCAAGGTGCCGAGCATCTTCGTGGTGAACGCGGAGGTCCCGGCGAAAGACCTGCGCGAGTTCGTGGCGCTGGCGAAGCAGCAGCCCGGCAAGCTGTTCTACGGCTCGGCGGGCAACGGCAGCGCGGGGCACCTGGCCATCGAGTACCTGAAGCTGGTCGCGGGCATCGACATCGTGCACGTGCCCTACAAGGGCACCGGCCCCAACCTGCTCGACCTGGTCGCCGGCCGCACGCAGGCCACCGCCGCGGGCACGCCGCCGCTCATGCCGCACGTGAAGGCCGGCAAGCTGCGCGTCATCGCGGTGGGCTCGCCCAATCGCCTTCCGACCTTGCCGGAGGTAGCGACGGTAGCGGAGCAGGGCTACCCGGGCTTCGAGACCACCCAGTGGTACGGGCTGAATGCACCGGCGAAGGTGCCCGCCGCGATCATCAAGCGTCTCGCGGAGGAGGCCGCCAAGGCAGCGAAGAATCCTGCGGTGGCGGAGCGCTTCAAGCTGGACGACGCCGAGGCAGTGGGCTCCACGCCGGACGAATATGCGATTTTCATCGCGAGTGAGCAGAAGCGTTGGGGCGAGGTGGTTCGCAAAGCCAACATCAAAGCGAACTGATGGATCTGGGCCTTTCCGGCAAAACCGCGCTCGTCACAGGGGCGTCGGCCGGCATCGGCCGCGGCATTGCGCTGGCGCTCGCCGCCGAGGGCGTGCGCCTCGCGGTGAGCGCGCGCCGAGGCGACCGGCTGCGCGCGCTCGAGAAGGAGGCCGGCGCGAAAATGGCGATCATCGAGTGCGACTTCATGCAGGAGGGAGCGGCGCAGCGCATCGCGCAGGCCGCGCTTGCGGCCCTCGGCAGCGTGGACATCCTCGTCAACAACGCCGGCGGCTCGCGTCCCTTCAAGATCGATGCGAGCGAGGCGCAATGGGAGGAGGCGCTCACCCTAAACTTCACGCGCCAGCGGCAGCTCGCGCACGCGCTCCTCGACCAGATGATCGCGCGCAAGTGGGGCCGCATCGTCAACATCACCGGCAAGAGCGAGCCCGAGGGCGTGAACGGCGCATTCGCCGCCAAGGCCGCGATGCACGCCTGGGCGAAAGGGCTGTCGCGCGAGGTCGGCAAGCACGGCATCACGGTCAACTCGATCCCGCCCGGGCGCATCCTGAGCGAGCAGATCGAGCGCAATTACACGCCGGAATACCGCGCCTGGCAGTCGGAGCACGAGATCCCCGTCGGCGAGTACGGCAAGCCCGCGGACATCGCCAATCTGGTGTGCTTTCTCGCGTCGCCGCGCGCACGCTACATCACGGGGGCGGTGATTCCTGTGGACGGCGGACTGCGCCGGTATCAGTTCTAGCGATGGCGCACGTCGTCGAGCGTTTCGCTGCCTGGGCCGTGCAGTCCCGGGCGCAGCCGTTGGCCCCTGAAGTGCTGCACCACGCCAAGCGCGCGGTGATCGATCTGTATGCGGCCATGCTCTCGGGGGCGGTCGCCGCCCCGGCGACGCTGCTGGAGAAGGCGCTGGCGGAAGAGCTCGACCACGGCGAAGCGCGCCTCGCGCTCGGACGCAAGGCCACGATGCGCGCCGCGGCGCTGATCAACGGCGCGGCGGCACACATCACGGAAGTGGACGACATCTATCGCGACGGCATCTATCACCCGGGCGCGCCGACCATCCCCGCAGCGCTCGCGCTCGCGCAGGCGCGCGCCGCCTCGGGCGGGCAGTTCCTGCGCGCCGTCGTCGTGGGCTACGAGATCTCGACGCGCATCGGCGCCGCGATGGGGCGCGCGCACTACAAGTACTGGCACAACACCGGCACCATCGGCTGCTTCGGCGCTTGCGCCGCGGCGGCGGAGCTGCTCGGCCTGGATGCCGCGCGCTTCGCGCACGCGCTCGCCACCGTTACCACCTTTTCCGCCGGCCTGCAGCAGGCGTTCCGCATGGATTCGATGTCCAAGCCGCTGCACGCCGGCCGCGCTGCGGAAGCCGGGCTGACCGCGGCGCTCGCCGCCCGCGAAGGCGTGACCGGCTCCCTGGACGTGATCGAGGGCGATGCGGGCTACGGCGTGGCAATGAGCGACGGCCCGGACTGGGACAAGGCGCTCGCCACGCTCGGGCGCGAATTCCACATCACGCGCATGACAGTCAAGAACCACACCTGCTGCGGCCATACGTTTGCCGCCATCGACGGCGCGCTGGCGCTGAAGGCGAAGATGGGCCTGGCCGCGAAGGACATCCAGCGCGTCAGGGTCGGCACTTACAAGGCGGCGCTCGACGTCGCCGGCTACGAGGAGCCGCGCACCGCGGCCGAGGGGCGCTTCTCGCTCAAGTACGTGGTCGCGACCGCGCTCACGCACGGCAGCGTGCGCTTCGCGGCCTTCGAGCCGGAACGCCTGGGAAATCCCGCGACGCGCGACCTGATGCGCCGCGTGGACGTGGCGGTGGATGCCCAGCTCGACGCCGCCTTTCCGGCGCAGCGCGCGGCGCGCGTCGCCATCGAGTCGCGCGACGGCCGGCGCGAGGAATTTCTCCAGCCGACGCGCATCGGCGATCCCGACGCGCCGCTGTCGGATGCCCAGCTCGACGCGAAATACCTCGAGCTCGCCGCACCGGTGATTGGCGAAGCGAAGGCGAGGGCACTGCTCGGCCGGTTGTGGCGCCTGGAAGCGCTGAAGTCGCTGGACGCATGAACCTGGCGCAAGCGCTGTTCGCGCCGCGCGCGGTGGCGCTGGTCGGCGCCTCCGGCGACGCGGGCAAGAACACCGCGCGTCCCCAGCGCTACCTGAAAAAGCACGGCTACCTGGGTCGCGTGGTGCCGATCAACCCCACGCGCGGCGAGGTGCTGGGCGAGCGCGCCTACGCGCGCGTGGCCGACGCGCCGGGCGACATCGACCATGTCTTCGTCATGGCGCCGGGCGAGGCGGTGGAGCAGGCGCTGGAGGATTGCGGCCGGCGTGGCGTGACGGTGATGAGCATCTACAGCGACGGTTTTGCCGACGCGGGCGCCGAGGGCGCAGCGCGGCAGGCGCGGCTCGCGGCGCGCGCACGCGAGCTGGGCGTGCGCCTGCTCGGCCCCAACAGCATGGGCGTGGTCAACCTGCCGGGGCGCATGGCGCTCACGGTCAACGCGGTGCTGGAAATGGACGCGCTGCCCGCCGGCACCACCAGCATCGTGTCGCAGAGCGGCACCATGC
>Ga0137437_1000879_pt1 | contig 10115 bp, 8 predicted proteins | sample EasRivERMGT138_2_FD_102332 | JGI IMG/M metagenome (GOLD analysis project Ga0137437, IMG submission 102332) | Soil microbial communities from meander-bound floodplain in the East River, Colorado, USA - East River MetaG ERMGT138_2 | ecosystem: Environmental > Terrestrial > Soil > Floodplain ... | reverse complement strand
CCATGTCAATACTCGAATCTCCAGCCAATGGCCCAACCCAAAACCTGGCACCGCCGCTGACAATCCTCAGAGATTCAAGCCGGGGCTCAATGACGAGCGTGCCGGACCGGCCGCTCGACACATCCGTTTTCCACTGATCGAGCAGGGGCTGAAGCTTGGCCTTCAGTGTGTTCTCAAGATCTCCCGCAGCCTGTACTTTGGCGGGGTCCTGTTGCACGGCCTCGCTCAGTACCATCGGCTTGAGTTCGTAATTAGCATAGCTGGAAAAACGCTTCACCGGCGGCGCCATTCGTGCCGACTCTCTCTTACCAACCAATTCGAGAGTCTCGGGATTTGCTGCGCAGCCCGCGGCTATGACGCACAATATCAAGGCGATGGTTTTCATGTTCTTCTCCATAGAAAAGAAAAACATAGCAGATGGATCACTTGCTGCGATAAGCGTCTCGCTTCCCTCGACCGTAAGTGGTCGAGCGAGTGGCAAGCGCGGATGTTGAGGTCGGCGGGGATTTGTCTGATGTTCTCACATCCTCATTTTTGTTTGCCGATATTTTAAAGGAGTTGCGCCGGTCCAGCGTTTGAACGCGCGGTTGAAGGCGCTGACTTCTGAGTAACCCAATAGAAAGGCGATTTGTGTGAGCGTGTGGTCACGGTTTTTTAGATAGCTTATGGCAAACCGGCGACGGGTATCTCCCATCAGCTTTTTGAAACCCAGTCCGCGTTCCTTCAAGCGTCGCTCTAATGTGCGCTGACTCAACGCCAATTTCTTGGCAACCCGTTTTAGCGTCGGCTCTCCCTCGCGCATCGCTTCGGCAATGGTTGTTCGCACCGCTGCGAGCAACTTGTCTTCCCTCGGGATATCAGCGAGTACATGTTCCAGATATCGCTGTAGAATTCGATAAAGTCGTCTGTCCGCCGCCGGTACTTGCCGATCGATGAACTCGCGCTCGACCACCAGCGCGTTGGTCGGACAGCCGAAGAGCACCGGCGCGCCAAATATCCTTCTATGCTCCTGAACCTGAACTGGCGAAAGATGCGCGAATTGGACTTCCCGTGGAGTCCAATCGCTTCCCGCCACCAAGCGAACCGTATTTAGCATTACCGCCATACTGTATTCGTTATGTTGTCGCGGCGAACCAAATCCCAAGTCGGTGAAGTGATAGCGAATATAGACCCGCTCTGCCTCCACCTCCAATGATGTGATCGCGGCCTGGTTGTGCACTTTGAGATAGCGCGACCCGTTTTCGATACCGGCTAAGATCGTCGGCGAGTTGATCACGACGTAGGCCAAAGGACCTATATTCTTGGGATTGAAGCGCTCACCGAAGTGAAGTCCGAAGTCATCGTCGCCGGTTTGCCGCGCTGCCTCTTCAAGCAGCCGAGCGAAAATGGCGCAGGGAACGAATGCCTCTGGATTGCCGAGTACAGAGCGATCCAGGCCGAGGGCGGAGAGGATCGGATCGGGATTCTTTCCTGCCGCGCTGACGGTTTCAAGCCAACCGGTCATCGCAGCTACGGAGATCATCGATTCCATATTTAGCCCCGTAGTTGTCTTTCTTTAATGCCGTCGCACCGCAATTGTCAATTCTTCGGCGCCGATTGCCGAGACAGAGATCGAAGAGGCGAATAAACTACCTGCAGATTCGCGCAATTCGACAGAGTGTTGGTCGTTGGCGTGCGCGGAGCTGATCGATATTCCGGGTGGCAAGAAGCGCGACCCGGTTAAGCCATTGCTATTTTTAGCTCACCGCTGCCAGCGACCGCTGGTGTCAATTACTTGTCGTCTACTATCAAGACAATCGGTGCGCTGGGACTTATCCTTGAGCGGGCACAAGAGAGCTTTCTTCGAACGCATGTAAAGTGAAATATCCAGGGCCAAGTCCGATCCAATGCATGGCCGTTTCAGAGCCAATTCGGGTCAAATCGAAAGAAGGGGAAAACCTGGCGTAAACTGCCAAGGTGCACGTTACCATACATGGTACAGATCGATGGTTGCAGGCGGCTGAGATCGCGAGACTTTTTGGACTGAGTCAAGATTCAATAAAGCGTTTGGCAAAAAAACATGGTTTACCGCTTCGTCGGGTGAGTCCATTTACAACCCCTGGAGCGCTTGAATCCGAGCTAAGGGGATGCTCGCCCCCTTTGGATTCCTCATTTAAATGGTGCCCGCAGCAAGCTGCGGGGAATTTTTAGATTTAACAAAGCCGTCTAATGGCTCATGTCGAGGATTGATGGATTACCAGATTAAAATACTTCGAGGACTTGATCGGGGTAATTATGTGATCATGTTCATACGCGGCTCGATGGATATTGCCGCATTTCGACGCGTCCTCGACAAACTCACCGAGGCAACGCAGTCTTTTCTCGATTGCAAAATTCTTATCGATTTTCAGGATTCCAAATGCCAGTTTTTACCGTCTGACGTTACGGAAATCGCGCTTACGTTTGATTTTGCCGCGTGGCCGCACAGTAACAAAATTGCCTTGGTCTCGTCGCCGGATATGGAACAGTATCGCCACTTGGTGATTATAGGCGATTGCCTTTTAGATATGAAAATTGATGTCAGCGTGTTTTACGAAATGCGCGATGCCATCAACTGGTTGGCCCGAGGCGGCTGAAATTCTAACAACAAAACGAGCGTCAAATCTTTACTTTTGCCATTTCTCCTCTGAGCTTGAACACTTTTCGAAACTAACGCGCGTGATTTGTTAGGGTTTGTGCGGTAAAGCAGCGCGGCAGCAGTCGGGACAGGACCCGAGATGACTTCACGCTGCGTGAGAGCCGACGCCCGTTTTCTTTGGTCGTGATGAATTGAACGACTCAGCTAAAGATTCGACCCCGGCTCGACCTGAATCCGTGGTAGTTCCGTGCCCACGGCAGGCAAACGCACGCGGTACAAAATTTGTGCTCGGTCAGCACCATGGCGCACAGATCGATTTATCGTGTCTGGCACGCTTCAAGACTCTGCGATGATGCCTTGGCGTCAAATTCGGGAGAGCATCCCGACAGCCCTTGTCCTCATCTTCGGGGTATTGCTCCCGTTGGTTTTCTTGATGTATTTGATCCTAGAACTTTGCTGCTGATTAGGCCCAAAAATCCGTCGGCGAGTGAAATCGCGCTCACCAGCGGAAGCCGATGGTCCCGTCCGCAAAGTTAACCAAGCGGCACGTTAGCGTGAGGCGGGATGATCAGGCCTGAGTCTTGACTAACTCGCCTTCCGCATCTCGCCGGCCAAGATTTCATTGACCAGCGACTAAACGACACCGAGCGTTCTAATCGTTTCAGACGTTCAAACCGTTCAAGCCGTCCAAATTAGCGAGCCTTCCAATCGTTTCATTCGTTCCATCGCTTCGCTACGTTCCAATTGTTCAGCCGGATCGGTGACGGCCCGAGACCTTTTCCATCTATACGAATTGGGACCAGTTTTCTCGGCTCGTCGCCCATCGTCGGCCGGCCGATCCGACGCATGGACGAAAGCTGGTTGTCGGAAAGTTCGGAATATCCGAAAAGTTAATCTTATTTGACTTCATACCTGTTTCGTTCTTTCCGGCTCGCTTGTCGGGCGCTGATGATCCGCGTCGTTTCTTCATCATCTCTTCTCCTAATCGTAAGCAGACTACTGAAAAAGACTCATAGGCTTCGTTGCGCTCAATCGCCTCGCTGCAACGTACGAGAAGGTACGCCTCCGGTCGTCCGATTTTCGCGCGCCTCGCCTCTGAGCTTTTTGAGCAGTCTGCAAATACTCTTATTGAAAAATTCCGGATCGAGAACACCGTAGCTGCTTCTTCAAAAGATACGCTGTGCTTTCCCCTGTTGCCCTCGGCCTTTCGGGGATCCCACTCGAACATCAACTATGTAGATACAATATATACTGACGGCTGAGAAAGATGGCTTAAATTCCTCCATACTCCCGTCCTTTTTTTCTCTTCATCATGCGGCCAAGGAGGGTTAGATTCTCGACTGCCGCAATGAACTAGCTCTCGGTTGGATTACACATGGTGCAACACGTTCGATTGACTTTAGCAGCATAGAGCAGTTAAACTTTGTGGCTAAACGTCGTTTTACTTTGGAATGCTCAGATGACAACAGCCAACGGGATTCCGCGCATTGCAATCCGTCCCATAGGGGATTTTAAGGTTTTTGCAAACGAAGAGATCGAACAATCGATTCCTCAGCGCTTCGAGCAGCAGGTACGCGCTTACGGCGATCGAATTGCAATCAAATCCGAGCGCGAAACATTTACCTTCGCATCGCTTAATCGCACCTCAAATCGACTGGCACGAGAGATCCTTTCACGCCGAGACCAGTCGGCAGAGCCGATCGCGCTATTGTTCGATCATGGTGCGCCGGTTCTCGTCGCGATCATGGCGGTGTTAAAAACTGGCAAGTTTTACCTGGTCTTGGATGCCAGTTATCCAATCGATCGTCTGCAATCCATGCTGCAGGATTCTGGTGCCAAACTGGTCGTCACAGATCCGGAAAATTTTGCTTTTGCCCGCCAACTATGCGGCGAACCGGTCGACGTCATCAATATCGCCGATGTGAAGCTCAATCTTCCCGATGACGATTTAGGGGTTTATCCGACCCCGGACAACCTGGCCCTGCTGCTCTATACCTCGGGTTCGACCGGACAGCCCAAAGGGGTAATGCACACGCATCAAAACCTACTTGTCGACGTTCGCAACCTGACCAACGGTTGGTGCGTGACCGAGCAGGATCGTTGGTTGTTACACACCTCGGTTAGTTTCGCCAATTCCGTGCGAACGATCTATAGTTCTCTGCTCAATGGCGGCGCAGTTTATCCTTACGATATCAAGAAAAAGGGCTTTGGCGATTTGCCGAATTGGTTGCTGTCCAACCAGATAACAATTCTACGAAGTGTCCCAACGACGTTTCGGGATTTTATGGGCACTTTGGAAAAAGGCTCGCAATTCCCGGCTGTCCGAGTGCTATCGGTCGGTGGAGAACCGATGCTTCGAGCTGATCTCGATTTTTTCAATCAACACTTTCTGCCCCATTGCGTGCTTTGCCATGCTCTCGGACCGACGGAATGCTTGACCGTTTGTTGGGCTCTCATTCCGCATGGAGCGCAGATAACCGGTAGCAAGTTGCCGATTGGCTATTCCCTGCAAGACAAGGATGTGCTGGTGCTCGATGACGCGGGTCAAGAAGTTGGTCCAGGGGAAGTCGGTCAGCTCGCTGTGAAGAGCCGGTATATCTCGCGGGGTTACTGGCGCGACCCGGAACGAACCCATGCGGTTTTCTTGCCTGACCCAACGGGTAGCGATGCGCGGATATACTTGACGGGCGACTTGGGCGTTCGCGAATCGGATGGTTGCTTGATTCACGTTGGCCGCGAGGATTTTCAGGTCAAAATTCGCGGTTTTCGCATCGATGTTGCCGAAGTTGAGGTTGCCCTGCGCGCCATTGAGGGTGTCGAAACTGCCGTTGTCGTTGGGCACCAAGATGGCATGTCGCCACAGCGATTGGTCGCCTACTTCGTTCCGACGACGAATCCGCCCGTCACCGTTACCAAGCTACGCCAGAGTCTCGCTCGAGTGCTGCCGGATTATATGATTCCATCGGTGTTTGTCTCGATCGATGCGCTACCTCAGACCCCGAACGGAAAAACGGATCGTCTTCGTCTGCCGCCTCCCGGCCGAGAGCGGCCGCCCTTGGAAAACCCGTTGGTATCACCCAGAACTGTGATGGAAACCGATATATCCGCGATATGGGCTGAAGTTCTTGGTTTAGAGCAGATAGGCGTCCATGACAATTTCTTCGAATTGGGTGGTGATTCCCTTTTGGCAACTCGAATCATCGCCCGAGTGGTGCAAAGACTCAAGGTGAATATCTCCATAAGGCGCTTGCTCGACTCGCCCTCGGTTGCCTCAATGGCCGAGTATGCGTTGCTCGCCCTAGCCGAGGGAAGTGGCGCGGGAGCCCTTACGCTGATCTTAAACGAAATCGAGTCTATGTCCGATGAAGAATTCCACAACCATCTCGTGGAGAAGAACAAATGAGCAATGACAGGGTTAGACTATTCGCCGACCGGGTGGCACTCCACTTTCGCGTGAGCCGCAAATGGGCAGTCGGAGAAGATACGCTGCGCATAAGGCCGGTTCGGGCGGCCGTTAACCCGCCGTCAAGACTGTTACTCCTTGTTGCAATTACCCTGGCCTATGGTTCTAGCGCGTGGTCCGACGATGCTTTTTACCAGGGTAAGAGAATCACGATATTCATCGGTACCCAGAGCGGTGGAAGCATGGTTGCGGCTAGAATTATCAGCCAGTATTTGGGCAATTACATTCCGGGCCATCCCTCGGTCTCGGTTCAGCCCATGCTGGGTGGGGCGCACATGGTTGCCACCAACTATGTCTTTAATATCGCAAAACCCGATGGGCTGACGCTCTTGGCCGCCAATCCCAACGTTGCCATCGCGCAACTCGTCAAAGAGGAAGCGGTCCGCTTCGATGTAACCAAGTTTGCTTGGATCGGCTCTTCCGGTTCCGATGGCGTGGTCCTCACCGTGCGGCAGGACCTTCCATATCACACCTTTGAACAAGTGCAGCAAGCGGATCGAGAGCTTTTGGTCGGAACCACGGCAGTAGGATCCAACGCCTATGATTTTCCATTACTCTTAAAGGAGTTCGCCGGTGCAAAGTTCAAGCTCGTGAGTGGCTATCCCGCCAATCCCGACATCGTCCTTGCCATCGAACGCAAAGAGGTAGACGTGTGGGCCGCTTTTGCGGCATCGGTTCGTCCCGTGGTTCAGCAGGGGACCGTGCGCCCTCTCATCAGAGCCAATGTGCCGTCGCCCGGGTTTGAACATTTACCCGTGGATGAGACGTTTGCTACGAATCCTGTTGGCAAATCGCTGATGGCGATCAAAGCAACCCCGCTGGCCATCGGCCGAGCCCTTGCCACGTCCCCTGGAGTGGCGCCGGACCGAATTAATCTTTTAAGAAACGCACTGGCAGCCGCATTGCGCGACGCTCAACTACAAGCCGATTTTCGCAAATCCCAGATTGATTTCAGTCACATCTCAGGGGACGAAGTTCTGCGTGGGTTCCAATCGCTCATGCGCCAAGGTTTGAAAGTGCAGCAGGATTTGGTCCGGTATTTAAAATTTGGCGGATAACTCAACTGTTTCCATTAAATCAAAAAAAGGGTGTTTAAATTTTAGATTCGCTGAGCTCTTGGACGGTTGAACCGATACGCGATTGTTATTCTATGGATTATACGTCCCTCGGTAACACGGGAATTAAAGTTAGCGTTGCGGGTTTAGGTTGCGGTGGCCCAAGTCTGGTAGGGCTGAAACAAGACAAGAGCGGCAGGCTTTCGATTACCCTCGTGCGCCAGGCGATCGACCTCGGGGTCAATTTTTTTGACACTGCTGAATCATACGGGACTGAACATATCGTTGGCCAGGCGATTGCCGAGGTGCCGCGGGACCGTTTAGTGGTTTCCACGAAGAAGACTTTTCCTCTGCGCGGTAACGGAAACCCGGAAAAGGAAATTAGGCGAAGCCTGGAGCAAAGCCTGAAGCAGTTGCGCACGGACTATATCGACATTTACCATGTGCATGGCGTTCGTCTTAAAGATTATGGCTATGCCAAAGAGCGGTTCTTGCCGGTTTTCAATAAGCTCCGTGCAGAGGGAAAAATCCGCGCGCTTGGGATTACCGAACACTTTGTCGAAGACCCCACGCATACCATGCTGCAGCAGTCGCTCCAGGATACCTGCTGGGACGTCATCATGATTGGTTTCAACCTGTTGATTCCTTGCGCGCGGAGGACTATTTTCCCTCTCGCGAAAAAGCAGGGCGTCGGCGTTATCGGTATGTACGCCGTGCGTAGCGGCTTGAGCCAACCGCCTCGCCTCAAGGCAATTTGCCAATATCTAGTTGAGAAAGGGGTTGTTGCCTCCGATTCGCTGAATTCAGATGAGCCGCTGGATTTTATTATTCGTCACGGGGGGGCTTTGACTATTCCTGAAACGGCTTATCGTTTCAGCCGTCACGAACCGGGTGTGAATGTCGTGTTAACAGGAACGGGGAATCCCGAGCATCTCAAGTCCAATATAGCTTCAATTCTCAAACCGCCTCTGCCAGACCATATCCTCGCGCGACTTGAAAGGACTTTCGGGAACCTTGCTAACTTTCGTACGACCGCGGTGCAATAAGAGTTGTCCAGTTTGCAGCGTCGACCTTTTTACCGCCTCTTAATCACCGCATTCGAATGGGTGACCTTCACCCTTCGAACCGGTCTAACCATCCCGTTCGGCTTTTCTGCCGTCCAGTATCGGGCTGTATTTCGTGCTTGCTCCTGTGCGCCGATCTGACGTACTGGCCAGACCGGCGAGAAAGTTCTCTTCGGTGGGCAGGTGCAGGTAGATGTTTTTCGCCGGATCGCGAAACACGTTGATCGGATCTCGGCCGCTTTCCATGATGCCAACCTGTTCCTCCAACAACTGACGGTAGAGAATGACGCCCTTGTCCGAACGGCTGAGCGCTTCTGTGGAGCGGTCGGCGATCGCTCCCTGCGTCATCCATGCGGCGATGTCCTGGCCGCTGTTGTTATCGAGGAACTGCCATTGCGGCTGCCCGTTTTCGGCCAGCTGCGGCACCGGCACCTCATAAAAAGGGATCTCCTCGGCTCGCTGCCCTCGTTCGCTGCCGACCTTGCGATAGCAGCGGTACCACCAATGGGCCGTGTGCGTGTCGTCGATCGGCACGCGGATCTGAAATCCCGCGCCGTTTTTCTTTTCCGCCACTCCCTGTCTCAACATGTTGGGAAAGACCACCGGGTGCCCGGTTTTCCAGTCGTCGTCCTCTTCGGTTTCGCCCTCCAAAATACGCCGCTTGACGATGCCGAACTCGAAGCGATCGAAGCCGACCTTCGCGTGCTTCTGGCGTGGGCGCTGAAGATGTCCGTTGCCCATTTGTTCCACGACGTAATTATAGAAGTTCTGATGGAGCCACTCCACGTGCACCGGGTCCAGGGAGTTCTCCATGATCTGCAGCCAGTTGCAGGGAATTTCTGCATAGCCGACGTCGCGCAGCACGTCTTCCATCACGTACAGGTCCCAGCGCGGCAGCAGCGGTTCGGGCAACGGACCTAGATATGCGAGCAGGAGACCGCCGAGCTCCTCGATTGGATAGGACTTGATTTTTATTTTCTGCTTGAAGCGGCCTTCCGGATCCTCGGTGTCATCGTAAGGCTGCTCGGTGCAGCGCCCTTGTTTGTCAAAGCGCCAGCCGTGATACGCGCATCTGATACCGTCCTCTTCTGGAATGCCGTACATCATCGACATCTTGCGATGCGGACAGCGCGGTTCGACAAGTCCATAGCCGCCAGAGCGATCCTTGTACAGCACTAGATCTTCTCCCAGGATTCTTACTTGGAACGTGCTGCGCTGCGTCATCTGGGAGACCGCCGCGACCGGATGCCAATAACGGCGAAACAGCTCGCCCATCGGTGTTCCCGGTCCGACATGAGTCATCTGTTCGTTTTGTTTCTCGGTGAGCATGGCTTCCTCGCTTTTCCGAATTTCTGTTCAAGCCGTTGAAGTCGTTCAATCGCTGCGCTCCGTTCAAAATGTTCAAGTCGTTAAAATCGTCCGGATATCTTCATCGTTTTGAACGAGTGCAACATATGGAACGAATTGAACGCGCGCGCAGCGCGATTCGACACCACATTACGTCTTGGATAATATCGAGGCAAGCTTAGATCAGCAGGCCTGCCGGCAACAAGGGTATATTAACCCTCGCCCACACCGGTAGCGCCCGGCAGAGCTGGACAATTCCTCCAAGCTTGGATAGTCATCGAATACGCTAGAGTCCTGGCCCAGAAGTCCGCTATATAATTTATCCGTCATTCCGGGCAACCCCGGCGAAGGCCGGGGGCGACCCGGAATCCAGAGAGATCGCGAACCTGGATGCCCTACTTTCGCCGGCATGACGATGAGAAGACCGCCGATTCGTTTTGCGAACTTCTGCGTCAGCACACAGTCAGACGCGGCACATGCCGCGATAGGAGGGAATAGATGGCAGCGGCAAGCGAACGAGTTTTAGGTGTCGGTGTAATCGGCCTCGGCGGGGCATCCCTCGCGATGAT
>Ga0137437_1000878_pt1 | contig 10115 bp, 9 predicted proteins | sample EasRivERMGT138_2_FD_102332 | JGI IMG/M metagenome (GOLD analysis project Ga0137437, IMG submission 102332) | Soil microbial communities from meander-bound floodplain in the East River, Colorado, USA - East River MetaG ERMGT138_2 | ecosystem: Environmental > Terrestrial > Soil > Floodplain ... | reverse complement strand
TCGGTTACGAGAATTGCAGCGCCATTGTCGGCGAGAGATCGCGCCATTTGGCGCCGCCGGCGAGGCACTGCGGGCGATCGCCGAACAGATGGTGAATCGAGCGCTCAAGACCGATGGCAAACCTTTATCCAAGGAGATGCATGGCTAATATGGCACGATTGCTCGATGGGATTCAGTATCCGAAGGACATCCGTTGTTTCACCGTCAATGAATTGAATCAGCTCGCCGCAGAGATCCGTGAAGAGGTGATCTCAGTGGTGTCCGAGGTTGGCGGCCATTTCGCTTCGACGCTTGGTGCCGTGGAGCTGACGCTGGCGCTGCACTACGTCTTCAACACGCCGGACGACCGGATCATCTGGGATACCGGCCATCAGTGCTATGCGCACAAATTGCTTTGCGGCCGGCGCGACCGGCTCGGCACGATTCGTCAGTTGGGCGGTTTGAGCGGATTTTTGAGCCGCGAGGAAAGCGAATATGACGTCTTCGGCGCCGGTCACGCCGGCACGTCGATTTCGGCGGCCCTCGGCATGGTGGAAGCGAAATCATTGGACGGTTCATCGCGCAAAGTCGTCGCAGTAATCAGCGACGGCGGCTTGAGCGCGGGGTTAACCTACGAAGGTTTGAATTCCGCCGGTCATCTCGACAAGGATTTGATCGTTGTCTTGAATGACAACGAACACTTCATCGATCCTCGCGTCGGCGCGGTTTCGTCATTCTTGAGCCGGCAGTTTACCAGTGACCTGGGTGTGCGCTTACAGAAAAATCTCTCGACCTTGCTCAAAAGCCTGCCGAGTGGTGAAAACATAAAATATTTGGCGCGCAAGCTGCGCGATTCATTCCTCGGTTTGGTCACGCCGGGATTTCTTTTTGAAAGCCTGGGCTTTCAGTACGTTGGCCCGATCGACGGCCATAACATCGGGCAGATGATCGCGACTCTGGAGGATATCAAGAAAGTCGAAGGTCCGACGCTGATCCACGTGATGACCAAGAAGGGCAAAGGCTATGGGCCGGCGGAAAAAGATCCGATCAAATTTCACGCCGTCACGCCGTTCCATGTGCTCACCGGCAAAGCCAAGAAAGAAAAAGGACCGATTCCGACCTACACGGATATCTTCGGCCAAGCGCTGATTCGCCTGGCGAAAGAGAATCCGAAAGTCGTCGGCATCACCGCGGCCATGGGCAGCGGCACGGGCATCGACAAACTCCAGCGCGAATTACCGATACGTGCCTACGATGTCGGCATCGCCGAGCAACACGCGGTGACCTTCGCCGGCGGCATGGCGACGGAAGGTTACATTCCGGTGGTGGCGATCTACTCGACATTCCTGCAACGGGGTTACGACGAGATCCTCCACGATGTCTGCTTGCAGAATTTGCACGTGGTCTTCGCGCTTGACCGCGGCGGCCTGGTCGGCGCCGATGGGCCGACTCACCACGGCGTTTTCGATTTTGCCTACATGCGCTCGATTCCCAATCTCGTTATCATGGCGCCCAAGGACGAAAACGAACTGCAGCATATGCTCAAAACCGCCATCTACCATTCGGGGCCGATTTCGCTGCGCTATCCGCGCGGCGAGGGTTGGGGTGTGACGATGGATGAGCAGATGAAAAGTTTGCCCATCGGTAAGGCTGAGGTGTTGCGCGACGGCAACGATATCGTCATCGCGGCGATTGGTCAGACCGTGCTGCCGGCGTTGAAGGCGGCCCAAGAACTCGCGCCGCTCGGAATCAGCGCCGCTGTCGTCAATGCCCGTTTCGTTAAGCCTCTAGACGGCGAGTTATTGGGCGGACTGTTGACTCGGGTGCCGCGATTGATCACCGTCGAAGACCATGCGATTGCCGGCGGCTTCGGCAGCGCGCTGGTCGAGTTCATCGCTGACCAAGGGATTACCGGCGTTGAAATTAAACGGCTCGGCGTGCCGGACCGGTTTATTCCCCATGGCACGCAGGACGAGCTCAGGAAAATTTGCGGCTTCGATAAGGATGCGATTGCTCAGGCCGCCCTGCAGCTGGTGCGCCGCGCCAAGAAGAAAAGTAAAGAAGGATGGGAAAGAGGGAGCGCTTAGATCTGCTCCTGGTCGAGCGCCAACTGGTGGTTAGCCGCGAGGATGGCCGGCGGCGGATTTTGGCCGGCGAGGTGTTGGTCAATGACCAGGCAGTCACCAAAGTCGGCAACTTGATCGACGCCGGCGCCGCGATTCGTCTCAAACAGACTTCGCCCTATGTCAGCCGTGGTGGGTTTAAGCTCGAAAAGGCGCTCAGTGAATTCGCCGTTCAGGTGCGCAATCAAACCGTGCTCGACATCGGTGCTTCCACCGGCGGCTTTACCGATTGCCTGCTGGCCCATGGCGCAGCGCAAGTATTTGCCGTCGACGTTGGCTACGGCCAGCTGGATTGGAAACTCCGAAACGATTCCCGCGTCAGGGTTTTTGAGAAGACCAATATTCGTTATTTTGAGCTAAAGCGTCTGCCGCGCGCCGCCGATTTGGCGACCATCGACGTATCTTTCATTTCTTTGAAACTGGTTCTGCCGCAAGTCAAGTCGCTGTTGGTCGAAGGCGGCGACGTGATCGCGTTGATCAAACCGCAGTTCGAAGTCGGCAAGGGCAAAGTCGGCAAGGGCGGCGTGGTTCGGTCGGCCGACGAACATGCGCGAGTGATCGATGAGATCAAAAACGCCGCGCTGCAATTAGGCTTCGATGTACTCGGCGTCACGGAATCGCCGTTGCTTGGTCCCAAGGGGAACAAGGAGTTTTTGATACATCTTCGGTTGATTTAGCGGATAATCTTCTCGAGCGCGGCGACTGGGCGCGGAATGATGCAAACCTATCGATGGCGGCATTAAAAAAAATAGCTCATCGCGGCGCTTCAGGCCTCTTCCCAGAAAACACTCGGCTAGCGTTCGATAAGGCGATCGCCGCTGGCGCCGATATCATCGAGCTCGACTGTCAGCTGACTCGGGACGGTCACGTGGTGATTTTTCACGACGAGAAGCTCAAACGCACCGCGGCCGCGCGCGGCGCGCTGCGCGACCGAACGCTTGCCGAGCTCAAGCAGCTCGATATCGGCAAGTGGCGCGGTAAGGAATTCAGGGGCGAGCGGATTCTCACCCTGGAGGAAGCGCTAGAAACGATCGCCGGTAACGCCGATCTCTGTTTAGAATTCAAATCTTTTCGCGTCGCGTCGCCCGGCCTGGAGCTCAAGGTGTTATTTATCTTGAGTCACTACGACTATTTGGAACGTACGATTCTCTCGTCATTCGATTACCGTTGTTTAGCCCGCCTGCGCGAGCTCGCCCCTGAAGCGACGCTCGGTGTCATTTACGGTGCCGGAGTTGATGACGATCCCTTCGCAGCAGCCGAACAACTTGGCGCCCGCTCGATGCATGTGCAAAAGGAGTTGGCGTCGCGGAGTTTGCTCGGCCGGGCTTGGGATGAGGGACTCGATGTCTCTGTTTGGACGGTCCACGATATCCGCGACATGGAGGCGTTTGCCGGCCTGGGCGTTCAAGGACTGATTTCGGACTATCCCGAAAAATTTTACAAACTACGATCACCGTAGAGCCGCGCGTTCGGCTGTGATCTATTCTGAGCGGAGTTCGATGGACCGGGCACGCCTTTCGACATATTCCGGATGCCCTTGCCAGTAGTCGTACTACGACCTCGTCCTCGACCTTGGCGCAAGCGCCGCCGTGAGTCGGTCCAATACGTCCAAGCCGTTTGTTTTAAAAGTGATTTGCTTGACTTGAGAGCGGAATAGTCTAAACTTGACAGGGGGCAAAACGTTGTCCGCTTTGATCGGGGGTGAGTTCATTTTATGACGGGAGTGCGAGTCCGCGAAAACGAATCAATTGAGAGTGCTATTCGACGTTTCAAGAAACTGTGCGAGAAGGCCGGTATCCTTGCTGAATTGCGCAAGCGCGAACATTACGAAAAGCCCAGCGTAAAGCGCAAGAAAAAAGCCATCGCCGCGAAGAAGCGTGCGCTGCGCCGGGTGCGTCATGCTTACTAATCAGTCATTGTAATAGTCTAAGCCGATCAAAGAATGTCACTTAAGGCCGAGATACAGGAAGCCGTCAAGATTGCCTTGAAGAGCGGCGATGCGGTGACGCTATCGACGCTCCGGCTACTGCTCTCGGCGCTTCATAACGAAGAGATCAAGCTCCGCAAAGAGCTGACAGCAGAAGAAATCCACAAGACCATCACGACTCTCTGTAAACAGCGTGGCGAAGCGATTGAGTTGTTTCGCAAGGGGGGACGGGAGGAGTTGGCGCAAAAAGAGGAAGCTGAGCTGTTAGTCCTCAAGCGCTACATGCCCCGGCCTCTCAGCGAAGCTGAGGTGGCGATGCTGATCCGCGCCAGCATCGATGAAGCGGGTGCGAAGGGGATTGGGGACCTCGGCAAAGTGATGAAGCTTTTGATGCCGAAGGTTTCAGGGCGGAGCGACGGTAAACGGGTAAGTGAGATGGCAAAAGCCCTACTTGGCGGCTGATTGTCTTCCAGGGCAAATTTTACATTGACCACACGGCTCGCAGGGTGAAGCAATTGAATGGGGTTTCTAAAGGGGGCGAGTATCCCCTTTGTAATATTTAAATAAGCGGCGGGGTTAAATCCCCGCCCGCGAAGTGGCTCCGTTTAATGGGATGACAGCCTTGACTGTCCGACAAGCCGTTTGCGCCGACGTCGTGCAATGATTCCAAGGCCAAACGGCAAAATGGATCTCCTCGGTGAATTGGGTTGATCTGATTGTCCTCGCCGTTCTGGCGCTCTTCGGCTTGCGCGGCTTTTTTCGAGGGCTTTTCCGCGAAGTGCTCTCTTTGGCCGGGTTAGTCGCCGGTTTTATGCTGGCCGTAGCTTATGATCAAGATGTCGCTGTTTACGCGGCCCGCTACTGGACGGTTTCACCGATCGTGTTAAAGGGCTCGGCGTTTATCGGGATATTTTTCTTGGTTTATTTTGTCTTTAGTTTGGTGGGGTGGTTATTGCACCGTTCGGAGAAATTATTATTTTTGCAAACGCTAAATCGTAGTGGCGGCATTGCCATCGGCGTCGGCAAAGGCGCGGCAGTGGCCGCGCTAGCAATTTTTCTCTTAACCTCGGCGGCTTGGCTACCGCAATCGGCACGCGACAATCTCGACGGCTCGTATCTGAGCGCGCCACTCTCTCAGCTCGCCGAACATCTCGTGCGCATGGGCAAAGAGAAGATTTTCTCGAACCCTAGCACCGGAGAGCTTTCGTTCTCGGACGCCGGCCATTTGTAACCACCGCGATGATCACCCAGGAAAAGATCGCTGAGATTCGTCACCGCGCTTCGATTGTCGAGGTGATCGCGGATTATGTGCCGCTCAAAAAGGCCGGCCGTAATCATATGGGGCTTTGTCCCTTTCATGCGGAAAAGAGTCCGTCGTTTACGGTGAGCGAAGAGAAGGGCATTTACCATTGCTTTGGCTGTCACGCTGGCGGCAGCGTGTTTCATTTTCTCATGCAGTACGATCACCTGACCTTTCCCGAGTCGGTGGAGCGCGTCGCCAATCGCTACGGCATCACCATCGAGCCCAGCGCCCGATCGGGGAACTCGCAAGAGAGCGGCGAGCGGGAAAAGCTCTATCGAGTCAACGAGCAGGTGGCGGGCAATTATCAAAAGATCCTCTTCGGCCATCCGGAAGGACGCCAAGCGCTGCAATATCTCAAAGCCCGAGGCGTCGATGAGGCGACCGCACGGAAATTCATGCTCGGCTATGCGCCGCAAACTGGTTCGGGTTTGCTATCACTGGCCAAGAAGGAAAGCTTCTCGGTTAACGATGCGCTTCGGCTGGGTCTGGTAGGGCAACGCGGGCCGCAGCAGTTTTACGAAAAATTCTTTGCCCGGGTGATGTTTCCGATTGTCAATGCGGCAGGCAAAGTGGTTGGCTTTGGCGGCCGGGTGATGAACCAGGGGATGCCGAAATATTTAAACTCCATCGAGACGCCGCTGTTTCATAAAGGCGCTACACTCTATGGGCTTTATCAGGCGAAAGAGGGGATTCGTCAGAGCGATCGAGTCGTCGTGGTCGAAGGATACCTGGACGCGATTGCCTTGGCGCAATACGGCGTAGCTTACACCGTTGCCACTCTCGGCACGGCTTTGACCGTTGATCATGTGCGGGCTCTGTCGCGCTACACCAAAAACATCATCGCCCTGTTCGATGGCGACGATGCTGGGCTCAAAGCGGCGGCGCGGAGTTTTGAAATATTCATCGAAGCCGGCATGCTCGGGCGGGCGGCATTTTTGCCCAAGGGTGAAGATCCAGACACCTTCGTTCGAGCCAACGGGAAGGCGGCGTTGGAGGCGGTCTTGGAGCGCGCCGTGCCCTTGGCCGATTATTACTTTACTTGGCTCGAACAGCGTCATGGCAAGACCCTCGAAGGCAAGAGTCAGATCGCCAATGAAATTAGCCGGATCCTGGCCAAGGTGACCAATGCTTTCGAGGTCGATTTACTGGTTGGCAGGGCGGTCGACATGTTGGGCATACGCGAAGAATCATTGCGCCGTCCCGCGGCGAACCCGGGCGCGCGTCCCGCCTCGGCGAGAGCCGCGACTGTGCCGATGGCGCAAGGCAACCGGGACGATATCGCCGAACGATCCCTGGTGGGCTTGATGTTGCGCTTGCCGGCGGTGCTCGAGAGCGTGGCTAACGAGTACGAGACGCGCCAATGGTTTAGCGCGAAATGGCGCCCGTTGGTTGACGGACTCATCACAGAATGGCAAGAACGAAGTAACGTTGATGTGTCCGAACTGATGCATCAGTTGTCACCCGAGCAGGCGCAGGAGATCGCCGCGCTGGTATTGGAGGGCGACAAGCTGTCCGATGCCGAATGCGGCAAGATGGCCAATGATTGTTTGTTGTACTTACGCCGCAAGTATCTCAAGGGCCTGGAGCGCAATCTGCGCGTAGCGATCCGTACCGCGGAAGAGCAAAAGGATGAGAACGCGAAGAGAGAAAGGATGCTAGAATGGCAAGACCTCCTCAGAAAAGAGCGCCAGCTAGAACGCCCAAGGCTCGAGTCGAAAATAACCATCCGGTAGCAAAATTGAAGGCCGCCTCCAACTCCCCCGCACAGCCGGTGGAGAAGAAGAATATGAAGGAGGTCAAGAAGCTCATCGACCTAGGTAAGGAGAAGGGCTACCTGACCTACGACGACGTCAACGATATGTTGCCAGCCGAGGTGGTCTCGCCGGATCAGATCGACGATGTCATGTCGATCTTCGGCGAAATGGACATTGAAGTTGTCGACTCCAACCAGCGCGTTACGCTCGGCGGTGCCGGCGAAGAGCTCGCCGAGGAAGAAGAAGAAGAGAAGGAGATCGACAGCGATGTCGACGGCGACGTGGTCGGCAAGACCGGCGATCCGGTGCGCATGTATTTGCGCGAGATGGGCACGGTGTCGCTGCTCAGCCGTGAGGGCGAGGTCGAGATCGCCAAGAAAATCGAACACGGCGAAAACAAAGTCATCAACGAAGTTTTATCCAGTCCCCTGGCGCTACGCTATATCCTCGATCTTGGCGAAAAGTTGGCGCAGCATGAAATCCGCGTGCGCGAAATCATCAAAGAAGAAGGCGACGAGGACAGCGAGAACTTCGAGGATGAGGAAGTTCACGAGAAACGGCTGCTCGATCAGATCGGCAAGATTCGCCGGATCACCAATGACCGGGAGAAAATTAGGCGGCAGTTAGACGGCAAACGAGTCTCGGCGCAGCGCCGCGGGTTACTTTTGGCGAGCGTCGCTAAGTATAACGACAGAATTATCAATGGACTGAAAGACCTCCAGCTCAACCACAAGCAGACGGAAGCGATCGCCGAAGGTTTAAAACGGGCGATGGAGCGGATGCAGGCCATCGAGCGGCGGATTAAAGATTTTGAGCAACGCGCCGGCAGGCCGTCGTCGGAAATTCTCAAGCAGGTGGCGCACGCCGAAGGGTACAAAAAACATTGGCCCAAGGTCATTAGCTCGTTTCGCATGGGTCACGATGCGATCGTCCACATGGCCGAAGAGATCCGCAGCGGACGGCGCGATATCCGGCATATCGAGAAGGATCTGGAAATCCCGGCGGAGGAAGTCAAGCGGCGCGTCTGGTCGATCATCGAAGGTGAAACCAAAGCCAATCTCGCCAAGAAAGAACTCATCGAAGCGAATCTTCGATTGGTGGTGAGCATCGCCAAGAAGTACACCAACCGCGGCTTACAATTTCTTGATCTGATTCAAGAGGGCAATATCGGCTTGATGAAAGCGGTCGATAAGTTCGAGTACCAACGCGGTTACAAGTTCTCGACCTACGCGACCTGGTGGATTCGCCAAGCGATCACGCGCGCCATCGCCGATCAAGCCCGCACCATCCGCATTCCGGTACACATGATCGAGACGATCAACAAATTGATCCGCACCTCGCGCTATCTGGTCCAAGAAATCGGCCGCGAACCGACGCCCGAGGAGATCGCCACCAAGATGGAAATTCCCCTCGACAAAGTGCGCAAGGTGCTAAAAATCGCCAAGGAGCCGATTTCGTTAGAAACCCCCGTGGGCGAAGAGGAAGATAGCCATTTGGGTGACTTTATCGAAGATAAGCGAATCATCACGCCATCGGACGCGGTGGTCAACATCAATTTGCAAGAGCAGACCCGCAAAGTACTGGCCACGCTGACGCCGCGCGAAGAACAAGTTCTGCGCATGCGCTTCGGCATCGGCGAGAAATCCGATCACACACTGGAAGAAGTAGGACAGAAATTTACCGTAACGCGCGAGCGCATCCGCCAAATCGAAGCCAAAGCTTTACGCAAACTGCGGCATCCGAGCCGTAGCAAACGACTCAAGAGCTTCATGGAGAGCTAATTTCCAGAATCCAGATTGTCGCTGCGACCTCACTCCAGCTACCTTCAACGTGTTTCGCGGGCCCATAGCTCAGTTGGTTAGAGCCACCGGCTCATAACCGGTTGGTCCCTGGTTCGAGTCCAGGTGGGCCCACCAACTTTTCCCTCGCAAAATCAGATTTTTTTGCTCGTTCGAGGGCCATGTCGGCCCGAACCTGGGTGTGCCCCACGCTTTGTAAACTTTTTCTGTAAAGGTCAATTACAAACCCAATCAACTCAGCACCCGGTTCAACCTCCAGTCTCATCACGCCCGCGCCACCATTTCATGATTCACGTCTTATTGGCGATTGTCTTCATCATCTGTCGGGCCTGCACGCCTTCTTTTCTTGTTGTCCGGGGCGGTTCTCCCATTTGGGCACTGGTGAAATAGATGGAATGTTTGATTTCTGTTCCGATCTTGGGAGTTCCACGTCCAATTGTGACTTGGTATTGCCCTTGCTCTATCTGCTCGTCCATGAGCAACACTGACAAGAAACCTGCTGCGTTAGCCTTGCCGGAACCGACCCAGGATACCGAAGGGCTACTTTTAGAGAGACTCAAAAACAGTAAGACCGACGAAGATTATTTTCGTTGGATGCTGTTCGTCGTCGGTTTTTATCGAGGCATCAACAAGATTGACTCGGCGACTCACTTGCTCGAGGGGTATATCGAGTTGAGTAAGAACCCTGAGCAGTCGGCGCACTGCCACCTCGCTTTGGGACAGATAGCGACGGACGAAAAGCGGCTGGACCAAGCGCTTAGCCATTTCACCGCGGCACTTGAGCTGGCGCCAAAGAAACGAAAAGTTGGTTATGTGCTGCATAATAACATCGGCTTCTGTCTGAATAGCTTGGAACGATTCTCCGAAGGGGAGAAGTATTGCCGCACCGCGATCGAGATGGACTGGGCACGGGCGAGCGGCTACCGCAATCTTGGCGTCAGTCTACAAGGCCAGGGCGATCTGATCGGTGCGACCTGGGCGCTGGCTGAGGCGGTGAAAGTAGATGCGACCGACAATCGGGCACGATTGATCCTTGATAAGCTGCTATCGACGAATCCGAAGATCGCGATTCAATGCCCTTGGGCGACTGAATCGTTAGCCGCAGGAATCCAGACCGCGACAGAACTGCCGCTCATGTAAGCTCCATTCTTAAGGGGCTTTCGTTCAAGTACACGTCGCCTCGATTGGCTCAAGTTTATTTCTCAGTCCCCCGCAGGCAGATGCGCCGGC
>Ga0137437_1000875_pt1 | contig 10131 bp, 7 predicted proteins | sample EasRivERMGT138_2_FD_102332 | JGI IMG/M metagenome (GOLD analysis project Ga0137437, IMG submission 102332) | Soil microbial communities from meander-bound floodplain in the East River, Colorado, USA - East River MetaG ERMGT138_2 | ecosystem: Environmental > Terrestrial > Soil > Floodplain ... | reverse complement strand
CGTCGGCGGGCGGCTCGTGCGCCGGCGGAGCGCCCTGGCCCAGCCCCAGCTCCGCGCCCACGTCGTGCATGTCGTTGACGAGGCGCGACGCCTCGGCGTCGCGCCGCAGGTCGTCACCCGGCATCTTCGCGGACGGCCGCGCGCCCGCCGTCGCGCCGCCGGCCTCGCCGGCGGCCGACACGAGGTCGTCGTCGACGAGGAGCCACTCCTCAGTCGCATCGTCGCCGCCCGTCGCCTTCACGCGCGGCGCGGCCTCGCCGATGTCGAGCAGGAAGCTGTCGTCGGGCAGGAAGTTGCCCTTGTCGTCGCCCTTCGCACGCGGCGGCGCGTCCTTGCGCGGTGCGGCGTTCGGATCGCCTCCCGGCGGCCCGGGGCGCTTCGTGTCGTCGCGATCCATCGGCTCTTTGGCCATCGAACGAGCCCCCGCTCCTCGGCTGCGCGTCCCGGCCGGAACCGGCAGGATCGCTCCGTCCTTGATCGGACACCGTCACGTCGGGGATTGAGGCGCTCTCGGGGGATCGGGGAAAAAAGCTCCCGCCGCGCGTCGCATCGCGGCCGCCGCCGCGGTTCAATGTCGCCCCGACGCGCGCCGTGCCGCGTCAAGCCGGCTCCCGGACGCGACCGATGAGCCGGCGGCCGTTTCCGCGAGCGCCGGCCGCCAGGGAGGTGCGATGCCGCAGCCAGGATCGACGACGAGGGGCGCCTGCCGCCGCCTCGGCCGGGTCGCCGCGGGCGCGCTCCTCTCCGCCGCCGGCTGCACCGGGGTGTCGCCCTACATCGACCACAGTTACGCGCGCGCCGCGGCGCCCGTCCTCTACGAGCCGGTCCACAACATCGAGCACGACGACTCGGGCCCCTGGTACGGCGCGAGCGCCGCGTACGGCACCTACATCGAGCAGGAGAAGTTCCACGCGACCGGGCTCGAGTTCGAGTACGCGCTGCGCCGGCTCGGGAACACGAGCGAGATGGACGGCTGGTGCCACTCCTTCTACTTGGGCGTGCGCCGCTTCTGGAACCTCGACGAGAGGATCCGCCCCCACGTCGGCCTCGGCGGCATCTGGGAGGACTTCGACGTCCGCTTCCAGCCTTCCGGCCACGACTCGTCGGGCATCGGCCTCTACGCGGACATCGGTCTCGATTACATGATCACGCCCTACCACTCGATCGGCGTGCGTCTGCGCGACCAGGCGCGCTACGAGAACGCCGACCAGAATCACGGCATCGCGAACGGCGTCGAGCTCGCCTTGGTCGCCACGTGGAACTTCTGATGGGACGCGGAGGCGACGGCGCGAAGAACCTGAGGCGCGCGCTGCTCGCCGCCGCATTCGCGGCGGGCGGCTGCGGGACGCAGGGCCCGCTGCCGGTCGACCTCCCCCCCGCGCACGCGGTCGCGCTCCCCGCCGCGCTCTCGACCGAGACGATCGCGGTGCTCGACTTCGAGGACGCGCGCCCCGAGTTCGAGCGCAGCGAGGCGGCGATCGACGAGTACTTCATCGGCGGCCGCTTCCTCGCCAACGACCGCTTCTGGGGCTTCCACGCCGTCGGCGGCGACCTGAACGAAGATCCCGCCGTGCCGCCCGACCTGCACGCGCGCGTCACCGGGTCGGCCGCCTTCTCCTGGTACCCGTTCCCCAACCACGGCATCGGCAAGCCGCTGCCCGCGCCGGTCGCGCTCGGGCTCGCCGACTACGTCGCACTCCACCTGGAGCAGCGCGGCATCTTCGGCCGCGTGGTGCGGGCGCGCGACGCCGAGCAGGCGCGCGCGGCGCGCGCGACGCTGCTGCTGACCGGACGCGTCGTCCGCTTCGGCGCCATGTTCGCCGAGGTGAAGGACCCCTTCGCGGTGCGCTCCGACGACCCGCGCGACTGGCGCATCGTCGCCGCCGCCGACTACCGGGTCGAGGTGCACCGCGCCCAGGACGGCTCGCTCGTGCTCGAACGAGAATGCCTCGGACGCGACGAGGAGAGCCACCTCTTCGACGAGCTGGCGCACTTCCGCGGCTCCGGGACGGTCGGCCGCTACACGCTCTCGCAGTCGCGCATGCCCGAGCTCGCGGCGGCCGACCTGGCGAGCCACAGCCGCCGTTCCCTCGAGCGCGCCACCGTCCCGCTGATCGCCGCCGTCGAGGCGCGCATGCGCGAGAGCCCCGGCGCGCAGTGAAAACCGTTCCGGGCGGCGCGCCCGCACGCGATCCGCGATCGCTGCGGGAGGGCGGCCCTTCCGGACGAAGAGACCCCACGCGGCCGGGCGCCGGTTCGCGCGCGGAGCAGTTCGGATGGGGGTCGAACGCGAGACAACGCAGCTCCTCGTCGTCGACGACGACGACGCGATGCGGCGGCTGCTGCGCCGGCAGCTCGACGGCGAGGGCCATGCGCTCGCCGACTGCGCCGACCTCGCGGGCGCGCACCGCCTGCTGCGCGAGCGCCGCTTCGACCTCGTGCTGCTCGACCTCCACCTCGGCGGCGAGAGCGGGCTCGCGCTGCTCGAGAAGCCCGGCCTCGAGCTGCCCCCCGCGATCATCCTGTCGGGCGCCGGCGACGACGACGCGATCCGCCGTGCCTACGAGCTCGGCGCGGTCGACTTCCTACAGAAGCCGGTGTCGGGCGTCGTGCTCAAGTACCGCGTGCTGCACGCGCTGAACGTCCGGCGCATGGTGCGCGAGCTCGAGCGCAGCCGCACCCGCCTCGCCCACGCGCAGCGCCTCGCGCGCGTCGGCAGCTTCGAGATCGACCTCGCCTCCGACACCGTCGAGCTCAGCGACGAGGCGCGCCGCATCTGGGGGCTGCCCGAGGGGTCGCAGCAGACGTCGGTCGAGGCGCTGGCGCAGATCGTCTCCGCCCCCGAGCGCGACGCGTGGAGCGACTGGCTCCTGCGCGCGGCGACCGGACACCCGGTCGACCCGGCCGAGCACCGCCTGGTGCGCTTCGACCAGACCGAGCGCGTCGTCCGCATGCAGGTGGAGAGGCGGTCGGAGGCGGGGAGCGCCAACCTGCTCGGCGTCGCGCACGACGTCACCGACCGCCGCCGCGCCGAGGACGAGCTCGCCTACCAGGCGCGCCACGACGAGCTGACCGGGCTGGGCAACCGCCAGCAGTTCCTCGAGGGGCTCGGCCGCGCGATCTCCGCGGCCAAGGAGAGCCGCCGCAGCGTCGCCGTGTTCTTCCTCGACCTCGACCGCTTCAAGGACGTGAACGAGTCGCTCGGCCACGCGGCCGGCGACCACCTGCTGGTCACGGTGGCGGCGCGCCTGCGCGAGCGGCTGCGTTCGGGCGACGTGCTGGCGCGGCCGGCCCGCGACGGCGAGACGGCCCCGCCGATCGCGCGCCACGGCGGCGACGAGTTCCTCCTGCTGGTCGAGGGGCTCGTCGACGCGCGCGACGCCGAGAAGATCGCGCGCCGCCTGCTCGACGCCCTCGAGCAGCCCTTCCTGATCGGCGGGCGCGAGGTCTACGTCACCAGCTCGATCGGCATCGCCGCGTGGCCCGACGACGACGCGCAGCCCGAGCACCTGCTGCGCTGCGCCGAGGCGGCCATGTACCACGCCAAGCAGCAGGGGCGCGCCCGCTTCGCCTTCTTCTCGCCCGGCATGAACCGCTCCGCCGAGCAGCGCATCGAGCTCGAGGCGCGCCTGCACCACGCCCTGGAGAGGAACGAGCTCGAGGTCTGGTACCAGCCGCGCGTCCGCCTCGCCGACGGGCACGTGATCGGCATGGAGGCGCTGCTGCGCTGGCGCCACCCCGAGCTCGGGCTCGTGTCGCCGGGCGTCTTCATCCCGGTGGCGGAGAAGACCGGCCTCATCCTGCGGCTCGGCCGCTTCGTGCTGCGCGAGGCGTGCACGCAGACGCGCCGCTGGCACGGCCAGGGCTTCGCCGGGCTCAAGATCGCGGTGAACCTCTCGGCCGAGCAGTTCCGCGACGACGAGCTCGCCGCGTCGGTGGTGCAGATCCTCGCCGACACCTGGCTCCCCGCGCCGTGCCTCGAGCTCGAGCTGACCGAGACGATCCTCATGCGCGACATCGAGCGCACCTCGCGCGTCCTGAAGGAGATCAAGAGCCACGGCGTGCAGGTGGCCGTGGACGACTTCGGAATCGGCTACTCGTCGCTCAACTACCTGCGCAGCTTCCCGATCGACTCGCTCAAGATCGACCGCGCCTTCGTGCGCGACCTCACCACCAACGCGCACGACGCCGCAATCACGGCCGCGATCGTCGCGATGGCCCACAGTCTCCACCTCGGCGTCGTCGCCGAGGGCGTCGAGGAGGAGGCGCAGGCCGAGTTCCTGCGCCGCGAGCGGTGCGACGAGGTGCAGGGCTTCCTGTTCGGCCGCCCGGCGCCGCCCGCCGAGATCACGCGCCTGCTCGAGGCGCAGCTGGTCCATCCCCTGGCGCCCGCCGCGCCGGTCGCGCCGGCGGCCTCGACCCCCTGACGTCGCTCCGCGGGGCGCGGTGAACGACCGTCCGGCGCGCGCGGTTGCACGCCCGGTCCGTGCGACTAGTTTGAGCGCCCCGCTCGCCGCACTGCCTGGGGGAGATTCCATGGACGAGCCGCGCAACGACGAGGCGCTCCGCCCGACGCGCACGACGTGGGCGGTCGCGCTGGTGGTCGCGCTCGCCGGCTACCTCGTCTGGCAATTCGTCCCGAACTCGCCCGCGCTGCTCGACCCCGACACGGCGCCGCGCTCGGTCGCGCAGCGCGGCGACCTCACCGCCGAGGAGAAGCGGGTCACGCAGCTCTTCCAGACCGCGTCGCCGTCGGTCGTCTACGTCCGCAACCGGACCGTCGTCACGCTGCCGCGCGACGCCGGCGGCAACGGACGCCGCGACCCGACCGTGCTGCAGGAGGGCACCGGCTCCGGCTTCATCTGGACCGGCGCCGGCTTCGTCGTCACCAACTACCACGTGATCCACGTCCCCCGGGAGCTCGAGGCGTCGCGGCAGCTCGAGGTGACGCTCTCCAACCACGAGAGCTTCGCGGCGCAGGTGGTCGGCCAGGAGCTCGAGAAGGACATCGCCGTCCTGAAGATCGACGCGCCGCAGAACGTCCTGCCGCCGATCGCGATCGGGAGCTCGAGCGACCTCCTGGTCGGCCAGTCGGTCTACGCGATCGGCAACCCCTTCAGCCTCGACCAGACGCTCACGCACGGGATCATCAGCGGCCTCGACCGCGACATGCCGGCCAAGTACTTCGAGGCGCAGCGCGGCCAGCACTGGATCACCGGCGTGATCCAGACCGACGCCGCGATCAACCCGGGGAATTCGGGGGGTCCGCTGCTCGACAGCGCCGGCCGCCTGATCGGCATGAACACCGCGATCAAGGGCGAGACGGGCGAGAACACCGGCGTCGGCTTCGCCGTCCCGGTCGACACGATCAACCGCATCGTCACCGACATCCTGCGCTACGGGCAGGCGCGCCGCCCCGGCCTCGGCGTCACGGTGAAGCTCTTCTCCGAGGGCGTCGCCATCCACGACGTGTTCAAGGAGGGCGGCGCGGCGCGCGCCGGCCTGAAGGGCGGCACGTTCAAGACCGTCGGAACCACCCGCCAGGGCGAGGCGATCGAGGCGATCGTGACCGCCGACCTGATCCTCGGCGTGAACGGCAAGACGGTGCGCAGCACCGAGGACCTCTTCCGCGAGCTCGACCGCCACCAGGTCGGCGAGAAGATGGACCTCCTGATCCAGAGGGAGGGCGAGAAGCTCCACGTCGAGGTCGAGCTCTCCTACCTGCCGCCGCAGTGAGCGGCGCGCGCAGCGCGCGCGGCGCGCGTGCGCGTTTCCCTTTCGCGGCCGCGAACGCTCCAATGACCCGCCGCTTCCTCCGTCCTTGGTTCCTGCCCCGTCTCGGTGAGGTGGTGATGGTCCGGCGCGCGAAGTCGAAGCTGGCCGCGACCCTGCTCGTGGGCGCGAGCGTCGCCTGCGAAACGCGCGAGGAGGCTCCTGCGAAGCCCGCCGCCGCCGAACGCAAGCCGCCGGCGGCCGCTCCCGCCCCCGCCTCCGCCCCTACCGCGGCGGAGACGGCGAAGGTCGCTCCCGCCGTCGCGCCCCAAGTTCATCCTGAAAAGGCGCCCGCGGTCGAGCCGCCCAATGCGACGCGGACCGACGCGCTCGACGAGAGCGACAGCGCGGAGGCGCAGGGCGTGGTCCTCGATCCGACGGCAGGTCGCGGCGCGCTCACGCAGGCGAAGGGCGCCGACGCGGCCGCGAAGCCGGAGGCGTGGATGACCATCGAGCCCTGCAACTTCGATTTCCACGGCAAGCCGCTCTTCGCGCGCGTCGTCGGCAATCCGAAGGGCCGCCCCGTGCTGCTGCTGCACGGCGGACGCTTCAGCTCGAAGGACTGGCAGGAGATCGGCACGCTCGACCTGCTCGCGAAGCGGGGTTACCGGGCGGTCGCGCTCGACCTCCCCGGCTTCGGCAACTCGAACCAGGTGGTCGCGAATCCGGAGGAGTTCCTGCACGAGGTGCTGCCGCTGCTCGACCTGAAGAAGCCGGTGGTCGTCTTCCCGTCGATGTCGGGCGGCTTCGCCTTCCCGCTCGTCGCCGCGCACCCCGACGAGGTGGCCGGCCTCGTGCCGGTCGCGCCGGTCGACATCGAGAAGTGGGCGCCGAAGCTCGGGAAGCTGAAGGAACAGGAGCTCCCGATCCTGCTCCTGTGGGGCGCGAACGACTCGGTGATCCCGATCAAGCAGTCCGAGATCCTGATGGCGGCGCTCCCGCAGACGGAGAAGGTCGTGCTGAGCGGCGCCGACCACGCCTGCTGGCGCGACAAGCCGGCGGAGTTCCACCAGGCGCTCGTCACGTTCCTGCACTCGCTCGACAAGAACTGAGCAGCGGCGCGGGCGCTTGGCATGCGCCGCGCGCGGCACGCGCCGCCAGCGGCGCTGCTCAGCGCCGCTTCAGCAGGGTGAGCGTCTCGGCGAGGCGGTCGATGCCGCGCTCGCGCCAGACCGGCTCCTCTTCGAGCAGCGACTTCTCCGCGATCGGCTTCATGCGGCACGCCTTCCCGAACCGGCGCGCGATCTCGTCGCGCGTGACCGAGAACGGCGGCCCGGCCCACTTGGCCTGGTCGTACTCCATCGCCACCAGCAGCAGCCGCCCGCCCGGCGCCAGCAGCTCGACGAGCTTGCGCGCGTACTCGGCGCGGCGCGCGTCGGGGAAGGCGATCAGCGCGGCGCGATCGAAGATTGCCGGGAACGTGCCGTGGCGCGCCGGATCGACGGCGAAGAAGTCGCCGCACCAGAGCTCGATCCTGCCGGTCGCGTGGATCGTGAAGGGCGGCTCCGTGCGGACGGACGCGCTGCGCTTCTGCTCGGCGAGGAACTCCTGGAACGCCTTCTCCGCGACGTCGACGCCGACGACGGAGTGGCCGCGGCTCTCGAGGAACGCGAGGTCGACGCTCTTCCCGCAGAGCGGGACGAGGACGCGCTCGTCGCCGTTCGGCGCGAGCTTCTCCAGGTGCTCGACCAGCCACGGCTGCGGACTCGCCCGGTGGAAGCCGGTCCGCCCCTCGCTCCAGCGCGCGACCCAGTAGTCGGGGTCGGCGGCGGAGGGTTCCGCCGGCGTCACGGCCCGTACCTCGGAGAGCGCTTCTCGAGGAAGGCGCGCACCCCCTCGACCGCGTCGGGCGTGTGCATGAGGTCGCCGAGGTAGAGCCGCTCGACGTGGTCGAGCAGCTCGACGATCGCCCGATGGAAGCGGGTGCGCGCCGCGGCCGCGGCGTAGCGCAGCGACGACGCCGACTTGGAGAGGAGGTGCGCGCGGATCCAGGCGAGCGCGGCCACCTCGGGGTCGTCGGCGACCTCGTCGACCAGGCCGATCGCCTTCGCCTCGCCCGCGGCGACGCGCCGTCCGGTGAGCAGCAGCTCGTCGCTGACGCCGCCGCGCACGCGCCACGGCAGGACCAGCGACGCGATCGGAGCGAACACTCCGAGCTCGATCTCGGGCTGGCCGAGCTCGGCGTCGGGCGCCGCGACGAGGCGCTGCGCGAACGCCGCGAGCTCGAGCCCGCCGCCGAGGCAGCGCCCGCGCACCGCCGCGACCATCGGCAGCGAGCGCTCGATCAGGTCGCGGAAGAGCTGGTGGAACTCGCGCAGGAACGGGCCGACGCGCTCCGGCAGGTGGTCCTGGATGCTCGCGCCGAACGAGAAGTCCTTCCCCGCCGCCGTGAGCAGCAGCGCGTGCAGCTTCGGCGACCCGCCCGGCCCCGCCAGCGCGGCGCGCAGCGCCTTCACCAGCGCATGGTCGATCACGTTGCCGGGCGGCGCGTCGATGCGCAGCCGCAGGATCCGCCCGTCGTCGAGCGGCTCGACGACGAGGCGCGGGTCGGGGGAAGGCGCGGAGCGCGGCGGCGGCGTTGCGTCGTCCATGGAGGCCTACTTCTTCTCGGCCGCCTTCGCCTTCAGCGGCAGGTCGCGGTCGCGCGGGGCGTCGGCGGCGAACTCGACGTCGATCGTCTCGAAGCCCGGCGCGGCGACCTTCGCCTTCACGACTTGTCCGGCCAGCTCGGCGCGGACGACGATGCGGTCGTGGTCGACGACGAGCGCGCCGGCGGGCGTCACCTCGTCGATGGAAACGTCGGGGACCGCCTCGCCGTTGCGCTCGTCCATCGCACGCGCGCTGCGCGCGAGGCCGCGCGCGAGCTTCGCCGCGACGGCGAACGGCGGCACCGCGGCGTCGGTCGGCGCCGCGAGCGTCAGCGCCACCGCCTGCTCGACCCACGGCCGGCCCAGCCGCAGCGTCGCCGCCCGTCCGAGCGCCGGCAGGACGAGCGTCCCGTCGGGCGCGATCGAGACGAGCGTCGCGACATCGTCGAGCTCGAGGCCGGCCCAGGTCCGGAATCCGGGCGGCGGAGCGATCGCGACGCGGAACGTCTTCCCCTGGTCGAGGATCACGGCGCACTCGCCGCCGCCCCCCTCGCCGACGCGCGCCCCCTGCCGCGTCCCGAAGCTCGCGCGTTTGCCCGCCTCGAACGCGACCACCTCGACCGCGCGCGGATCGTCGGCGAGCCGGACCGGAACGCGCGCGTGCCCGTCGCCGTCGCTCTCCGCCGCGAAGAGCGCGGGCGGCGGCCAGTCGGAGGGGTTCTTCGTGCGCGCGTAGACCCACGCTCCGCGCACCGGCTCGCCCTGCGCGTCGAGCACCGCGACGTCGCACCGCTCCGCCGCCTTGGGGACGACCGCGTCGGCCTTCACGTCGATCCAGTCGAACTCGACGAGGCCGCGCCGCCCGAAGAACATCGTCGCGTTCACGCGCAGCAGCCGGTCGAAGCCGAGACCGCGCGAGTGGATCGCGAAGCGCGTGTCGGACGCGAGCGGCTGGACGCGCTTCGACGACAGCCCGCCGCGCGGGAAGCGGAGCTCGTCCTCGTTCAGCGGGCGCACGCGCACATCGGCGCCCTCCGGGAAGCTGAACTTCTGCCGGTTGGCGAACTGCAGGTCGCGCGGCAGCTCGCCGCACCACTCGAGGTGGTCGCGGTCGAGGCGCAGCGGGTCGAACGACCCGCCGAGCTCGTTCGCGAAGCGGTCGGTCGCGTAGAGGCGGACGTGGCCCTTGCCGTCGCCGCGCCGCTGGTCGCACAGGTCGTCGCTGTAGCGCGGCAGCGTCAGCTCCGACGGCGCGAGCGCCTTCACCTCGAGCTCGATCGTCGCCTCGGTCGGGCCGCCCGGCGGGATGATCACGTTCTTGACGGTGAGCACCGCGATCGCCCCGGCACCTCCGTCGGCGCCGCGGATCGTGCGCACGACGACAAAGTCGCCCGTCGCGATCCTGAGGTCGGCGTGGAGCTCGTGCGGCTCTCCGGTGTCGGCGAAGTCCATGCGGAGCGACGCGATCGCGACCGGCGCGAGCGAGTCGATCAGGTCGCCCGGGATCCGGAACGAGCCGGCCCGCAGGTAGGAGCCGGCGCCCAGCATCTGGCCCGGCTGCAACAAGTGCAGGTAGGGCTGGCCTTCGCGCTCGATCAGGCGGAGGTCGAGCTCGCCGTCCTGCAGCAGCGAGCACGAGCGCGCCGCCGCGCTCACGGTCCACGTCCGGCTCTCGAAGCGGCCCTGCACGTGGAAGGGCGGCGCGGCCCCTTGCTGACCCGAAGCTCCCTCCGCCAGCGGGAGCGCGAGCAGGACGGCGGCGACGACGCGG
>Ga0137437_1000874_pt1 | contig 10131 bp, 5 predicted proteins | sample EasRivERMGT138_2_FD_102332 | JGI IMG/M metagenome (GOLD analysis project Ga0137437, IMG submission 102332) | Soil microbial communities from meander-bound floodplain in the East River, Colorado, USA - East River MetaG ERMGT138_2 | ecosystem: Environmental > Terrestrial > Soil > Floodplain ... | reverse complement strand
GACGCCGCGGTGGCGGCCGAGCGCCGGGATCCAGAAGTAGCGATCGCCCTGCGCGGCGGCCTGGGCGAACACGTCCGGCGCGGCGGCGCGCAGGCTGGCCACGAACGTGGCGGTCGCCGCCTCCTCCGGGATCGCGGGGTTGAGGTCGGACCACCTGATCGCCCGTCGCCGTCATGCCAAGCAGACCTGCGTCGTCAAGCTTGTCGGTCGTGACGCCGTGATCGGCAAGCTGGTCCGGAGTACAGTCGCGCCATGCGCGTCGGTGACCTTCCCCATCGCTTGCTCCTCGGTCCCGGGCCGTCCCCGGTGCCGCCTCGTGTGCTGGACGCGCTCGCCCAGCCGACCATCGGCCACCTCGATCCGGCGTTCCTCGCCCTGATGGACGAGGTCCGCGACCGGCTGCGCCAGGTGTTCGGCACCCGCAACGAGATGACGCTCGCGATGAGCGGCACGGGCTCGGCCGGCATGGAGACCGTGATGGTCAACCTCGTCGAGCCCGGCGATCGCGTCGTGGTCGCGGTCAACGGCGTGTTCGGCGGCCGGCTCGCCGAGGTCGCGCGCCGGGCCGGCGGCGAGGTCACGACCGTCGAGACCCCGTGGGGGCGTACCGTCGATCGCGACGCCCTGCGCGCGGCGATCGCCGAGCGCGGGCCGCGGATCGTCGCGGTGGTCCACGCCGAGACCTCGACCGGCGCGCTGACCCCGCTCGACGGGCTCGCCGACGAGGTCCACGCGCGGGACGGCCTGCTCGTGGTCGACTGCGTGACCTCGCTCGGCGGCCTGCCGGTCGACATCGACGCCCACGGGGTCGACGCGGCGTACAGCGGGACCCAGAAGTGCCTGTCGTGCCCGCCCGGGCTGTCGCCGGTGACGCTCGGGCCGCGCGCCGTCGCCCGGCTCGAGCGCCGGACCCACAAAGTGCCGAGCTGGTACCTCGACCTGACGCTGCTCAAGTCCTACTGGGGCCAGGAGCGCGCCTATCACCACACCGCGCCGATCAACATGCTGTACGCGCTGCACGAGGCGCTCGCGATCGTGCTCGAGGACGGCCTGCCCGCGCGCTACGCGCGCCACCGCGACGCCCACGCACGGCTCGCCGCCGCGCTCGGCGACCTCGGCCTGGCGTTCGTCAGCCAGGACGGCTACCGGCTGCCGATGCTGAACGCGATCACCGCCCCCGACGGGGTCGACGAGGCCCAGGTCCGCCGGCGGCTGCTCGAGCACCACGCGATCGAGATCGGCGGCGGCCTCGGCGCGTTCAAGGGCAAGGCGTGGCGGATCGGCCTGATGGGCCACGGCGCGACCGCCGAGAGCGTCGACCGGGTTGTCGCCGCGCTGCGCGCGGAGTTGTGATCACGGCAGCTTTGCGTTGGTCACCCGGATTCGATCGAGCTCGGGCTGGATCAACGGCCGCGATTCCGCGATCGGTACGGTCGGTTGTTGTCGCGGTGCCGGCGCGCCCTGCGGTGGTGGACCTCGGCTGGCCGCGGATTTACGCGGTGAACGCGCCGCTCGCGATCGACGCAGGCACGATCGCCGGCCCATGGGATGGAACGCCGGTCGACTACGGCAAGATCGTCGGACATCTCGCGGTCGCCGACGAGCCCCGATGATTTGCGACATCCACGCCGAGTGGAGGGGCTGTGATTCCTGCCGCGCTCGGCCGCAATGGACCCGACGTTGAACGACACGATCGGTGAGTTCTACTTCGCGCGTACCACCGCCAGCGGATACCTCGACCTCTCCATCGGACGGACACCCGACGGTGTCAAGGACGCGGGGCTCGCCCGTGGTGAAAGCAGAGTGACCGCCGTGGCCGCGACCCGGGAGGGTGCTGCGAACCAGTGAACGCCCGGGGAAAGCGCCGAGGTGAAGCGGGTCCGAGGAGGAACCCCGAGTGTGGCAGCCGCGCGGCGTGCGCGACGAGCTCGGCCCACACATCGGGACGCTCAGCGCGGCCGGGATGCTGGGCGGCGGCCGGCGGCGGTGGGCGAGAACCGCGGCTACTTCTTGGGCGCGAGCGGCGAGGTCGCGCCGGGGACGCGATCGGAGCCCTGGCGCGCGAGCATCCAACCCGGATACTCGGCCGGCAGCGCGCTGACCTCGTCGAGCGCGTGCAGCTCTGCGGCGGTGAGCGTGACGTCGGGGGCGCGCAGGTTGTCGGCCAGCTGCTCGCGCCGCTTGGCGCCGATGATCACCGAGGTGACGACGTCCTGGTGGAGCAGCCACGCCAGCGCGATCGTCGCGACCGAGACGCCGTGCGCGGCGGCGATCGGCCGCATCACGTCGACCACCCGCCACGCGCGGTCCTTGTCGACCGGCGGGAAGTCGAACTTCGCGCGCCGGCCGGACTCGTCGGTGGTGTCCGGCCCGAACTTGCCGGACAGGAGGCCGCCGGCGAGCGGGCTCCACACCATCAGACCGACGCGCTGATCTTTGAGCAGCGGGACCAGCTCGCGCTCGAGGTCGCGGCCGGCTACCGTGTAGTACGCCTGCAGGGTCTGGAACCGGGCCAGGTGCTCGCGCTCGCTGATCCCGAGCGCCTTCATCAGCTGCCACGCGGCGAGGTTCGAACAGCCGATGTAGCGCACCAGGCCGCGGTGCACCAGATCGTCGAGCGCGCGCAGCGTCTCTTCGAGCGGCGTCACCGCGTCGAACCCGTGGATCTGGTAGAGGTCGATGTGGTCGGTGCCGAGCCGGCGAAGGCTCGCTTCGACCGCCGCCATGATGTGGCCGCGCGACAGGCCGACGTCGTTGGGAGCCGGGCTCATCCGGCCGCGGACCTTGGTCGCGAGCACGACCTTGTCGCGCTTGCCGGCGAGCGCCTTGCCGAGCATCGTCTCGGACTCACCGGACGAGTAGATATCCGCGGTGTCGATGAAGTTGATGCCGGCGTCGAGCGCCGCGCCCACCAGCTCGTCGGCCTCGCCCTGGCCCTGCGTGCCGACCACGGCCCAGTAGTCCTTGCCACCAAACGTCATCGTGCCGAGGCACAGCTCCGAAACGAACAGCCCTGTCGATCCGAGCGGTCGATATTTCATGGCCCACGGCGTAGCACGCGCTCCGCGAGATCGGGCCGGGAGTGCACGGCAGCCGGGTTGGCAAGCCGTGGCGCGACCAATCGACCGCCGGCCCAGGCCGTTCCGGATCGGTACCGATCCATCTGATCAGTACCGCGCACCGTCCGAAAACTGGACGGCGATCCCGGGGCTCGGCAGGGTAGACCCGATGTCGATCCCACGGGGGAGGTCCCCCGCCCCGCCGGCGGAGCCGTCGGGGTCCCCACCCCCCGCGACTCCGCTTCGCTCGTCGATCGCCGCGGCGCCCGCGCGCTGCACCCCGTGCCTCCGCGTGTTCGCCGACACGCTGTTCGTCGATGACGGCAGCCGCCGCGGCGATGAAGTGCGTACGGCCATGCTGCGGCTCGACTTCGAGTACGGCGGGCGCCGGGTGCGCGCCGGGGATCCCCGGCCGTCGAGTACCCGCGACCGCGACGCCGAGGCGCAGGCTTGCCGCGTGCTCGAGAGCTTCGGTGTGCTCGAGCTGACCCAGCTCGAAGACTGCGCCGTGACCCCGGGTGCGGGGGTCGACTACATCGTGGCGATCGACGGCGACGTCCACGCGCTTTGTGCGTTCGGGGCCTATGCCGTGCCGCAGCTGCGCAACCTCGGCTGGCGGATCGACATCGATCCCGAGTATCCGTGGCAGACGATCGGCAACGACTGCGCGCTCTACGCGGCGGCGAGCCCCGACGAGAAGCGCCCCGACTGGTTCGGCCTCGAGCTCGGCGTCGAGGTCGATGGCCAGCGCATCGATCTGCTGCCGGCGCTGCTCGACATGCTCGACAACGCGGGCGACCTGACGGCGCTGGTCCGCCCGGCCCGGCGCTGCGTCGCGGTGCGGGTCGACGACAAGCGCTGGCTGCCGGTGCCGCCGGCGCGGCTGCGCATGCTCGCCAAGGTCCTGCTCGAGCTCTACCGCGACGGCCAGAAGCTGCGTGCGCCGGCAGCCCGCGCGCCGCTGATCGCCGAGCTGTGCGCGACGCTGCATGACGCCGAGCGGCCGCTGCGCTGGGTCGGCGACACCCGGATCCGCGATCAGGCGTATGCGATGGCCATGGGCCCGCGCCGCGTGACACAGGCCGCGCCGCCGCCGGAGCTGCACGCCGAGCTGCGCCCGTACCAGCGCGACGGCGTCGCGTGGCTGCAGCACCTGCGGGAGCACGACGCCGGGGGCGTGCTCGCCGACGACATGGGGCTCGGCAAGACGCTGCAGACGATCGCCCACGTGCTGATCGAGAAGCAGCACGGCCGGCTCGATCGCCCGGCGATGATCGTCACGCTGACGAGCCTGGTCGGCAACTGGCAGCGCGAGCTCGCGCGGTTCGCGCCGTCGCTGCGGGTCGCGATCTACCATGGCCCCGATCGCGCCGCGCGGCGCCAGACGCTGGCCACGCACGACGTCGTGATCACCACGTATCCGCTGGTCGCGCGCGACCGCGATCTGCTCGCCGCGATCCCGCTCCACCTGCTCGTGCTCGACGAGGCGCACGCGATCAAGAACACCGGCGCGCAGATCGCCGAGGCCGTGCGCCGGCTCGACGCGCGCCACCGGCTGTGCCTGTCGGGCACGCCGATCGAGAACCACCTCGGCGAGCTGTGGTCGCTGTTCGACTTCTTGATGCCGGGGCTGCTCGGCAGCCGCGACGACTTCACGACCAGCTTTCGCGAGCCGATCGAGGCGCGCGGCGACAAGCTCCGCGTCGAGGCGCTGCGCGATCGCGTGCGGCCGTACATCCTGCGCCGCACCAAGGACGCGGTTGCCCCCGAGCTGCCGGCCAAGACCCACCTGGTGCGTGCGGTCGATCTCACCGGCGCGCAGCGCGAGCTCTACGAGTCGATCCGCGTCGCGGCACACGCCGACGTCCGCCGCCAGATCAAGACCCGCGGCCTCGCCGGCTCGACGATCGCGATCCTCGACGCGTTGCTGAAGCTGCGCCAGGTGTGCTGTGACCCGCGGCTCGTATCGTGCGACGCGGCCCGCGAGGTCACCGGCAGCGCGAAGCTCGAGGTGTTCCTCGAGATGGTCGGCCAGCAGCTCGCCGACGGCCGCCGGATCCTGGTGTTCTCGCAGTTCGCCCGCATGCTGGGCCTCATCAGCGAGGGCCTGCTCGCGCGCGGCATCGGCCACGTCACGCTCACCGGCAACACGCCGGATCGCCAGAAGCCGATCGACGCGTTCCAGACCGGGCGCGCCGACGTGTTCCTGATCTCGCTCAAGGCCGGCGGCGCCGGGCTGAACCTCGTCGGCGCCGACACCGTGATCCACTACGATCCGTGGTGGAACCCCGCCGCGCAGGCCCAGGCGACCGATCGCGCGCACCGCATCGGCCAGACCAAGCCCGTGTTCGTCCACGATCTGATCATCGCGGGCTCGGTCGAGGAGCGCATGCTCGGGCTCCAGCGCCACAAGCGCGATCTCGCCGACGCGATCCTCGAGCCCGAGTCCCGGCGCGGCGGCACGCTGAGCGAGCGCGACATCGACGACCTGCTCGCGCCGCTGGCCGACGCGGCGCCCGAGGCCTGAGGTAACGGACCGCCATCGGCCGCTGCCCGCGGTAACCGCCAGGCGCGATGCACGCGGCCTCCAGCAGGTCTGTAGAATCACAGCGTGCGTACACCGCAACAAGGCAGATCGCCACCGTCCCTCGTCAATGGCATTGCGCGGCAACAGCGTCGCACCTGAGGCCGGAACGTCGCCTGTCAGGTATGGCCGGAGGTTCGATTGCAACCAGATCCGCGGCGCCGAGTCCTATCCCGTGGTCTCCAGGACCGATCCCGCTCCAATCGATTGTCGAGGTCAACCGACCCAGAATCATGGGAATCTGATGGTGACGGGAAAGGTTTCTAGCCTCTTCGAGCCCGACGCGCCCATGTCGCCTCCACCCATCACAGATCGCACCGAGACGCTGGCGCCGCGGCCGTCGTCTGCGCCGATCATCGTCGCCGAGGCCACGCACCCTGCGGCCGATGATCCCGAGCGCTATGAGCAGGTGAGCGAGCACGCCCGCGGTGGGCTCGGCCGCGTGGTCCGCGCGGTCGATCGGCGGCTCGGCCGCACGGTCGCGGTCAAGGAGCTGCTGCGCCACGACCCGTCGAACGAGGCGCGGTTCCTGCGTGAGGCGATGATCACGGCACGGCTCGAGCACCCCGGCATCGTCCCGGTCCACGAGGCCGGCCGGTGGCCGAACGGCGATCCGTACTACGTGATGAAGCTCGTCGAGGGCCGCACGTTGAAGGAGCTGATCGTCGAGGGCGCGACGCTGCGCGAGCGGCTCGGCCTCCTGCCCCACGTGATCGCCGTGGCCGATGCCGTCGGCTACGCCCACAGCGAAGAAGTGATCCACCGCGATCTGAAGCCGTCGAACGTGATCGTCGGATCGTTCGGCGAGACGATCGTCGTCGACTGGGGGCTCGCCCGCGATCGCAAGCGCAACCTGCCCGAGCCAAGCGACGAGCTCCTGACCGCCGCAGCCTGGGGAGTCTCGACCGTGTCGGGCAAGGTGGCAGGTACGCCTGCCTACATGTCGCCCGAGCAAGCGCGCGGCGAGGTCGTCGATGAACGCGCCGATGTCTATGCGCTCGGTGCGGTGTTGTACGAGGTACTCGCGGGTTCTCCTCCGCATGCCGACACCACCCCACAGGCGGTGCTCGATCGCGTGATTGCCGGGCCGCCGCGCCCGCTGCCGATGGTCGCCCCGAACGTGCCCGGCGAGCTGGCGACGATCGTCCGCAAGGCGATGGCGCGCGATCCGGATGCGCGCTACCCGAACGCGATCGCCCTCGCCGAGGATCTGCGCCGGTTCACCACCGGCAAGCTGGTCAGCGCGCACTCGTACTCGACGTGGGATCTGCTCCGCAAGAAGCTGTCGAAGCATCGCGGCGTCGTCGCGGTCGCGGTCGCGAGCCTGCTCGTGCTCGGCGCCATCGGCGTCGAGTCGTTCCGCCACGTGGTCGCCGAACGCAACATCGCGCGCACCGAGCGCGGCGTCGCCCAGGGTGCGCTGACCAACGCCGAGAAGCGCAAGCGCGAGCTCGTGCTGCTCCAGGCCGAGACCGCGCTGCCGAGGGACCCGACCGCCGCGCTGGCGTGGCTCAAGACCTACGACGTCGGCCCCGACGAGCGCAGCAAGGTGGTCGACGTGGTCGACGAGGCGCTCGCGCTCGGCGTCGCGCGCCACGTGCTCCGCCCCGGGGACTGGGTGCTCGACGCCCGGTTCACGCCCGACGACACCACGCTTGTCGCCGCGGTTCGCGACCGCGTGCTCCGTGCCTACGACGTGGGGACCGGCGCCGAGACCGAGATCGGCCGCGCGCCGTCCGTGCCCGAGGCGCTGGTGCTGTCGCCCGACGGCGAGCTCGCGATCACCGGCGGGGCGCTGGGCGAGGTGATCGCGTGGCCGCTGCACGGCGGCACCCCACGCATCCTGGTCGAGAGCGGCGGCCGGGCGATCTCGCAGCTGCGGCTGTCGTCCGATGGCCGGCTGCTCATCGAGCGCGAGTCGAGCGCGCCGCAGGTGGTCTCGCTCGAGGGTGGCAAGCCCGAAGTGCTGGGCCCGACCTCGAGCCTCAAGTTCGCGGTCGCCGACGACGACTGGTCGCACGTCGTGATGATCACCGCAGCCAACGAGGTCGCCGTCCCCGAGCGCGGCACCGCCGGCGCGGTGCGCGTGCTGTCGCGCAACGACAAGACGATCCAGTTCCTCGCGATCTCCCCGCGCGGCGACACCGTGGTCGTCCACGACGGCACGACGATCTGGTCGCTGCCGTTCACGGGGGGACCGCTGCGCGAGCTGGCGCGCTACGAGAACGAGCTCACCAGCGTCGTGTGGTCGCCCGACGGCCGGACGATCGCCATCGGCGGCAAGGCTCCCGAGATCTTGCTGGTCGACGCCGTGACCGGCGCGGTCGGCGAGCTGCGCGGTCACAGCGACGCGATCTACACGCTCGCGTTCAACCGTGACGGCACGCTGCTCTTGTCGGCGAGCGACGACGCCACCGCGCGGGTGTGGCAGCTCGCCAACCGCACCGCGATCGTGCTGCGCGGCCACGACGACGACGTGTACCGCGCCAGGTTCTCGGCCGACGAGCACAGCGTCGCCACGGCCAGCCTCGACGGCAGCACGCGGGTGTGGGCGATCGATCGCCCGAGCACCACGACCTATGTCGAGGGCGCTCCGCTCGAAGCCATGCAGATCGACGGCGACCACGTGATGGCGCGCACCAGCACCGCGGTCGCGCGCTGGGACATCGCGACCGGGCAACGCGAGGCGTTGTTCTCGTGGGCGAACGAGCCGCACAACCTGGGCTACGGCACCCCGTCGCGCGACGGCGAGCACATCGTGATTCCGAGCGCGGACGGGTCGATGGAGCTGCGCGGCCGCGCCGGTCCCTCGATCGTGCTGCGCGGCCATCGCGGCCTCATCACGCACGTCGAGTTCACCCGCGATGCTCGTGCGCTGTTCTCGTCGTCGTCCGACGGGACGTTGCGGCGCTGGGACGTGGCGACCGGGGCCGGGACCGTCATCATCGCAGGCACCACGCCGGTTCGTGGGTTCGCGATCGCGCGCGATGGCCGGGTCGTGGCACAGGCCGGTGATCTGGCGTACCTGGTGAGCCCGGACGGCGCGGTGACCCGGCTCGGCCAGGGCAGCGCGTGGTGCATCGAGGACGCCGAGTTCGAGCCGGCCATGGATCGCCTGGTGGTCCATCGCTGCGACAAGTCCCTCGCGGTCGTCGACTCCCCGGGAGAGCCCCCCCGAACCGCCCGGGTCGCTCCCCCCCGCGATTCCGGTTCGCTCATGGATGGCGGCAAGGTCATCGAGCTGTCGACCGGCGGCTACATGGCGAGCCGCATCGCGATCTCGCCCGACGGTCGCCGGATCGCCGGCGGCATCAACGATCGCACGGTGCGGCTGTGGGACGCCGAGTCCGGCCGGGTGCTCGACATCCTGCGCGGCCACAGCGATGTCGTGCTCGACGTCGCGTTCTCGCCCGACGGCACCGAGCTCGCGTCGGCGAGCTACGACAAGACGATCCGGATCTGGGAGCTGTCCACCAGGCGCTATCGCGTGCTGCGCGGCCACACCGCCTCGGTCACCGGCGTCGCGTGGCATGGCCCGAGCCGGATCGTGACCGGATCGCCGGACGGCACGATCCGCCTGTGGGATGTGCCGAGCCTCAAGCTGCCGTCGGCTACCGACATCGTCAACCGGCTGAACGCGGCGACCACCGCGCGGATCGACCTCGATCGCCCGGCGTCCGACGACCGCTCGGCGCGCGGGACCTGAGCTGACGCGGCGCCAGGCACCCGCTTGGCCTCCCGGCCCGTGCGCACGATGTGCGGGCAGATTCGCTCACCGCGCGCCGCCGGGCCGGTTCGCTTATGCGATCGCATCGAACTCGTGTCGCGGCGTCCGCGACGGCGGCACGTCGGTTGCTTCCACTTGATACAGGCTCGGCGATCGGAACGGGCCGCCCAGCACACACGGTTGCGCCGGCCTGACCGGCACATCGCAAGCTTTGAGCAGGGAGATCCTCAGAGCGAGAGCGAGGACGATGCCGCGCATGCACCCGAGACGTCGGCGGTGCTGAACGGCAGGCCTGGCGAAGCGACGTTCGAACCTGGGATCATGCAAACGCATGACGTGACACAGGAGCGCCGGACGTGTTGACGAACACGACCGGACCCTCAGGGACTGTGTCCAACCACGAACGCGGTGTGTTCGGCGGCCCCTTCGGGTCGCCGAGCCTGGTTTCGGGCAGCAGGGGCGTGCCGCCGGGGCGTCGAGCCACGGCCGGCCGTGTTAAGAGGGTAGCCCGTGACCGAGGGCCAGGGATCGCCGCTCGCCCGCAACGATGCGAGACCGGGCGAGCTTGGAGGCTATCTCTGGTGGGCGCTGCTCGTCCTGCCGCTATGGGTCGTCTTGATCCTGTGCACGCACTGGGAGCCGGTGATGCGCGACGGTTGGGGCCACATCGGGTGGTACCGCGACCACCCCACCGGGATGCGGATGCTCTACGAGCTCTGCAAGGAGCTCTACCTCAACGAGAACCCGCGGCTCGGCCAGCT
>Ga0137437_1000873_pt1 | contig 10137 bp, 10 predicted proteins | sample EasRivERMGT138_2_FD_102332 | JGI IMG/M metagenome (GOLD analysis project Ga0137437, IMG submission 102332) | Soil microbial communities from meander-bound floodplain in the East River, Colorado, USA - East River MetaG ERMGT138_2 | ecosystem: Environmental > Terrestrial > Soil > Floodplain ... | reverse complement strand
GATGCGCCCGGTCTCGAGCAGGTAGGCGCGGTCCACCACCTTGAGCACCTGGCGGATGTTCTGCTCGACGATGAGCACGGTGTAGCCTTCGGCGCAGATCCTCTTCACCATCTGCATGATCGACTGCACGATGACCGGCGCGAGTCCCGCGGAGGGCTCGTCCAGCAGCAGCAGCTTCGGCCCGGACATCAATGCGCGGCCGATGGCGCACATCTGCTGCTCGCCGCCCGAGAGCGTGCCGGCGAGCTGCGCGCGGCGTTCCCCCATGCGCGGAAAGAGCGCGTAGACGAATTCGCGCCGTTGCGCAAACTGGTTTCTCGCGGCGGGCAGAAAGGCTCCCATCTTCAGGTTTTCCTCCACCGTGAGGCGGGGGAACAGGCGCCGGTTCTCCGGCACCTGCGAGATGCCGCGGGCGATCACCTCGTGCGGCGCCACGCGCCTGAGCGAGCGCCCTTCCATCGTCACTTCGCCCGCGGTGAGCTCGATCAGTTTCGAGATCGCGCGCAGCAGCGTTGTCTTGCCCGCGCCGTTGGGGCCGATCACCGCCACCGATTCGCCCGCCTTGACCTCCAGACTGATGCCGAACAGGGCCTGGAACGATCCGTAACCGGCGCAGACGTCGGTGAGCGCGAGCATCAGGCGGTCCGGTCCGCGACGGTCTTTTGCACGTCGGCGGCGTCGGTCCCCAGGTACACCTCGATGACCTTCGGGTCGTGCGCCACCTCGGCGGGCTTGCCCTGCGCGATCACCTCGCCATGGTCGAGCACGATGCAACGGTCCACCACGCGCATCAGGACACCCATGATGTGCTCGACCCAGATGATGGTGATGCCTTTTTCCTTCCGGATCATGGCCAGCATGTCGGCCGCCTGGTCCATTTCCGCATGGTCGAGGCCACCCAGCGATTCGTCGGCCAGAAGCACCTTGGGCTGGGTCGCCAGAGCGCGCGCGAGCTCGAGCTTCTTCAGGCCTGCGGCGCCCAGGCCGTCCACGCGCGCATCGGCCCCGCTCGGCAGCTTGACCAGGTCCAGCGCCTCACGCGCCATCGCCCAGGCGCGCTCGCGCGGCGGGTGCTCGTCGCGGCCGTAGAACGCGGCGAGCGCGACGTTCTCCAGCAGCGAGAGCTTGCGGAACGGGCGCGGAATCTGGAAGGTGCGCGCGATGCCGCGATGCGAGACGGCGGCCGGCGCAAGGCCGCCGATCTCCTCGCCGCGAAAGCGCACCGAGCCGCCGCTCGGCGCGTACAGCCCGGCGATGACGTTGAAGGTGGTGCTCTTGCCGGAGCCGTTGGGGCCGATCAGGCCGAGGATCTCGCCCTCATCGAGCCTGAACGAGACCTCGGAAACCGCAGCAAAACCGCCGAACCGCTTGGTCAGGCGGCTGACTTCAAGCACTTCCTCTACTGCCCGTAGGGGTGGCCCTTGGGGAAAGGCACCACCGGGTCGGTGGTGCGGATCGCCTTCGGCCACGCGATGTAGGTGCGGCCGTTCACGTACTGCATGACCACGGGCGAGGAGCGCTCGTTCTGCCCCGCCATCGGGTGTCCTGGCGGGAAGAACTTCACGCCGTAGCCCTGGATGGTGCCGCCCACCGGGATATCGGTCTCGAGTGACGCTTTGCGCAGCGCCTCCGGATCGATGCCGCCGTACTTCTTGATGGCGCGCGGCAGCACGTCGGTGAAGAAGATCCAGCTCTGGTTGAAACCCATCGACGCATGCGGCGGCAGATCGTTCGGGCCCTTCTGTGCCTGGTAGCGCTTCACCATCTCCTGCGTGAGTTCGCCCAGGCCCGGCTTGAGGGTTTTCGGGTCGAGCAGCTGTGCCGCCACCGGATCGACGTTGAAGAAGTAGTTCACATCGGCGCCGAAGGATTCCGTCAGCTTGCCGATCTGGCCGTAGCCCGCGCCGTGGCCGATGATCGCCTTGAACTTCAGCCCCTGCTCGCGCGTCTGGCGCAGGAACAGCGTGATGTCCGGGTTGTAGCCGGTGTGCAGCAGCACGTCGGCGCGCGCGCGCTTGAGCTTGGTCACCAGGCTCGAGAGGTCCGGCGAGCTGGCCGCGTAACCCTCCTTCAGGGACACCTGCATGCCGAGCGCCTTGCACTTCGCCTCGTTGCCCATCGCGACGCCGGCGCCGTAGGGGCCGTCCTCGTAGATGATGGCGATCTTCATGTCCTTCACCGCCTTGCCGAATTTCTCCTTGGCATTCTCGGCGACGTAGGTGCACGATGCCTCGCCGAACTGGTCGGAATGCACCTGCGGGCGGAACACGTAGGACAGCTTCTTGTCCTTGAATACCGCGGAAGCGACGCAGACATTGGCCCACATGAACTGCTTGGCCGCGTCCACGCGCTGCGCCATCGGCACGCAATGCGCGCTGGAGAACACGCCCATCAGCAGATGCACCTTCTCCTGCTCGAGCAGCCGCGTGGCCTCGTTGATCGCCACCTCGGTCTTGGACTGCGCATCGGCGTAGATGGCGTTGATCCGGTAGCCCTCGACGCCGCCGCGCTCGTTCAGCATGTCGATGGCGATCTTGGTGCCGAGGCCCGCCGCTTCCGAGCCGCCGGCGGCAAAGGCTCCCGTGTAGTCGTAGATCACCCCGACCTTGATTTCCTTCTGCTGGGCCTGGGCGAACGTAGCAAACGCCGCGGCAGCGGAAAAGGCAAGAAATGTGCGAAGCATCATGATGGTCTTCCCCCTCGTTCCGAGTGTATCAGGTCGGCCGCTTTCTCCGCGATGGCGATGACCGCGGCATTGGTGTTGCCCGAGACGACTGCCGGCATCACCGAGGCGTCCACCACGCGCAGCCCGGCGAGCCCTTTCACCCGCAGATGTGAATCCACCACCGCATCGGCGCCGGTACCCATTTTCGCGGTACAGGTCGGGTGGTAGATGGTGCTGCCGGTCTCGCGGAAGTACGCCAGCCACTCGTCGTCCGACTGCACCTGCGCCCCCGGCATGTGTTCCGCTGCGATGTAGGGCCGCATCGCCGGCTGATCGAGGATGCGGCGCAGCAGCCGCATCCCCTCGAGCATGGTGCGCCGGTCGTGCTCGGTGGCCAGGTAGTTGTAGCGGATCGCGGGCGGCACGCGTGGATCGGCCGAGCGGATGCGCACCGAGCCGCGCGAAGTCGGCTGCAACTGGCAGATCGAGGCCGTGAAGCCGGAGAACGGGTGCAGCTTTTCGCCCATGCGGTCCAGGCTGAAGGTGAGGAAATGCGTCTGCACGTCGGGGCGCTTCAGTTCCGGCCGCGTGCGCCAGAAGCCGCCCGCGTAGCCCGCGCTCACCGCGAGCGGCCCCTTGCGCAGGAACGCGTAGCGCAACCCCATGCGCGCCATGCGCCAGAGGCTCTGCATGTCGTCGTTCACCGTGATCGGCCGCGTGCACTTCAGCACGATGCGCGCCTGGAAGTGATCCTGCAGGTGCTCGCCGAGGTGCGGCTGTTCCAGCACGACGGGGATGCCGTGCTCGCGCAGCAGCGGCGCCGGACCGACCCCGGAGAGCTGCAGCAGCTGGGGCGTGTTGATGGCGCCGCCGGAAAGGATGACTTCCCGGTCGGCCTTCACTGCCACAATGCGCGCATCCCTGAGATATTCGACCCCGACGGCTTGCCTGCCATCAAACAGCATCCTTGAAACCAGGGCGCCGGTCACCACCTGCAGATTTGCCCTGTGCAATACCGGCCGCAGGAATCCCGTCGCAGTGGAACAGCGCCGGCCCTTGCGCGCGGTGAGCTGCTGGTAGCCTGCGCCTTCCTGCCGCTCGCCGTTGAAGTCGGGGTTGCGCGGGTGGCCGGCCTGCACCGCGGCCTCGATGAACGCGTCGCACAGCTCGTGCGGCTCGCTCTGGTCGGACACCGAGAGCGGGCCGCCCCTGCCGTGCAGCGCGTCCGCGCCGTGCGCCTGGTCCTCGGACTTCTTGAAGTAGGGCAGCAGCTCGCCGAACGACCAGCCCGGCGTTTCCCAGTCGTCGAAGTCCTCGGGCTGGCCGCGGGTGTAGACCAGGCCGTTGATCGAGGAGGAGCCGCCCAGCACCTTGCCGCGCGGCGTGAAGATCTTCCTGCCATTGAGCTGCGGCTCGGGTTCGGACCAGTAGCTCCAGTTGACCGAGGGCTTGTTGAACAGCTTGCCGTAGCCAAGCGGGATGTGGATCCAGGGATCGGTGTCGCGCGGCCCGGCTTCGAGCAGCAGCACGCGGTGGCGGGGGTCCGCGCTCAGCCGGTTCGCGAGCACGCAGCCCGCCGATCCCGCGCCGACGATGATGGTGTCGTACGTCTCAGGCACGCCGGATCGACAGGAAGCAGCAGCCTTTCGCGCCCGGTGTCCAGGTGCGGTTCTCGAACCTGAAACCCGCGCCCTCGAACAGACCCTTGTCCACTGCCCCGGCGATGCGGCACAGCGTCGCCACCTTTTCATCCGCCAACCCGGCCTCGCGCCAGGCGTCCTTGAGCGGGCAGCCGTGCAGCTGGATCTCGAGCGCCTCGGCGTCGCTGCGCAGCACCTGCGGCTTGAAGATCTCCTCGCCGCCCGGGACATTGGCGAGGAAAGAGACCTGCAACCCCGCCAGGTCATCCGGCGCGTGCCGCGCGAGCGATTTTCCCGCGGCCAGGCCGCGGCGGAAGATCGCGCGCGTGAGCAGGGCTTCCGCCTTCGCGGCGCCGAGATCCTCGCTCAACACGTCATATATTTCCATGTAGATCAGCGCGCGATTCTTCATCTGCGCGATCAGGTCTTTGCGCATATCCGTGCTCATCGGGGAGGCTGGATGTGCAGGCCGCCGTCGACGAAGATCGTCTCGCCGGTCACCTGGCGGCCGCCTTCGATCAGCCAGCAGATCACCTCGGCCACGTCCTCGGGTCGGGCGAAATCCTTCAGCGGCACCATGGAGGAATAGTGTTCCGCGGCCTGCTTCGCCTTGTCCATGCCGAAGGCGTTGTGCTGCCAGGGCGTGTCCACGTAGCCGGGGCACACCGCGTTCACGCGCACTTCGGGCCCGAGCGAGCGCGCCAGCGAGTAGGTCATCGCATTGAGCGCGGCCTTCGATGCTGCGTAGGCAAGCGAGGAACCGGTGCCGAGCTGCGCGGCGACCGAGGACACGTTCACCACCGCGCCGCGGTTCGCCTTCAGCGCGCCCGCGCAGGCGCGCACCATCTGGAACGGTCCGACCACGTTGAGGCGGTAGATGCGCAGGAAATCGTCGCCCGAGAGGCCGTCGAGGTCGGCGTGCTTGACGAACTTGGTGGTGCCGGCGTTGTTCACCAGCGCGTCGATGCGGCCCCACTTGTCGAGCGCCGCCTGCGCCAGCTTCCTGCATTCGGCGTCCTCGGCGACGTCCGCCTGCACCGTGATCGCCTCCTTGCACTTCGCGGCCACCTGCGTCGCCTGCGCGGCGCTCTTGGAATAGTTGACCACCACCGACCAGCCGCGCCTGGACAATTCCACCGCGCTCGCCGCGCCGATGCCGGAAGAAGCGCCCGTGATGATCGCGACCTTGTTCATACGGTGGCCACCGCGACGGCGGGCGAGCCGACGGCGCCGGGGAGCCTGAGCGGCGGCGCGGTGAGCAGGAAGCGGTTCCGCTTGTGCGCGCGCAGCCAGCGCGCGAGCTCGGTGAGGTACCAGATCTCGCCCAGGTGGATGCCGTTCTTGAACAGGCAGTGCTCGTGCAGCGGCATGAGCGCGTGCGCCATCGGCTTGAACGGGCTCGCAGGGATGATCTCCACCGCGTAGTTGTCGGCGATCAGCGCCGCGCAGCCGCAGTCGCTGACCCATTTGAGCAGCTTGTCGTCGCGGCCATCGAGGCCGGTGCAGGTGTTGTGGATCAATTTCGGGTCGGGCTTCTTCTTCAGCTCCAGGATCACGTCGACGAAGCCGGTGTAGAAGCAGACGAAATCGCCCTTCTCCACCGCCACCTTGTCCTTATCCATGACGCGCATCAGCTCGTCGTAGCCGATCGCCTTGCGTGCGCGCCCGAAATGCGCGTGCAGGTCCACCATCACGCCGCGCCCCTGCGCGCCGTGCTCGGCGAGGTTCTGGATGCCGAGTGCGTCGGCGCGCGAACCTTCGAACCGGGCCCAGGGCTCGGCATCCGGCTGCTCGGGCGCGATCCTCAAGTCCTCGCCGGCGCGAAAGCCGTTGTAGAACACCATCTCCGGCTTGCCGTCGCCGTCGGCGTCGAACTTGCCGCCGATGTGGGCAAAGGAATCCCATTGCGTGGAGTACTGCAGCGTGAGCAGCACCTGGTCGTCGCAGACGACGTCGGTGAGCAGCGGGTTCTCGTCGGCGAACGGAAAGCAGAAGTTCGCCTTGCCGGCGCGGATGGTGGGCGCGAGGCGCGGCGGGTTGCGCCGCGGGTTGAGCGCGTTGCCGCCGGGGTAATCGAGCGGCAGCGAGAGGCAGAACGTGCGCCCTTCCTTCACCTCGGCGATGCCCTGCAGCACCTTCTCGCGCGTCACGTAGTTCATGCGGCCGCGCTGGTCGTCGGGGCCGAACTCGCCCCAGTTCGAATCGGGGGGCTTGTACTTCCAACGCTGTGCCATCTCGCTTCCTTACAGAGGTAGGGTGGGCCAATGGCCCACGAACTGGTGGGCCATTGGCCCACCGTACGGTCAGAAATAGTGCCGGCTGATGGATTCGGCGACCATCACGGGCTTGTCGCCGCCTTCGCGCTCGACGGTCACGCTCCAGGTGGTCTGCACGCCGCCTTCCAGCTTGTCGAACTTCGCCAGCGTGAAGCGGCCGCGGATCTTCGCGCCCGCGGGCACCGGCGCCGTGAAGCGCACCTTGTTCAGGCCGTAGTTGACGCCCATCTTGCGGTCGGAGAAGACGAACGTCGACTCGGTGAGCTTGGGCAGCATGGACAGCGTGAGAAAGCCGTGCGCGATGGTGGAGCCGAAGGGCGATTGCTTCGCTTTCACCGGGTCCACGTGGATCCACTGGAAATCCTCGGTGGCCTTGGCGAATAGATCGATCCTCTCCTGCGGCATGTCCACCCAGGGCGAAACGGCGATCTCCTGGCCGACCCGACTCTCCAGGTCGCGGATTTTCAGGTCGGTTTTCATGCGCCGATTGTAAACGCCTCGATCTCGCGGATGACCAGGGCGGTTCGCTCGCGCGCCACCCAGTGCGTGGCGTCGGGCACGCGCACGACCCTCACCCCCGGTACCACCTGCTCCAGGCCTTCCAGGCAGCCGGGCAGCAGCGCCGTATCGCGCTCGCCCCAGATGACGAGCGTGGGCACCTTGACCACGAAGTCCTCCGGCTTCAATTGCAGTTTTTTCGCCCCCGGGTCCTCCGCGGAAGGCGGATACATCGGGGAGGCACGGTAGTAGTTGAGGCCGCCGGTGAGCGCGCCCGGCTGCGACCAGGCCTCGATGAGGGCCTGGCGCGCGCCCTCGTCCAGATCGGAGAAGGAGCCGAGCAGCCGCGCGTAGCCGTTTTCCGACAACACGCGCTCGGCCTTCGGCAGGCGGAAGAACCGCATGTACTCGCTCGCCCTCTGCTGCGCGGGGTTGTTGCAGAGCTCGCGCCAGAAGAGGTACGGATGCGGCGAGTTGACCATCACCAGCTTCGCGAGCCGCTGCGGGTACGCTATCGCCACGCCCCAGGCCACCGCGCCGCCCCAGTCGTGCGCCACCAGCACGAATTTGTCCTTCGTGTAATGCGCGGCGAGCGCGAGCACATCGGCCATCAGGTGCTTGGCCTTGTAGGCATCCACCGCCGGCGGTTTGTCGGAGAGGTTGTAGCCGCGCAGGTCCGGCGCCACCGCGCAATAGCCGCGCGCGCCGAAGTGCTCCAGCATCGGCCGCCACATCGCCCAGTACTCGGGAAAGCCGTGCAGGAACAGCATCAGCGGCCCGTCGCCGCAGCTCGCGGCGTGCAGCCGGATGCCGTTCGCCTCGATCGTCTCATGCATCAGTTCAGGCATTGCTTTGTCCCCTCCGCCACCGCGCGCGCGATGCGCCCCTGCACATTCGGATCGCGCATCCTTGCGTCTTCCGCGGGATTGACGATCACCCCGGCCTCGAAGAGCACCGAGGGCATGCGCGCCGTCTTTCCCACCGCCAGGTTGTCGTAGTAGTGCACGCCGTTCGCCTCGTCGGCGAAGGGGCGGTCCTCCCCGAGCAGCGCATCGGCATGGTAGCGCGAGGGACTGAAGCCGGCGGCGCGCAGGCGCGCGCCGATGGCGCTGGCGCAGGCGAGGCTCTTGTCCAAATCACTGTTGCCGCGCGACACGAAGAGCGAGAAGCCGAAGAACTCCGCGGCCCGCGGCAGCAGCCGCTCCTTCACCGAATCGTGGTGGATGGAGAGGAACAGGCGCGCGCCGGCGGCATCGCGCGTGCGGTAATGCAGCACGGTGTAGTCGCCGCGCTCGCCGATCAGGCGCGCCTCGAGTCCTGCGCCCTGCAGTTCAGCCTTCACGCGCAGTGCGAGCTCCAGGTTGTACTCGAACTCGGGCCGACCGCTGGCGGAGATCACGCCGGGCTCGCCGGCGTAGTGGCCCACGTCCACTGCCACGGCCGCGGCAAGAAGCCAGCTAGAAGCGCGAGAAGTCAGGCTTGCGCTTCTCCATGAATGCGCGCAGCGCTTCCTTCGCCTCCGGCGAGCGCAGCCGCTCGCCGAAGAGTTGCAGCTCCTCGGTCATGCGCTCCTGCACGCCTCGAGCCATGCCGCGGTTCATCAGTTCCTTGGTCATCTGCACGGAGGCGGGCGGCAGCGCCGCGAGCGCGAGGGCGGCCTCGCGCGCGCGCCCGAGGAGCTCCGCTTCGGGGACGATCTCGGTGACGATGCCCGCGGCGAGCGCCTTCTCAGCGCCGAAAGGCGCCCCGAGCAGCAGCATCTCGGCCGCGCGCCTGTAGCCCGCCATCGCCGGCAGCAGCAGGCTCGAGGCCGCCTCGGGCAGCAAGCCCAGCGGCACGAAGGGCATCTGCAGGCGCGCGTTCGGCGCCGCGTACACCAGGTCGCAGTGAAGCAGCATCGTCGTGCCGACGCCGACCGCCGGCCCGCCCACCGCAGCGACCAGGGGCTTCCTTGCCGTGGAAATCGCACGCAGGAAGCCGGCCGCGGGCGACTCTCCGGGGCCGCGCGGCAGCTCGAGGAAGTCCTTCACGTCGTTGCCCGAGGTGAAGCAGCCGGCCTGGCCGTGGATCAGCACCACGCGCACCTGCTCGTCCGCGTCAGCCGCGCCGAGCGCCAGTGCCATCGCGGCGTACATCTGCGGGCTGAGCGCGTTCTTCTTCTCGGGACGGTTGAGCTCGATGCGGGTGATGCGGTCCTTCGTCTCGATGATGACCTGGTTCATGCGCCCGGCAGCTTGTAGTCCTTGAACGTCTGGCGCAGCGTCAGCTTGGAGAGCTTGCCGGTGGCGGTGTGCGGCAGTTCGGTCACGAACACCACGTCGTCGGGCATCCACCACTTGGCGATCTTGCCTTCGTAGTACTTGAGCAGCGCCTCCTTGGACACCTCCTGCCCGGCTTTCTTTATGGCCACGATGATCGGGCGCTCGTCCCACTTCGGATGCCGGATGCCGATTACCGCCGCCTCCTGGATCGCCGGGTGCGCCACGGCGATGTTCTCCAAATCGATCGAACTGATCCATTCGCCGCCCGACTTGATCACGTCCTTGGAGCGGTCGGTGATCTGCATGTAGCCCTCGGGGTCGATGGTGGCAACGTCGCCGGTCGGGAACCAGCCGTCCTTGAGCGGGTCGCCGCCTTCGCCCTTCAGGTAGCCCGAGGCGATCCACGGCCCCTTGACCAGCAGGTTGCCGAAGCGCTTGCCGTCCCAGGGCAGCTCCTTGCCTTCCTCGTCGACGATCTTCATCTCGACGCCGAATATGCCGCGGCCCTGCTTGGCCTGCACCGCGAAGCGCTCCTCCTTGGGCAGTGCCGCCTGCTTCGCCTTGAGCGAGCCCACCGTGCCGAGGGGGCTCATCTCGGTCATGCCCCAGGCGTGGAACACCGTGATGCCGTAGTCGTCCTGGAAGGCGCGGATCATCGCCGGCGGGCAGGCCGAGCCGCCGATCACCGTGCGCTTGAGCGTGGTGAATTTCACCTTGTTGGTGCCCAGGTGCTGCAGCAGCATCAGCCACACTGTGGGCACGCCGGCCGACAGCGTCACCTTTTCCTGCTCGATCAG
>Ga0137437_1000872_pt1 | contig 10141 bp, 8 predicted proteins | sample EasRivERMGT138_2_FD_102332 | JGI IMG/M metagenome (GOLD analysis project Ga0137437, IMG submission 102332) | Soil microbial communities from meander-bound floodplain in the East River, Colorado, USA - East River MetaG ERMGT138_2 | ecosystem: Environmental > Terrestrial > Soil > Floodplain ... | reverse complement strand
TCGCTTGACGGACTCGGCGTGGTCGACTGACGGACTCGGCGTGGTCGCCTGACGGACTCGGCGTGGTCGCCTGACGGACTCGGCGTGGTCGCTTTGACGGACTCGGCATGGTCGCTTGACGGACTCGGCCCGCGTGCCGGATCCGTGATCCACCTCGCATCGGCACGGTCGCCTGCATGCACCAAGGGTAGGCGTGCTTACGAACAACCTGCGCGGCTGACGCTCCGAGTTGGATGTCCGGGAACCTTGGATGTGCTTGAATACACAGCCATCACTAACCCCTTCATGGGATGGTGGAGAGCTTCGAACGGCTGCCGGCAGGCTCTTGTTATCGGTGGATGTCGGATCCGTACCGCAGTCTATCAACTGTGATCGGCAGGCCCGAGTAGGAGGATGTATGTTCACCGGTATGCGATTCGGCTGCTGTGCGGTGCTCGCGCTCTCGGCGTGTTACGCACCTTCGGTCATCGGTGGTGCGCCGTGCGATCCCAGCCGGGATAGCTGCCCGACCGGCCAGGCCTGTGTCGCCGCCAACGGCGGCAACTTCTGCACGACGGATGGCGCCCCCAAGGTCGACGGCGGCGGCGGTGATAGTGGTGACTCGGTCGACGGCAGCATGACCTGTCTCGGTAGCGGTCTCCTCGGCAGCGTGTGTCTTCAGCGCGCACCGACCGCGCCGGTCACCTTCGCGGCGGCCCTGACGATCAACACGACGAGCATCGCTGCCGGCAACTGCACCGAGATCCGTGCGCAGACCGGCGGGCCACCGCTCTGTATCGTTATCGGGACGACGATCAACGTCGCCGCCGGCGCCACGGTGCGCGCGATCGGGCCCAATCCGCTGGTCCTGATCGCCACGCAGTCGATCACCATCAACGGCGGGCTCGACGTTTCGACCCGCTCGGGCGAGACGATCGGCGGCGCGCCTGCGCTCGGCGCTGGTGCGCGCACTGCGGCGGATTGCGCCGCCATCGGCCTCGACGGCCTGTCGGGCAAGTTCGTCAACAATAACGATTATGGCGGCGGCGGCGCAGCCGGCGGCAGCTTCGGCAGCCTGGGCGGCGCGGGCGGCTCCGGCGGCAACAACAACAATATCGGGCACGGTAACCCCGTGCTGGCCACCGCCCCAGGCTTGCTCGTCGGGGGTTGCCCGGGAGGGCACGGCGGCGACGGCTCGGGCGGCGGTGGTGGCGGTGCCGGCGGCAATGCAGGCGGCGCGATCTACCTGCTCGCCGGCGGCTCGATCGCGGTCGCGGGCAAGATCAACGCGTCCGGTTCGGGCGGTACCGGTGGCAGCGCCGGGATGTTCAGCAGCGGCGCGGGCGGCGGCGGCGGCGCGGGTGGCGTGATCGGGCTAGAGGCACTCAGCATCACCATCGCGGGCTCGCTCTATGCCAACGGTGGTGGTGGTGGTGGTGGCGGCGGCGGCATGGCGGCCAATTCCGGTCAGCCGGGCGCCGATCCGACGGCAGCGACTGCGGCAGCGCCCGGCGGCAACGGCGGCAACGGCGGCGGCGGCAACGGCGGCAACGGCTCGATCGCCGCACAGGCCGGCGCGACCGCCAAGGCAGCCATCAACAACGTGGAGAGCGCGGGCGGCGGCGGTGGCGGTGGCGCCGGCCTGATCCGCGTGTTCGGTGTGCCACCGGCGTCGCTCACCGGCACGCTCTCTCCGCCGGCGACTTGATGGGGACGGTGTCTCGTTTGTCTCGTTTCCGTCGAAACGAACGTTCGTGATTCCAGCTACTTGATGGGGACGGTGTCTCGTTTGTCTCGTTTCCGTCGAAACGAACGTTCGCGCACACGCCGGTGGAATGCGCGACATCGCGTCGGTACCTGCGCAAGGACTGCTCGCGCGGCTCGAAGTATTCGCACAGCGGCTCGGGATGGCGTCGCGTGGGTACTTGCGCGAGGGAAACGAGACAAACAAGACACCGTCCCCATCACGCAAGTAGTTGGAATCGGCGGCATGGCGACGGTTTGAGCCCGTGCGCAGTACCCCTGCTGGGCGAGCAGACCGAAGCGTGGGTACCTGCGCGAGGGAAACGAGACAAACAAGACACCGTCCCCATCACGCAAGTAGCTGGAATCATCGCCGGCGCGCTTGCCCCTTGATGTGCCTGCGCGCCGACGGGTGGCCCTCGAAGACTGCGCGCGCGAGCTTCTGGAGCTCGGGGTGGACGCGGAACTGCGGCAGCACGAAGCGGCCGAGCTGGTTCGGATCCTCGTCGGCGATCGCGGCGAGCTCGGTGCGCGCCGGACCGCGCTGGTTGGCCGCAAATCGTGCGAACACGCGCGCGACCCGGGCCTGCATGGCGATCTGCTCGGCGTCCTTCTTGGGCAGCTCGATGGTGTCGAGCAGCGCGAGCGCCTCCTTCGGCTTGCCGGTGCGCGCCCACGCCTCGGCGACGATCGTCGCGGCGAGCGGACGGATCTCCTTGCGCTGCGGGTTGTCGAGGTTCATCACGTCGGCCGTCTTGCGCGCGTCCCCGGTGCGCCCGAGCCGCAGGTAGAGCTGGGTCTGCAGCAACGAGACGTCATCCTGCATCGACGGGTGATAGGTCTTGAGCTCGACCGAGCCGAGGAGCTTGAGCGCCGCCTGCGGCTCGTCGGACGCGAGCAGCTGGGCGCGCGCGAACAGGTTGGTCGGGGTGTTCGCGTCCTTGCCGCCCGACAGCTTGGCGAGCGCCTCGCGGCGTGCCTCGGGCGAGGTGATCGCGCCCTGCAACAGCGAGATCGTGCTCTTGTGCCTGCGGATCGTGCGCAACGCCCACAGGAGGACGCCGATCAGTACCGCCGTCAGCGTGCCGACGATGATCAGGACGACGGTGCTGCCGGTGTTGATCGCGAACGCCCAGACCGCGAGCGTGACGCCGCCGATCCACAGCCAGGTCTTGCGGGGGATGCCGCCGGCGGCGGGGGCTTGGGGAGCATCGGGGGCGGCCTCGGTCGGAGCTTCGTTCGTGGTCACGTTGGCCTCTTGTCTACACGCTCGCCCCCGCGATCCAAAGCGGCCCCGGTGCCAACAGGTGTGACTGTAGTGATCTCAGAGGCTTGAGCTCACCAGGGTCGTTGGGTCCTGTTCCCACGGCGGTGGGCCGATCTCTGCGCGTCGCGTGGCTGGAGGCTCGCCGCTCAGGAAGCCCGACGATGAAGTGGTACCGGGTCAAGGACAGCGCTCCCTATCAAGGTCTTCCTGGTGTGGGATTCGCTCCTCGGTTCCGCTTTCGTCTCCACGATCCGCGTTGCTTAGCCCCTGGCTGCTTTGCTGTGGGCGCGCCTGGGTGAGGCCTCGTCTGCCATCCCAGCGCCCACGAGTAGATCGAGTGCCTCTGCTACTCGGCCTTTGGAGATGCACATGCTGACAAAGCGACAATAGCGAGCGCTATTGGTGTCGGAGCCACGACTTGCCGAGTCGCGAGTAGTGCGAGACGTCGTATTCGAGCCCTGTCATTTGTATGAGGGCGGCAGCTGCACAGACCGGCCTCGGCACCCAGTTGGGGGGCCGAGGATCGATGCCGGCACCTCCGTCGGGGACACCGGTTGCGCAGCGCCGATCGTCAAAAACTTGCCCGGGCTTCGGATTGAGGGCTGTATTTACGTCCATCCAGGGGGCCGCGCCTTGGGAGGTCCATCATGAGCCAAGCTCTCTCCGTCGCATTCGCTGCCAACAACGAGGACAACCTCGCGGGCGCGTCTGCGAACCCTTCGGACAGATCCCCGGACGGGAACGTTTCTCTCAGAGGGACCACCCGCGGGCTGGAGATCCTGATCTCCGGCGCGCCCTCGACCGCCGCGCTCGGCAGCCGGTTGACCGAGCTGCTCGCCGAGGCGCCGGGCTTCTTTGCTGGCAGCAGCGCGCGCGTCGCGATCGATGGTGCGCTGCCGAGCGGCGCGCTGGCGTGCCTCGAAGAGGTCACGACGCGGTTCGAGGTCCAGATCGTCGAGATCAGCCCGGTCGCCACGAAGCGCCGCCGTTCCGCGGTGCCGCCGATCCTGCGTCCCGACGATGTCCCGCAGGTCCACCTCGCGGAAGGCACCGGGCCGATCGCCGAAGAAGCGGTGGAGCTACGCGGTGGCGAGCCGGGGGAAGGCCCGAGCGCGACGCCGGCACTTTCTGTGGACGCTGCACCGAGCGACGCGACGTCCGTTGCAGCGCGCGAGGCAGGAGCGATCGACGTTGAGTCGACCGAGCTTACGCTGTCTGACGACGCCGCGCCCCTCGAGGTCGAGCTCGCGAATACCGCGCCGTTCGGCGTCGCGCGCGCCGAGGCTTCGGCCGTGACCGTCGGGTCGAGCGACGCCATGTTCGTCGAAGCCACGCCCGTGGCTGACGTGTCGAGCAGCGCCATCGCGATGGATGCTTCGGCCGTGACCGTCGGGTCGAGCGACGCCGTGCTCGTCGAAGCCGCGCCCGTGGCTGACGTGTCGAGCAGCGCGATCACGATGGATGCTTCGGCCGTGGCCGTCGGGTCGAGCGACGCCGCGCTCGTCGGAGCTGCACCCGTGACTGCCGCCCCCAGCGAAACCGTCGGGTCGAGCGACGCCGTACTCGTCGAAGGCGCGGCATCGCTCGCCAGCGGATCAGGCGCCGCGCCACCGAGCGCCGCCGCACCCACGGGTCCGATCCCGAGCGCCGCACCGCTCGCCGCGCTCGCGACCGCCCTCGCCACGGAGGTCGATCCCGCGCGGCCGATCGGCCCGCGCCTGGTGATCGGGCCGGTGCGCTCCGGCGTGATCGTCGATCACCAAGGTCACGTGATCGTGATCGGCGACGTCAACCCCGGCGCCGAGGTCCGCGCCGAGGGCAGCATCATCGTCCTCGGGCGGCTGCGCGGCGTGGCGCACGCGGCGATCGGCCGCGACGCCGGCTGCATCATCGCGCTGTCGCTTGCGCCGCAGCAGCTGCGGATCGGGCGCGTGGTCGCCCGCGCCGGCGATGCCGATCGCCCGAGCGACGGCGCCGAGATCGCATACGCCACCGGGGAGACCATCGTGGTCGAGCGCTTCCTGGGACGACTTCCGAGCGGCCTTGCCGCGAGCATGTAGGAGAACATCATGGGTCGAGCAATCGTCATCACATCTGGCAAGGGTGGAGTCGGTAAGACGACCACCACGTGCAACCTCGGTGCGGCCATCGCGCAGCTCGGCATGAGCGTCGTGCTGATCGACGCCGACATCGGCCTGCGCAACCTCGACGTCGTCATGGGCCTCGAGAACCGCATCGTCTACCACGTGGTCGACGTGGTGCAGGGCAAGTGCACGGCGCAGAAGGCGCTGATCAAGGATCGCCGGCTCGAGAACTTGTGGCTCCTGCCGGCGTCGCAGACCGACGACAAGGACGCGGTGACGCCGGACGACATGCGGAAGCTCATCGCCGAGCTCAAGGCGAGCTACGACTACGTGCTGATCGACTGCCCGGCCGGGATCGAGCAGGGCTTCAAGAACGCGATCGCCGGCGCCGACGAGGCCGTCGTGGTCGCGACCCCGGAGGTCTCGTCGATCCGCGACGCCGACCGCGTGGTCGGCCTGCTCGCGGCCAAGGACATCCCGACCCGGCTGATCGTCAACCGGATCTCGGCGCACCTGGTCAAGAAGGGCGACATGCTGTCCCAATCGGACGTCATCGAGATCCTCGCGCTGGAGTTACTCGGCGCGGTACCGCTCGACGAGCACGTGGTGGCATCGACCAACAAGGGGATGCCGGCCGTGCTCGAGGGCAAGTCGGCCGCCGCGCGCGAGTTCGCGCGGATCGGCAAGCGCCTGGTCGGACTCGACGTCGAAGCGGTGCATGAGACCGGCGGCGGGTTCTTCGCCCGGATCGGTCGCGCGCTCGGGTTCTCGTCGGCCAACGCGGCCTGAGGGAGGATCGCATGTGGAACATGTTTCGAGGTAAACAGTCGAGCCGCGAGGTCGCCAAGGGGCGCCTGCACCTGGTCCTGGCCCACGATCGCGTGGGCCTCGAAGGGGGCAAGCTCCAGGAGATGCGGCGCGAGATCGCCGCGGTGATCTCGAAGTACGTGCCGATCGACGTCGATGCGGTCGAGGTCCAGATCGAGAGCAAGAGCCGCGCGACCGAGCTGCGCGTGTCGAGCCCGCTGCCGGCGCGCGGTAGCGGCTAGTACCCCCGCACTGCGTGTGCGTTGAACCGCCATCATACGCGAGGCTGCGTGGAGCCCGCGGCTTCGGCGCCAACCGGGTGCAATGAATCGAAGATCTCAGGAGTCGATCCAGGCGCACGGCTGCGCGCAAATGATCGACCAAGCATGACACCATCCCCCGCGCGATGCCCCCCCTGACTCGCGCCGAAGCCACGTCCTACAAAGAAACCTCGCTCCATGCCCATGTGATGGAATTTCTGGCGGGCCTCGCGGCGCGCAAGGATCGCCGGCTCTACATCTCCTCGTTCGGCACGAGCCCGGGCGGTCGCGACCTGCCGCTGTGCGTCCTGTCGGCGCACGGGATTCGCTCGCCCGAAGCATCTCGGCGGCGACGCTTGCCGGTCGTGCTCGTGATCAACGGCATCCACGCGGGCGAGGTCGAGGGCAAGGAGTCGAGCTTGATGCTGATGCGCGATCTGCTCGACGGCGCGGACGACGTGCTCGGCGAGCTGACGCTGGTCGTCGTGCCGCTGTTCAACCCCGACGGCAACGACGCGGTCGATCCCGCGAACCGCCGCCTCGATCTGCCCAAGCTTCACGGCCAGATCGGCCCCGAGCTCGTCGGCACGCGGGTCAACGCCTCCGGCATCAACTTGAACCGCGACTACATGCGGCAGGCGGCGCCCGAGATGCGGCTCCTGCAATCGCGCGTGGTGCAGGTCTGGCAGCCCGAGCTGACGATCGACTGCCACGCGACGAACGGCTCGGTCCACCGCTACGCGATGACCTACGACGTGCCGCACACCGTCGCGACCGGCCGCGAGGAGCCGATCGCGTTCATGCGCACCAAGATGATGCCGTCGGTGACCCAGGCGCTGGCGAGCAAGCACCAGCTGCTCGCCGGCTGGTACGGCAACTTCGTCGAGGACGAGCGCGCGCTCGATGCGCACCGCGACGCCGACCCGGCCGCGGCGGTGAGCGAAGGCTGGATGACGTACACGCACCACCCGCGGTTCGGCAGCAACTACCGCGGGCTGTCGGGCCGGCTCGATCTGCTGCTGGAGTGCTACTCGTACCTGCCGTTCGCCGATCGCGTGCGCACGACCTACGCGTGCTTGCTCGAGGCGCTGCGCTACACCGCGGCCTACCGCGACGAGGTCATGCAGGTCGTGCAGGCCAGCCGGCCACCGCGCGAGCGCATGGCGATCCGGTACCGGCTCGAGGCGTTCGACGACGCGATCGAGATCCCGACCCGCACGCCGCGCACCCCCGATGGCGAGCCGTCGACCGCGACGGTCCGGTACTTCGGCAAGTTCGTCGGAACCAGCATCGTCGAGCGGCCGCCGGCGTACGTCGTCGATGCCAGCGTCGCGGCGCACCTCGAGCTCCACGGGCTCGCGGTCGAGGCTGCCCCCGGCGAGCTCGACGCGGAGGTCGCGACGGTCGTCGGGGTCGGCGCCGAGGGCGGGCGCAAGATCCTCGAGTCGGCGGCGGTCGGCGACCTCCGGGTCGAGTGGCGCCGCGCGGCGCGCAAGGTCCCGGCGGGGAGCAAGCTCGTGCGCACCAACCAACCGCTCGCCGCGATCGCGGTCTACCTGTGCGAGCCCGAGAGCGACGACGGCGCGGTCGAGAACGGCCTCGTCGCGGCCCCGACGGTCGGCAGCGAGTTTCCGATCTGGCGCGCCTGGACGTAGTCCTCGCCGCACTCCTGCGCCTGGAGATCGCGGACACGCGTGCTGGCAACGCGGGCCGTGAGGCGCCTGGAGATCGCGGACACGCGTGCTGGCAACGCGGGCCGTGAGCGCCTGGAGATCGCGGACACGCTCGCTGGCGACGCGGGTCTGGGCCCCGGGCTCGTCCGTACACCACCGTATCGCGATGAGTGGCGGTGCCATCTCCACGACCCGCCGACGTCACACTACCCGGCCGTGCAATTTATCTCGCCCGGGACCCAGCCCGCGTCGCTGCGCTACGCGTTGACGAGATCGCATCTCCGGCCCAGGAGGATTGCAGCCGGTCCCGAGCTCCCTCAGCATCTCCGGTGGGCTCGCTGCTCGTGAGCGGACGTGCAGCTCGATCCCTCGGCATCTCCGGTGAGCTCGCTGCTCGTGAGCGGGCGTGCAGCTCGATCCCTCGGCATCTCCGGTGGGCTCGCTGCTCGCCGGCACGCTCGCGTCTCCATGGAATCTTGACAGAGGCTTCGCAGAACCTCCTGGACGCGCCGGGTGCTTCGGGCGTTGTCCCGATCGTGAACAAGCAACACCTGGGAAGGTTTGGGTTCGGTGTGATGGCGGCGGTCTGCGCCTTCGGGCTGACCTGCGCGGCGATCGGAGGGGTGCCCGGCCTGCTCGCCGCCGCCTGGAACTGCATGACACTCTTGGTCGCATGGCACCGGGTGGGCCCGAAGATCGGGATCACGACGCTCGGGCTCGTCCCGATCTATGGCCTCGCGGCGCTGAGCGGGTTCGGCGGCAGCGATCCCGAAGACGTGGATCGTTACCTGAGCGTCCGGCTGGCCGTGGTCGCGGTTGGCTGCGCGATCGTCGGCATCACGAGCGCGGGGGTCTGGCTCGCGGATCGGTCACGCCGCGACCTGTGAGCCGGCCCGCGGCTCGACGAGCCAGCATCAGCGCTTCAGATCGAAGACCGCTCGCTCATGCAGCGCACGCAGGACGGCGAGCCGGTCGTCGGCCGCGATCCACCGCTCGAGATCGGCATCATCAACGAGGATGATGAGCACCGTCCCCTCCTTGTGGGAGCGAACGTCCTCGTGGACCTCTTTCGTGAAGCCGCCGGGCGCGAACAAGAACCCGGTCCGGACGCGGTTGTACTTCGCCGAGAACTTCGCGCGGAAGGCCCGGACCTCATTCGCACCGCACCTAGACGACCAGTTCTTGCATTCGCCCAGGAGGTACACGCCTTCGTCCTTCCAGGTTGGATCGGCTGATCGGTTGTCGACCTTGATGTCGATCTCTTCGGTCCCGTTATCGAGGCGCGTCGTCACCCGGCCGAAGCCCGGGGTCGCCTGGAACAACAGCCGGACCAGCTCCTCGAGTAGCTTGCCCTTTCGGTTGCGGTCTGCCTCGGTCCGAACCTGGGCCCACATCGCGCGAAGCTCGCCGATGACCTCGGCCTCCTTCAGCGCGACCTGTCGCTGCGCGCTCGTGACCTCGATCGCGTTCCGCACCTTGGCGCGCAGCAGCGCCTCGAACGCGCCGTTCTTCACGAGGTAGTCGTAGACGCCCGACCGAAACGCGCCCTCGATCGCGAAGGGAGTCGCGTAGCCCGTCACGATGATCGGCTTCGCGAACGGCGCGAGGCGGCCGACCTGCCCCACGAGCTCGAGCCCCGAATCGGGGCCTCCGGGACCCTGCAACTTTTGATCGAGCAACACGACGTCGAGCTCGGCGCCCTGACACTCGAGCACCTCGATCGCCTCGACGCTTGACGAGGCGGTGGTAACGCGCAGACCTTCGTTCTCGAAGATCTCACGATAGATCCGGAGGAACGCGGCATCGTCGTCGACGATCAGGATGTGTCCAGGTCCGGTCATTCACGGCTCGGTTCGGGGAGCTCGATCACGAAGCGCGCGCCTCCGAGATCGCTGTCTTCGCACCATATTCTACCGTGGAGGGCCTCTTCCACAACGCGCCGGGCGAACGCGAGACCGAATCCAGATCCGGCGCCGTCTTTCCGCATCGTCACCCCCTCCAGAAACACCCGTCGTCGATGCTCGGGCGGGACACCCGGCCCCCCATCCTCGACGATGACCTGAATGAAGCCCGTCGTTCGCACCACCGACACACGAACCGGCTGGTCCGCGCTTGTCGCCTGAAGCGCGTTGCCGAGCACGTTCGAGATGGCACGGGCGAGCCGTGTCCGTGGCGCGACGACGTGAAGCTCATAGGGCGGCGGGAGCCGTTGCACGCGACGTGCCGTGTCGATCCAACCGAGCGCCTCATCGACGACAGCACTGATCTCGCAATGCGTCGGCGGTTCCGTGATGAGCTCGCTCATCTGGACCATCGCGTCGACGAACT
>Ga0137437_1000871_pt1 | contig 10143 bp, 10 predicted proteins | sample EasRivERMGT138_2_FD_102332 | JGI IMG/M metagenome (GOLD analysis project Ga0137437, IMG submission 102332) | Soil microbial communities from meander-bound floodplain in the East River, Colorado, USA - East River MetaG ERMGT138_2 | ecosystem: Environmental > Terrestrial > Soil > Floodplain ... | reverse complement strand
GGCGACATTGTCTTCGACAATTTGAACTTCGCCGGCGCCGAAAAGATCGCGGAGCGGCTGCGCCGCGCGATGCCGCCTCAACTCACCGAGGACACCGATAAAAAGCCGCAGCAGTTGCTGGCGCAGCAGAACGCGCAGCAGGCGCAGCAGATCGAGCAGTTGACCGCGGCCCTCAATAAACTTTCGGACGACGTCCGCGCCAAACGCATTGAGTCGGAAAGCAGTATGGAGATCGAGAAGATGAAGATCGAGTCATCCGATCGCCAGGCCGCCATGCGGGCGCAGGTTGACCTCGTGAAGGTCGAAGCGCAGTTGTCCAGCACCGAGAATATCGCGTTGCTGAAGGCGCAGGTTATCCATCTCCAGCGGCAGATAGCCGTGATGTCTTCCGGGGCCGCGGCAGAGGCCGCGGAGCCGCCCGAGGGCCAGGAAGCACCCGAGTCTGGCGAAGCGATGGCGGGCGCCGGAATGCCGCCGCCGGGCGCAATGGGCGGCATGGGCGCCGTTCCGCCCGCAGCGCCGCAGGGGATGGCATGACGCGGTTAGATCGGGCCGTTCGCCATGCCCCAGACGCCGTAGCCCTCGATGGAAATTAGGTAGGTATCCCAACCGATGCGCGAATCGAAGGTGTACGGCTCCACGGTGATCTGGGCCGGCTCAATCATCAGGTCGAACATTCCAAGACTGTCGCGGATGATGGCGACCAGGTGCTCGCGATCGCGAACCGGCCGCACCGTCGCCATGCTATCGGCTAATTGGCCGCGATGTTCGCGGACAAGCCGCTCTTCGGTTCCATCCATGCCGAAAGTTTAAACGATCTTATGCCAGAAGAAGTGACCCTCACGCCCGAGCAAGGGACGGAAGGCGCCGCTAGCGAAGCTCCAACTGTTTTTCGGGAGTTTACGAAGTGGCGCACAACTGGTGAATTGCCCGAGGCGAAGGAACCCGAAACACCCGCGGCCGCGGAATCTCCGCAGGCCAAAACTGCACCGGACTCGGAAACGGACGACTCTCAGGAAACAGGGGAAGCAGACGACGACGCGACTCCCGCCGGCAAAGGCAAAGGCGGATCACGCCAGCGGCGAATCGAGCGGCTGATAAAGGAGAACGAGGAGTTGAAGCGGAGGATGGCCGGGCAACCGGCGCCACCGCAGGATAAGCCCTCGGAACCCGCACAACCGGCTGCGGCCGGCAAGCCCAAACTCGAGAACTTTAGGACGCTGGAAGAGTACCAGGAAGCCCTGACGGAATACAAACTCGATGAACGCGAGCGCACCCGCAGAGAAGCGGATGCGCGAACGGCCGCCGAGCAAGCAGTCCGCACAGAACGGGAAAAGTGGGCCAAAAAACAGACGGCCGCACGTAAGGCGCATGACGACTACGACGACCTGATCGAAACCGTTGTGATCCCGGCAGGGCCGGGCGTCATGGCGACACGTCAGGCCATATTGGAAGACGATCACGGCGCCGAGCTGCTCTACTACCTGGCGAAGAACCCGAAAGAACTGGAGCGGATCGCCGGCCTGTCGCCGGCGAGTGCCGTGCTGGCGATCGGCAAACTGTCTGCGAAGTTCGACACCCCTGCTACTGAAAACGGGAAGCCACGCATAACAGGCGCACCCAAACCGCCGCCGCCAACTGGAAGAGCCGGTAAGACCGCAACGGACGATCCGAACGATCCGGACGTCCAGAAAGATTTTCCAAGGTGGGCGAAGGCGCGGGAGGCGCAAATCAAGGGGCGATAAGTGCCGAACACATTACTGACGCCGCAGATGATCACCAACGAACTTCTGCTGCGCTTCAAAAACAATCTCGGATTCTCCGGGGCCATTGCTCACACCTGGGACGATAAGTTCGCGATCAGCGGCGCTAAAATCGGCGACACGCTGCGCTTGCGCGATGCCGTGGAATTCACGGTGTCGAAGAATCCTGACATCACGAGTTCGATTCAGGACGTCATCGAAACCCAGAAAACCCTCACCCTCAACCAGCAGGCCGTCGTCGCCTTCCAGTTCAGTTCCGCGGAACTGACGCTCTCGATCGACGCCTTCTCTGACCGCTATCTGAAGTCCGCAGGCGTGGCTCTGGCAAACCAGATCGACGTGGACGGACTCACGATGGCGTACCAGTCCACCGGCAACCAGGTGGGCACGCCCGGCACTCCGATCGCAGCCCTCGATCCGTTCTGGCTCGCCGGTGAAACGCTGGACACCTTCTCCGCGCCGATGGACGGCAAGCGCAGCATGGTCATGTCGCCCAAGGTGCAAACCGCGGCATTGAAGGCCGCGCAAGGTCTGTTCCAGTCCAGCAACCAGGTCAAGCAACAGTACGAGCGCGGCCGCATGGGCATCATGGGCGGTTTCGAGTGGGTGATGGATCAGAACGTCCGCACTCACACCGTAGGCCCGCTCGGCGGCGCGCCGCAGGTTGGCGCATCGAACCAGACCGGATCAACGCTCGCCGTGACCGGCTTTACCGCCGCGGCAGCACTGCGCCTCAAAAAGGGCGATTCGTTCACCCTGCCAACCGTCTTCCCGGTGAATCGCGTCTCGAGCGATCCGCAAGTGGATCTGATGAAGTTCGTCGTCACCGCGGACGTCTCGTCCTTGGCCGATGGATCGGCAAGCATCCCGATCTATCCGCCGATCACGGTGACCGGCGCTCTCCAGACCGTCACTAATTCGCCGGCCGCTGGCGCGCCTCTCACCATCACCAGTGGAACTACGGGCCAGCTCGTCTCCGAATCGATCGCGTTCCACGAGAGTGCGTTCGTCATCGGCATGGCGCCTCTGGAAGTGCCCAAAGGCGTCCACTTCGCGGCCTCGCAGCAAGACCCCGACACCGGATGCGCGGTTCGCATCGTCAGTGACTATATCGTCCTGACCGACAAGTTTGTGACCCGCTGCGACGTCCTCTACGGGCACGCAGCGCAAAGGCCCGAGTGGGCCGTCCGCATCGTTCAGTAGCCCGCCAATTCAGGAGTATCCCAATGTCGTCAAGAGACTACCCGCGCATGATGTTTCACCGGACCAAAGAGCCGGTGACGGTCCAAACACGGGAGGAAGAGGACGCACTGGGCCGGGAGTGGTCCCGCGTGATCTGGCCGGTTTCTGCGATGACCGAGCCGGAACCTGCGCCGCCTGCTCCCAAACCGGTTCCGCACTCGGACGGCTACTCCGAGGCGGAACCGGACAACCCGGAACCGGATCCGCCAACCGAACCGGAACCGGAAGAGGAGGACGCGCCGGCCACGCCACTGCGACGGCTGGCGCGTTCTCTGACCAAGTCGCACGGGCGTAACAAGAACAAGAAAAAAGGATAAATCTAAATGCAACCACTGACCGATACGGATGCCGTCGTAGCCGCCTGGCTCGCGACCAACCCAACGGAAGCACCGGCCGACTCTTACCCGAAACTGCTCTACAACATCAACCTTCCGCCGGTGCTCGTTCACACGGCCGAGCAGGAGAAAAACATGGGCGCCAACTGGCGGCCGGTCGTTTTCCCTGGCGAGGCGCCAATGCCAGACGTGGCGCCGGTCACGATCGCTCCCACGAGTGCAACCGTGCTTGCGGCCGGCGAGAGCGGCACATTCAGCGTCACGATCGACGGTGAAGGCGTCGATCCGACGTGGACCGCAACCAAGGACGCAGCCGCGGACTGGCTCACGGTCACGCCTGACACGCCGCAAATGGCCAATGGCGACGTCACGTACACGGCCGCGGCCAATTCTGGGGCTGCGAGGACCGCAAATATTTACGTGAACGGTAAAACCTTTGTAATCAACCAGGACGGAGTCTAAGGTGGCGAAGATGCGGGCGTAGTGGCGGCAGTGCCGCCACTACGTCCGCTCGTAGAGGGAAATCATGCCCACGGCAAGCGAACTGATCCACTCTTCGATGCGCCTGATCGGCGCCATCGCGGCCGGCGAGGCGCTCGAAACCGCCGAACTGGACGACGCCTTGGTCACGCTCAACCAGATGTTGGCATCGTGGTCAACCGAGCGCGTCACCGTGTACGAGATCCGCATGGACTCGTTCGCCATGACGGGCGCCCAGAGCTATACGATGGGGCCGGCCGGCGTCTTCGTCGCAGCGCGCCCAACGCAGATCGTCGCCGCACGGGCCTCGAGCGGCAACTACGGCCGCGGCCTGACGATCGTCGACGTGAACCGCTGGACGGAGATCCTCGAGCGCGGCGGCGCCGTCAATCTGCCGATGAAGGCATTTGTGGACTATGCCTTTCCCCTGGCAACCGTCCATTTGTGGCCCGTGCCGGCGGCCGGCACGATGATTGAGTTATATACCCTCCAGGAATATACGACCTTCCCCGATGGCATTGCGGCGCCGCCGCCGGCGCCACCTCCGCCGGTCCACAACTTCCAGCCGCAGCGGCTGACCTATGCGCTACCGAGCGGTTCCGGTTCCTTCACCGTGGGGGCCGGCGGCCAACTGGCGATGCCGCGTCCCTCGCGCTGCGATGCCATCGCAGCCAGCAGCGGCACATACCGCCGCATGGTTGAGATTGTGTCCGCGGCCGAATGGTCGACGATGCTCGAGCCTTCCGGCGCCGCCATCAGCGTCCCGCTGGAACTCTACATCGACTACGGGTATCCCTCGGTGACGCTGAATTTGTGGCCCGTGCCGCCGCCCGGCTCCACGATCGAGGTGCATTCTCTGCAAGCCCTGACGGCACTTGCCACGCTGGCCACGCCCGTCGACTTTCCGCCCGGCTACGAGGCCGCGATCCGGTACAACCTGGCCGTCGCGCTCTTGCCCGAGTATCCGCGGAGCGAGGCAGACCCCTCACTGCCGGCGCAAGCGCAGAACTACAAAGCGTCCATCGTGCAGTTGAATACGGCAACGCAGCGGCTCGGCGGATTGCCACCGGCCGAGACTGCGGTTTCCGAGACGCAGACCGTGCAAACGAGGTAATCCATGAAAGTACTCCTTCTATTGGTAGTCGCGATCTATGCGCAGGCACAGTCCGGATTTCCAACGAGCCTCTACACTCCCCTGCTCGCGAAGGACAATATCCAAACCAGTCTTACGTCGCCAATGGCCATTGGGGACAATGTCGCCATCGTGCAATCGGGAACCGGTTGGGCGCCGCAGATGGTTGCCTATATCTGCGACTCTACCTCCGGAACGCCGGCCAAATGCACCAGCTACGAGGTGATGCTGGTAACCGCCGTGAGCGGCAATGTCCTCACGGTGACCCGCGCCTACGGCGGCAGTACCGCGAAGAGCCACGCCACCGGCAAGCTCATTCAGAACGCCTACACGAGTGTCTACACCAACTCCGCGCAGAATGAGTTGCTCAACATGCAGAAGTTCACTGGCGGGCCCCGATACGTCGATCTGCGCGCCTATGGCGCGGTCTGCGATGACGTGACGAATGTTCAGCCGGCCGTCGCGGCCGCCATAGCGGCCGGCTACAAACAGATCTTTCTGCCGGCCCACTGCCTCTGGATCCCGACCAGCAACCGTATTCCGGACGGAGTCCACGTCATGGGCGAAGACTGGGCCTATAGCCGCATCGAAACCACAAGCGTGACGACGGTCCAACTCACGGCCGGTTACGGCGCCATCCTCGAAAACATCGTAACCAAGAACCAGTGGTGCTTGACGCAGACCTATCCGATGAATGTCGATCATAGTTGCCAGACGCATTATTGGGACAACTTTCGCGGTCCTGGAATTGATCTGACCGTAGCGTTCTGGGACCAGGAACATATCACCCTAAACCGCGGCTCGGGTTCGCGCGATATGCCGGGGATCGCTATCGGACAAGGGGGAGTTGGCGACGGACTGTGGATCGGCGTAGACGGCGCCGGCGCCGGCATCCGGTTTTACGGCACTGGTCCGAATTTCACCGGCTGGCTCATGATCGCGGACGTGGGGTTGCCTGGCGGAACGGAAACCGGAATGGGCTATCTCGTCAACGTCAATAACAACACAGCCCGCGGCATTCAGATCAACCGCGTCGGAACCGGAACGGGACTGATCGTGGCTTCGACCTCTGCATCTGGCAGCGACGTGGTCATCTCAAGTTCCAGCAAAACGAGCGGCGCCATGCTGACGTTTTTCCAGGACACCTCGACTTACACCGGGACTCCGATCCTGATGAACATGGCGTCTTCGTTCAGTGGCCGGTTTATCGACCTGACGGTAAACAACTCAAGCAAGTGGTGGGTGGATCAAGGCGGCAACGCAACTGCGGCCGGCAACGTGACTGCGGGCGGCGGCGCGATTCCGGTGTCCCGATGCCTGACCGCGGGAGCGTTGCCGGTAGGCGCACTCACGGCCAATACGGCCGCATGCGGCACAAGCACCCCAATGGGATTTGTGGGGAAGTGATGAGACTGGCCGTATTACTGATCGTTTGCGGCGCCTTGCTGGCGACGGATGCGCCGCCAAAGATCGATCCGGCCCTCCAGTTTAGGGTGCGGACGCTCGAAGCAGAGTTCCAAAGGCTTCGGGCGGAAATCGCAGAGGCACAGATCCGGCAGACGAAGGTGATGGCGGAAATAGAGCGGGGCCAGCAGGAGATGGCGAAGCAGTGCGGCGCGCCGGCCACGGTGAGCCAGGCCACGGGCGAGTGGTTCTGCCAGCCGTCTCAGACCGGCACAAAAGAGGAACACTGACATGTTTGGTGGGGGTGGAGTATTCGGCGGGACTGGCGGCGACGTAGGGACGGGACCGTCACCTAATCCGGTCTTCGTGGGACGCGGGATCCTGTACCCGGCGCTGCGCAAGGCGGGCATCACGCTCGGGCCGCAGCGCACGCCTTCGACGGCGCAGTACCAGGACGCGATCGAGGAGCTAAACCGGCTCGTGGGTTCGCTGAGTTGTGACCGGCTGTTCATCTACACGCGGACGAATGCGCTCTTCCCGTTGACTGATGCCGCGGCTTACACCATCGGCGCCAGCCCAGACCCGAATATCGTAGCCGATTTGGCCGGCCCGCGGCCGCAGATGATTGAAACCGCCAACATCGTCACCGGCGATAGCGAGTCTGCGATCCGTTACCCACTCGCAATCCTGACCGATTTACAGTGGGCAGACGTCAACCTGAATTTCGGGAACACGATTCCGGACTCTCTGTACAATGACCGCGCCTATCCGCTTTCGACGCTCTATCTATCCGGACGTCCGATGGCCGGTTGCTGGCTCGAGCTTTTCTTCTGGGCGCTCGTTCCACAGTTTGTGACTCCGGACGACCAGGTGATGCTTCCACCAGGATACGAAGACGCCCTCGTTTTGAATCTCGCGGTACGCATGGCGCCTCACTTCCAACGGCAAGTGCCTCCGGACGTGCGCGAGGACGCGCGCAAGGCACTGATGCGCCTGGAATCGATCAATGCTCCGCAGCCGATTGCATCGATAGGATTCGGCGGCTGCGGCTGCGAATTCGATATCTACTCTGGCAAATGAAAATCTCCCTGGCCGGGCCATCCTACACGCTGCAAAGCGTGGTTGCCGCTGCGCAGCAGTGCCTGAACTGGTATCCCGAGACGCTGGCGGTTCCGGACGAGCCGCGGAAAACGGTTCTCTTTCCGCGGCCGGGATTGAAGTTCTTTGCGCAGTTGACGCCTACCAAGATTCGCGCACTGTGGGCCGGCGGCGGCCGCCTCTTCGCGGTCCACAACGACAAACTGTCGGAGATCCATTCCAATGCCAGCATAACCAGCACCGCGAAGGTCATGTTCCAGGGCACGGGCAATCCCGATCCGGCGCAGATCTTCTCTAACGGCCACCAGTTAATGATCATCACGGGCGGCCTGGTCTACATCGACAATGGCGCCGGCCCGGACCCAGTGCGCTTTTCCGTGGGCGGCACGGCATCCGCGAACGGGACGACCAACAACGTCCACCGTCTGACGGGGCCGCCGTTCAATGCGCCCACGATGAACGGGCGGGTTCTGCGATTCCAGGGTACGACCTTCACCGGAGTGAACGTCACCGGCCCGGACGACATGACGGTCACGCCGATACCGGCGGCCACCGCAGAGGACACCTGGACGATCGATTCCGGCGCCAACGTCGACGCAGTCACCGGCGGTTTCCTCGACGGCTATTTCATCATCAACCGGGTTCCGCGGCCCGATCTACCGCAGGATCAGGATCCCGGCCGGCAGTACAACATTTCCGGACTCTACGACGGAACCTTCTGGGACGAACTCGATTTTGGGGTGAAGGAAGGCGATTCGGATTACATCAACTCGATCCTCTGCGATCACGAGGAGTTAATTCTATTTGGGCGCGGCACGACGGAAGTTCATCAGAACGTGGGTATCACGCTCGACAGCGCCGGCGTGGCGAGTTTCCCGTTCCAGCGCATGCCTGGCGCCTTCATGCGCGAGGGCAGCGTTTCGGTCTTCGCGCCGTGCTCTGTGGGCCCGTACCTGTGCTGGCTCGGCGGCTCGCCCCACGGGCAGACGGTGGCCTACCGCGCCCTCGCCTTCCAGCCGGAACGCATCAGCGAGCATGCGCAGGAGGAAAGCTGGAACAGTACGGACTTCAAAGTGTCGGACGCAGTCTCCTACTGCTACCTCGATGCCGGCCACCTGTTCTGGGTGATCAATTTCTGGCAACAACAGGTGACATGGGTCTACGACATGACGGAGGGCCAGTGGCATGAGCGGTGCGGCTACAATCCCGCGATCACGGGCTGGCTGGCTAAGGCGAGTTTCACCCGCTATCAACCCTGGTTTCACGCATTCATTCCTGAATGGGGCCAAGGCGGCAAACACATTGTTGGCGATCCGGTGACGGGCAAGCTGTACGAGCAGTCCCTGAACTATTACGACGATGACGGCGTGCCGATTCAGTATCTGCGCGCCTTCCCGCATTTGCTGAACGAAGACCGCTATCACTTTCACCACAGGTTTGAAGCCTACATGGAAACCGGCACGGTGAAGGCCGGCGACCCGGAAATGACCGTGGGCCTCGATTGGTCTAATGACCGCGGACACACGTTCCTGGCGCTGCCTCAGTTCCAGGGTTCCGGCGTCAATGGCGCCTTCTCCAAACGCATCGTCTGGCGCCGCCTCGGTCGATCGCGCGATCGCGTTTACCGCGTAGGCGTGCTGGGGAAAGCGAAGGTTGCGATGACGGACGCCTTCCTCGAGGCCACGCCGGGAAGCGCATAATGCCGTTGACCATTCCCCCATACCGCGCTGCGTTGCTGACTAACGCGGATGGATCGCCGGTGACGCGCGCCGGCCCGAATGGCGACGGTGACCCGATTGCGACGGAACGCCAGTGGTACATGTTCTGGCAGAACGCGGCGCAGCAGATCAACGACGGCGCTACCCTGCTCGGCCAACTGGCCGGCCTGGTCGATTACGGCAATCACGAGGACCGGCCCGATCCGCAGTTCGCGACAGACGGCGCGCTCTACGTCGAGTGGAACCGCGGCTCTGTCATCTATCAGAACCAGGGCGGAACCTGGGTCTATATCGCCGGCACGATGTACGGCACTCTCGTGCCCGATCAGCGGCCAACAGACCTCGGGCCTTCCGCGGATGTAGGGTTCCTCTTCAGAACAACCGTGGACCCGGCGCAGGCATTCGCCTGGTCCGGTACGGCCTGGATCGAGACGACGCCGATCCGGTATGGCACGCACGCCCAACGTCTGGCTGCGCCGATCGCGAATCTTGTATCCGGAATGCTCTGGATGGAGACTGACCGCGGGAGCGTCATCTACCAGAACCAGGGCGGGACGTGGCTGTTCCTGACCGGCACAATGTGGGGCACACTGTCTCCCGATCAGCGGCCCACTGACCTCGGCATCCATGATGCCGGATTCGATTTCCGGTCCACGTCGCCGCCACCGCGCGAGTTCGTCTGGAACCAGACGGCCTGGATCGAGACGACCTCACTTAGCGGCGCAGCCCTCACGCACCCAAACGTCGTCACCAAGGTGGGCGCGACGCCGGGCCAGATCGCGGAAGGCGGAATCACTGACGAAAGCGCCGCAAACAGCGGTAATCTCCACGTCGATGCCGCCGGCAACGTAGGCGTGGGGCCGGGATTGCCGGCCCTCGTGGACCGTTTGACGGTGCTTGCCGGCGCGGAAGTCGCCGGCATTGCTGGGGGCATCCGGATCGCGACCTCAGGAACAACTTCGGTGAAAGTT
>Ga0137437_1000870_pt1 | contig 10146 bp, 6 predicted proteins | sample EasRivERMGT138_2_FD_102332 | JGI IMG/M metagenome (GOLD analysis project Ga0137437, IMG submission 102332) | Soil microbial communities from meander-bound floodplain in the East River, Colorado, USA - East River MetaG ERMGT138_2 | ecosystem: Environmental > Terrestrial > Soil > Floodplain ... | reverse complement strand
GGTGGCCATCAGGGGGATGCTGTCGGTGCTGCTGATATGCAGGATCGCGTGTACGTTGTTTGAATTGCACTGCCGCATCATGAACCTTTGCGTGTAGGTCACGGAACACCGGCCATCGGCACCCCCGCGCACGGTGGGCGGAACATCGGTGCCTCCGAAGCCATTTCCGAGAGTTCCTCCCGTCGTCTTGAAGATCCACAGCTTGCCAGCTCTGCATGCGTTCGTGGTCGTGTCGCAGCCGAATGGACACGCTGCGGGCACGCAGGTACCGGCCTCTGACGGAGCCGTATCGACTAGAGCGTCGATTCCGGGCTGGGTATCGTCGAGCCTCGGATCTTTGAAGCCAAGGACCTGGCTGCAGCCGGCGGCCAAGGCGGCGGCTACCATCGCAATCAAGCAAGTCTTCGTTGTCATAGGCCACCATAAGACAAGGCGCCGCGAGCAGCATGATCACGACGCATGTTTAGAACTTTCCCATAATCGCTAGACCGGCACCGTGGTCGTGCGTCACCGGTACGATCCGTGCGCTCGCCCGCTCCCGTGCGTGTGGTGCGGTGAGAAACACGACGGCGCCAGCGACAATCGCAGCGCCGCCTGTGACGACGAGCACCGTCGACGTCGTGGCTCTCGATCGCGCGTCGCGCATCAGCTCCTTGGCCTTGTCGTAGTCAGCGGGGCTGCTGCAGACCAGGTTCGGATCACATAGCGCCTTCGCATCACTGTAGGTCGAATTCGCCTTCGCACCGAACACGAGGCCGACGCCTACTGCCGCCACACCTGCTGCGCCTACACCGAGTGCCACGTACCTACGAGTGCGCGATGGTGGGGCCATAGGTTCGGTAGTATCGCGGCGCTCGCTCGGAGGCGTCGACGAGTCAGTCACCTGATCTGGCACGGGTTTCGCCTGGAGAACCGGGATCGCGAGCGTCTCGGTCTTGCCCTCAACGAGGGTGACGGTAAGCGCGAACGGTTCGAACCCTGGAGCCGAAGCGGTAATTGTGTGCGTTCCCGGATCGACATAGAGGGCAACGCCAAGCCCACCAGCGTCGATCGTCGTATCATCCCGCTTCACGATGAAACCGGCAGGTGGGGCGGCCGGAGCGGAGATCGCGAGCTTGGGCAATCGCGGCTCAAGCGCGGTGGCTTGCTTCTGCGCGTAGTCGGCTCGCTTGACGTCGCCGGCCTTCTTCGCGAGCTCGATCGACTCGCGATAGAGCCCCCATGCGCTCGCTAGCTTGCCGATGTGCTCGTAGCACGTCGCCAGGTTGAGCCGTGTACCAAGCACCGGGTCGTAGCGTAGGCTCGCTTCAAACTTGGGGCACGCCTCGGCCCACTGGTTTGCCTTGGCGAGGTCGCGCGCCTGGTTGAACAGCTGCTCGGCGAGAGTGCTCGAGTTCCCCGACGGCGATGGCGACTGTGCGTACGCGTGCCCCGCGACGACAGACACTACGATGAATGCACCAAGTGCGTGTCTCATGACTCTCCCTGCTCAGTTACGCGTCCCGAGTACGTCGTCGTTGGACGATGCCTGCGGCTTCGCGGCCGAGCCGTCCGGCTTTGAGCCCGTTCCGGGCTTCGTCGTCTTCTTCGTCTTCTTGGCCACCGTGCCGGCTGGCGGTATCGCCGTCGCTGATCCGGCCGACGCGCCGGTTGGAGGCGCTGCTTGCACGGACGGCTCTGGCTGCGTCATCACGGGCGGTGGTGTCGTCGCGGGCGGTGGCGTGGTTGGCGTCGATGGCGTTGCTGCCACGGTGTTTGGTAGTGTTGCTGTCGGTGGCGTTGCCACCGGTGGCGCAGCAGGTGGTGTGGCCGCGACTGGTGGCGGTGCGATATCCGGGCGCGCGGCCGGCGCTAGCCCGTCGGCCTTCTTGCCGTCGCCCGAGCCACCGCCGTTCGAGGCGACGACCGCGACCGCGACGAAACCTGCCAGCACGCCCAGGCTTGCAAAGATCGGCCAGCGTCGTCCGCCCGCTGGCGTCGTCGTCTTGGCACCCGCAGCACCCGAGAGCGTCGAAGGCGGGATGGCGCGGCGAGCAGGGCCGTGCTCGGTCGCTGAGCGATGCGCTTCCAGCCCGATGATGCTCCGCGTGCGTTGCACGGAGATCGAGGCCTGGGTCTCCGTCTGCGCGTATGGCGCGAGCGCATGCGCGAGCTCGGCGACATTCTGGAACCGCCTCGCTGGGTCTTTCTCGAGACAGCGATACACGATCGCGGCGAGATCGCCGGGCAACTGAACGGTCAGCTGCGGAAGCGGATCGGTCACCACCTTGATGACCATCGACGAGAACGTGTCGCCGCCGAATGGCGGGGCGCCCTGCAGCAGCTCGTAGAGCACGACGCCCAGCGCCCAGATATCACTGCGATGATCGACATCGCGCGACGATCGCATCTGCTCGGGCGACATGTACGCCGGGGTTCCCATCACCGCCTGCGTCGCGGTGAGGTTGATGCCGGTCACCGGCGTCTTCGAGATTCCGAAGTCGAGCACCTTGAGTAGCGGCACCCCGTCGGCCCCGCGTGTAATGAAGAAGTTCGCCGGTTTGACGTCGCGATGCACGATCCCGAGCGAGTGCGCTTCGGCCAGGGCCTCGCATGCCTGCAGCATGAGGTCGACGATCCCGCCGACCGTCAACTGCGCTCGCGAGACGTTCGAGAGATCGGCGCCTTCAAGGTATTCGAGCACCATGTAGGGAGCACCGGTCTCGAGCGAGCCGACGTCGATCACTCGCGCCACGTGCTCGCTCTTCAGCCGAACTGCGGCCTGCGCCTCCCGCAAGAACCGCTGGACGACCTGCTGGTTCCCGAGCACCTCGGGAAGCAGGAACTTCATCGCTACCGGCTGATGAAGCTGGAGGTGCATGGCTTGCACGACGATGCCCATGCCGCCCTGGCCAAGCACGCGATCGACGCGGTACCGACCGGCAAGAACAGCCCCGATCTCGATCCCACCGTGGACCATCATGAGCTCCGCACCCAATCGCATGCAGCGACGACAACCACTACACTCCAGACGACGACCGGACTGCGCATCGTGCGCTCCTTCAGCAAAGGGGAGTCACTAGCCCCTCAACTTGCACGGTCAACGTTAATATGGCCGACCAGTTCGAGCAAACCGATTGCGACATATTTCTGCTATTTCCGTGCTGTGCGCTCACTCGATCAATCGGTCACGTGATTGTGAATCTTTCACTGAGCAAACAGCATCCGGAGATTGGTGTAATTTACCTCCGCACCGTCGGTGATATGCGAAAGCATCCTACCTGGATGTGAGTAGGCCACCTCGGCTATTTATCGCGGCTCGGCTATTTATCGCGGCTGAGGCTCCAGTAATGAAATATTGAACCCTGCATGCAGCGCTTTGCTACATAGACTTCGCAGGGAATATTCCAAGGGAGGCGGACGCACAACGCCTGCAGATGTGGAAGCTCAAGAACCTACGGCTAAGCTATGCGAGGACCTAAAGCTAAGCTGGGCCGCAAAAGCGGCCCGGTTGCAGACCGTCGCCGGATGTAGCATTTGGGGCGGCCGGACTCGGCCGATCTTCACGCCCTGCAGCCGGCGGTCTTGCTTTGCGGCATAGCCGTCACTGTCAGCACCCACCCGAGCCATGGCTCGGCACCGCCACTGCCCTACCGTCGCCCCTATGTAGGAAGAGGTAGCGCTCTCGCGCGATCCATTCGATCTTCTCGTATTCGCACAGCCGCTCGCCTCGTGCCTTGGCGAGCCATGTCCACGGCCTAGAAAGGCGGCCGCATGAGATCAGCTTCGGCCGAGCCGTGGGCGCTGGCGCTGGCCGAGCCGTGGGCGCTGGCGCTGGCCGAGCCGCTGGGCGGGCGAACCAGGCGATTTCATTCGGGGAGGTACTTCTCGAGCGCGGGCAAGAGGGTCACGAGGAACGGCTTGGACCGGATCTTGACCTCGACCTTGGCGTGCATGCCGTGGTGGTAGTTGTACGTGCTGTGCTCGGCCTTGAACGTGCGGCTCGGGAGCCGGGCGCGCACGGCGATCCAGGTTCCGGCCTGCAGCTCCTTCGCGATCGACTCGGCGAGCATGTCGCCGCCGAGCTTGGCGGCCTCGGTGCCGCTGACCGCGTCGGCCTGGACGCGCGTGATCGAGCCGATCGCGCGGGCCTTGGTGTAGCCGTCGAGCTCGAGCTGGAGGCCCATCTTCTCGCGGATCCGCGGGCCGTCCCTGCCGGGCAAGAACGCGAGCACTTCGATCTCGCTGTTCTCGTCGGTGATCTGCATGACGTAGCTGCCGAGCTGGACGGCGAGGCCTTCCTTGACGTGCAGGTTGGTGACGACGCCGTCGCGCGGCGCGCGGACCGTGCGGGCCTCGACGCGGGCGAGCGCGTGATCGCGGGCGGTCGCCGCGGAGACCAGGGCCTTACCGACCTGCGCGTCGGTCTGATCGAACAGGAACTGGATCTGGGTGGCGCGCCACTCGGTCTCGGTGGCCACGAGCTGGGAGGCCTCCTCGGGGGAGTTGAGCCGGAGCAGCGGGTCACCCTTCTTGACCGCCTCGTTCTCCTTGACGAACACCTTGTCCACCGTGCCGCCGGCCGACGCGGTGACCGACGTCGAGCCCTCGAACACGATGACGGCGGTGCCGGTCGAGTAGGTCGGCACCTTGACGAACACCGCGAACACGACCGCGGCGATCATCGTGAGGACGAGGAGCGGATACGCGCGCTTGACCCAGGTCGGCGACAGCTGGACGAGCGTGCCTTCCTGGCCGCGGGTGCGGTGGGCCTCGAGCGCCTCGCCGCGGTACAAAGAGCCCTTGTCGGCCTTGATCTCGCTGGCGTGCTGGAGATGTTGCACCGTGAGGTGATGGAGGATCGGGGCGGCCTCGCGGGCGAGCGCGACCATCGCGACCTGCTCGATGACCTGGTACGCCGGCTGGCGGGCGTTGCGCGTCAACATGATGACGGCGACGGTCTCCGACGTGGTGACGACGGGGATCAGCGCCATGTGGGTCGCGATCAGGGCGCGCCGTGCGGTCGCGACGGCGACCAGCGGCTGGGCGTCGCGCGGGATCTCCTCGTCGGCGCCGAGCGTCCACAGGCCGTCCTGGCCGGGGTACACGATCGAGCACGACAGCGAGGACGTTAGCTCGGCGAGCGCGTCGCGCAGCACGCGGTCGGCGCCGGGCAGATCGGCCTGGAGCGCGAGGCGGCGGATGTAGCTATAGATCGGGCCCGCGAGCTCGGGCGGCGTGGGGATCGCCAGCGGATCGATCGCGCCGACGCCGGGCGGCACGCCAGGGGGCGAGGAAGCTGCGGCCGGTGCCTGCGGAGCGGCCTGCGCGACCGAGGCGGCCTTCGCCGGCTGCGGGGTGCGCGTCTGCTGGGCGGCGTGCGGCGGCTGCGGGGTGCGGGTCTGGTGGGCGGCGTGCGGTGGCTGCGGGGTGCGGGTCTGCTGGGCGGCGTGCGGCGGCTGCGGGGTGCGGGTCTGCTGGGCGGGCACAGAGCCGACATGCACCGGCTCCGGTGCCCAGGGCGGGGCGACCGGCTGCGGTTGCGGGGTGCTGCGGGGCTTACGCGCCGGCGGCGTGATGACGCTGCCGGGCTCGGTGACGACGCGAGGCGCTGCCTCGATCACGCTGCGCGACCGGCGGCTGGCGATCGGCCGGCTCGCCGGCGCGATGCTGTACTGCTCCGTGTGGTGGTACGGCGCTGGCGGCAGGGCGGCCGGCTCGGAGCGCCGATGGGTGCGGGGCGCCGACGCCGAGTGGTAGCTACCCGGACGTGCCGCGCTGGTCAGCGGCTCCACGTCATCGAGTAAGCCCGGGGGCAGGTCCCCTGCACGGAGGTGCGTGGGGGCTTCCGGTGCGTTGTAGCTGGGCCGCATGGTGAGGACCGAAAGTGCAAGCCGAGGACCACGGGCGGCAGCTTCGCTAACTCGCGGATTCACTGCATCCCGGCCGGCTGGCGATGGGGGATGGGGGCGCGATTCGTAACCCGAGGTAGTCGAGTCCCAGAGGGATCGCGGCCTGGATCCCGAGGTAGACAGCGCAGTTACGCGTGGCATGGCGACTGCTCTAGGAGCCTTCCATGAACCGTTTCACCCTCCTGGTAGCCGCGGCCCTCGGCGCCCTCCACGCTGTTCCGGCGGCGGCTCAGCCCCGCGGTCGCTCGCAGGCGAACACCGCGTCCTCGCAGGACGCGGCCTCGCGCGACACGTCCGACGATGGCGATGGTCCGGAAGCGAGGGGCGTCGCGCTGTTCAAGCTCGATGACATTATAGAGGTCGCGGTTCGGCTGTCTCCGGACGTCGCGCGCGCCCGCGCCGATCGCGAGATCGCTCGCGGATCGGCCGGCGCCGCACGCAAGGCTCAAGCGTGGATCCTCTCGGCGAACGCCAACTATCAGCGCGACGCGCTCGGCGCGGACACGCCGGGTAACCGGCTCGAGCCGCTGCAGGTCCTGGCCGACGACAAGGTCACCGGCACCGTGGGCCTGGGCCGCAACCTGTCGACCGGCGGCAACCTCAGCGTCGAGCTCGGCCTGTCGCACGATCGCCGCGAGCTCAACATCACCGGCGAGGTGCTCGCGCAGCAGCCGGGGACGCCGCAGGCGCCGCAGAGCGAGTGCGGGGAGAACGTCGACATCTTCTGCCAGGACCAGGCGACCGCGCGGCTGACGCTCAAGCAGCCGCTGTCGCGGGGCCTCGGCTCCGAGGTGGCGCTGGCGCCCGAGCGCAAAGCGGACCTCACCGCCGCCGAGGCGACGGTCAAGGCGCAGCTCGCCGCCGAGGAGATGATCCGCGACCTGGTGTCGGCGTACTGGGAGCTGTCCTTCGCCGCCTACGAGGTCGACGTCCGCGCCCAGTCGCTCGACCTGGCGAGGAAGCAAGACCAGCTGACCCGCCAAAAAATGCGCACGGACACGGTAAGCCAGAACACGGTCGACGCGGTGACCTACGAGATCGCGGTGCGCGACGAAACGCTGCTCACCTCCAAGCTCGCGTTCGAGAAGAAGTCGCTCGAGATGCGCCGCAAGACCGGCCTCGAGATCGGCCGCCGCGACATCGTCGTCCGTCCGAGCGAGCCGCTCGAGCTCGACACCGACGAGTGGAACGTCGACGAGGTGCTCGCGAAGAGCCACAAGATCAACCGCCGGCTCGCGACGGTCGTCCTCGAGAAGAAGATCGCCGACGTTGACGTCGACGTGGCGCACGACGCCATGCTGCCGCAGATCGACCTCAGCCTGTCGGGCGCCGTGATGGGCACCGGCGACACCAGCAGCGGCGCGTTCGGCGGCGTGGGTGGCGGCGACGGCTTCGGTTACCAGGTGGTGGCGGGCCTGTCGATGTCGTTCGAGCTGTCGGGCGCGGCGAAGTCGGCCCACGCCGCGGCGGTCGCCAAGCGCCATCGCCTCGATGTCGACCGCGTCGACCTCGAGCGCCAGATCGACGCCGAGGTGGTGTCGTCGGTGAAGATCCTGATGAGCGGGCGCACCCGCGTCGCGCTCACCGACAAGGCGATCGCGATCGCCGAGGAGAACCTCAAGGCCGAGCGCGCGAACTTCCTGGCCCAGCGCTCCACCAACTTCCAGGTGATGCAGCGCCAGACCCAGGTGATCGATGCCCGGCTCCGCCGCGGCCGCGCGGTCGCCGACTACCACGTCGCCGTCGCCCAGCTGCAGTACCTGAGCGGCACGCTGCTCGATGCCTACCGGATCCACGTCCGGGCTCGCACGGGGCGCGGGGAATAGCGATGCATCCCCGAGTTGACATCGTGCGGGCACCGGCCCCGACCCGATCGGCTGCAACCACCAGTAGTCACACCGCGAGCCCTCTGGCACGCACCCTGCTCAACCTGGAGTCGCCCATGCGTTTCACTACCGCCCTCCCCACCACGCTCCTCGTCCTCACCAGCCTCACCGCGGCCTGCGTCGGCGAGGTCGGCGGCGCTCGCAAGCCGGGCCCGCGCGACACGACGACGACTACCACCGACGTCACCTGCGCCAAGGTCGAGAAGGACGTCACGATCCGGTCGGCCGCGGACATGACCACGCTGCCCAAGACCGGCTGCTACGACATCTACGGCAAGCTGACGGTCCAGGGCTCCGCGATCAGCAGCCTCGCGGGGCTCAACGCGATCAACTCGGTCAACGAGCTCGACCTCGACCACACCGGGCTCACGGCGATCGACACCAAGCGGCCGCTCGGCATCTACGGCAAGCTGACCGTGATCGGCAACGCCAAGCTGACCAACCTCAAGCAGCTGTCGTTCGAGACCGCCGCGACCGGCATCCTGATCGACGGCAACACCGCGCTGACGACGCTCGACGCGCTCGGCCTCGACGACCCCAAGCTCGCGGAGGTCGACGGCGACGTGGCGATCACCGGCAACGCCGCGCTGGTCTCGGTGCCGCTGAAGAACCTGACCAAGGTCACCGGCGCGCTGACGGTGTCCGGCAACACGGTGGTCAAGATCGTCGACCTGACCAAGCTCGCGACCACCGGCCACGTCGAGCTCGCCGACAACCCGCAGCTCACGTCGCTCACCGGGTTCGCGGCCACCACGATCACCGGCGACTTCGCGATCCGCAATAACGCCGCGCTCACGACGCTCGGCGCGATGAGCTCGCTCTACCGCGTCACCGGCAACCTGACGATCGACAACAACGCCGCGCTCGCCAACCTCGCGGCGTTCACCACCAGCGTCAAGTTCGTCGACCAGGCCCTCACGATCACGAACAACCAGAACCTGTCCGACCTCGGCGCGCTGAAGCACCTGCAGCTCGTCGGCGCGATCACGATCACCAACAACCAGAACCTGGTGAGCTGCCGCGCGATCGAGATCGACCGCTGCGTCCAGCACCCCACCACCGCCGTCATCACCAACAACAAAGACACCAGCTGCAACTGGCAGTGCAATTAGCCCCCACCGGCCCCCACACCGAGGAACCAGCCATGTCCATCACCACCGCCTTTCGCTTCGCCCTGACCGTGGCTGCCCTCTGCGCGGCCGCCTCCACCGCCGACGCCAAGCCACGCCGCCTGGTCATCCTCGACTTCGACGGGCCGCGCCAGCTCGCCGACTCCGGCCGCAGCTCGGTGCTGTCGGTGCTCGGCGAGCAGTACGACGTCGTCGCGACCAAGCGCTGGGAGCAGGCGCGCGCCGCCGCCGCGCAGCAGACGCACGGACCGGCGCAGTGGTCGCGGGCCGCGAAGCAGTCCGGCGTCGACGCCGTGATCGAGGGCTGGGTCCAGGACGAGGGCCGCCGCAAGATCCTGAATGTCGTGGTTCGCGAGGCGACCAACGGCCACGAGTTCGACACCATCTCGGTCCGCCTCGACGGCAAGAACGGGATCTCGTCCGAGAGCTCGCGCCAGCTGCAGACCAGCCTCGACGAGGTGCTCGACTGGATCGACGCCGGACAGAACGAGACCCCGCCGGGGCTGCCGGTCGTCAACGTCAAGCGGATCGGGTCGGCGAAGCCGGCGGTGGAGGACGAAAACGACGGCACCACGCGCACCCGCGCGCGCCACCCGACGATCGACGACGATGCCCCGCCGGCGGAGGCGCGGCCCAAGCGGTCGAAGCGGCCGATCGCCGAGGCCGAGACCACCAGCGACGCGCCGGCGGTGAAGCCGGCGTCCAGGCCGGACGAGGCCACCGACGCCGCGACCACCGCCGAGCCGGCGCACGACGCCAAGCCGGCCGAGGTGTCGACCGCCGCGCGCGAGGCCCACGAGATCGAGATCCTGTTCCCGCAGGGCAGCGACGAGGCCAAGCAGGTGCTCGGGGAGAAGGCCGTCCACGTGCCGCAGAAGACCGCCCGCTTCATGATCGACGCCGGGCCGTACTACGGGTCGCGGAGCCTGATCTGGGACGCCAATGCGGACGCCAACGTCATGCAGTACGCCGGGGTCACCAGCAAAGGGTTCGGCGTCAACGCGGCGGTCTATCCGTTCCCGACCAAGCAGATCGACGGCATCTTGTCCGGGGTCGGGTTCACCGGCTCGCTGCACCACTCGGCGGGCTCGAGCGTGATCTTTCCCGACACCGACACGGTCGAGGAATACGTGATCAACCAGAACGGCTGGGAGCTCGGCGTGCACTACCGGACACCGCTCAACAACCTGATCACGATCGACGGCGGCGCGTTCTACGGCAACCAGACCTACGAGATCG
>Ga0137437_1000868_pt1 | contig 10149 bp, 7 predicted proteins | sample EasRivERMGT138_2_FD_102332 | JGI IMG/M metagenome (GOLD analysis project Ga0137437, IMG submission 102332) | Soil microbial communities from meander-bound floodplain in the East River, Colorado, USA - East River MetaG ERMGT138_2 | ecosystem: Environmental > Terrestrial > Soil > Floodplain ... | reverse complement strand
TGGCTCGTCCGGCCTCTCCGAACGATCCTCCAAAGAAGCCCGCCGAGCCGCAGGCACCGCCGGCTCCGGTCCCGCCGGTGGCCCCGCTCGTCGAGCCGTCGGCCGCGGGTTCGCCGTCCCTCCCCCCCGCCGAGCCGCCGCGCGCGCGCCGCTTCATCAAGCACCTGCCGCGCGCCGGACTCATCGGCGTCGTGCTGGTGATCATCGCGCTCTGCTACAGCATCCTGATGCCGTTCCTGCTCGCGGTTTTCTTCGCCTACCTCATCTATCCGGTGGTCTCCAGGATCGAACGCCTGCGCGTCGCCGGCCGCTATCCGCCGCGCTGGCTCGCCGTCATCACCGTGTACGCGGTCCTCTTCACGATCGGGTGGAACACGATCCCGCCGCTCCTCAACAACTTCGTGTCGCAGCTGCGCAAGCTCGGCCAGGACGCGCCGGGCCTCTTCGAGAACGTGAAGAACCAGCGCAAGAAGCTCGACGCGTGGGTCGCCGAGCGGCTCGAGGTGACCGAGCTCAACGAGGAGTCCCGCAAGGAGCTCTTCGACGAGGTCGAGGCGCTGCAGAAGGGGACGATCGTCCCGGCATCGGGCCCCGAGGGTCAGCCGCTCTTCCCGCCGCCCGAGCCGCCGCGCACCGCGGCGTCCGGCAAGGACGAGGCGGCGCCGCGGACCCAAGTGGTCCAGATCATCGCGATCAACATCAACGGCTTCGACGGTGCGCGCGCCCCGAAGGCGCCGGTCGACCCGGGCGCGAAAGACGGCGGCGACGCGCGCGACGACGCGCCGCACGGCAACGATCCGGCCGTCGGCGACGGTGCGCAGCCCGGCAGCGACGGCGAACCGAAGGGCGAGGCGCCGCTGCGCTTCGGCAACGACGCCGCCATCCCGTTCAAGATGGCACTCCGGGACCAGATCAACGTCGAGCTCAAGCGCCCCGGCGCGGCGAAGGGGGTGCCGCAGCGTGTCGAGCGCGAGATCGTGCCGGGACTCAACCGCCGCTTCCTCGGGCTCAAGGACGACGACCCGCAGCTCCTGAACTTCGCGCGCAACGCCGGCCTGCTGGTCGCGGGTGCGACGTCGCAGGAGGAGTACGCCGGGCTGATCACGAAGTACAGCGGCGCCGCCGTCGACCAGGCGCGCGGCTGGATCCAGGCGCAGGCGGCGCAGGTGATCCCGCTCGGCACCGGGATCGCCGGGGTCGTCTTCGACTTCTTCATGGTCCTGATGCTCACCGCCTTCTTCCTGGTCTTCTTCCCGCGCATCCGCGACTACATGCGCGACCTCGTCTCGCCGCAGTTCCGCGACGACTACGGCAAGGTGCTGCTGCGCATCGACAAGCGGCTGTCGGGGGCGATCCGCGGGCAGGTGATCATCTGCCTCATCAACGCGGCGCTGACCTTCCCCGGGCTGTGGTTCATCGGGACCCACTCGGACGCGACCAGCGTCGCGACCTACTCCGTGCTGCTCTCCGTGGTGGCCGGCGTGCTCTCGATGATCCCGATCTTCGGCGTGATCCTCTCGACGGTGCCGATGGTCATCCTCGCGCTCACGCAGCACTCGGTCGGCGGCGCGCTGCTCGTGATCGCGTGGATCAGCGTCATCCACGCCATCGAGGCCTACCTGCTCAACCCCAACATCCTCGGCCACTCGGCCAGCATGAACCCGATCATCGTGGTGTTCGCGCTGCTGGCGGGGAAGCAGTTCGGCGGGCTCACGGGGGCGCTGCTGGCGGTGCCGATCGCTTCGGTGATCGTGAGCCTCTTCGGGTACTACCGCCGGCTCGTGGCGGAGAGCTACGCGACCGAGACGGGCGGCGCGGTGCCCGTCGATGACTGGGATGACTAGATCGCCTTGCAGCTGAAAGCGGCGCGGAGCGCCGCTTCAGCTGAAGGCGCGGAAAACCTGCGAGGCGGGGACGGTGCGCGCGACTCGGACGCGACCGACCGCCTCGCACGTTTTCCGGGCGACGCAGCTGCCGAGCGCGATGGCGCTCGCAGCTGATCGCCATCTCGGGACGGGCGGGGGTGGTCGGACGACGTGCGCGACTGTGTCGCGCACGCGTCCGGCGCGCGGAATGAGAGGCGGGACAGGGGTCACGCTTGCGTCCTGCGCGCGGGAAGATGGGCGTGATGGCGGCGTGCACGCGTCCCAAAATGGCGGGCGTCGTGAGTGACGGGTTGCACGCGGCTGGATCGGGGGACAACGACACATGGTCGGGCGTGGGGAAGCGTGTCTCTGGTTCACGCGGCTCCCGCTGTACGAGCTTTTCGAGACGATCCGGGACGTCCATTTCCCGCAGGTCCGATTCCGGAACGCGGTCCGGGTCCAGTTCGCAGAGGGCCGGCGGCTCGCGGAGTTCGAGGAGGCCGGCGGGGCGGCGGTCGTCACGATCCATCCGGTGCTGAACCAGGCCACGACGCCCGCGGAGGTGTTCGGGACGCTGTGGAAGCGCGTGCTGTGGCACGCGCGGGAGGCCGGGTCGGCGGTGGGACCCCGGTTCGTCGCGATCTGTCCGGAGGAGACGTTCGCGGAGGCGTGGCTCGAACACCATCTCGGCGCGTGGCTCGTGGCGCGCGACGGCGAGGTCGAAGTCGGCTCGAAGTGGCGGGAGCACTGGCTGGCGCCTCGGCGCGGGGAACCGCGGCTCGCGCTCGCGCGGGCGCTGGCGGAGACGGAGCTCTTGCGGCTGCGGCCGCGCGCGTGACGCGAGCGGCGGCGGTGATCGCGTGGCGCGGCGGGCGCCGGCATACTCGCCGCCCCGCCGCGAGCCGCGGCGCGAACCGGAGCCGCCGATGCCCTCGCTCACCGACCGCGTCGTCCTCGTCACCGGAGCCGGCTCCGGCATCGGGCGGGCGATCGCGCGGCGACTCGCGCGCGAGGGGGCGGCGGTGGTGCTCGCGGGGCGCGACGAGAAGAAGCTCCTCGCCGTCGTGAACGAGCTCTCCTCCAGCGGCGGGATCGCGGTCGAGGCGGCCGGCGACGTCCGCCTCGAGCGCGACGCGACCAAGATGTGCGAGACGGCGGTCGGCGCGTTCGGGCGGCTCGACACGCTGGTCCACTGCGCGGGGGAGGTGGTGCGCGGGCCGACGCTCGACGCGACGACGCGCGAGCAGTGGGACGCGACCTTCGACGCGCACGTGCGCGCGCTCCACTGGCTCGCGCGCGCCGGCGTGCCGGAGATGCGCCGCTGCGGCGAAGGCTGCGTCCTGAACGTGGCGAGCAACCTCGCCTACCTCGCCATCCCCGGGCTCGCCGCCTACAGCGCGGCGAAGGGCGCGGTCACGAGCCTCACGCGCGCGCTCGCGGTCGACCTCGGGCCGGAGGGGATCCGCGTCAACGCGCTCGCGCCGGGCCTCGTCGAGACGCCGGCGACCGCCGGCCTCGAGAACTTCGCCGAGAAGAGGGCGAACTACTCCGCGCGCGCGCCGCTGCGCCGCATCGGGGCGCCCGACGACGTCGCCGGCGCCGCGGCGTTCCTGCTCTCCAAGGACGCGAGCTGGATCACCGGCCAGACGCTGATCATCGACGGCGGCTACTCGATCGCGTGAACGACGCGGCGAGGAGTTCCGTCGCTCAGCGTGCCGCCGCGAGCGCCCTCGGCCGGACGCGGAACATCCGCTCGACGAGCGACCGCAGCAGGTCGACGTGGCAACGGCGCGAGTCGGCGCACTGGCAGAGGAGCGTCACCGGATGGACGCTCGCCCGCTCGCCGAGCTCGCGCAGCGTCGGTGCCTGCGCACGCATCTCCCCGACGTAGAGGGACGCGAACTCGCGTCGCGTGATCCAGCGGTTGCGCCACGCCAGCGTGAGCAGCACGCTCGGCGCGAGGCGCTTGTCCCATCCGTCGTACGACGATTCCGCCAGACCTTGCGGGCGGAAGCGCGTCACCAGGATTCGCTCACCGTCTTCGAGGCCGACCGCGTCCCGCACGCACTTCGCGCGCAGTTCCATGACTTCCCCCGCGACGACCCCTCCCCGACGTGCGCGAAGTTACTCCTCGTGCGACCTGCTGCGCCACAGCGAGGAAGACGGAAATGCCTCTGATTCCAGAATGCGGCGGGTCATTTCTTGTCGGGACCGCCCCCTTCGTGCGCCGGCGGCTGGCCGGCGAGCAGCGCCTGCGCCTCGGGCGGGACGACGATCTTCGTCGCGTTCACGCCCGAGAGCGTGATGCGGCCGCCGCTCTTGCGCTCCCCGCCTCCGGTATTCGTCGTCGCCTCGATCGCGACCGTCGAGATCGCACCGTCCTTCACGCCGATGCGGAGCAGCGCGGCCGCCTCGCCGGAGTGCTCCGCCGGCGCGGCGCCCACGGCCTCCTTGCCGTCGCCCCCCGCCTTGCCCGGCGCGCGGCCGAGCCGCATCGAGCGCCCTTCGTTCGTGAGCTCGCGCGCCGCCGCGGGCGTAAGCGTCGCGATGTAGACGACGGAGCCGTCGGCCGCGGGCCTGGCGTCCTTGGCGACGTCGCTCACCTTCTTGTCGAAGTCGTGGAAGAGCTGGTGCACGAGCGGGATCGCCTCGGCCGCCTGCGCGAGCCGCTGCGCTCCGCGCCGGCCGCCCTTGCCGCCCTTCTCCCCGCCGCCGCCGGCGCGCTTGCCGTCGTTCCCGTCGTCGCCGTCGCCGTCCCCGTCGTCCTTGCCCTTCGGCGGAGCTCCGCCGGCCGACGACCCGGGCCCTCCGGGCCTGGGCGGCGCCGCGCCGATGCGCGACCACTTGCCCTCCTTGCCCTTCATCGCGAACTGCATCTCGTGGCGGAAGAGCTCGACCTCGCCGTGCTGGTAGTGCCACGGCGACTTCTTCTGGATCTCGACCTTCCAGGCGACCGGGTCCTTGTCGTCGTCGGCCCCGCCTTTCGGCGCCGCGGCCTCTCCGGCCGGCTTCGCCGCCGGTGCGGCCGGCCGCGCCATCGGGAGGTATTCGAAGGAGTAGCTCTCCGCGTCCTTCAGCTTCTGCGTGAGGGCCGCGAGCTCCTTGACGGCCGCGTCGTCCGCGGGCGACACGGCGAGCACGAGGGCGGCGATGAGGCTCGACATCCGGGATCTCCTGGTCCGCTCGCCCGACCTCCCGCGCGGCGCCGAACGGCGGCCGCGGGGGACGGGGTCGCGAAGGGCCACATTACGGAGGAGGGGCGAGAGCGGTGGGATCAGGCGATCCGCTGCAGCACGACGCAGGCGACCACCTCGACGAAGAGGGCAAGTTCTGCAAGGACGCGCACCCAGCTCGACTTGCGGCCCAGCCGCGCCAGCGTCCAGCGGTTCCAGCGGGCGAGCACCGGCACGAAGGTGATCGGCGCGAGGACGAAGGTGACGAGCCACGAGCGCAGGAACGAGGCGTCGCCCGCTCCGAACAGCGGCCGCAGCGCGGCGAGGACGCCGAACGCGGCGGCGAGCAGCAGCCCCGCTCCGACCTGGAGCACGAGGTAGAGGCGCACGAGCTCCGCGACGGGGATCGGCGCCGTCGTCACCGGTGACGTCGGTGTCGCCGGTGTCGCCGAGCCGTTCCCGTCGCCGTGCCCGTTCGACCCGGCCGGCTCGCTCATCGGCCCGACTCCGGGACGATCAGCAGCTGCTGGTGGACGTAGTCGACGACCAGCCGGTCGCACCGCCCGACGAAGTCCATGCCGAGCACGAGCGAGACCTCGACGCCGAGCTGCGGGGAGACGCGCTCGTCGAGCGTCGACCGGACCGTCGCTTCGTCGCGCGACGCGGCGATCGGGACGTCGCACCCGTTCAGGCGCGCCGTCCACGGAGCCGCCGGCGCGGCGGGAGCGGCGGGAGCGGCGGCCGGCTCCAGCGCGCGGCGCGTCCGGCGGGCGAGCCGCGCCGAGATCGCGGTCGCGGCGGCGCCGGTGTCGAGGAGCGCGAGGACGTTCTCCCCCTCCACCTCGACGCGCAGCGCGATCTTGCCGTCGGCGATCAGGAAGAACGGGACCGCGGTGGCACGCCGGCGCTCCTCCTCCGCGAGCGCCGCCTGCCCGAAGCGGCCGGTCATGAGACGGATCAGCTGCATCTTCGGCAGGAAGACGAGCACGCGCCGCTGCAGCATCGCGGTGCCGAGGACGCCGCGGTAGGGCGGCACGGGGCGCAGGCGCAGCGCCGGCTCGGCCGGCACCGGATAGAGCAGCGCCGGCGCGTCGCGCACGGTCCAGCCGCCGAGGTCGAGGAACGGAACGGTCGCGTACGACGACTCGATCGCGCCGCGCTCGCCCCCCTCGATCGGCCCGCCCGGTGCCAGCTCGAGGCCGAGCGCGGCCCCGACCGAGTCGTCGAGCGTCATGCACCAGGAGCCGCCCGTGTCGATCACCATCGGGACGGCGACCTCGCGCTCGTCCGTGCCGCGCAGCGTCGCCTCGACCACCGGTACGCCGGCGCGCAGGTCGTATTCGAGGCGCGTGATGTACTCGCGCCGCCGCACCGTCACCTCGCCGAGCCCCGCGATGCGGACGGCGTCGAGCGCCGCCCGCAGCCGGCGCGGCTCGGCCCGTCCGGCGGCGCGCGCCTGCGCGAGCAGGGCGTCGGCGCGCTGGCGCGCCGCGATCGCCTCGCGGGTCCGGTTCGCGTGCATCAGCGCGGCGCAGCGCAGGAGCCACGGCTCGGGCTCGCGAGGCGACGCGCCGATCGCGGCGTCGCTCAGCGCGAGCGCCTCCTCGCCGTCGCCGCGCGCGAGCGCCAGCCTCGAGAGCCCGATCAGGGCGCGGCGCGAATTCGGCCGCTGCTCGCGGGCCGCCGTGTAGAGCCCGCCCGCCGCGTCGAGATCGCCGGAGCGCCAGAGGGTGTCCGCCAGGAGCTCGAGGAGCCGCGCCGGCGGCGCCGCCGCGCCGAGTCCGGCGCGCGCCGCCTCGAGGAGCGCGCGCGCCTTCTCGAAGTCGTCGTCGTCGAGGAGGGACTGCGCCTGCTCGAGCGTCGCGGCGAGGTCGTCGACCGGGGGCGCCGGCGGGGGCGCGACCTCCTGCGCGACGGCGTCTCCCGCCAGGAAGACCGCGAATGAGACGCACGCCAGTAGCTTCATCAAAGGATCGGCGAGGGGGACGAGGTGCGATCCATGGTGCCGGAGACAGGACTTGAACCTGCACTCCCTTGCGGGAACTAGGCCCTCAACCTAGCGCGTCTGCCAATTCCGCCACTCCGGCCGAGGCGTGAAGGGCGGCGGAGTTTATGGACGCTCGTCTCGATTGCAAACTGCAGCCTCGCCCGTTTCCGTGGAGAGCGCGTGACCGCGACGACCGACGACCGCCGTTCCGAGACGCACGGACACGGCGACGTCGAGACGGCCGCGCTCGGACCGGCGCGCGGTCCGTGGCCGGCGCTGCTCACCGGCCTCTTCTTCGTCGCGCTCGCGAGCTTCGTCTCCGGCGGCTTCCTGCTGCACGCCCGCGACCTCCACCTGCCGAACTGCTCGGAGCCTTGGGACGCGGCGATCTATCCGTGGAACTTCCTCTGGACCAAGGCGGCGCTCGGCGCGAGCGACGGCAGCTTCCTCTTCACGCGCCGCTTCTTCTGGCCCGCCGGCGAGGGGCTCGGGCTCTACACGCCGACCTGGGTCTACGGGATCGCGTCGCTGCCGCTGCAGTGGCTCTCCTCCGACCCGGCCGCGCGCAACGTGGCGGTGGCGCTGCTGCTCTGGGCGTCGAGCGGCGCGACGGCGTGGCTCGCGTGGCTCCTCGCGCGCGAGCTCGGCGTGGCGCGCGGCGGCGCGCTGCTGGTCGCCGTGCTCGCGACCGTCGCGAGCGGCCGCCTCATGAACGCCGCGCGCCTCAATCTCTTCTGCACCGAGTTCCTCCTGCTCTATGCGTGGCTCGGGCTGCGCGTCGTCCACCGCGGCGGGCTGCGCAACGGCGCCCTCTTCGGGCTCTCGGCGGCGGCGCTGCTGCTGCAGAGCCAGCCGCTCCTCTTCCAGGCGTTCCTGGTGACGGTCGCGTACGTCGTCGCCGCGCTGCTGCGCGGCGCGGCGCGCCGCGAACTGTTCTCGCGCGCGCGCGAGCTCGGGGCCGCGACGGTCGTCTTCCTCGTGCTGGCGGCGCCGTTCCTGTGGGAGATCGCGCAGGAGCTGCGCACCTCGCCCGCCTTCGCGCAGGCGGCCGCCCTCACCGTCCCCTTCTCGCTCGACGCGACGAGCCTCGTCGCGCCGAACGGCGCCGACCGCTTCTTCGGCGCGCTCGCGACGCGGCTGCCGTCGGGATTCGAGGCGGGCGGCCCGCTCGGCACGGTGAGCCACTTCCTCGGGGTCGGCTGGCTCGCGCTGCTCGTGCTCGCGCTGCTGCTGCGCGACGTGCGCCGCGCCGCGCTGCCGGCGCTCCTGTGCGCGGCCTTCCTCTGGCTGCTGGCGCTCGGCCCCGTCGTCCACGTGGCGGGACGGCTGACGCGCGTGCCGGGTCCCTACGCGCTGCTCGCGGCGGTCCCGCCGCTCGCGCTCGAGAAGTCGCCCGAGCGGCTGGTCTGGCTCGTGCAGCTCTGCCTCGCGCTCGTCGCCGCGCGCGCGCTCGCGTCGCTGTGGGCCGGCGGCGGCGCGCGGCGCGCCGGCGCGGTCGCGCTCGCCGCCGCGCTCCTGCTCGAGCAGGGCGAGACGCTGCCGCTGCGCTCGATCGACCCGCGCCTGCGGATCCCCGACGAGGTCGCGGCGCTCGCGCGCGAGCCCGACTCCTTCGCGGTCCTCGACCTCCCCTACGACGGCCGGCCGGCGGCGGGCGGCACGTTGAGCCATCCGGTGAACGCGCTGGCGCAGGCGTTCGGCAGCTTCCACGAGCGGCCGGTCTTCTTCGGCCTCTATCCGCGGGCGGCGCGGCCGCGCGAGGCGGAGCTCGCGCAGCGGCCGCTGTTCGCGGTGATCCACCAGATCGAGCAGATCGCCCGCGCGGCGCCGCGCCGGGAAGGCGGCGCGCTCCCGCCGCTGCCCGACCTCGACGACGCGACGCTCGCGGCGTGCGGCGGCGACTTGAAGGACCTCTCGATCGGCGCCGTGCTGGTCCACGACCTCAGCGGCGCGTTCCCCGGGAGCGGGCGCAACGTCGCCGTCGAGGCGCCGCTCCTCGCCGCGTTCCTGCGCCGACTCGGTCCCCGCTCCGAAACGGTGCTTTCACCGGGAAACGGTTACTCGGTCCGCCTGTTCCGTTTCTGATCGCGTACGGCCGCCGGCGCGCGGCGACCGATTCCCCTCCCGACGTCCCAGCCGGTCGCACCGGCGGGCGCGGGAGGTTCTCCATGCGTCGTGCCTCGCACTTCATCGCAGCGGGCCTGTTCGCCGTCGTCGTCGCCGCCACCGGCTGCGCGAAGATCGAGTCGCTCTGGAACGGGAACTCGGCGCCGGCCGTGACGCCCGCGGCGAAACCGGGCGCGAAGACGACGCCGGGCTCCTCCAAGGCGGCGGTCGACGGCGGGACGCTCGGGCGCAACGACGGCGCCGCCGGGACCCGGGCGACGCGCCCCGCCGCGGCACCGGAGAAGGCGTGGACGCCGCCGCCGGCGCACGCGCGCGGGACCCTCTTCTCGCGCCTGCCCAAGGGGACGCTCTTCGCGGTGCGTCTGCCCGACGTCGCGCGCCTCGTCGAGGCCTACCAGCGCAGCGCGATCCCGACGTTCCTCCAGAACGCCCTCGTCGCGCAGCAGCGCGCGCAGTTCGACGAGATGCTCGCGCACGCCAAGGCGGAGCTCCTGCCGCGGCTCGGCGACGTCGACGCGCTGGTCGCCGACGCGCGCCGCCTGCAGGGCGAGTTCGTCCTCGCGATCCCGTCGCTCGACCTCTCCGGCATCGCCGGCGGCGGCGCGTTCGCGAAGGGTCCGTCGGCGCGCAATCCGGCCGTCACGATCGCGGCGATGTACCAGGCCGGGGCGAGCGCCGACGCGTTCCAGTCGCTGCTCGACCGCGTCTTCGCGCTCTCCAAGTCGGCCGACGGCCAGCGCGGCCTCGACGTCGACCTGCCGATGGCGACGCCCGGCACCACGACCTGGCTGCGCCGCCGCCGCGACGACAAGGGGAGCGTCACGCTCTCGCGCGACGGCGACCTCTTCAGCCTGGTGGTCACCACCTACCCGGCCGCACTCGCGACCGGCCAGTCGCTCGCCGCGCTGCCGCTCGACGACTCCTTCAACGCGGCCGACCTGGTGCGAGCCACCCCCGACGCCGCGGCCGACGGCGGAGCGCCCTTCGCCGAGCTCTT
>Ga0137437_1000867_pt1 | contig 10154 bp, 6 predicted proteins | sample EasRivERMGT138_2_FD_102332 | JGI IMG/M metagenome (GOLD analysis project Ga0137437, IMG submission 102332) | Soil microbial communities from meander-bound floodplain in the East River, Colorado, USA - East River MetaG ERMGT138_2 | ecosystem: Environmental > Terrestrial > Soil > Floodplain ... | reverse complement strand
GATGCGGTCCTTGCTCAGCGTGTTCTCGACGTGCCAGGTCAGGAACAGCTCCTGGAGCTTTCGCGCGAGCGTCTTCTCGCGATAGAGCAGGACGTTCTTCACCATCTGCATCGTGATCGACGACGCGCCCTGCACGAACTTGCCGGCCTTGAGGTTGTTGACCAGCGCGGTGCGAAACTCGCTCGTGATGAAGCCGTGGTGCTGGTAGAACGCCGAGTCCTCGGTCGACATGATCGACTTGATCAGATAAGGCGAGATCTGGTCGAGCGCCACGAACTCGTCGTTGCTCGGCCCGACGTCGAACGAGATCCATTCGCCCTGCTCGACCTCGACGTAGTGCTCGAACTCCTCCTTGAGCCGCTTCGGAGAATCGGCCGGCTCGTCGAGCACCTTGCAGTGCTTGATCCCGATGTGACCGTCGAGCTGCGTGGCGTCGAGATCGTTCCAGTCGATGTCGACGTGAATGTCGGTGTCGAACACCCCGCGCATCTTGTAGCCCGCCATGTAGGGCGCCATCTCGACCGGGATCGCACCCAGCGCGCGCTGGCAGTCGATCGGCGGGATCACCAGGCGGAGCTTCACGACCTGGAGCCCGCGTGGACCCGAGCGGGGCGGCTCGCGGCCCGGCGGGTCGGTGGCGGCGAGCTTGCCGGGAGCATGGTGGTCCGGCGGCGGCGATGTCGTCGGCGCGGGCGACGGCGCGATCTCGACGATCGCGGCCTTCGGTGGCGCGGTCACGATCCCCGTGATCGAGAACGGCACGTTACGGGTCACGAAGTCGCCCTGCAAGAGCTCGAGCTTGCGCCCCGCGCGCTCGAAGCTGCCGGCGATCTGCCCCGACAGATCGAGATCGCGGACCTCGTGCTCGGCGATCATCGGGTGCCCGACGTTGAGCCCGCTCAGGTGAAAGTTCCCGGCGAACCTGGCGCCGAGCCGATCGACGTCGAGGTGCAGCTTGGTGTCGATCGAGGTCTGGGCGTAGTCGACGACCGCCGAGTGCGCCAGGATCGGCGCGAGCCGATCGAGCTGGAACTTCGCGGCCTCGAGATCGATGGATGCGCTCAGCGCGTTGGGATCGAGCCCGCCCTTGGCGGTCCACAGCCGCCCCGGCACGCCGCCGTAGCCGCCGGCCAGATCGATCACGTACTCGGACGGATGCTTCGGGTTCGCGACGACCTTGCCGCCGATCCCCGACAGCGCGAGCTTGGGCCACAGCGAGATCTCGCCGCCCTCGACCGAAACGATGGGGGTCGCCCCGGCGAGCTTCTCGATGTCGATCGTCGCCGCGGAGGCCCTCGGTGCGTTCAGCGTCGTCGCGGTCACGCCCTGCGCATGGGCCATCAGCCGGTCCGGCGTCCACGTCGCGCTGGCGTCGGCGACCAGGCCCGTCGCGCCGGTGAGCTCGTCGTTGGCGAGCAGCTTGCCGTGCGTCACCGTGATCGACGTCGGGCGCAGGCCGAGGCTCGTCCCGCCCGCGCCGCCGGCGTCCTTGCTGCGCAGCCGATCGAGCACGTCGTGGACGTTGTCCTGGCCGTCCGCCTCGCGGTGGAGCGTGACCAGCACGCCGTCGAGCTTCGCGGCGCCGACCTCGACGGTACCGACCAGCGACTTCCAGGCGTCGAAGTCGACGTCGATCTGATCGACGTGGACCAGCGGGGTATCACCGTCGAGCGGCCCCCGGATCTCGACGTCGCGGATCACCGCGTGACCGAGCGCGACCTCGATCGCGCCCAGCCGGACGGTGCGCCCGAGCCGTTGCGCCAGCTTGCCGCCGACCTTGGTCCGGATCATCCACGCACCCAGGCGCGGATAGACCACCGCCAGACCGGTCGTCGCAACGAGCACGATCCCCAGGCTGATCGCGCCGGCAAACAGCCAGCGTCGAGACAGGCCCGGGATCCGCATATCGCTTCGTATACAACAACAACGAGGCGCTCGGGATGATTCACTTGCAGGTCAACGACAGCAAGTACCCGTCATTGTTGGCGAGCTGTCCATCACGCATGGGCGCGACCGCACGGTGATCGCCGTGCACGTGTCTGGCGATGATCTGCCCGAAGCTCGGAAGCAACGGAGATCGAGGTTGCTCGGTTGCGCGAAGAGCTGGCTCGACGCCAGAAATGAGCTGCCGAAGGCAGTGGACTTACACAGTCGCATGGCTCGGGGAGCCAAAGGTGGGGAAGCCCGCGCCGTTAGATCACTTGCAGGTCAACGACAGCAAGTGCCCGTCATTGTTGGCGAGCGGGTGGACGTAGATCATGTAGTCCCCGGCCTCGACCGTCGTCGTGTTGTTCGCGACCTGCTTGCCCTTTTCGTCGTCCATCGTGACCGTGAGCCGCACCTTCGACTTGTCGACGATCTCGACCAGCGTCGCGGTCGCCGCGCCGATCTTGAGGCTGACCGGCTCCGCCTTCTTCTTGACGAGCGACTTCTGCGAGCGCGACAGGAGCTTGAACTGATTCCAGGTCGAGAACGGCGGCTTCTTCAGCTTCTTCTCGACCGGCGAGAGCTCGGCGTCGATCGCGGGCTTCCCCCCCGCCTTGGCCGAGATCTCGAGGAACTCGCAGTCCGCGGTGACGTCGGCGCGGGCTTCCTTCATGGTGCCGGCGAGCGCAGGCACGACCACGATCATCAGGATGGCGACGGTGACCCAACGACGGCTGGTCATTGTCTGTCCATTCGCTCGCCTAGTCGCGCACTCATATGCCCTCCACAGTATCTGCAGGTGTCAACCAGATCACGGTCGTGTGCCCGTCTTCGTCATCCAGGTTGATGACGGTGCTCGAACCGCCGGGCGTATCGAGCGAATCGATCTCGGGAGTCGCGCGCAGCGCCACCGGGCGGACGTCGATGGCCGCGGCGTTTCGCCCCGGGATGCCCGGGTCCGGGGTGCTCGGCCGCAGGATCAACGCGAGCGCGGCGACCGCGCCGGCGCTGACCGCCCCGGTGATCACGTGACCGCGGTAGCGATCGAACCACCGGCTCACCCGCGCCCACAGCCCGGTCGCCGGCTGCTCGAGCTGGTCGTCGATCCGCCGCCACATCGCGGCGAACTTCGCGTCGTGTACGGCGTCGGCCGACAGCTCGAGGTGGCCGCGCACCAGCTCTCCGACTTGCTTGATCGCGGCGACCTTCACCCGCGCGTCGGGATCGCGCGCGAGCCGCGCGGCAACGACCGCGGCGGCGGTCGCCTCATTGATCTGGCCGTCGGGCTGGCCGCCAGGCTGGCCGCCGGTCTCACCGTCGGCGTACTCCATGAGCGCGAGATCGGACCTGGCGTCGGCCGGCTCGCTCATGGCCGGCTCCGGGCCGCGGGTGTGCGCTGGGAAGGCGCCTCGTCGTTGGCCGGCGTATCGTCGGCATCACCGACCCGGCCGCCGGTGAGATCGTCGACCAGCTCGGCGGACGGGTTGTCGATCAGATCGAGCAAGCGCTTCTGCATGTTGCGACGTGCGTGAAACAACCGCGACATGATCGTCCCTTTCGAGCAGCTCATCGCCTGGGCCATGTCCTCGTAAGACAGCCCCTCGAGCTCGCGCATGACCAGGACGGAGCGGTGGTTCTCCGACAGCTCGTCCAGCGCCTGGTCGATCCGGCCTCGGATCTGCTTGTCGAGGAGCGCGCGACCTGGGTTTCCGCCAAGGATTCGCGGTAATAGCGGATCATCACCATCGTTTTCGAAGCGCGTCTCATCCAGCTCCACCGGCTTGACCCGGCGGTGCTTGCGAAGATGGTCGATGGCCAGGTTCATGACGATCCGGTACAGCCAGGTATAGAAGCTCGCGTTGCCCTCGAACTTGTCTAGGTATTTGTGAGCCTTGATGAAAGCGTCCTGGACGACGTCCATCGCGTCGTCCTGGTGGCGAACCACACCGAAGGCAAGGGCATAGGCACGCCGGTGATAGCGCTCGAACAGCGTCTTGAACGCGTCGCGGTCGCCGCGCTGGGCGCCGAGCACCAGCTCGCGGTCATCGACAGGGTCACGTCCATGCGTCGAGATGGACGCTCGCTGGCCGGCCTTATTCACGCCGGCCGGTCATAGCACGGACCCCACAGGACCTGCGCGTCAAACGCGGTCGCGATGGCGGCACCGGCTCGTCGGTGCGCTATGCTGGACTCGCCGCGCTACAAGGCGACATCGTGGCCGTCTCTCGCATTCCGATCCCGCTCTTTTTGAACCGCGTCCGCGCGCTCGTGTACCAGCACGAAGCGAGGCGCGCGGTGCTCTATGCGCTCGCGTCGATCTCCGCCGTGACGCTGGTGCTGCCGCTGCTCGGCATCGCGCTCGGCGCCAACCGCGCCACCGCGCTCGCGGTGCTCGGCACCGGCGGGCTCGTCGCCGTGCTGCTCGTCGTCGGCGCGGTCGTGCTCGGCGTGGTCGCGCCGCGCCGCCGCTGGGGCACCGATCCCGAGCTCGCCCGCTGGGTCGGTGGCCGGCGCCGCGAGGTCGCCAGCGATCTGCTCTCTGCGGTGGAGCTCGCCAACGCACCGACGCGACCCGGCGCGCCATCGCCCGCGCTCGTCGATGCGCTGATCGACGCGACCTCGGCGCGGCTCGATACCGTCGATCCCCACAGCTTGATCGAGCCGATCGAGCTGCGCGCCGCCCGGCGGTGGGCCGCGCTCGCCGTCGTCGCGAACCTCACGCTGATCGCCGCCGCGCCGCGCCTGGTCGCCGACGGCTGGCGCGCGCTGGTCTCGGCGCGATCGGCGCCGTTCGACGGCGCCAAGCTCTCGAACGTTCCGCTGGTCGGCGATCTCGAGGCGACGCTGACGTCCCCCGCATACTCCCGGCGCCCGAGGCTCCCGCTGCCGTCGTCGTCGGGAGATGTCCGCGGGCTGCCCGGCACCACGGTGGCGCTCAAGGCCCGCGTGCTGGTTCCGGCGGCCATCGCCGAGCTCATCGTCGAACCCGTCGATCGCGGCGAGCCCAAGGCGATCGCGGCCAAGCTCGACGGCGATCAGCTGACCGCCGAGCTCACGATCGATCACCCGGCGCGCTACCGGTTCGCGATCACCTCGCCCTCGGGCGAGCGCGCGATCGAGGCCACGCCGCGCGCGATCGAGGCCGAGCCCGATCAGGCGCCCGCCGTGCAGCTGATGGCGCCCGCCGATCCGCTCGACGTCACCAACCTGCGCCGCGTCGAGCTGGCCTACGTGATCGAGGACGACTTCGGGATCACCTCGGCCGAGCTCGTCTGGGAGGCCGGCAAGGACAAGGGCAAGAAGCCGATCGCAATCGACGCGTCGACGCGGCTGGGCACGGCGCCGTCGGACGGTCCGCTCGCTGGGCCGACGCGCGGCCGGTTGCAGGGCAAGCTGATGTGGGACATCGCCGAGGTCCAGGTGCCGAGCGGCGGCGAGGTCCGGTACTGGATCGAGGCCAAGGACAACGACACGGTCGGCGGTCCGAACGTCGGACGCTCACGCGAGCTGCACCTGAAGGTGGTGAGCCCGCGCGAACGCCACGAAGAGACGCTCGGTCGCCAGCAGGATCTCGCCGAGAAGATCCTGCGGAACCTCGCTGGCCGGCTGACGCTCGGCGACGACCCCTCGCCCCGCGACGACCTGGCGCGGCAGCTGCGCGAGGCCATCGTCGAGCTCGGCACGGTCGGCGCGGCGTTCGAGAAAGATCCCCACGCCTCGGACGCGCTGCGCAAGGCGCTATCGCAGATGCGCGAGCGGCTCGACAAGCTCGCGATCACCGAGCAGCGCCTCGCGACCAAGGGCAAGCCGGCGACCAAGGGCTCGTTCGCCGGGTTCGATCCGCGGATGATCGCCGAGCTCGAGGACGATACGCTCGTGCTCGCCGACTGGCTCGATCGCGAGCGGCTCGAGGGCCTGCTCGACGTGTCCGACGAGATCGCGGCGCACCAGAAGCGGCTCGCCGACCTGCTCGCGCAGTACCAGCGGACCAAGGATCCACGCCTGCTCGACGAGATCGAGCGCGAGATGCGCGCCCTCGATCGCACGTTCGCCGAGCTCGACAAGCATCGCCGCGGCATGGCCGAGGACGTGCTCGATCAGTACGTCCACAGAAACGCCGTCCAGGCCCAGGCCGGCACGAGTTGCATCGACGAGGTCCGCAAGCTCGTGCGCGCCGGCGACGCCGCCAAGGCGCAGCAGAAGCTCGAGCAGTGCCGCCAGCAGCAGGCGCACGCGTCGTCGGCGCTCGAGGGCTCGCTCGCGGGCCTGCGCGGCGACAAGTTCACCGACGAGCAGAAGAAGCTCGACGAGGTGATGAACGAGCTGTCCGACGTCGCCAAGGATCAGGACGACATCGCCGCGGAGGCCAACCGGATCTTCGAGGCCTATGCCGAGAAAGTCGACGCGGTCGCCAAGGATCACCGCCGCGAGGCCAGCAAGAAGGCGAGCACGCTCGTCGACAGGCTGCGCCACCGGCTGCGCGACATCAACGAGAGCGGGCTCACGCCGTTCGCCAAGGAGGAGCTCGACATCGTGGAGCGCCGGCTCGCCGACGTCGAGCATATGGTCGGCGACGGCGACCTCGCGGAGGCGCTCGGCATGGCGCACCAGGCCAAGCAGAGCCTCGACACCATCGCCGGCGAGCTCGAGGCCGCGATCAACGACGATCCGAGGTCGAAGTGGGCCGACGCGACGCAGGACGCGCTCGACGGCGTTTCGCGCGCCCGGCCGGTCGCCCAGGAGCTGATCGACGAGCTCGCCGCGCTGTCGCCCAAGCCCGATCAGATCATGAGCGGCGACGATCACCGCGCGCTCGACCGGCTGCGCCGCCGCGAGGCGATGACCAAGGATCGCGCCAAGCGGCTGTCGGACCGCGCCAAGCAGCTCGGCGGCGAGCTGCCCGGCGACGCCGGCCCCGAGCTCGGCAAGCGGCTCGGCGGCGCGATCGATCAGATGGGCGCCGCCGACGAGCGCATGAAGGTCAAGGATCCGTCGGGCGCGCGCGCCGCGACCCGTGCCGCCGCCGACTCGCTCGCCAAGGCCCGCGACCGCGCCCGCAGCGCGGCCCGCCAGGCCCAGGAAGGCACGGTCGGCGACGAGCCGATCCGGATCCCGGGCGCCGACGAGTACCGCGCGCCAGAGCGGTTCCGTGAGGATCTCCTCGAGGCGATGAAGAAGAAGGGCGCCGCCGCCCCCGAGGGCTACGACGATCAGATCAAGCGCTACTACGAGGAGCTGATCAAGTGAGGCGCGTAGCGCATCACCACCGCCGCGCGCTGATCGTCGGCGTCCTGGTCGTGGCGTCGGCCGCCGATGCCCGCCGCGATCGCACCATCAGCGGCGATGTCATCAAGGCCGCGCGGTTCCTGCAGACCGCGCGGCTCGACGATGCCAGGACGCTGCTCGCCGACCTCCAGAAGCGCGCGCCCGATACCCACGAGGTCAAGTGGCTCGAGGCCGAGCTCGCGTTTCAGACCGGCGACTACGCGGGCGCGATCAAGCAGCTCGACAAGATCCCCGACGACGCCGTCGACGGCCTGGTCGGCCAGACCCGCAAGCTGGCAGCGTCGACCCTCTCGGTGACCGAGACGTTCGCCGAGGCCAGATCGCCGCACGGCCACGTCGTGATCCGCTACCCCCCCGGCCCCGACGCGACGATCGCCAGCCTCGCCGGTGAGGTGCTCGACCGCGCGTGGGAGGCGGTCGGCGAGGACCTCGGCTACAAGCCGGCCGATCCGATCCGTGTCGAGCTGCTCGGCGCGCCCGCCGATCTCGCGAAGCTCTCCCCGCTGACCGAGGCCGATATCGAGACCACCGGCACGATCGCGCTGTCGAAGTACAACAAGCTCATGGTCGTGTCGCCCCGCGCGACGATCTTCGGCTACCCTTGGATGGACACGCTCGCCCACGAATACACCCACCTCGTGGTGTCGCGGCTGGCGCACGACGCCGTCCCGGTGTGGCTGCAGGAGGGCCTCGCGCGGCTCGAGCAGACCCGGTGGCGCCACCCGCCCGAGCTCCAGCTATCGACCACCGAGCAAGCGCTGCTCGCCACGGCCCTCCGCAAGGGCCGGCTGATCACGTTCGACGAGATGCACCCGTCGATGGCCAAGCTGCCGAGCCAGGAGGCCGCCGCCTTGGCCTACGCCGAGGTCTACACGCTGGTCGGCTGGATGCAGGGCAAGATCGGCTACCGCGGGATCCGCGACGCGCTGCTCGCCCAGCGCGACGGCAAGAGCGCGCGGCGCGCCGTCGCCGAGGTGCTCGGGATGTCGTGGACCGCCGTCGAGAAGGAGTGGCGGACCCACCTCAAGGTCGGCGACACCAAGGCGCGCGCCGGCAAGCCCATCAAGTTCGCCAAGGGCGGCGTCGACTCCGAGAACGTCGGCCTCGAGCAGGTCAACACCCGGGCGCGCAAGCACGCGCGGCTCGGCGGCATGTTGCGGGCCCGCGGCCAGAACGACGCCGCGGTGATCGAGTACGATAAGGCCCTCGCTGGAGGGCCCGAGCCGTTCGTCGCCGGCAAGCTCGCGCGCACGCTCGTCGAGCTCGGCCGGTTCGATCGCGCGATCGAGCTCGCGACCCCGCTGGTCGCCGCCGACGATCACGACGCGGTCGCCGCCGTCACGCTCGGAATGGCACGATCGGCGCGCCACCAGTGGCCCGAGGCGATCACCGCCTACGAGCAAGCGCTCGGGGTGAGCCCTTTCGATCCAACCACGCGTTGCGGACTGGCCGAAGCATATGCTCAGACTAACAATCCACGAGCGGGGCGCGAGCGCGCCGCATGTGACCAGCTCAAGAACTAACCACGATGCCCCTGCGCAGAACCTGCCCAACAGATCTCGCGTGACTGCACGACAGTGAAGAACTGATGAACAAGAGTCGTCCCACACCGGTCTCCGGCGAGAAGCTCGCCGACGTCACGCTCCTGCGCGGCGATCCGCACGGCGATCCGGCAGACCTGCCGCTCACAGATGAGCCCACCGGCGTCGTCATCAAGAGCGATCTCGACGCGGTCGCAGAGCTCGCGCAGGCCCATGACGAGATCATGGCCGAGATCAACAAGCGGATCATCGGCCAGCGCCGCGTGATCGAGCAGCTGCTCGTCGCCTTGTTCGCGCGCGGCCACACGCTGTTCGTCGGCGTGCCCGGCCTCGCCAAGACGCTCCTGATCTCGACGCTCGCCGAGACGCTGAACCTGACGTTCCAGCGCATCCAGTTCACGCCCGACCTCATGCCGGCCGATATCACCGGCACCGAGGTGCTCGAGGAGGACCACACCACCGGCCGCCGGATCTTCCGGTTCATCAAGGGCCCGGTGTTCGCCAACCTCGTGCTCGCCGACGAGATCAACCGGACCCCGCCCAAGACCCAGGCCGCGCTCCTGCAATCGATGCAGGAGTACCGGGTCACCGCCGGCGGCACGACGCACGAGCTGCCGCTGCCGTTCCTCGTGTTCGCGACCCAGAACCCGGTCGAGCAAGAGGGCACGTATCCGTTGCCGGAAGCCCAGCTCGATCGCTTCATGTTCCAGGTCGACGTCGACTACCCGAGCGAGGCCGAAGAGGAAGAGATCGTCCGCCAGCAGACCAGCGATCACCGCCCCGAGCTTTTGCGCGTGCTGTCGCCACAGCGGATCATGCAGCTCCAGGATCTCGTGCGCCGCGTCCCGGCCGCCGATCACGCCGTCAAGTACGCCGTGGCCCTCGCCCGCTCGACCCGCCCGAACGCGCCCAACGCGCCGGCGTTCATCCGCGAGACCGTGTCGTGGGGCGCCGGTCCCCGCGCGTCGCAGTTCCTGATCCTCGCCGCAAAGGCCCGCGCGATCCTCGCCGGCCGGTTCGCGGTGTCGATCGAAGACGTCGCCGCGCTCGCGCGCCCCACCCTGCAGCACCGCCTGATCCTCAACTACCGAGCCGAGGCCGAAGGCATCCGCGCCGGCGACCTGGTCGATCGCCTGCTCGCCACGGTCACCCCCTAGTGCAAAAGGCCGAAGGGATAACGCACGCGTGAGCTCGCAGGCCCCACCCGGCGACGGTACGCCGCGCCTGCGCATCGATCCTTCGGGGGAGGACCCCCGCCCCGCCGGCAAAGCCGTCGGGGACCCCACCCCCCGCGATTCCGCTCTGCGCATCGATCCTTCGGGGGAGGACCCCCGCCCCGCCGGCAAAGCCGTCGGGGACCCCACCCCCCGCGATTCCGCTCTGCGCATCGATCCTTCGGGG
>Ga0137437_1000866_pt1 | contig 10166 bp, 8 predicted proteins | sample EasRivERMGT138_2_FD_102332 | JGI IMG/M metagenome (GOLD analysis project Ga0137437, IMG submission 102332) | Soil microbial communities from meander-bound floodplain in the East River, Colorado, USA - East River MetaG ERMGT138_2 | ecosystem: Environmental > Terrestrial > Soil > Floodplain ... | reverse complement strand
GGTCACGACAGTTCGGTCGTCATCTTCGTAGATGATCACGTTGCACGGCAACATGACGCCGACGTCGAGCTCCGCCTGCAGCGCGCGATGCGCCAGAAGTGGGTTGCACGCACCGAGGATCTTGTAGCGACGGAAGTCGATACCGAGCTTGGCGCGCAGCGTGTCGCGGACGTCGATCTCGGTGAGCACGCCGAAACCTTCGGCCTTGAGGGCCTCGGGCAACTTCGCGAGCACCGCGTCGTATCCGAGCGAGAGCGTCTTCTGGATGGCGGGTATCATGAGCGATCTCCTCCAGTCTCGACCGCGTAGGCGTGATCGATGTACTGGCGCACCATCCGGTGCGTGTTGAAGAACGACGCATTGATCGCGATCGCCTGCTGCATCACGCGGAGCCACGCGTCGCGGCGGTCGTAGAACATCGGCAGGATCTGGCGCTCGAGCTTGCCGTAGAGCTCGGCGGCGTCCGATGTGTCGCCCGCGTTGGCGTCGTCGCCGATCGACCAGCCGGTCACACCCTCGACGCAGCCCTCGCGCCACCAGCCGTCGAGCACCGACAGGCTCGGCACGCCGTTGTGCGCGGCCTTCATGCCGGACGTCCCCGAGGCCTCGAGCGGACGCTGCGGCGTGTTGAGCCACAGATCGCAGCCGGCGACCATCCGTAGCGCGACGTCGAGGTCGTAGTCGGCGACGTACGCCATCGGGACCTCGGGCGCGAACTCGCGCGCGGACGCGAGCACCGTGGCGATGCCGGCCTTGCCTTGCTCGTCGCGCGGGTGGGCCTTGCCGGCGAACACGAGCTGGAACGGGCGATCCTTCGCGATCGCGCGCAGGCGCGCACGATCGGAGAGCACGAGCGTCGTACGCTTGTAGCCGGTCGCGCGCCGCGCGAAGCCGATCGTCATCACGTCGTCGCGCAACGGGGCGCCCGTGCGAGCGCGGAGATCCGCGAGCAGCTCGGCCTTCGCGGCGCGGTGCGCCTCCCACAGCTGCTCGGCGGGCAGCGCGATCGCGTTGCGCAGCATCAGCGGATCGTCGCGCCAGCCCGGCATGTGGCGGTCGAACAGCGCCTTCATCGGGGCGCTCGTCCAGGTCCGCGAATGGACGCCGTTGGTGATCTGGTGGATCTCGTAGCCGGGGAACAGCTCGCTCGAGACCTCGCGGTGGCGGAGCGCGACCCCGTTGACGTAGTGGCTCGTGTCGAGCGCGAGCCGCGTCATGTTGAGCTCGTCGCGGCCGGCGAGCATCTCCAGCACCTCCCGCGGCAGGCTGTCGTCGAGCACGCGGCGGACGAGGTCCCAGCTGAACCGATCGTGCCCCGCGGCGACCGGCGTGTGGGTCGTGAACACGGTGCGGTTGCGGATCGCCTGGAAGTCCCAGCCCTGGGCGATCCGCGATCGGGCGCGCAACAGCTCGAGCGGCGCGAACGCGGCGTGCCCCTCGTTGAGGTGGAACGTGCGAAGCCCGAGGCAGCCGAGCGCGTCGAGCATGCGGACGCCGCCGACGCCGAGCACGATCTCCTGGAGCAGGCGGTAGCGCTCGTCCCCGCCGTACAGGTGATCGGTGATCCGGCGATCGTCGGGGCCATTGTCCGGGACGTCGGTATCGAGTAGCACCACCGGGACCGCGTAGCCGCGCGAGCCGACGAGGTCGTAGCGCCACGCGCGGACCACGACCGGCCGGCCCTCGAGCTCGACGGCGACGCGCGCCTCGATCGGACGCGCGATCTCCTCGGGGCGCCACGGCGCCTCGTGCTCGATCTGCCGGCCATCGCGGAGCTCCTGGCGAAAGTAGCCCTTGCGATGGACGAGCGAGACACCGACGACCGGCACCTCGAGATCGGCGCACGATTGCAGCGTGTCGCCGGCGAGCACGCCGAGCCCGCCGGCGTAGGTCGGGATCTCGCTCGCGAGCGCCACCTCCATCGTGAAGTAGGCGACGCGCCGCTGCGCGAAGTCCACGTCGCGGAGGATCGGGCGTGCGCTCGACTCGTACGCGCCGGGGTGCCGCACGAATTGCTGGCGACAGAACTCGGAGCAGAACGCGAACCGCCTGCCGTCGAGCTCGTGGACGGCGCCGTCGGCGACGGGCATCCCGCAGACCGGATCGGTCATCATGGCGCGTACCGCCAGACCTTGGCCAGGAAGCTATTCATGCCCTTGAAGACAGCAACCCAGGTGCCAAGCACTGTGATCGTGGGGCTCGCACCACGGTCCGATGTCGCGAGGATTCACGAGCGTCGCGGGCGCGCATCGCCTGCATCGAAGTCTCGACAGCGCGCATGTTCTGCGGGTTGGCGCCGTGGCGCTCAGCCATCCCCCCAGAACACGTGGCGCACCACGCCGGTGCGGCCGACGTGCGCGAGCGAGGCGCCGAGGTAAGATCGTCATCGGGCAAGCAGGGCAAGTCGGAACAGCGCGTGCGCCAGCGTGACCCAAGAGAGTCGAAGCCTCACGACGGTAATCCCTGGCCCTGTGGCTGATCCGGGAGTTCGTTGACGTCATCATGCTTGTGCGGGAACGGCGTGCTCAGTGCGCGCGCGAGTCGGGCGATTCCATCGACGAGACCGCCGGTTCCGTCGCCGCGCGCGAATGCATGCGCGATCTGCGAAGCGACCTCGCGCCAGACCGAGCTGTCCACGCACGCCTCAACACCAAAGTCGCCGATCACCATCACCTGGTGACGTGCCGGCACGACGAACACGAGGACGCCGTTGCGGCGTCGCGTGTTCGCGATCCCGAGCCGCTCGAAGGCACGGCGCGCGGCGCGCTCGACGCTACCGATGAAGAACGGCGCGATCGAGACCACGATCTCGGCGGATGTGTGGCGCTCTGCCGCCTCGACCGCCTCGCGGACCCGGTTCCGATCGATGGTTCCTCTGCGTGTCATGGCTCACCAATGACCTCGTCCGCCGCCGCCACCCGATCGACCACCGCCGCCGGAGAAGCCACCACCGCCACCGCCGCCTCCGGCGCCCCGGGCGAACGTCCACAGCAGTAACAGCGCCATCCGCGGATGGGTCACGGCGAAGATCAGGAACGCGATCACGCCAAGCCCGCCCAGGATCCAGGTAATCGTGGAAGGCCCGTCTTCCGGCGGCGCTGTCGCGCTCGAGCCGCTCCACGGCTTGCCCTCGATCGCCGCGAGCACCGCGTCGACGCCCGCGGCCACCGCGCCGTCGCGATCGCCTGCGCGCAGCCGCGGCGTCATCACGTCGCGGATCACGCGCGATGCGACCGCGTCCGGGACCTTGTCCTCGAGCCCGTAGCCGACCTCGATGTCGATCGCGCGGTCGTCGGCGAGGATGAACATGGCGATCCCGTCGTCGAACCCCTTGCGGCCAACCTTCCATGCGGCGAACGTGCGCACGGCCCAGTCGTCGAGCGGCGTGCCGTCGAGCGTCTTGCCGATCCAGACCACGACCTGATGGCCGGTCGCGCGCTGGTAGCCTTCGAGCCGTGCGTCGAGCGCGGACCGCGTTGCGGGTGACAGGAACGCCGCCTGGTCGTCGACCCAGCGCGCGGGCGACGGGGGGATCGGCGCAGCGGTCGCGAGCAACGCGAGCACGCTGAGCGCGGCGCCCGTCATCAGAACTTCACTTTCGGCGGCTCGGCGCTGCCCGCCTTGGCCGCGAAGTACTGCTTCTCGGCGAACTTGCCGCTGAACATCCCGGCGACGATCGACGTCGGGAAGCTCGCGCGCGAGGTGTCGAAGTCGCGTGCTGCTTCGTTGTAGCGCATGCGCTCGACCGCGATCCGATTCTCCGTGCCTTCGAGTTGCGCCTGCAGGTCGCGGAAATTCTCGGTCGCCTTCAGGTTCGGATACGCCTCGGCCACGACGAGCAGGCGCGACAGCGCGCCGCCGAGCTGATCCTGCGTTTGCTGGTACTGCTGGAACTGCTCGGGCTTCGTCGTGATGTCCTTGGGGACCGCGAGTTGACCGACGCGACTCCGCGCCTCGGTGACCTCCGTGATGGTCCCGCGCTCGAACGCGGCCGCGCCCTTCACGGTCTCGACGAGGTTCGGTACGAGATCCGCGCGGCGCTGGTACGCGTTCTCGACCTGCGCCCACTGGGCCGTCGCGGCCTGGTCGAGCCGCACGAGCTTGTTGTAGGTCGCGACGCACGTCCCTCCGAGCAGCAGGACCACGACGGCGATGGTGATGGTGGCGACTCCGGTCCTGCTGATGGCTTTCATGCCTTCAAGCAGAGCAATACGGATGCCAGGAACTGTGACCACACGCCTCACACACGTGTCGACGCGCAAGTTTCCCGGGCGCGCATGATCTGCGCCGACCGCCGCAGCGCCATGCGCCATTTGCGGGATCCGCTCCATCTGATCGGCTCAGCGCGAGTCGCAGCGGTCCGCGACCAGGTGACCGACGGTGCGATGGCGTGGTCGTCAAGCCTTGGGCGGTCGCAAGACTTCCGACGCGCGGACTTCGTTGCGCAATGGACCTCCGCGCTCGAACGCACGCACGTTGTCCAGTGTCGTCATCGCGATGTTGTCGAGTGCTTCGCGGGTCAAGAAGCCCTGGTGGGCGGTGATCAGCACGTTCGGGAACGTCAACAGCCGGGCCAGCACGTCGTCTTGCAGCACGCGATCGGACAGATCCTCGAAGAACACGCCCTCTTCTTCCTCGTAGACGTCGAGCGCCGCACCGCCGAGCTGGCCGGTCTTGAGCGCCGCGATCAGCGCGCGGCTGTCGATCACCGCGCCACGGCCGGTGTTGACGAGCAACACGCCGCGCTTCATCTGCGAGAATGCCGCTGCGTCGATCTGGTGGTGGGTCGCCGGCGTGAGCGGCGTGTGCAGCGACAGGACGTCGGCCTCTCGGTAGAGCTCGGGCAAGGTCACGTAGCGGACGCCGACCTCGCGAACCAGCACCTCCGATGGCTGGATGTCGTGGGCGACGATCTTGCAGCCGAACCCGGCGAAGATCCGCGCCGCCACCGACCCGATCTTGCCCGTGCCGCAGATCCCGACGGTCTTCCCGTGGAGATCGAACCCGACGAGCCCTTCGAGCGAGAAGTTTCCCTCGCGGACCCTCACGTGGGCGCGGTGGATCTTGCGGTTGAGCGTCAGGACGAGCGCCACGGCGTGCTCGGCGACGGCGTGCGGTGAGTACTCGGGAACGCGGACGACCGGAATCCCGAGGGCTGCTGCGGCGGCGAGATCGACGTGGTTGTAGCCCGCCGAGCGCAGCGCGAGGAGTCGTACGTGACCAGCTCGCAGCACGTCGAGCGCCGCGCGATCGACGCGATCGTTGACGAACGAGCAGATCACGTCGAAGCCGGCACCGAGCGTGGCGGTCTGCGCGGTCAACCGCGGCTCGAAGAACACGAGCTCGTAGCCGAAGCTCTCGTTCGCGTGCTCGAAGCCATCACGGTCGTAGCGACGAGTATCGAAGACGGCGATCCGCACCATGGCATCGTGCGCTTGTTTCATGCGAAGCACTCCGTTCGATACTGCACTGCAATTCCAGGACCCACCACGGGCCCGTCGGCGGTGCCTCGCTACAATTCTGATAGCTCCTGGCCATGCCTTCTGCGCGCAGTGCTGCATGCCTGCTGTGCTGAAAGGATGGGACCCACGGCCAGCAGCGGACGTCGGCCGCAGTCTTTGCAGGCGGCCTGCACGGCCCGCTCCGATTGCGCGATCACGGCGACGACGGACGAGGGACGACGCGGGAAGGGATCCACCTCGGCGCGTTGGCGGGCACGGTCGATCTGCTCCCGCGAAACCTCGACGGCCCGAGCTCGCGCCGACCGGATGTAGAGTCGCGCCATGAGCCTTCGCAAGGTGCTCGCCTCCGGGGCCAAGGTCAGCCCGCCCGGGTGGCTGTGCGACAACCTGTGTTACGAGACGATGATGGGCAGTGTGGCGTACGGCGTGTCATCGGATACCTCGGACGTCGATGTCTACGGGATCTGCGTGCCGCCGAAGGACCTGGTGTTTCCGCACCTCGCCGGCGAGATCCCCGGGTTCGGCACCCAGGTCAAGCGGTTCGAGACCTGGCAGGAGCACCACGTCGCCGCGTTCGACAAGGTCTGGGACTTCTCGATCTTCGGGATCGTGAAGTTCTTCCAGCTCGCGATGGAGAACAACCCCAACGTCATCGACTCGCTGTTCACGCCGCGGCGCTGCGTGCTGTCGTCGACGGCGATCGGCGAGTACATCCGCGAGCACCGCGTCGACTTCTTGCACAAGGGCGCGTGGCACAAGTTCAAGGGCTATGCCTACAGCCAGCTGAACAAGATCAAGACCAAGTCGCCGACCGGCAAGCGCGCTGCGCTGGTGGAGGCGCACGGCTACGACGTGAAGTTCGCGTACCACGTCGTCCGGCTGCTGCTCGAGGTCGAGCAGATCCTCGTGGCGCACGACATCGATCTCGAGCGCGACCGCGAGCAGCTCAAGGCGATCCGCCGCGGCGAATGGACGCTGCCGCAGCTCGAGCAGTGGGCAGAGGACAAGGAGAAGGCGCTCGAGGCGCTCTACCACACCAGCCTCGTGCCGTACGCGCCCGACGAGGCGCTGATCAAGCGCCACCTCGTGCACTGCCTCGAGATGCACTACGGCGATCTATCGGCCGCGATCGTCGAGCCGGACGAGGCGCTGCAGCTCGTGCGCACGATCGCCGACCTCACGAAGAAATACCGCTGAGGAACCAGGCCCGCGCGCAGACCTGGACGTGCTTGTCGACCTGCGCCCAGTTGCTTACCGCAACATCAGGAGGCTCGACAACGACAGCTCGACGATGCGCGGATCCGTGACGGTGGGCTCGTCATTCTGGGTGACGAGGATGCCGAACGGCGCCCGGTACGTCGACCTCTCGATGAAGCTGCGCAGCCCGGCCGTGTCCTCGAGCGCGTTGATGCGCCGCCGATATTTCACCTCGACCGGGATTCGCACGCTCCCGGAGACGATGACGAAGTCGACCTCCGGCTCTCCGCTGCGTTCCGGGAAGTGCTTGATCTGGTCGCCGCCGATCGACGTGATCAAGAACGTGCCGACGATACTCTCGGCGATCCGTCCGGCGAGGTCGCTGTCCTCGGGGCGACGCGCCAGGGCCTCGGGCGTGAGCGCGATCGGCTCCTGGAGCCAGCTCGCCCGCAGCCCGTGATCGGCGAGGCAGAGCTTGGGCGCGCCATGGGTGCGCTTGAGCCGCAGCTCGAGCGGATCGACGAGCCGGAGCAACAGCGCGAGATCCAGGAACTCGAGATACTTGCGAATCTTCTGGGGCCCCACGTTCGCGTTGAGCGCACGTTGAAGCTCTCTGGCGAGGATCGCCACGCTTGGTGCCTGTCCGGCGTAGCGACACCCGAGGCGGAACAGCTCCTCGAGGAGCGTCTTGTCGCGTCGCCGACCGCGATCACCGAGCCGGAGGTCGTGGACGATGACCCGCTTGATCACGTTCTCGTTGAGCTGCGCCGCGATCTCCTCCCACGGCTGATCGGGGCGTTCGTGGACGAGCGGGTATCCGCCACGCTCTGCGAATGCATCGAACGCCAGGTCACGAAGCTCGCGATGGGCGTTGGCGAGCGCCCGTAGCTCGAGCCAGGTTGACTGCTGACCGATGCGGTCGATCCCGTTGATCGGCAGGGCCACGGGAAGCGTCTGCTCGAATCGGATCGAGGCTACCTCTGACAGGGTCAGCGTCCCAACTTCGAGCGTACGGATGCGCCCCGCCAGGCTGTCGTGTCCTACCGCGATCCGCAGCGCCGAGCTGCCGGTGACCACCACCTGGGTTGTCGCATGGTCGACCAGATGCTTGAGCTGGGGCGCCCAGTCCCGCAGGTTCTGTACCTCGTCAAAGAACAGGAACGTGCGGGCGCCAGCGTGGGCAACTTCGTTGAGCGTGCGCTGCAGGACGGTGTGCTCGTACCAGTCGACGATCCGGAGGATCGGATCGGCGAGCTTTCCGAGGCCCGCCAGATCGTCGAACTGGACGCGCAGCACGTTGATCGGCGGGACGCCGCGCCCGAGTAGGTCGTTGATCACCTGGAGCTGCGCAGTGGTCTTGCCGACCTGACGTGGACCACGCACCACGGTGATCGGCGCGAGCTTGCGCTCCAGTGACCGATGGATCTCGTCCACAAACCGCCTCCGACGCGGCGGCAAGACTCGGCTGGGCGCCCCCTCCCACCAGGGGTTGTCACGGAGAATGCTGCGCGCGAGCCCCTCGGGGAGCTGATAGCCCGGCCACAGCGTCTTCAGGTCGCTCGCCGACACGCCGTCACTCTACACGTGCAGGGCGCCGGGTGTGATCAGAGGAGATCGTGGTTCGCCCGATCCGGAGAACCGCACCGAGCATCGCGTGGAGCACGCGCGGGTCCGTCGTCGGGCTTCTACGGCCGCGCGGGCGTGGGCAGCGGCCCGGCATAATGCAAGAGGCGCATGCGCACCACGGCGCCGGCCGCGATCAGCGCGTCGGCCAGCGCGTCGTCGTCCTCGATCACGCAGATCGAGATCGCCCGGGCGGGCATGCGGGGCGAGCGCGCGCGGGAGCGGCACGGCAAGCTCCTCCGCACTGACGCCAACGCGCAGCGCAGCGACGCGGGCTGGGTCCCCGCCGAGATAAATTGCACGGCCGGGTGGTTTTGACGTCGGTCGGTCGTGGAGATGGCACGGACAGTCATCGTGATACGGCGGTTAACGGACGAGGTCGGGGACCCAGCCCCGCATCGCCAGCAAGCGTGTCCGCGATCTCCCGAGCGCCCGCGCAACGCCAGCCAGCGTGTTCGCGAGCGCAGGGAGCACAGGGCCGGCACAGCCGGCGAGATCTAGTACGACTTGGCCCAGACGACGCGCTTGGCGCTCGGCTGGCCGGTGAACGGGCAGGTGCCGGCCTCGCCCGGGGCGAGCGGGATGCAGCGCACCGTCACGCCGAGGTCGTCCTTGATCTGCGCCTCGAGCGCCGGATCGCCGCTGAAGTGCGTCATCGCGAAGCCGCCGTGGATCGGCGTGGGGTCGTTGGGGTGCTTGGTCGCGGGCGCCGTGAACCAGGCGTAGAACTCTTCCTTGGAGTCGATCGTCCGCGTGTGCTCGGCGCGGAACGCGAGCGCGCGGGCATGCAGCGTGTCCTGGATGTCCTGCAGCATCGCCGCGACGCCGGCGACGAACTCGCCGCGCGCGACCGACTGCTTGTCCTTGGGCTTCTTGTCGCGGCGGCCCATGAACACGGAGCCCTTCTCGATGTCCTTGGGACCGATCTCGAGCCGGATCGGCGCGCCCTTCTTGATCCACTCCCACACCTTCTTGGAGCCCTGGACGTCGCGCGCGTCGAGGTGCACGCGCACCGGCGTGCCGGCGAAGCTCTGCGCCTCGAGCTCCTTCTTGAGCTCGGTGCACCACGCGAGCACCTGCTGGCGGACCTCCGGCTTCTGGATCACCGGGATGATCACGACCTGCTGCGGCGCGAGCCTGGGCGGGCACACCATGCCGTCATCGTCGGCGTGCGTCATGATCATCGCGCCGACCATCCGGGTCGACACGCCCCACGACGTGGTCCACGCGTGGCTGATCCCGCCCTTGTCGTCCTGGAACTGGATGCCCGACGCCTTCGCGAAGTTCTGGCCGAGGAAGTGCGAGGTGCCGGCCTGCAGCGCCTTGTGGTCCTGCATCATCGCCTCGATGCAGTAGGTCGTGACCGCGCCGGGGAACCGCTCGCCCAGGGTCTTCTCGCCCTGGATCACCGGGATCGCCATCCATTGCTCGGCGAACTCGGCATAGACGCCGAGCATCTGCATGGTCTCGGCGATGGCCTCCTGCTCGGTCGCGTGGGCGGTGTGGCCTTCTTGCCACAGGAACTCGGTGGTGCGCAGGAACATCCGCGTGCGCATCTCCCAGCGCACGATGTTCGCCCACTGGTTGATGAGCAGCGGCAGGTCGCGATAGCTCTGCACCCACTTCGCGAAGCTCTCGCCGATGATCGTCTCCGACGTCGGCCGGATGACCAGCGGCTCCTCGAGCTCGCCGACCGGCACCAGCTTGCCGCCCCGGGCCTCGAGCCGGTGGTGGGTGACCACCGCGCACTCCTTGGCGAAGCCCTCGACGTGCGCGGCCTCCTTCTCGAGCAGCGACAGCGGGATGAGCAGCGGGAAGTACGCGTTGACGTGGCCGGTGGCCTTGAACATGCCGTCGAGCACGCGCTGGACCTGCTCCCACAAG
>Ga0137437_1000865_pt1 | contig 10174 bp, 5 predicted proteins | sample EasRivERMGT138_2_FD_102332 | JGI IMG/M metagenome (GOLD analysis project Ga0137437, IMG submission 102332) | Soil microbial communities from meander-bound floodplain in the East River, Colorado, USA - East River MetaG ERMGT138_2 | ecosystem: Environmental > Terrestrial > Soil > Floodplain ... | reverse complement strand
GGGGCCACGGATCGGCACGTAGGCGCCCTCATCGGCGTCGTAGGTCGCGCCGAGGATCGGCGTGTCGGGCCGGCCGCTCGCGAGTTGGAACCGGCCGCCCAGCTCCCAGCCCTTGCCGGGCTTCCAGCTCGCGACCGCGTTCAGGACGTGCGGCTGGTCGAAGCCGGTCGCGGCGAAGTCGCCGTCCGGGTGGTTGCGCTGGTGCGCGCGGCTGAACGTGTACGACAGCCAGCCGTAGGCGTGCTCGCTGATCTCGCGCTTGAGCAGGAACTCGATCCCGTACGAGTTGCGCACGCCCTCGCTGAGGAAGTTGACGCTCTTGAACGTCCCGTCGGAGCTCTGCACCAGATCGTTGGTGAACACCGCGAGGTCGTAGCGGTTGACGTAGTAGATCTCGCTGTCGAGCGACCACAGGTGATCCGGCTTCCACTCGTAGCCGAGGCCCGTGTGGATCGCGTGCTCCATGCCGAGGTTCGGGTTGCCGAACCGGCGGTCGAGGCCCTCGGGCTGCGGCGGCTGGCTGAACTGCCCGACGTACGCCTTGAGCGTCAGCGTCGGCGACAGCTGGTAGCGGGCGACCAGCCGCGGGTCGACCGACGCGCGGGCGACGCCGTCGAGCAGGTAACTGTCGAGCCGCAGGCTCGGCACGAGCTTCCAGTGCGACGTGACGTCGATCCCGAGATCGAGGTAGCCGCCGAGCCCGATCACCTGCGCGCCGCGATACAGCTGCGACGGCGGGATGTCGACGCCCCGCGAGTTGATCAGGGTGTCGTCGACCGGCACCAGCGCCTGGTAGCTGGTCACGCGCGACAGCATGTCGAGCCCGGTATCGAGCGTGAGGTGCTCGGTGGCCCTGCCGTGGACGCGCATGCGATACGACAGGTTGTCGTTGACCACGCCGATGCTGGTGAACGGCCCGGCGGCCTCGGCCTGCGCGCCGGTGAACGACAGCGTGTCGCGGCCCCACGCCGGTGACAGCGTGAGCTTGAGGTCGCCGGCGATCACGCGCTCGTAGGTCCCGATGATCCGGAAGAACTTCACCGAGGTGTTGAGATCGGTCGACAGCGCGGCGTCGGGATCCTTGTTGAGCACGTGGAGCGTGTCGGACGAGCCGATCGCGAACACGCTGAGCCGGCCGTTGTCGTGCAGGTTGTAGTCGAGCCGGCCCGAGTAGTCGTAATAGACCGGCGTCACGATGCGCTGGCCGCCCTTGGCGGGTTGCGGCAGGACGAACCCGAGGAACAGGTCGATGTACGACCGCCGCCCGGCCATCGCGAACGACAGGTCCTTGGTGATCGGCGCGCGCAGGTAGCCGCCGGCGTCGATGAAGTCGACCTTGGCCGAGCCGTGCACGCCGTCTGACACAGACGGCCGCAGCTCGAGCGCGACGGCACCGCCGTGATGACGGCCGAACCGCGCCGGGAACCCGCCGGGGTAGAGGTCGATCGAGTCGAGCATCTCGGCATTGAAGATCGACGGCCCGCCGAGGAAGTGGAACAGCGACGGCACCTCGTGGCCGTCGACGAAGATCCCGGTGTCGTCGGGGTTCGAGCCGCGCACCAGGAGGAGCCCGAGGCCGAACGGCGCGCGCTGCATGCCGGGCAGCGTCTGGATCACGCGGATCGGATCGCCGAACGTGCCGGGCACGGAGGTCAGCTGCTGGCGCGAGAGGCTGCGCCGGGTGACCTCGAGGACCTCGCGCTCGCCCTCGACCACGGTCTCGTACGGGTTGCCGCCCCTGGGCCGCATCCACAGCCGGACCTCGAGCGCCTCGCGCTTGGCCAGCGTGATCGGGCGCTCGAGCCTTTCGAAGTGCGGGTCGACCGCGAGCACCTTGTAGCTGCCGGGCTGAACGCCGTGGAAGAAGAACGTGCCGTCCTCGCCGGTCACCGCGTCGAGCCCCAGCTCGCTGATCGAGACGATGATGCCGGGGAGCGCGCGCCGCGTGCCGCGCTCGACCGCGACGCCTTGCATGGTGACCGGCGCCTCGATCGCGCCCGCGTGGTTCGGCGGCCCGGAGCGCAGCGCCGGCGGCGGGAGGGGCGGGGCTTCCGGCTCCTCGCGATGCTCGATCACGAAGCTGATCGTGGTCTCGACCGCGATCGGCGCCGGCTTGCCGTCGATCTCCGCGGGGTCGAACACGTACTGGAGCGCCGCGGCGACCGCGGCTTCATCGAAGCCGTCGCCGGCCGGCTCGACGACGTCGACCGAGCTGACCGTGCCCACCGCGTCGATGTGGATCCGGACCTTGACCTTGGCTTCCTTGCCGGCCTCGAGCGCGGCGGGCGGATAATCGGGGGCCAGCGCCTGCACGAGCTTGGGCGACTTGGTCATGACGCCGGTCCGCCTGGGCGGCGGCGGGGCGCCCGGTGCGCGTACGTCATCACCACGCGCGGGCGGACGGAAGCCCGCGAAGGCCGCGATCGCGGCGATCGCGAGAACCCACCGGCGCATGACAAAAGTCTATCGGCTCGCGCGTGGGGATCCAACGCTTGGGGCGGCGATCACGCCCGGCAACGTTGCGACGGGTGTGGGCAACCGCACCTCCGGGGTCGCGCGTCGGCGTCCCGATCAGGTCGGCGCGCGATCGCGCAGGTGCGCGAGCAGCTTGTCGAACATGCCGCGCATCGCGTTCTCGAGCGCTTCCTTGCGCAGCGCCGGCAAGTACTTGGCGTCGAACTTCTGGGCGGGCACCTGGACCTTCGCGCCGCCCGACAGGAACGACAGCATCTGGCCGTTGTCGTCGGAGATCGCGAGCCGGAGCTGCGCGTCGACCTCGACGGTTCCGCCCGTCCTGGCGACGTCGAGCTTGGTCACCGACAGGTCGATGTGACGAGCCTCGAGGCCCCAGCGCCGCGCGTCGCCGCCGAGCGATGTGACGGACGCTTCGGTCTTGAGCTGTTCGAGCAGCACGCGCTTGACGATCTCGGCGTTCGCCTTGCGCGCCGGCTTGTCGGCGTTGCCGGGCGACTCGTCGGCGGACGAGTTGACCAGGAGGTACAGATCGGGGTGCGGCCCGGTCGCTGCCGGATCGTCCGCGTGCGCAGGGTGGCCGGCGCCGTGGCCCGTGCTCGACGATGTGCGGCGGGCGAGCGCGTCGGCCTCGGGCTTGGAGGTCCGATCATCCGCGGTGCGCTTGGTCGTCGCGATCTTCATCGCCGCGTTGTTCGCCGCCTTGCGGACGTCGCCGTCGGTATCGTCCTTGGCCAGCACGCGCAGCGTGGGCAGCGCGGGCTCGCAGCCGAGCCGGCCGAGCGCCGTCGCCGCCACGGCGCGGACCCGGACGCTCGGATCGCTCAGCGCCGTGAGCAGCGGCTTCTGCGCCGCCGGATCGCCGAGCTTGGCCAGCGCGAGCACCGCGGACAGCCGGGTCTTTTCGCTCGAGCTCGCCAGCATCTTGGTCAGCACGGCGACGCGCTCCTCGGCGTGCGCCGGTGCGATCCGCACGATGATCGCGAACGCGGCGGCGAGGAGGCTCAACACGGCGCGCCCGATCACGGCTTGTCGGTGCACTCCGTGCATACGAACGTGGCCCCGATTAGGCTCGATGCCGTCGAGCGAGTCAACGGTTTCGATCTGCACGGTTTGTGCATGCCTCCTCGGTGTGTATGGTGAAGTCAGTGTCGAGCACGCGCTCCTCGTTCGGCGCCGGCGCGGTCGGCGTCGGGTTCGTCGTCGGTCGAAGCGCTGTCTTACCAGCTCGAGATCGATGAGCTACCGCGCTGGCTGGATCGCGGCGTGCGGCTGCGCCCGATCCGGCTCGGCGACGCGCTCGCGCGCGAGATCGCAACGCCACCGGCTTCGGCGTCGCCGATGACGCCGTGTCGGCGCCGATCCGGCGACGACGCGCCGGTGGTGTCGTTCAACACGGTGATCGGCAAGGAAGGACCACAGCGAAACGCGGATCGAGTGCGGCTGGCGCGATGGACATCGCGCGAATCAACGATCGCTGTGCTTTTGCACGGCTCCAAGCGATGCGAAGTGGGCTCGAACGTGGAGAAATCGGCTGGCGGGATCTCGCCGACCTCTATGCCGGGCATTGCCGCCAGATCTCTAAAATATCCTTTGATATCAAATATTTAATTTAGATGAAACAGGGAGGGTGCGAGCCGTATCTCCGAAAGCATGTGACTGATTCCGCGTGGTTAAGCTTGCTATTGGTTCCGAGGACTGTTTAGCTAGTCCTAGTTACGCGGAGTTACGGGTGACCAAGTCCGAGCTCATCGAGAAAATCTCAGAAACGTTGAAGTTGCCCGCCGGCAAGGCGGAAGCAATCGTCAACACCATTTTCGACTCGATGGTGAAGGCACTGGAGCGCGGAGAAGGCATCGAGATCCGCGGCTTCGGCAGCTTCACCGTTCGCAAGTACAAGGCCTACGAAGGCCGGAACCCGAGAACCGGCGAGACGGTACACGTCGCCGAGAAGCGGCTTCCGTTCTTCAAGGTCGGGAAAGACTTGCGGGAGCGAGTGAACGCCGGCCTGGGGACGCCGCTTCCAGTGGACCGCCCCGACGAGGCAGACGACACCGATCCGAACGAGCCCGAATACGACGAAGAAGACTGAGGCACCCGCGGCACCCGCGGCGACTTAAGTCTATGTCGTTGCTCGTGTTGCGGAATGCTTGCGCGGCTCACACCAGCTCGACGAGCCCGGCGTCGCCATCGACGGAGACGACCGCTCCATCGGGGAGCTGGGACCACGCTCCGGCGCATCCCACGACGCACGTGACGCCCAGCTCGCGCGCGAGCGCGGCGCCGTGATCGAGTAACCCACCGGTTTCGCTGACGAGTGCAGCGCATCCGTCCACGACCATCGCGAGCGCCGGCGTGATCGCGCGCGCCACGATCACGTCGCCGCGGCCGATCGGCAGGGTGACCGCGAACGGGGTAAGACGCACCACGCGACCGACCACGCGGGGTCCCACGCCAACTCCGCGAAGTGTCGTGTCCGGCGTCCGGTCGGGCGCGGGCTCCGCGCTCACGTGGTCGCCGTGGACGACCAGCGGCATGTCCCATGCGGTGGCTCGCGCGTGCGCCGCGCGCGCGGCCGAGGCCCGGCGATGCGCATCGTCGGGATCGAGGGGTCGCAAGGTTACCACCTCGTCGAGCGGAAGCCAGAAGATGTCGTCGCCGCGGAGCCCTAGCGCCGCGCCGCGCGCGAGCAACGCGCGCCGCACCAGCCACTGCGCCCGCGCGAACCACAGATCATCGTGCTCGGCGGCGTCCGCCGCGGCGCGCGCGAGCTCGACCTCGCCGACCAGCTCGCGCGGTGGCTCGGGCGGCGGCTCCGGGGTACGCGCGGGTTTGAGCGATCGCGCGAGCTCGCGCAGATCGCCGGAGGGCTGCTCGGCGAACGTCGGCACCGCGACATCCCAGGCGGGCGACATCACCGGATCGCGCAGCACGCGCCGCGGGCCGATCAGCGCCGCGGCAACGCCGGCAATCCGCTCGGGCGAGTGACCGGCATCCGCGAGCCGCGTGAGGAGCCTCGCGCGCGCCGCGGCGACCAGCGGCGAGAGCTCGCGCGCCCAGATCTCGGTGAACGCGACGTAGCGCTCGAGCGCGGCTGCCACCGTCGGCGCCTCGTCGAGCACGAACCGCGCCTCGATCGCCGAGATCCGCGCTGCGAGCTCCGCGCGATCGGCAGGCGGTACGGGGTTTTTTTGCGGCGCGCGCGGCGTCGTGTAGAGATAGCCGCCGCACACGCGCAGCGCGTACGGCGAGACCGCCGCGCGATCGACGTGCTCGACGAGCCCGGCCTGTGCCGGCGACAGCGGATCGGGGTTGTGGGCCATGTCCCAGGTCCACCGGCGGCCATCTTGCACGAGCGGCGCGACGATGATCGGCGGCGGCGGCAGCCGGCGGCGGCGCACCGGATGGACGATCGGTCGCGCTTGCACGACCCAGGGCCTCACGCCCTCGGGCGTGGCCTCGAGCACCAGCTCGACGTCGGCGCCGTGGCTGGCGCCGATCGCGACCTCGGCGGCGAGCGCGACCCTCGCTTCGGGCCGAGCGCCGGCGTCCGGACGCCGCACGTGCTCGATCTGGCCGTCGCGCGAGAGCCACAGGTCGTCGTTCGGCTCTGGCTCCGGCGAGCCGATCGGGCGCGTGTACACCGTCATGCGCGCGCCGGGCACGAAGCGCTGCACGATCACGGCGATCGCGATCGCGGCGGCGCGGCGGCGCGCGTACGCCACCGCGAGCGGCGTGAGCGCGCTCGTCCAGACCGCCCGGACCGCGTCCCACACGTCCTCGGGCGCGACGTCGGTCACCGACGCGAACACCCCGGCCGCCGATCCCAGGGCGCCGTCCTCGATCGACGCCGACGACCGCACCGCCAGCCGGCCGAGCGCGGCGGCGCGCGCGCGGACCTCGCGCTCGAGCTCGGCGGGCAGCGCCTCGTGCGCGATCCGCTCCCCGGCCTCGGCGAGCGCGTGGCCGATCGCATCGGGCGCGACCTGCGCGATGCCGGCGATCCGGTGGAACACGCCGCTGTCGAGCACGAAGCCGTCGGGGACCGGCAGGCCTGTGGCGATCAGGCGCGCCAGGCCGCTCGCCTTCGCGCCACACGACGCATCGGCATCGGCGAGCGTCCGGATCGACATGGCGAGGTTGTACCGTGCTTGATAGGCTCCTGTGGTGCGACTCCTCGCGGCGTTGTGGCTGGTCGGGCTGTGGCTCGGCTCGCCGGCGTCGGCCGGTGCGGACACCAGCAAGCTCGGCAAGGAGGACGTGCCGCTTCAGGCCAAGGCGGCGCTGCGTGGCAAGGACAAGCTGTGCTGCGGCTATCCGCTCGTCGACGAGCAGCAGTGGGCGCTCAGGTTCTACTGGCTGTCGCTCGAGGCCGACTACGAGGAGTCCGGGTCGGCCAACGTCCCCAGGGGCGGCGCGTGCGCGTTGCCGGCCAACCGCTGGGTCGAGCTCTACACCCCCGACGGGTACTTCTTCGGCCGGGTCTCCGAGCGCTACGCGTGCTCGCTCAAGCTCGAAGGCTCGGGCCTCCTGCGCGACGGTCGGGTCATCAACTACACCGGCTCGTGCAAGTTCGGCTATGGCACCTGCTTCGAGCAGCTCGACCTCACGGACTTTCCGTTCGGCCGCGGCGCCGGCCAGCGCCCGCTGATCCCGTTCAAGTCGGTCGCGGTCGATCCGCGCGTGGTCCGGATCGGCGAGCCGCTCTACATTCCGGAATTCGACGGCATGGTGCTGCCCGACGGCTCGATCCACGACGGCTGCGTGCGCGCCGATGACACGGGCGGCGGCATCAAGGGCCGCAAGATGGACTTCTTCGTCGTGACCTACGGTAACTTCCGGTTTCTGCTCGACGGGCTGCTCAACGTCACGTGGATCACCCCGCACGTCGAGGCGCCGCGCTGCCAGTACTTGCGCGATCTCTAGCAACCGCAGTAGCGTCGCGCGTGCTCGACGGCCTGTTCGTCACGCCCGCGGTCATCGCGATCACCGAGGCGCTCGAGTCGGCGAAGGCCGGCGGGACGCTCGCCGTCGTCGGCAACGCCAAGCTCGCGACCGCGCTCGGCAGCGCCCGCGAGGTGATCCCCGTCGCGCTGTCGGCGCGCGCCGCCAAGAAGCTGCCCACCGCGATCGCGGACCTCGCGGACCTCGAGCCCGCGTCTCTCGCCGCGGTGGTCGGCGTCGACCTCGCGACCGACGACGACTGGGAGGCGACCCTCCGCGGCTGGGCGCGCGTCGTCCGCGACGGCGGCGCGATCGTCATCGTCGATCGCGGCCATCGCCACGAGGCGAGCCGGCGCGCCCTGTGCGGCGGCCTGTCCGAGATCGAGCAGCGCCAAGCCGGCCGCGCCGTCATCACCAGCGGCCTCGTCAGCCACCTCACTGGGGACGGTGTCTCATCTGTCTCGTTCCCGGACACGTGACTTGATGGGGACGGTGTCTCATTTGTCTCGTTTAGATGGGGACGACTTGATGGGGACGGTGTCTCATTTGTCTCGTTTACCCGACGCCGCGCGCTAGTTGCTCACCGGGGTCTCCGATCCCGGGATGGATGAAACATTCCAATGACTTCCGCGCTGTTTCGTCCTAGGTTCGCGCGTCAAAACAAGACAAAAGAGACACCGTCCCCGTCATACCGGGGGCGGCCGGCAATGGGGTCAGGTCCGCGCGTCAAAACAAGACAAAAGAGACACCGTCCCCGTCACACCGGGGGGCGGCCGGCGGCGTCGGTTTTCTTGGGCGGCGGTCGGAAGATCAGCTCCATCTGCGGGCCGTGCACGCCCTTGGAGTGATCGCCGCGATCGTCGGCCTTGACGCCCGGCGGGACCAGCCATGGGATCGCCGGGTTGGGGTAGGTCCGGGCTGCTTCGAACATGTAGCGCGCCCACAGGGGGACGACCGTCATGTACGCGGCGTCGCTCTTGCCGAGGGCGCGCGCGCGCTTGTCGTCGCCCATCCAGACCAGCGTCGTGAACTTCGACGTGAAGGCGATGAACATGTTGTCGAACGTCGCGCTCGAGGTCCCGGTCTTGCCGGCCGCGTTGACCTGGGTCGCGCGCAGGACGTTGGCGAACCCGTACTCGACCTCGTGGGCGAGCAGCTTGGTCGTGAGGAACGCCGTGCGCGTCGGGATCGCCTGCGGTGCCCGGACGCCGGCCAGCGCGGCCACGCGGTCGAGCCGGTCGGCCGCGGCGAGCTGCGGATCCTCGGCGACGGTGTTGTCCTCGACGGTGTTGCCGCCGCGATCGAGGATCCGGCGGGCGTACACCCAGGCCTTCTCGTTGCCCGGCCGCGGCCACCACGTGCCCAGCCGCGCGAACACCGTGAACGCGCGCGCCATCTCGTCGAGCCGCGTGCACGATGCGCCGAGCGCGAGCGCGTCGTCGGGGAAGATCTTGGTCGAAAACCCGAGCCGCCGGGCCCACGCAAGGACGTTCTTGGCGCCGAGCCGGCGAAACAGATCGACCGATGGGATGTTCTTCGAGAACACCAGCGCGTACTCGAGCGTGACGTCGCCGTCCAGCGTGCCCTCGAGGTTGGTCGGCGTCCACGTCTCGCCGGTCGTCGGATCGACGATGTCGACCTTGACGTCGTCGAGCACGGTGTCGAACCCGTAGCCCTGATCGAGGCCGAGCGAGTAGTAGATCGGCTTGTACGTCGAGCCCGGCTGGCGGCACGCCTGCACGGTTCGGTTGAACTCCGAGCGGTCGTAGTCGGCGCCCCCGACCATCGCCACGACGTAGCCGGTGTGGTGATCGGCGGTGAAGATCGCGGTCTGCGGGTGCGGCACCTGCTCGAGCTTGACGACGTCGGGGTGCGCGGCGTCCCACTCGGCCTGATCGTCCTTGCCCAGCCACGTCGGGTTCTTGACGTCCGCCAGGTTCCAGTCGCGGTAGCGCGCGATCGTGCGCACTTCGCGGCTGACCCACACGACGTAGCCGGGCTTCAAGACGGCCGTCGCGCTGTCGACCTCGACGTCGTTCTCGGCGTTGCCGGGCTGCCACTTCGACGCCCACGTGAGGTTGCGCAGCGGCAGCTGCAGGCGGCGGTCGCCGATCAGGACCTCGGCGTGCTCGCCGTCGACCTTGTCGACGAGCGCGAGGTAGCGCTTGCCGGGCGCGAGCGGCGCCGCACCGTACAGCGCACGCTGGCGGCCGAGGAACAGCTCGCGCGCCGCGCCGTCGAGCCGCCACTCGGGGCCGCGCCAGCCCTCGCGCTTGTCCTGGTGGCGCGCGCCGAAGTCGGTGTTGTCGTAGGCGCTGGCCTCCCACGCCGGTTCGCCGGCGGTCTCGATCCGCAGGCCCCGTACGGCGAGTGCGTCGGCGCCGTAGCGCTCGCCGATGTAGCGCCGCACGTGCTCGGCGTAGTACGGCATGCGATCGGGGAACACGTCGCGGTACAGGTCCAGCTTGATCGGCTCCTGCTTCGCGGCCTCGATCACGAGCAGCGGCTCGAGGCCGTACGCCGCGAGCTTGTCGAGCACGACGTTGCGCCGGTCGGTCGCGAGCTTGATCGAGCGGATCGGCGAGAATGCGGTCGGTGCCTTGGCGAGCCCGGCGATCAGCGCGCACTCGGCGAGCGTGAGCTGGGCGAGGTTCTTCTGGAAGTAGCGCTTCGCCGCGGCGGCGACGCCCCACGCGCCGGCCCCGAGGTAGATGTGGTTCATGTAGACCGCGAGGATCGCGTCCTTCGAGTAGCGAGC
>Ga0137437_1000864_pt1 | contig 10177 bp, 8 predicted proteins | sample EasRivERMGT138_2_FD_102332 | JGI IMG/M metagenome (GOLD analysis project Ga0137437, IMG submission 102332) | Soil microbial communities from meander-bound floodplain in the East River, Colorado, USA - East River MetaG ERMGT138_2 | ecosystem: Environmental > Terrestrial > Soil > Floodplain ... | reverse complement strand
GAGAAGCACAGCCTCGCCTACTTCGCGTCGGCGTCGCTCGACCGGCTGCGCGGCGTCCTCTTCACGTCTTGCGGCATCGACGCGGCCGACCGCGAGAAGGTGGGCGAGCTCACCGAGAGGGAGATCGCGTCGCTGCGCGACGCGCCGCCGCGCGACGACGAGCTCGAGCAGACCCGGCGGCTCATGATCTCGGGCGCGCGCGGGATGTTCGACTCGGCGGGGGGCATGGTCGAGACGCTCGAGGCGGGGCTGTCGGCGGGGCGAGTGCGGACGCTCGACGCGATCTGCCGCTCGCTCGCGGCCGTGACCGCGGCCGACGTGACGCGCGTGGCGCGCCGCATCGGGCCGGTCCGGACCGTCTACTGCCTGGAGGGCGCGGCGCGCCACGCGGCCGCGGCCGAGCCCGGAGACAGGGAGGCATGACGAAGCTCGAAGCGGTCCCGAACACGATCGGCGAGACGCTGCTGAAGGGCGTCCTGCCGCACGGTCTGACGCTCTACCTCAACCCTCGGCCCGAGTTCTCGCGCAGCTTCGGGATGCTCGCGACGCACTACGGCTCGCTCGACTCGCGGCTGCCGGCCGCCGCCGGCGCGCCGGGCGAGGCCGTCCCCGAGGGGATCGCCCACTTCCTCGAGCACAAGCTCTTCGAGGACCAGCAGGGCGACGTGAGCCTGCGCTTCTCCTCGCTCGGCGCGAGCTGCAACGCGGGGACGGAGTTCGCGAAGACGTCGTACCACTTCTCGACCGCCGAGAAGGTCGAGGAGAACCTCGAGACGCTGATCCGCTTCGTCTACGACCCGTGGTTCACGGCGGAGTCGGTGGCGAAGGAGCAGGGGATCATCGAGCAGGAGATCCGGATGTACGACGACGACCCCGACTGGGTCGTCTTCTTCAACCTGCTCGAGTCGCTCTACCACGTCCATCCGGTGCGCATCAACATCGCGGGCACCGTGCAGACGATCCGGCGCATCACGCCCGAGCTGCTGCACCGCTGCCACTCCGCCTTCTACCACCCGGCCAACATGGTCCTCGTGCTGGGCGGCGCCTTCGACGCCGAGCGCTGCGCGGCGCTCGCCGACCGGACGCTCGCGTCGATGAAGTTCGGCGCCGGCAGCGCGTGGACGCGGCCCGCGATCGGCGAGCCGCCGACGGTGGCGCGCCGCCGCAGCGAGCGCGAGTTCGCCGTCGCGCGGCCGCAGCTCGCGCTGGGCTTCAAGGACCTCGAACTGCCGAAGTCGCCGCGCGACTTCCTGCGGCGCGACCTCACCACGCGCCTGCTCCTCGACGTGCTGTTCTCCCCGAGCTCGCCGCACCACCAGCGCCTCTACGAGGCGGGCCTCATCGACGACGCCTTCGACGCCTCCTACTCGGGGGAGGACGACTTCGGCTTCACGATCCTCGGAGCCGAGACCGACGATCCCGACCGCCTGGTGGCCGAGCTCTTCAAGCTGCTGCGCGACGCCGGGTCGAAGGGGATCCCGGAAGCCGACTTCACGCTGGCGCGCAACCGCTTCCTCGGCCGCTTCGTCCGCGCCTTCAACTCCGCCGAGTCGCTGGCGGGGGCGCTCGTCTCCTGCCACTTCCGGCGCGTCGCGCTCGACGACCTGACGGGGGTCGCGATGGAGCTGACCCCGGCCGACCTCTCGCGCCGCCTCGTCGCGCACCTGCGCGAGGAGCAGTCGGCGGTCTCGATCCTGCGCCCGAAGGCGGACGCCGCGCCGCGGTGACCGGCGACCCGGGTCCGCTCCTGCTGCTGGTCGGTCCGACCGCGTCGGGCAAGAAGCGGGTCGCGCTCGAGATCGCGGAGGGGCTGCGCGCCGACCTGCTCGCGCTCGACTCGATGAAGGTCTACCGCGGCATGGACCTCGGCACCGACAAGTCCGCCGCGGGCCGTTTCGCGCTCACCGACCTCGTCGAGCCCGACGAGCGCTTCTCCGTCGGGGCCTGGGTGCGCGCGGCGCAGCGCGAGGTCGCGGCGATCCGCGCGCGCGGCCGCGTGCCGCTCTTCGTCGGCGGGACCGGCCTCTACCTGCGCGCGCTGGTGCGCGGCCTGTTCGAGGTGCCCGACGTGCCGGCGTCCGTCCGCGCGGCGGTCGCGCGAGAGATCGACGAGCACGGCGTCGCGGCGGCGCATGCGCGGCTCGCCGCCGTCGACCCCGCGGCGGCGGCGCGGCTCCATCCGAGCGACAAGAGGCGCATCGCGCGCGCGCTGGAGGTCGAGAGCGCGACCGGGCGGACGCTCACGGCGTGGCAGGAGACGGCGACGCGCCGCCCGATCGACGGCCGGTGCGTCGCGGTGGGGCTGCGCTGGTCGCGGCCGCGCCTGCGCGAGCGGATCGAGCGGCGCGTCGACCGGATGCTCGACGACGGGCTGGTCGAGGAGGTCGCGGCGCTGCGCCGCCGGGGCCGGATCGGGCCGGTGGCGGGGCTGGCGATCGGCTACCGCGAGACGGTCGCGCTGCTCGACGCCGAGGCGGGCCGGGCGGGAGCCGCGGGAGCGACGCCCGGGCTCGAGGAGGCGCGGCGCGCCGAGCTGCGCGCCGCGATCGTGCGCGACACGTGGACGTTCGTGCGCCGGCAGGACAACTGGTTCCGCCAGTTCCCCGAGATCACGTGGATCGACGTCGAGGCCGATCCCGCGGCCGCCGCGCCGCGCGTCGCGGCGGCCTTCCGCGCCGCCCTCAGTTGAGGTACGGGTCTTCCCAGTCGTAGTTGAAGACGTGGCGGTCGATGCTCTGGTAGAGCTGCTTCATGTCGCGCTTGAGCACGTACCAGTAACCGGCCAGGTTGTCGCCCCACCAGGCCGAGGTCGACGTCCGGTCGTCACCCTTCTGCTGCTCCTGCGCCTCGGCCTGCTCCGCCTCCTCCTGCTCCGCCTGGGCCTGCTGCTCTTCGGTCTGCTCCGACGAGCTGGAGCTGCAGGCAGCGAGCGCACCGGCCAAGAAGGCGGTGGCGAGGACGTTTCCGAAGATCTTGCGGTTCATTGGGGGCGGGACTCCGTTCCGAGGTCGCCGATTTCCGGGTCGGCCGCTCTAGCTACGAAGGGGCGGGATGGTATCGCCCCGAATCGCCCCGTCCAAGGGGAAGCCGAGCCGTCACCCCGGGTGAAGGACGGCGGGCGGCGGGCTCCTGACCTCAATGGCCTCCGGCCGGCGCGGCCGTGACGGCGCGGAGGGCCTTCTCGACGGCCTCGTCGAACGCGGGGGGCAGCGGGCCGCGCCGCAGCTCGACGATCGTCCCTTTCGGGTCGAGCAGCCAAGCGACCGGGATCTGCTCGAGGCCGAGCTCCCGGGCGGCTGGGCCCTTCCACTCCTTCTCGCTGCAGTCGACGGGGAAGGCGGCTTCGAGCCGCGCGAGCTCGGCAGCGAGCTTGGCGCGCTCGACGTCGAGCGAGATGCCGACCACCCCGAACGGCTCCTTGGCGTGGGCCCGCGCGAGCTGGACCGCCCGCTCGAGCGCCTGGCGCGACGGGTCGTTCAGGACGTTGAAGGCGACGACGACGACGACCTTGCCGCGCAGCGCCTTCCAGTCGACGGCGTGGCCGGCGAGGTCGGTCAGGGCGAGGTCGGGGAAGCGGCGCCCCGGCTGGACGAGGACCTGGCGCGCGACGTTTTCGAGGTGCGAAACCACGGCGGGGCTGGGATCGGGCCGCGCGGAATAGCTCGTCTTCATGCGGACGAGCGCCTCGTCGTCGCCCAGCTTGAGCAGCCCGTCGGCTGCGTGGATGGCGGCGCGCGCGGCGGCGTCGCCGCTGGCCGACTCCTTGGTGATGGCGACCAGCTCGTCGACGGCGTCGCGCTCCCGCTCGAGGGCGTCGCGCGTGACGTTGGTCGCGAGCCAGACGCGCGCCGACCAGGCGAGTTCGGGGTCGCTCTTCTCGAAGCGCCGGAAGTAGTCGAGGACCTTCGCGCGCTCGGCGGCGAGGGACTGCTTCTTGCGCTCGTCCGGCGGCAGCGTCCGGTACGCGACGATCTTCGGCGTGAGCTCGTCGGTGAGGCTCTGCCACTCGGCCGCGGCCGCCTGCGGGCGGTCCTGGAAGGCGAGGAGGATCGAGGCGAACACGGCCGCGACGAGCGCCATCGGCATCGGCTCCCTACGGACGGACAGGGCGATCGGCGGCGGAGTCTACGATGCCCGGGATGAAACGCTGGCTGCCGCTCGCCCTCGTCGCCGTCGTCGTCCTCGCGGCGGGGTGGTTCGCGTTCGCTTCGAAGCGGCCGCCGCCGCCGCTCGAGCCGACGCTCGCGCCCTACGTCTTCGGCAACGCGCTGCCGGCGGTCCATCCGCCCGAGTCGGCGCTGAAGCCGGCCGTCGTCGCCGATCCCGTGCAGCGGGTGCTCGCGCGCGTCGAGTGGGGGACGCCCGAGGTCTTCCAGTGGACGCAGCACCACCTGCCGGCCGATCCGGCCGTGCGCGCCGAGATCGCGCGCGGGCTGGTGCGCCGCTACGAGCAGGTGGTGCGCGGCTCGCCGCTGCTGGCGGCGCGGCTGCTCACCGCGATCGGGCTCCTGGGCGATCCGGTCGGCCTCGACACGGTGGTGCGCGCGACCGCGTCGCCGCCCGACTACCTCCGCATCGCCGCCATCCAGGCGCTCGCCGGCTTCCCGGTCACCGAGGAGATCACGACGCTCTACGCGCGCCTCACCGGCGCGGCCGAGGAGGAGATCAAGCGCACCGCGCTGAACGAGTTCATCAAGCGCGAGGTCCTCAGCGACCAGGAGCTGGTGCGCGCGATGCTCGAGTCGGACCCCGAAGGGAACATGGCGGTCCCGTGGCTGCAGCAGGTGGCGACGCGCCGCCTGTGCGACCTCGCCGAGGCGTGCGCCCGCTTCCTCGCGAGCGCGAAACCGCGCGTGCGACAGAACGCGATCCTCGCGCTCCTCGTCTGCGGCGACGCACGCGGAGTGGCGGCGGCGGGCGAGGAGCTGCGCTCGAGCGACGCCAACCGGGTGGTCGTCGGCCTCTCGATCTACCGCGACGCGCAGCGCCTCCCGCCGCTCGACGAGGCGCGGGCGCTGAGCGTCCACCCGGCCGGCGAGGTGCGCCGCTACCTGGCGCAGGCGCTCGGCGCGAAGGGCGAAGGCCTCGACGAGGAGGCGGCGGTCGGGCTGCTGCGCGGGCTCACCGGCGACCGCGACCCGATCGTGGCGCGCGAGGCGGTCTACGACCTCTGGAAGCACGGCCACCAGGAGGGGGCGGCCGGCTGGCGCGACACGATGCGCCACGGCCACGGCGGAGAGCTCAAGGAGACGGTCTCGCTGCTCTGCGAGACGCTGAAGGACACCGAGGCCGCGGCGATCGCGCGCACGCGTCTCGACGGCGAGCGGCTCGACGGCAACGACCAGGCGAACCTCCTCTACGGGCTGCGCTACTTCGCGCAGGCGTCCGACGCGCCGCGCTTCCTCGCCCGGATCGAGCGGGCCGGCGGCCGCGACGACCAGCGCGTCGGCGACCACGGCTGGCTCTCCGAATCGGCGAGCGTCTACCTGCAGAGCCTCGGCGCGGCGGCGCTGCGGCCGACGAGCGACGCGCTCGGGCGCGCCACGCTGCCGCGCGCGCAGATCGTCCTGATCGACACGGTGCGCGGGCTCGTGAAGGGGGCGGGGCAGGACGACGTCGACGACGCGGCGGGGCGGATGTTCGCGCTCGCCGTCGATCGCGCGGCCGCGCCGGAGGTGCGCGTCGCGGCGCTCGAGTCGATCCCCTTCTTCGACACGCCGCGGCTCGGCGAGCGGCTCTACGCGCTGCGCGAAGCCGTCGGCGACGCCGGACTCGCGCGCCGCGTCCTCACGATGTACGCCGCGTTCTATTGAGCTTGCCGCTCACGACCGCGTCAGGGCGAACACCTCGAGCCAGCGCGTGTCGCGGCCGCCGGCGCGTTCGTGCTGCTGCAACGGGTTCTCCGAGCTGAAACGGTCGCCGGGAAAGTCGCCCGGTCCGGCCGACATGCCGTTCTCTCCCTGCAGCAGCGTGCCGCCGGTGCTCGCGAAGTAGAGCACGAGCTGCGAATCGCCCGGCTCGGCCGGCCACGCCCACGCCTCGAAGCGCGCGCCGAAGCGCGGCTCGGACGCGCCGGGGTCCGTCGGGACCCGCAACGGACGGTTGAGCCGCGTGAGGAGCGAGACGTGGAAGAAGTAGTCGCCCGCGCGGTAGATCTCGAGGCGCGGATCGGCGACGGGGGAGAGACCCTGCAGGCGCCCCTCCGCGAGCAGCCCGCTCAGGTAGGCGTAGATCGCGCCGTTCGGGCCGTTCGCGCCGGCCGGCGGATGGAGGCGGCGCTCCTCCTCGGCGCGCAGGATCGACTCCATCACCTCGCGCGCGGCGACCTCCTTGGCGCGACGCACGCGGCCCGCCTCGAGCTGCCCGCCGATGCGCCACGCGATCAGCGCGGCGACGAGGGCGATCGGGACCAGGATCGCGTGGCGCAAGGAGCTCGACTCCGACGGGACGCGCGGGCGCCGTTCACGTGGGCGGGATGAACCGGACCAGCGCGAAGACGGCGAAGAATGCCACGATGGACGCGAAGGCGAGCGGCGCATTCCCGGCCGCCAGCGCCGCCGCGGCGGGCAGCAGCGGCAGGCGCGACAGGAAGAGGCGCGCGAACGCCTCGACCGGGATCAATCCGAAGCCGCCGCTCCGGAAGAGCAGGCGCGCGCCGCGCAGGTTCCAGAGGTGCCAGACGGCGACGAGCGCGGCGGCCCGCACGACGTTGGCGCGCTCGGCCGCCACTCCACCCGAAGCGGCGAGCGCTCGCACGGCGTGCGCGACGATCGCGATGCCGGCGAGCAGGGCGCCCGCGCGCACCGGCGCGGCCCGCGCGTCGCGGTCCTCCTGGTGCGCGATGAACGAGGCGCCGGCGACGTAGGCGGCGTAGCAGAGCGCGGCGAAGCCGGCGGCGCGCCACGCGCCGGCCGCGCCCGCGAGCGCGACCGCGCCGAGCAGGAGGTCGGCGCCGCGGATCGCTCCGAGCAGGAGCGGCCCGAGCCAGGCGCTGCGCTTGAGCGGCGTGTGGTAGGCGGCGATCGCCAGCGCCATCGCCGCCGCGAACGCGACGGCGTCGCGGCGGTAGCTCCCGGCGACGGCCGCCGCGACGAGCGGCGCGGCCACGAGGCCGGCGACGGCGAGCAGCGTCGCGACGACCGGCGCGACGTCCCCCGACGGCAGCGCGCGACGCGGGCGCGTGCGCCGGTCCTCCTCGACGTCGACGCGGGCGTTGAGCGCCATCCCGCCGACGAAGAGCAGGAGCGAGACGGGGAGCAGGCGCGCCACGTCGGCGAGTCCGCCGCCCGCGCAGGCGACGCCGGCGCACAGGTCGGCGACGAGGGTCGGGGCGAGCGAGAGCCGAAGCAGGGAGAGGAGCGCGCGCGGACGGCGGACGAGCGGGCCGTCGCTCACAGGAAGAAGCGGCGCAGGTCGTTGTACGTCACGAAGAGGAGCAGCGCGAGCACCAGCACGACGCCGATCAGCTGCGAGATGCCGAGCGCCCGCTCGCTCACGGGCGAGCCCTTGAGCTTCTCCACGATCAGGAAGAAGAGGTGGCCGCCGTCGAGGACCGGGATCGGGAGCAGGTTGAGGAACGCCAGGTTGAGCGAGAGCACCGCGAGGAAGAAGAAGAGCGTCGGCAGGCCGTAGTCGACGAGCGAGCGCGAGACGTAGGCGATGGTGAGGATGCCGGAGAGGTTCGACGCGTCGACGTCGCGGACGAGGATCTTCTTCAGCGTCAGGTAGACGTTCTTCAGCATGTAGGCCGCGGAGGAGAGGCCGACGCGCGCCGCCTCGAGCGCGGGGTAGCTGCGCGTCACCATCTCGAGCGACGGGAGCAGGCCGAGGTCGACCGGGAGGTGCTCGACGCGCGGCGTGAGGTTCAGCTTGATCTCGCGGCCGTCCTTCCAGGCGACGAGCTGGAGCGGATGCGCCGACGGCTCGCCGTCCTTCTCGGGCGCCGCCTTCTCGATCCGCTGCGGGATCTCGCTCCAGCGGTGGACGGCGACGTTGTCGAGGGTCCGGATCTCGGCGCCGTCCGGCAGCCCGCCGAGGTCGGCCGGATAGCCGGGCATGATGCGGACGACGCAGCTCTCCGGATCCTGGACGAGCGCGACGTCCTTGGCGAGCGCGCGCGTGACGCCGGCGGGGAGCGGGACGTGGATCGTCGCGCCGTCGCGCTCGAGCTCGATCCGGTGGGCCGTGTCGTGCGTGCCGTCGAGCGCGGTCGCGAGCTCCTCGCCGTCGCGGATCGGCTGGACGAGCGCGCCGGCGGAGCCGCTCGCCTCGACGCGCACCAGCGCGTGCAGCACGTCGCCCGGCCGCAGGAAGTCGGCGACGTGCGCCGCCTCGCCGCGCAGCGCCTTCACCACGTTGACGTAGGGCTGCACGCCGAGCCGCGTCGTCGCGTGCGCCTCCGGGCGCGCCTCGACGTCGACGAGGCGCTCGACGCCGTCGGCGCCGGTGACTCCGAGCTGCACGCTCGGCAGGCGGTTCTCCCCGCGCAGCGTGTCGAACTCCTCGGCCGAGGAGATCGGCTTGCCGTTGAAGCGGGTGATGCGCTCGTCCTGGCGGATGCCGGCCCGGGCGGCGGCCCCGTCGGGTTCGACCTCGAGCGTCGGCGCGTAGGAGGGGCCGATGCCGATGACGAAGCGCCCCATCTTCTCGTCGCGTTCCGCCTGGATCACGACGCGCTCGACCGCGCCGCCGCGCCCGTCGGTGCGCGCGGCGGCGCGCACCACGTCGACCTCGACCGCGTCGTTGCCCGAGAGCGCGACCTCGGCGATGACGTCGTTGAAGTCGTCGACGCGGTGGCCCGAGACGGCGCGCACCTCGTCGCCGCGCTCGAGGCCGGCGCGCCACGCCGGGCCGCCGGGCAGCACGCCGCCGATGCGGGTGCTGTGGAACTGGACGCCGATGGCGAGCACGATCGGCAGCACGACGACCGCGAAGATCAGGTTCATCACGACGCCTGCGCTGAAGATCGCGAAGCGCTGGCCGACCGACTTCGAGGGGAGATCGGTGCCGTCGAGCTGCAGGGAGTCGCCCGGCGCGTCGCCGGCCATCTTCACGTAGCCGCCGATCGGGACGAGGCAGAGGCGGTAGTCGGTCTCCCCGCGCCGGAAGCCGAGGAGGCGCGGACCGAAGCCGAGCGAGAAGACCTCGACGCGCACGCCGCAGCGCTTCGCGACCAGGAAGTGGCCGAGCTCGTGGACGAAGACGACGAGGCCGATGCCGCCGATCGCGGCCGCCCAGCCGCCCGCGCTCGAGAAGAACGCGCGGAGCGTCTCGCCGAAGCCGCCGCCGTCGAGCAGGGTCACGAGCAGCATGCGGCAGCCTCCGTCCGCGCGGCGCGATCGGCCGCGAGCACTTGTTCGAGGTCGGGGTCGGCGACGTGGGGGACGCGCTCGAGCGTCGCGGCGACCGCCGAAGCGATGCGCGGGAAGGGCAGATTCCCGGCCAGGAACGCGGCGACCGCGACCTCGTTCGCCGCGTTGAGGACGGCGCCCGCGGTCCCGCCGCGCCGCGCCGCCTCGAAGCCGAGCAGGAGCGCAGGGAAGCGCGCGACGTCGGGCTCCTCGAAGGTGAGCACCCGGAAGCGCGCGATGTCGAAATAGGAGCGGTGCGTCGTGGCGCGCTTGGGGAAGGCGAGCGCGAAACGGATCGGCACCGCCATGTCGGGCACGCCGAGCTGCGCCAGCATGCAGCCGTCCTGGAACTCGACGATCGAGTGGACGATCGACTGCGGGTGGACCAGCACGGCGATCTTCTCGACGGAGATCCCGAACAGCCAGCGCGCCTCGACCACCTCGAGCGCCTTGTTCATCAGGGTCGCCGAGTCGATCGTGATCTTGTCGCCCATGTTCCAGGTCGGGTGGCGCAGCGCCTGCGCCGGCGTGACGCGCTCGAGCTCCTGCGCCGGAGTCTCCCGGAACGGGCCGCCCGACGCGGTGAGCAGGAGCCGGCGCACGCCGTCGAGGCACTCGTCGCCGAGGCACTGGAAGATGGCGTTGTGCTCGCTGTCGACGGGGAGGAGCGTCGCGCCGGAGCGGGCCGCCTCGCGCACGAGGAGCGGGCCCGCCATCACCATCGACTCCTTGTTGGCGAGCGCGAGCGTCGCGCCGCGGCCGATCGCCGCGAAGCTCGCGGCGAGGCCGGCCGCGCCGCTGATGCCGTTCAGGACGACGTCGGACGG
>Ga0137437_1000863_pt1 | contig 10185 bp, 8 predicted proteins | sample EasRivERMGT138_2_FD_102332 | JGI IMG/M metagenome (GOLD analysis project Ga0137437, IMG submission 102332) | Soil microbial communities from meander-bound floodplain in the East River, Colorado, USA - East River MetaG ERMGT138_2 | ecosystem: Environmental > Terrestrial > Soil > Floodplain ... | reverse complement strand
GTGGGAGACCGAGGGCGTCGACGGTACGCTCGGCCTCGACTTCTTCTCGCCGTTCTCGGTGTCGGTGAGCTGGGAGCGCGGCGTGTACTACCTGACGGCGCGCGACGCCGCCGCCGCTACCAGCACCGCGCGGCTTGCCCGCTGGGGCAGCGCGCTCCCGAGCTGCCCGCACCCCGGCTGCGTGACGGCCGAGGTGGTGGCGGGCGCGGCGGACGATCCGTCGGGCGTCACAGGCGTCACAGGCGTCACAGTCACGGTCACGCGCGATCCGGAAGCCGCCGGCCACGCCCTCCAGGTCGTGCTCGCGGCTACCCCGGTCGCGGGCAAGCCGGCGCCGGGCTGGATCGTCGCGAACCTGTCGCCCGACGCCGACAAGCTGAGCCATCCGTTCAGCTCCGCGTACGCGGGCGTGACGTTCCAGGTCCTGGACGCCTCGCCGTTCCCTCGTGCATGTCCGGACAAGGCCTCGGGGTGCCTCGGGCCGTTCGGGACCCCGGATGGCGATGGTGCCGATGGTGCCGATGGTGCCGTCGCGGCACCGCCGCCGTCGCCCGTGCCGCCGACCGTCACCCCGGACAAGCTCCACCGCCTGACCGGCGAGGCCACGGTTGCCCCCGGCGACGCGGCCCGGCAGGCGATCGCCGCGGGGGGCACGCCGCCGGCCGTCGCCATCGTCAAGATCTGCGTCACCGACGAGGGCAAGATCGAATCGGCGAGGCTCATCAAGACGAGTAAAGTGGCGGCCTACGACGAGCAGCTGATCGAGGCGATCAAGGGCACGTGGACGTTCGAGCCGGTGGTGATCGACGGCAAGGCCGCGGCCGTCTGCAGCTCGGTCGTGTTCAAAGCGCCGTAGGCCGGCGCTGGCGCGGGCGGGCCTGCCATGCTTTGCCAGCTGCCGTCCGGCCCTGCGTGGTGGCGCGCCGGAGCTAGCCCGGAAAATTCACCACGCCGCCGGCTGCGACCGTCGCGGCGCGGGCATCTCGTGGCGTACGGCCGGTTCTCACTCGTCAAGTACGGCAAGTACTATCCTCGCTGCGCTTCCGGGCGTGCGCCCCGATCTGCCTCGCGCCGCTTGGTCCCCACAAGGGGGACCCTCCCCGCAAGGTGATTCCGATCCTTGCTTCGCTACGGACCGGAATCGATTAGTTCGGGGAGGGTCTCGCTCGTCGTCGTGGTGAATTTTCCGGGCTGGCTCATCAGCGCGCCGGGTCGCAGGCGAGAAGCACGCGCCGCAACCCCAGGCACGCGCGGCCCCCGGGCGTACGCGCACATGGAGACCTCGTGAACGAGCATGAACCAACGCGAACGATCGCGAACGAGCGTGCACGAGGCATATGATGTCCCGGCGAGGCTGCGGGCGTTCGACGCGACGCTCGAGGGTGATGGTGTCAGCGCCAGGAGCGGTAGATCCGCTGGGAGGATAAGCAAGTGGGATACAAAGCGTATGCGTTCGCATCTATTGTGGTCGCTGGTTGCTCGGTCGGCGCGCCGCCGGGGTTCTCGAACGGCGAGCACTGGGTGTTCCCGCTCGTCGGTCCGCTCGAGGATGGCCTGCTGGTCACGCCGGTGAGCGTCCGCGGTCACGGGCCCTACCTGTTCGCGATCGATCCCGACGCGAACATCACCGCGATCGACCAGCAGGTGGTGCAGGAAGCCGGCCTGATCGTCGGCACGGGCCCACATCGCATCGACGAGACCGAGACGGGGCAGATCCGGTTCTACGCCGAGCTGGTCGATCTCAAGGTGGCGAACCTGACGATCGATCGCCGCAACACGATGGTGTTCCGGAACGGGCTCTACGATACCGAGGGCCGGCACCTGAACGGCATCCTGGGCCGCGACGTGATCTCCGACTCGCTCGTGTTCGGCTTCGATCGCGATCAAGGCATCGCGACCTTGACCACGGTCAAGGCGTTCCATCCACCGCCCGAGGCGATCGCGGTCAACTACGAGGTCGTGTCGAGCCGGTCGTCCGAGTTCATCGCGAGCCGCGCGGCCGTCGGTGCCGAGCGCAACGCGGGGGGCTCCCTACCCAACGGCGAGGACCTCCAACCCGTGGTCCGGACCGCCGCGGATGCGAGCCGGATCGACCGGAACAACTTCGAGCGCGCGCATGCGTCGTCGCGCCCGCCCGACGCCGGTGACCTGACGCCCGTGCCGCGCCGGCTCGCGCGGGCGCAGATCGGGGATGCCACGTTCTCGATGCACCTCGATCTGGGCGCGGCGGCCAGCCAGCTGCCCGAGGCAACCTGGCGCAAGGCCAAGCTCGCGGCGGTCGATCTGAAGCTCCGCCTCGTGGATGAAGCCGCGAGCACACGCGACGTCGACAAGGTCGGGATCGCCCCCGCGGTGATGCTCGGCGCGGCGAAGGCCGAGCAGGTCACGTTCGTGCCGTTCGCCGACAAGCGCTGGGGCACCGAGGGCGTCGACGGCACACTCGGGCTCAACTTCTTCCGGCCGTACGCGGTGTACGTGAGCTGGGATCGCGGCACGTACTACCTGAAGCCGCGGGCAGACGCGGCGGCGACGCTGGTGGCCCGGCTGGGGCGTTGGGGGGCCGATCTGCCGCAGTGCCCGCATCCCGGCTGCATCTCGGCGGATCTGATCTCGAGCGCGACCAGCGTCGTCCTCCACGTCACGCGCGACCCCGAGGCGGCCGGCCATGCGCTCGAGGTGTTCTTCAGCGTGAGGCTACCGACGGGTACGCCGGGCACCCCGCTCGTCATCGAGCTGCCCAAGACCGCCGACCAGCTGACCACGGGCGTGCCGGCCGAGTACGCCGGTGCCGCGTTCACGGTGCAAGACGTCGCGCCGGTGTCGCGGAGCTGTGCCGGGGACGGCGGTTGCATCCTCCAGCTCGGCTCGGTCGCGAGCGAGCCGCCCGGGCCGACCGCACCGGCCGGCCATGCACCGCCGGCCAAGACGGTGCCCGTCGACCAGCTGCACCGGCTGACCGGCGAGCCGGCGATCGCGCCGGGCGAGGATTTGCTGCAGGTGGCCGGAGGCAAGCCGCCGGGGATCGCGATCGTCCGGGTCTGTCTGACGATCGACGGCAAGGTCGATTCGACCAAGCTCGTCAAGTCGAGCGGCGTTGCCGCGTACGACGCGCAGGTCCAGGCCACGATCCAGGCGACCTGGACATTCGATCCGGTCGAGATCGACGGCGAGCGTGGGCCGGTCTGTACGCAGGCCACGTTCATGACCCGGTGATCTGCGCCTGGACAAACCTCGGGCGCGTGGTTGACGCCGGCCCCCGCCCGGGGAAGATCCGCGCAGGTGTCGGCGAACGCCGCATGCGCCGAGCCCATCGAACCGACCTCTGAGGCGAGCGGCACTCCGCTCGGAAGGACAAGCCAGTGCAGTGCAAAGCGCGTGGGTTTCTGTGGCTCCTGGTGGCCGGTTGCTCGGTGGGCACCCCGCCGGGCTTCTCGGGCGGGGATCGCTGGGTGTTTCCGCTCGTCGGCCCGCTCGAGGATGGTCTGCTGGTCACCCCGGTGAGCGTCCACGGCCACGGGCCGTACCTGTTCGCGTTCGATCCGGACGCCAACGTCACGGCGATCAGCAAGGATCTGGTCGAGGAGGCCGGGCTGCGGATGGGCACGGGGCCGCATCGCATCGACGAGAGCGACACCGGGCAGATCCGGTTCTACGCCGAGATGCTCGACCTGAAGGTCGCCAACCTGACGATCGATCGCCGCGACGTGATGGTGTTCCCGCCCAGGCTGTACGACACCGAGGGCCGCCACATCGACGGGATCCTGGGCCGCGACCTGATCGCCGACTCGCTCGTGTTCGGCTTCGATCGCGATCAGGGCATCGCGACCTTGTCGACGGTCAAGGCGTTCACGCCGCCGGCGGGCGCCATCGAGATCAAGTACCAGTCGGTGTCGAGCCGGTCGTCTGCGTTCACGCCGAACCCCGGCCAGGTGCAGGCAGACGCGTCGGGCACCGCGCTGCCCGATGTCCCGCCGGTCCCGCGCCGGCTGGCGACCACCCAGATCGGCGACGCGCGGTTCGCGATGCACCTCGATCTGGGCGCGGCGGCCAGCCAGCTGCCCGAGGGGAGCTGGGCCAAGGCGCAGCTCACCCCGACCGAGGTCAAGCTCCACCTGGTCGACGAAGCCGCGACCGGGCGCCAGGTCGCCACGGCCGGCGTCGCGGCCGGCGTGAGGCTCGGGGCGGCGAAGGCCGAGCACATCCTGTTCGTGCCGTACGTCGAGAAGCGGTTTGCGACCGAGGGCGTCGACGGTGCGCTCGGCCTCAACTTCTTCCGGCCGTACGCGGTGTACGCCAGCTGGGATCGCAACACGTACTACCTCTCGCCGCGGGGCGACGCGGCGGCGACGACCGTGGCCCGGCTCGGGCGGTGGGGCATCGAAGTCTTGCCGTGCCCGCACCCCGGCTGCGTCTCGGCGGAGCTCGTCGCGGGCGATGCCGGGCTCGAGCTCCACGTCATGCGCGATCCGGAGGCGGCGCACCGCGCGCTCGAGGTGTTCTTCGGCGTGACGCCGGCCCCGGGCAAGGCGGCCGCCCCGCTGATCGTCGCCTTGCCGGCCAGCGCGGACACGTTGCTGACCGGCGTGCCGGCCGAGTACGCGGGCGCGACGCTCACGGTGCTCGACGCCTCGCCGTTCCCGCGGAGCTGCCCCGGGGCCGGCGGCTGCATGGTGCAGCTCGGCTCGATCACCGGCGATGCCGAGGCCGAGCCGGGTGGGCCGGCGGCACCCGCGGTCCGCAACGTGGCCATCGACAAGCTCCACCGGTTGACCGGCGAGCCGGCGATCCCGCCGAGCGACGACGTCCGGAAGGCTGCGGCGGGCAAGCCGCCGGGGGTGGCGATCGTCAAGCTCTGCCTTCTGGCCGACGGCAAGGTCGAGTCGACGAAGATCGTCAAGCCGAGCGGCGTTCCCGCCTACGACGCGCAGCTGCAGCGCACGATCCAGGCGACCTGGACGTTCGAGCCCGTCGCGGCCGACGGCCCGCCGGGGCCGGTCTGTACGCAGGTCACGTTCTTGAGCCGCGGTCCGTAACAAACCGCGGCGGTGTGGTTGACGCCGCGCCGATCCCGGGGAAGATCCGCCAGATGTCCGCGTACGCTGTCTCCGCCGAGGAAGTTGAACGAACCATCAGCGTCTTCACGCGCCTCGACCAGCGCGGCGACAAGAAGGCGATGAGCAAGCTCGCGCAGCGGTTGCAGCGCGAGCAGCCGTTCTTGCTCCAGCACGCCGCCGCGGTCAAGAACGAGCACGGCGACACCGTCGGCGAGGCCGCGGTGTTCTACGCGACCCTGGTGTGGGCGATGTTCGATCGCGGGCGCGACGGCACGCTGCCGCGGTTGACCGCGCAGAACCTCGCCGACGCCGACACGATCGTGACCGAGGCGCTCGGGACGATCGAGGGCCTTTCCGACAAGCCCGTCCACGAGCGCGTCGCGCCGGCGCTGGCCGAGACCCAGCCGCACATCTACGCCAAGCTCGCCGCCCTCCTGGCCGAAGACATCAAGGAAGCGGCGATGACCGGGGAGACCGCGTCGACGATCATCAAGCCGACCGAGGTCGTGATCGAGGCGTTCGACGCCGCGCTGTCCGGACGCCGCCCAGGCGAGCGCCAGGGCACGATCGTCGCCGACGCCAAGGTCGGCCGCAACGAGCCGTGCCCGTGCGGCTCAGGCAAGAAGTACAAGAAGTGCCACGGCGAGCTGGCCTGACCCGGGATGTGTTCTAACGATTGCCAGCGCCGTAGGTTCCTTCGTTGGCAGCGGTCCCCAGCGGTCAGTTGCCGAGGCCGGAGACCTTGACCCAGGGACCCGCGGTGTACGGGAACGACTGATCGAAGTGGACGTGCGCGACGTACCATAGCGTCACGTCGTCGCCGTCGAGCGGCTCGTCGCCGACGTAGGCGGACGGGAAGGTCTGCGAGCCGGCGGCGTTGCGTGGCGAGTACGGCGCCCACTCGCCGTCGTGGTAGCGGATCGCGAACACCTCGGCGTCGTCCCAGCTGTGCGGGCGGATGTGGACCGCCGCGCCCGTGCCGGCGTCGATCTGCCGCCACACGTTGCCGTGCTCGTCGGCCTCGCCGCTGTACGGGAACCAGCCCTCCTGCCCGACGCGCTGCCAGCGGGAGTCCTCGAACCGCTCGAATGCGTCGTCGCGCGCGCCGTCGAGGTCGAAGTCGAACCGCCAGTGCGGATGGTAGGTGTGCTGATCGTGGACGCCGGGGCCGTAGATCGTGAGCCACGGGCACAGCCGGCCGTCGTCGTGGAACCGCCAGAGCTGCGTGTAGTGGTAAGGCCCGGCGGCGAACGCGGCCGACAGCTCGACACCGCCGCGGAACGACTGCACGCGCACGGGGCCCTGCAGCGTCCGGGTGCCGAGCGGCACCCACCACGGGCCGTGGACCTCGCCGGGATCGTCCTTGACGTCGAGCGTCTCGCGCTGGTGATCGATCGTGACGTACGGCAGCGACGCCTCCCACAGCACGCGGCGGCCATGATAGTCGGCGAGGTAGATCATGATCCCGGCGGACTCGGTGAGCCGCCAGTGAAACTTCCAGTTCGCTTCGGAAATGACGTTGCTCATCACCACATCTCCGCGGGGACGACCTGGGTCACCGTGTTCTCGAGAAGATCGACGATCGCGACGACCGACGCGTGGCCATCGGGCCGGCCGAACACGACGGCCGCCGAGCGCCGCGCATAGGCGAGATCCTCCGTCGTCCGTCCCCAGTAGTGCAGCGTGGACTGCGGCACGTCGCCGAACGTGAGCTTGGCGCGCACGCGGTCATCGACCATCGCGATCGAGACGGCGAGCGCCTCCTCGTCGCGCGACAGCATCGGCTGGCCCCGGGTCAGCTCGAGGTGCGCGACCACGCCGGCGTCGAGATCGACGCAGGCCTCGACCGCGCGATCGGCCGCATAGTCATAGACCACGACGCGGACCAGGCGATGGCCGGCCATCCAGTGCGGAGGCTTGACCACCAGCGGCTCGGTGCAGATCACGCGATAGCGCCCGACCTTGGCCATCGAGCTGAGCCGGCGGTCCTCGGTGAGCGTCCGGAGCGCGTCGGCGATCTCGCCGGGCGTCAGCGGATCGAACAGCGTAGGGTCCGCCTGGGCGATGTCGGGGGCCACGGCTCGCCGGGCCGGCTTGGCCGGCCGCGACGCAGCCACTTTTGGCTTGGACTTCGCCGGCTTGGCGGCCTTCACCGGCTTCTTCGAGGACGCCATGCAGCCGACTATACACGGCTTTAGATCGGCAACCGGCGTCGGGCGTCTCAAACCACATGGCTCCTCGCCGCATGGTCTTTGCCTCCGTTTTATTCGCCGCCGCGTGCTCCGCGGCCTACGCCGATCAACCCGTCGCCGGGCCGTCGCTCCCGCCCTCGCACATCGCGCTCGGCATCGCGCCCGCGAAGATCCGCGCGCCGTACGACGTGCAGATCATGCGCGAGGACGGCGAGACGCTGCCAACCTACAGCCTCAAGGATCGGTTCTACGTCCAGGGCAACGCGAACGAGCGCTACATCATCCGCATCACCAACCCGACCGACCACCGGATCGAGGCCGTGGTGTCGGTCGACGGGCTCGACGTGATCGACGGCGAGAACGGCGATCTCCGCAAGCGCGGCTACGTCGTGCCGCCCTACGGCGAGACCCGGATCGAGGGCTTCCGCACCTCGCAGGCCGACGTCGCGACGTTCCGGTTCTCGTCGGTGTCCGGGTCGTATGCCGGCCAGAAAGGCAAGGCGCGCAACATCGGCGTGATCGCCGTGGCGCTGTTCGAGGAGCAGGGCGCCGAGCCCGATCAGCAGATCATCGTCGGTGAAACCGCACCGCCGCCGCCGACCCATCGCATGCCCTACGATTACCGCGCCGATCTCGACCGCAAGCGCGGCGCCGATGCGTCGGCCTCGGTCCACGCAAACCGCGGGGTGGCCAAGGCCGACAAGGACTCCGCAGGCGACTACGGCGGCGGCCGCTCGCCGAGCGCGCCCAAGCGTGCCACCAAGCACGCGGCCGAAGCGCCCTCCACATCGCGCCCCGGGGTGGCATCGCGCCCGGCCCCGATGCCCCCGACCGGCGGCATGGGCGGCGGCTACGCGCCCCCGTCGGACAACTACGCCGACGACGAAGACGTCGCGATGCCGCAGCCGGAGCAGCGGCAACGGGGCGAGCGCCTGGGCCTTGGCACCGAGTTCGGCGAGCAGCGCTACTCCGCCGCGAGCTACACCCGGTTCGTGCGCGCGCCGGGCCGGCCGATCGCGGTCGCCGAGCTGCGCTACAACGACACCACCGGCCTCATGGCGCTCGGCATCCTCGTCCAGCCGCTCCCCGATGCAGGCGAGATCATGACGCGCGAGACCGCCGACCCGTTTCCCGGCGACCACTTCGCCCGCTCGCCGCGCTGACGGGGACGCGACGGCGGCGGCGACGCGCGCAGATCCCGTCGCAGCGTCACGGACGCGCGACGAACGTGACGTTCGATGTGACCGGTTCGCGGCCGGTCCGACACTGGTTGGCCGCGACGGTCTCGTCGGCGTAGCCGAGGGCGAGGCCGAACAAGATGATATCGGTCTCGGCGATCGGGAGCCGCTGGCGCAGCGGCTCGGGGTACGCGGCCACCGAGGCCATCGGGCACGTGTCGATGCCCAGGGCGGCGGCGGCGGTCAGCAAGTATCCGAGCCACACGCCGACGTCCACGTAGGCGTAGGGACCGAGCCGCCGGTCGCAGGCCACGATCGCCACGTGCGGGGCCCCGAAGAACGCGTAGTTGCACAGCCAGGCGTCGTAGCGTCCGGCCTTGTCATTGCGGGCGACGCCCATCGCCCGGTACAGCGCGACCCCGCAGGCGACACGTCGCTCCTGGTACGGCGACGGGAAGTCCAGCGGGAACGGAACCTCGGCGTGCGGCAGGCCCGAACGTGCCGCGGCTTGCATCGCCTCGGCGAGCTCGCCGGTCACCGGTGGCTCGGTCACGGCGACCCGCCACGGCTGGACGTTGCACCAGCTGGGCGTCCGCTGCGCCGTGCCGAACAGCTGCTCCAGGTCGGCTCGCGGGATCGGCGCGGGGCGAAACCCGCGCATGCTCCGGCGCTCGGCCCACGCGGCTTCGAGCACCGCGATGTCCAGCATCGGGGTGGCCGGGGCGCCGGCGGCGGCGGTCACCTGGCCCTCTTGAGCTCGCGGAACCGGAAGATCCCGGTCGCGTGGTCGTCCGAGAAGTGCACCCCGATCCCGTAGTTACCGACCAGGTGCATGTCCTTGATCGACAGGTCCTCCGAAACGGTTTTGGGGTCGAGCAGCCGCTCGCCGGTCGCCTCGGACTGGCAGTGCGCGCAGGCACAGCGGATGCGCAGCTCGCGCGCCCCCCAGACGTCCTCGTCCCCCTCGTCCCACACGAACCGGACCTCGCGCTTTCCGAGGCCGATGATCTCCAGCGGCATGGGCATGGTGTCCGGGTTCTACCACCGATGGTGGCCGCGCGATCGTGCCTCGATCGGCGGGCGTGCTAGCGTGCGCGCGTGCCACCGCGCCAGCGCCGAGCTCTGTCGATGCCGCGCGCGCCGGGGCGAATCTTCGCCGACGGTGTGCACGGCAGCGCCGAGGCGCTGGTGGCCGCGCTCCGTGCGCCGCACATCGATCACGACGTCGCCGAGTCGCTGACCCATCCGTTCCACAGCTACCCGGCGCGGCTGCACCCGGCGACCGCGCGGCTCCTGGTCGAGCTGGTCACCGCCGGGGCCCCGCGCGACGCGCCGATCGTCGACCCGTTCTGCGGATCGGGGACCGCGCTGGTCGAGGCCCGCGCCGCCGGGGTCCGCGGCATCGGCGTCGATCTGAACCCGCTCGCCGTGCTGGTCGCCCGCGCCAAGACCTGGACGGCGCCGGTGCGGCGGCGCAAGGACCTGCACCAGGTCGGGCACGAGATCACCGGGCACGTGCTGGCCGCCGGCAAGGCTGCCCGGCGATCCGGCGCCGAGCCGGCCCCGCTGCGCAAGCCCGTCGGCTTCGACCCCAACGCGCGCAACCGCCGGCTCGCGAGCTGGTTCGCCCCGCACGTCCGCCGCGAGCTCGAGCAGATCGCGTTCCACCTCGACAACCTGCGCGCCGGCGACCCCGAGCTCGCCGGCATCCTCACGGCCTGCCTGTCGGCGATCCTCTACAAGGTCTCGTCGCGATCCTCG
>Ga0137437_1000862_pt1 | contig 10189 bp, 5 predicted proteins | sample EasRivERMGT138_2_FD_102332 | JGI IMG/M metagenome (GOLD analysis project Ga0137437, IMG submission 102332) | Soil microbial communities from meander-bound floodplain in the East River, Colorado, USA - East River MetaG ERMGT138_2 | ecosystem: Environmental > Terrestrial > Soil > Floodplain ... | reverse complement strand
GGGACAAGGAACAAAGCCGCCAAGCCTGTCATGCGCACGCTTGCCAGCTTGCCAGCTTGCCAGCTTGCGGTCATCGTGCCGCTCCGGCGGGTTCGGCCACACGCCGGCCGATGACTTCGGCGATCGCCCGGCACTGCCGCATCAATTCGCCGAACTGGTCGGGCGTGAGGCTCTGGGCGCCGTCGCTGAGGGCCTTGTCGGGCCGGGGATGGACCTCGATCATCAGGCCGTCGGCGCCGGCGGCGACGGCGGCGCGCGCCATCGGCGTCACCTTGTCGCGCAGGCCGGTGCCGTGGCTCGGGTCGGCGATGATCGGCAGGTGACTCAGCCGGTGCACCACCGGCACCGCCGTGAGGTCGAAGACGTTGCGCGTCGCCGGATCGAATCCGCGGATGCCGCGCTCGCACAGGATCACCTGGTCGTTCCCCTCGGCCAGCAGGTACTCGGCGCTGAGGAGCAGCTCGGTGATGGTCGCCGCGATGCCGCGCTTCAGCAGGATGGGCTTGCGGGTGCGGCCGGCGGCCTTGAGGAGCGAGAAGTTCTGCATGTTGCGCGCGCCGAGCTGGATGATGTCGGCCACTTCGGCGACGGCGTCGACGCCTTCGGGATCGAGCGCCTCGGTGACGATCAGCAGGCCGGTCTCTTCCTTGGCCTTCTTGAGGAATGCGAGGCCCTTCTTGCCGAGACCCTGGAACGAGTAGGGCGAGGTGCGCGGCTTGAAGGCGCCGCCCCGCAGGATGACCGCGCCGGCATCGCGCACCGCGCGGGCCGACTCGATGATCTGGGCCTCGGTCTCGACCGCGCAGGGCCCGGCCATGACCACGACCTCGTCGCCGCCGATCGAGAGCCCGCCCGGCAGCCGCACGATGGTGTTCTCGCTCTTCCACTCGCGCGAGACCTGCTTGTAGGGCTGCGAGACGTGGATGACCTCGAGCACGCCGTCGAGTCCCAGCAGCCGCGAGGCGTCCACCTTGCCGTCGTTGCCGACCAGCCCGACGGCCGTGCGCTGCTTGCCCGGCATGGGGCGTGCCTGGTAACCCATCTCCTCGATGGTCTTGACGACACCTTCGACGTCCGCCTTGGTGGCGGCGTGGGACATCACGATCAGCATGAACCCTCGTCAGGCAATCTCGTACCGGTCTCCGTCGGCGGCCACGACGGTCGGGCCGCCGTAGACCTTCCCAATCTCCGCCACAATATCCACCGTCTCTACCGGGGGATAAAGATGCGTCAACACCAGCCGTTTCGCTCGGGCCCGGGCCGCCAGGGCGCCGGCGCCGGACGGGGTCAGGTGAATGGCCATCGCCATGCTGTCCGGAAGGGAACATTCCGCCAGCAGCAGGTCGCAGCCGGCCGCCCAGTCGCCCAGCTCCTCGCTCGGCCCGGTATCCCCGGTATACACCAGCCGTCCGGTTCCGAACCGAAGGTCGTAGGCCAGGCTCTCGTCGGTGTGCGGCGTGTGGAACGCCTCGAGCCGGATGTCGCCGTCGAGCACAACGGGTGTGAGCGGCGTCACTTCCACGACGTTCAGTGGCCAGCCCGGCTCGGTAACCCACTCGCCGAAGGCTGACGCGAGCTGCTGCAGCTTGGCGCGCAGGCCGACCGGACCGAGGAGCGTGAGGGGCGCCGTCCGCGGCTGCTTCGCGCCGTACTTCAGTGCGAAGAGAAACGCGGGCAGCTCGCCGTAGTGGTCCACGTGAAAGTGGCTGATCGCAATGTGGGTGACGGAAAACCACGGCAGGCCGAACTTCGCGAGGCGGTGGCAGGTGCCGGCGCCGCAATCGAAAAGAATACGGGAGTCGGGAGTGGGGAGTCGTACCTTTGGCGCGCTCCCAAGGTCCGACTCCCTACTCCCGACTCCCGAACAAGTCTCCACCCAGTGCGCGGCACTCGTGCGAGAGCCAGACGGGGAAACCGTGCCCGTACCCACCGTCACCAGCGAGATCACGGCGGCCCCACGAAGACGATGTGCTTGCTGTCCTGGAATCCCGGCGCCGTCAGGCGGTACAGATAGGCGCCGGCGCGCACGTACTGTCCGGTGTCGTCGCGTCCGTCCCAGGCGAAGCGCGGGTCGCAGGTGCCGGGGGCGTCGCCGGCGGGCCGGCCGTAGCGACCGGCCGGCATCGGCGTGGGCACCAGGGGTCCGGGGGCGAGGCGGCGCACCAGGCGGCCGCGCAGGTCGAAGATTTCCAGCCGCACGTTGCCCGGCTGGGCGACGTCGAACCAGATGCACGACGTCGTCAGCCCGGTGGCCGGATTCGGAAATGGATTGGGGAAGTTCTGGAACAGCACCGTGGCCACCGGCGTGGACGCGTCGGCGACCAGGAAGGTGCCGGGGCTGGTGGTGACCTGGCTGTCGTTGCCGAGGTGGGCGATCACCCGCCAGCGGAACGGCAGGTTCTTCTCCAGCGGAATGGTGGGCTGGAAGGTGGTGTCGGTCAGGCCGCGCGCCGAGGCCACCGCCTGGAGCGGGGTCCGCGAGGCCGGATACACGTCCACGTCGTACCGGAATGGCCCGGGGGGCGTGGCGGCTGCGGGCGAGTGCCAGACGAAGGTGGGCAGGGAATCGCGGGTGGTCGCGCCCTGCGGTGAACCGAGGGTCAGCATCGTGGCCCACGCCGGCACGATGGCCGGCCCTTGGAGCGAGGTGGACTCCGCGACGCCCGTCACGGCGCCCACGATGAGGCGCCAGTAGAGGGTGGTGCCGGGGACGAGGCCGTTCGAGATCGCCAGCGAGGTCGTCGTCACCACGGTGTCGAGGACGATGTTGTGCAGCACGGAGTCGGACCAGACGCGCAGCAGGTAGATGTTGGCGCCGGTTCCGGGCGGTGGCGTGCCGGCGTCCCACTGGAAGACCGGCGTCACCGTGGTGAGCAGGCCGTTGCCGGGGCCGAGGGAGCGCACGCCGTTGGGGAACGAGTACAACTTCAGTCCGTCGGGGATGCCGAATCCGAAGGTGTTGTCGGGCGACTCCCAGCGGTCGGACGCCTGCATCAGCCCGAAGCGCAGGTCCACGGCGGGCCCGGTGCGGGTGCCCTGGACCAGCGCGGCAAGGCCGGCGATGAGCGGTGCGCTGTACGACGTCCCATTGGCTCGCACGCTGCCGGTGTCAATGTTCGCCACCACTACCGCGACGCCGGGGGCCGACACTTCGGGCTTGATCCGGTTGTCGGTGGTGGGGCCGCGCGAGCTGAAGGTGGCGATGCGCCGCAGCGAGTCGGTGGCCCCGACGGCGACCACGGAGTCGGCATCGGCCGGCGTGTCCACGCTGCGGGCGTTGGGGCCGGAGTTCCCGACCGAGACCACGACGAGCACACCGCGCGCCGCGGCACTGTCGGCGGCGATGGTCGTCACCGCGAAGTCGCCGTTGAGCTGGCCGGGCGAGTAGCTGAACCCGTTGTCGAAGCTGAGGTAGCCGAGACTGGAGGAGATGATCTGCGCATTGAGGCCGATGGCCCATTCGACGGCGGCGACCCAGCGGTCCTCTTCGACCCGCGTCTCGGTGCCGGTGAACTCGGTCTTGGCCAGCAGGTAGTCGGCGTCGGGCGCCACGCCGTACAGCACGCCCGGCATGCGCGCCGCGATCAGCGACCAGGTGCCGGTGCCGTGGAACATCTCGCCGGCCGCCTCGCCCGGCTGGTCGCGCACGATGCTGTCGTCATAGACGAAGTCGCGCTGGGCCACGATATTGGCGCCCGCCATGTACGGATGCGCCGTGTTGAATCCGGCGTCGAGCAGGGCGACGCGCACGCCGGCGCCTCGCAGGCCTCGTATGTGGAGATCCGCGATCCGCAGTTGGGTCGCGATCCAGAAGTTGGGGCCGTAGAGGGTGTCGGCCTGGGCGGGAAGGCGGGAGGGCGGGAGGGCGGTAATGGCCGTCCGTCCGTCCGTCTGTCCGTCCGTCCGTCTGAAGTAGCTCGCCACCGGCTGGACCCGAACGACACCAGGCATCCGGGCCAACTCACCCAACGTTCGCGCCGCGACGGCAGCCGAGACCCCGTGAACGAATCGCGAGGTGAAGCGGACCCGGCCCCCGCGCGCGGTGACCTGGGCGGCGAGCTGGTCGAGATCCGTGGTGGGGCGGGCGAGAATCCAGGCGACGACGGTGGTGTCGGGCCGCCCGATGGCGCGGGCAAAGCGCGGCGACACCCCGCGCGGCACCTGACCGGCCAGCGGTGCGGCGGCGAGGACCGCGAGGGCGGGGACGAGCAAGCGATATCGGCGCACGCGCTCCTGACCCCCGACCCCTGATCCCTACGCAGCCTGCGTCTGCTCGTTCGCTTCGTTGAGCCGCACCGACACCACGCTCGACACCCCGGGCTCCTGCATGGTCACACCATAGACGGCGTCGGACGAGGCCATGGTGCGCGGGTTGTGGGTGATGACGATGAACTGCGTCTTCGACTTGAACTCGTCCAGCAGCCGGGTGAACCGGCCGATGTTGGCGTCGTCGAGCGGCGCGTCCACTTCGTCCAGCAGGCAGAAGGGGCTGGGCTTGCCGAGGTAGATGCCGAAGAGCAGGGACAGCGCCACCAGCGAGCGCTCGCCGGCGCTGAGCAGGTGGATGCGCTCGGTCTTCTTGCCGCGCGGCTTGGCGTGGATCTCGATCTCGGATTCCAGCGGATCGCTGGGATCCACCAGGAAGACGTCGCACGAGCCGCCGCCGAACAGCGTCTCGAAGACCCGCTGGAAGTTGGCGCGCGCCGACTCGAAGGTGGTGAGGAACTTCTCCTTGGCCACGACGTCCAGCTCGCGCACGCTCTGCTGCAGCTGGTTCTTGGCGTTGACGATGTCGTCGCGCTGGGTGGTGAGGTGGAAGACCCGCTTGACTTCCTCGTCGTGCTCCTCGACCGCCAGCGGATTGACGGGGCCCATCGCTTCGAGGGCGGCGCGCAGTTCGTCGGCCTCGGCGCGCAGCACCTCCGGTGCGCCTTCCAACCCGGCGGCTTCGGCCAGGATCAGGTCGAAGGGCCGGTTCCACTCGGTCGCCAGGCGCTCGCCCATGACGGCGCGCGAGCCGGCCAGCTCGCTGGCCTGCAACTCGATCCGGTGGCTTTCGTCGGTGAGTGCGGTGAGCCGCTCGCGCGACTCGTCCAGCTTCAGCTCGGCGGTCACCAGCGCTTCGCTGGCGTTGATGACGCCCTCGGCCGCGTTCACGGCGGCGCGCTCCAGCTCGCTCAGCGCCGTGCGGCGTTCGTTCAGCTCCTCATGCCACAGGCCACGCTGGGTCTCCATCGCCGCCAGCTCGGCCTCGTGCTGGGCGATCTCGGCCGCCAGGGCGTGGACCCGCGCCGTGTGTTCCTCGGCGGCCTGTGCCGCGGTGGCTTCCCGGCTCTGCACCGCGGTGAACCGGGCGGTGACCTGGACGTCCTCGACCTGCCAGTGGACCCGGCGCTCGCGGGCGGTCTCCTGCTCGTCCTCGAGCTGGGTGAGCCGGGCCCGCTCCTCGGCCAAACGGCCGTCGAGCCGCACCCGCTCCAGCTCGGCATGCGACAGCGTGGTGTTGACGTCGGTCAGACGCAGCTCGACCTGGCGCAGCCGCTCGCTGAGCCGCGCGATGGCGGCCTCTTCGACGGCGAGTTCGCGCTCGACGTTGGCCACCTGGCGGCGGGCGTCGTCGGCTTCCAGGGCTGCCTGGCGCTCGAGGGCGCGAGTCGCTTCGACGGCGCCTTCGGCGGCGACCGCTTCGGCTTCCATCATCGCCAGCCGCTCGCCGGCGGCGGTGAGGGTGCGCTCCTGCTCGGCGAGATCGTCGGCGAGCCGGTTGGCGTCGTCGGTGAGGGCCTCGACTTCGGCGCGGCGGCGCAGCGGTCCGCCGGCCGTGAGGGGGCCGGGCAGGTAGATCGCGCCATTGGACCGGATGATGGCGTCGCCCGCTGGAGCGAAGGGCCGGGCGCCGGCCAGCAGCCGCGCTACCCACGCGACGGCATCGCCTTCACCGCGCACCTTGGTGTTGATCTCGCCGGTGTCGCCGCCGACCGGCCCCGGAGCCACGGGGAGCAGCAGCAGCGGACCGGGCGCCGTCTCGCGGTGCCAGGCGTGGACCGCGTCGCAGGCGGCGTGGTCGCGGACCAGCACGGCGTGCAGCCATTCGCCGAGGACGTGCTCGGTCTCGGCGGCGTCATCGCGGCTGGCGCGGACGAAATCGGACAGCGGCCCGAGCACCGCGCCTTTGCCAAAGCGCTCGCGCTGTTCAAGCAGCGCGGCGGCGGCCGGTGCCAGGCCGACGTGGTCGCGTTCGAGCTGGGCCAGGGCGTCGCGGCGCGCCGCCGTCTGGGCCAGTGCCTCTTCGGTCGCCCGTCGGTCGGCGCGGAGCCGCGCCTCATGCTCGCGGGCCTCGGCGAGGGCGTGCCGCGAGCGATCCGCCTCGAGTCCCAGCGCCACCAGCCGCTCGGCCATCGCGGCGTGCCGGCCACCGATCTCGGCGGCCTGCGAAGTGGCCACCTCGCGGTCGCGCCGCAGCCCCTCGCGCCGCGCTTCGGCCCCGCCGAGCGCTTCGCGGAGGTCGGCCAGCTCGCGCTCCAGCGCCTGGCGCTCGCCACCCTGGCGGCGCACATCCTCGGCCTGCTTCTGGAGGGCGTCTTCCATCGTCCGCAGTTCGGCGCGCTTGGTGGCCAGCGCCTCGCGCGATACCGTCTCGGCCTGGGTGCGCAGCTCGAGTTCCATCTGCACATCCTGGCGGTCGCGTTCGGCGGAGGCACGCTCGGCGGCCGCGGCTTCACGCTCGCGTTCGAGGCGGACCAGCGCGGCCGACGCTTCGGCGCGCTCGGCCAGGGCCCGCTCGCGGCGCAGCATCGAATTCTGGGTGCGTTCGGCGGAGATGTTGACGTCGTTTTCGAGGGTCATCGCCGAGACGCGCGCCTCGCCGACCCGCTTCTCGACCTCGTTGCGCTGCGCCTCGGCGCTGGCGCGGGTCTCGACCGACTGGTGGCGTTCCCGGTCGCGCTCCTGGAGCGCGCCGCGCGAGGCCGGCAGGTCGCCGGCGAGCTGGGTGCGCCGCTCTTCGAGCAGGCGCAGCGCCTCGTCAATGTTGGCGACGTCGAGCTTCGCCAGGGTGCTGACCAGCTGGTAGCGGCGGGCCATCATCTCGCCGTGCCGCTCGGCGCGCTTCTTCTGCCGCGCCAGGGAACGCACCCGGCTCTGCACTTCGGCGATCAGGTTCTCGACCTGGACGAGGTCGAGGGCGGTCTCTTCCAGCCGCCGCTCAGTGGAGCGCTTGCGGTCGCGGTAGAGGCCGAGTCCGGCCGCCTCTTCGAACAGGGCCCGGCGGTCGTCGGGGCGGTCGGAGAGCAGCGCGTCCACCATGCGCGCCTCAATCACCACGCTCTGGTCGGTGCCGAGGCCGGTGCCGGCCAGCGTCGCGATCAGGTCGCGGCGGGTGACCTGGGCGTTGTTGATGAGGTACTCGCTGTCGCCGGAGCGCGAGACCCGCCGGGTGACGACGACTTCCGAGAAATCGAGATCGAGGGTGCGGTCGCTGTTGTCGAAGAACAGCGAGACCTCGGCGACGTTCGAGGCCCGGCGTCCCGAGCTGCCCTGGAAAATGACCTCTTCCATCCGGGCGCCGCGCAGCACGCGCGGGTTGTGCTCGCCCAGCACCCAGCGCACGGCGTCGCTCACGTTCGACTTGCCGCAGCCGTTGGGGCCGATGATGGCGGTCACGCCGTCGCCGATGACCACTTCGACCGTATCGGCGAACGACTTGAATCCGGAGAGCTCGAGACGGCTCAGCTTCATGGCACGTATCCCGCGCGCGGGACGAGGGCGCCCGCGCTGCCGGTTGGGGTGAGGAGATCCTGGAGCAAGGTGGCCTGGGCCGACGCGCTGTAGGCGCCGGCGAAGAGACGAAACGTACTGTCGGCGGCGCCGAGGATGAAGGCGGGAACACCGTCGGCCCGCAGCCGGGTCCGCAGGGCCCGGGCCGCGTCGCGCGTCAGGCCCGCCCTCAGGGCGACCGAGAGCGGCAGGCTGTCGCGCGTACCGGCGGTCGGCGCGATGGTGCCAGCGGCGCGCAGGGCGGTGAGCACGGAGTCGGCGCGGGCCGAGGTGGCGTAGGGGCCGGCGTGCACCAGGTAGATCACGCCGCGGCCGCGCAGTCGCACCGGCGCGACGATCACCGGCGTGCCGTGCGCCTCGAGCGAGTCCCCGGCGGCGAGCGCTTCCACCAGGTCGGGGAGCGCCAGGACCTGGACGGCGAAGGGGAGCGATTCGACGGGCGGGAGGGCAGGGGCCAGGTGCTGGGTGCCAGGTGTCAGGGTGTCCGTCACCTGGCTGGCGATCGGGGCAGTACGGTTCTGAGTCACCGCATACCACACCAGGCCGCCGACGGCGGCCAGCGCGACCAGGATGCCGGCAATGCGGGCCGGCCAGTTGGCTTCGCTCTTGGGATGGAGCAGGCCGGACATGGGCGCTATGCGGGAGCGGCGGCGGCGGGGTCTTGGTACTGGAGGTGAAGGAGGCGAGAGAGGTGAGAGAGGTTCCGCGTCCGCCTCCGGCCGTACTTCCTCCAACCCACTCTCGCCTCTCGCCTCTCGCCTGCCTTCAGCCTCACGCTTCTCTTCACTGGCGACTACGGCGAGCAGCGGCATGCCATGCCCGACCGCTTCGGTGACTGCCGGCGCGGCGGCGACCGTCACGTCGAGCCCCTGCGGCGCCAGCACAATGATGCCGTCGGGATCCGCTGCCAGGCCGGCCAGGTGATCGGCCGACACATAGAGCAGCAGCAGCGCCTCTTCGTGCCGGAATCCCGCCGACAGCCGCCGCCAGCGCGGGTTCTGCATCATCGGGGCGGCGTCGCTGGCGAAGGTGCCGGTGGGAATGAAGAACAGGTTGGCCTGGGGCTGCGCCTGGACGATGCGATTCAGCGACGCGCCGTACTCGAAGGCGTCCACGATGCCTTCCTCGTCGGCGGCGCCGTTCACGCCACTCAGCGACGGGGCGTCCACGAAGCAGTCCACCAGCGCCGTGCGCCGGCCGCTGGCCGCCGCGGCGCGGGCGATCTTCCAGGCGGTCTCGGCGGCCCAGCCGCGCAGGTCGGTGGCGGGCACGACGGCGACGACGGCCGCGCCGACCAGCACCTGGGGGATTCCACGGTCGAGATCGTCGGCGTACAACAGCGTGGCACTCACGGGCGGAGCGGCTCGCGGGTGCGGTCCACCACCCAATACGGCCGGCCCAGCGAACGGCCGGCGGAATCCGCGGCCTCGCGCGACCGGAACGGCCCGGCCACGACGCGCCACATGTCGTCGCCGACGCCCTGGCGCGGCGCGAGGACCTCCACCTTCTGGTCGGCCAGGTTGGTGGCGAGCGAGCGGGCGGCGTCCTCGCTGCGGGTGGCGAGAATCTGGGCGAAGAAGGCCGGCGTCAGCTCACGGAGGGGGGCCGACGGACTGCTGGCCGGCGGCTGGCTGGTGGCGGGCGGCTTGGCCGCGGCCGTCGCCGACGGCGCCTGCTTGATGCTCTGGGCGCTCGGCGCCACCGACGTCGGCCGCGCCGCCGCGGTCGGTGCCGGCGCACCGGCGGCCGGCGGCCGGCTGTTCAGGGCCGCGACCCGAGCCGTCGCCGAACTCGGCACCCAGCGGCCGGTGAACCAGATGTCGCGCGCGGCGCCTTCCACCGCGCCCAGCGAATCGAGCGAACGCAGGTCGCGGGCCACCACCGAGCGGCCCTCGCGGGACAGCAGCACGCCGGATTGCGCCACGGCCGGGAGGTCGCTGGCCCACAATCCCGTGAGCTTGCCCTTCACTTCATTGTCGGCGACGAGCATCACCCAGCTCTCGCCCTCGGCGCCGCCCTCCCGGTCGCGCACCAGCACCGCGCGTCCCCACGGATCATTGCGCAGCGCCCCGGCCGGACCGGGGAGCGAAATGGCGTCGCGGGTGGCCTGGTTGAACCGGTCGATCACCGCGAGTTCGTTCTTCTCGCTCAGGGCCACGTAGATCCGGTGCCCCGAGGGCGAGAACAGCACGACGCTGGGCTTTCCCGCCAGGCGCACGAACCACGGGTGGACCAGGTCGCGGTCCTCGTACACGAGGACCCCGGAGTCGGTGGCGAAGGCCAGCGCGTCGCCGTCGTGACTGGCGGCGATATCGTTGGCGACGGGGACGGCGGCCGACTGGGTGATGCCGTTCTCGCGGGCGACGACCTGCAGGCTGTCGCCGCCCCGGCGGGTGCGCCGGATCGCCAGCAG
>Ga0137437_1000861_pt1 | contig 10190 bp, 7 predicted proteins | sample EasRivERMGT138_2_FD_102332 | JGI IMG/M metagenome (GOLD analysis project Ga0137437, IMG submission 102332) | Soil microbial communities from meander-bound floodplain in the East River, Colorado, USA - East River MetaG ERMGT138_2 | ecosystem: Environmental > Terrestrial > Soil > Floodplain ... | reverse complement strand
CGCGCAGAGTTGCCGGCGGTGCCGGCGTACGGCGTCGATGATCCAGCGCCCCACGAGCCACAAGACGAAGATCGCGAAGAACGCGACGACCAGCACGATCAGGAACTGGAACTGGCCATCGGCGGCGGCATCGAGGATGTCGCACCCAGGGCAGCCATTGAGCAACGAGGCCCCGCCGCCGATCCCACCCACGCGGCTCGCCTCGCGCACCCGCGCGCGCAACGATCGGGGGCCCCAGACCCGGCACAGCAGGGCCTCGCGCCCACCCGGATCGTGAAGTGACGCGGTGCGGTGCTGGCCGTGCGGGCAGGCGGTGCCGGGTGGTAACGCCGTCCTGCAGTCGAGGCAGATCGTGGACCGCGCGGGCCATTGCGTGTCGGGGTGCATCTATAGAAGGTGCGATGTCGGCCCGGGCGCCCGGAGACAAATGCCGGCCACGATTTATCCACAGCGCCCGCTTTGCAGCGGGCCCGCCGCGCGCCGCGCGCCGCGCCGGTAGCCGCCGAGGTGACCTGCGATCCTCGCGACGCGGACCGGAGCGATCGACGGCGCGTCGGCTACCATAGCGGCGTGTGGTGGAGCCGAGAAAAGACCGAGATCGCCGAGTTCCTCTACAAGGTGCTGATCTCCGAGGCGCCGCGCGGATATGCGCGTCAGGTCGCGGCGAAGATGGGCGTCCCGTACCCGACTTTGTCCAAGTACTGGCTCGGCAAGCGGCGGTTTCCGGCGTCGCTGGTCAAGCCGCTGTTCCGCGCCACCGACGAGGACGTGCGGGTCGCCGAGTTCTTTGTGCTCGACGGCAGCAACTATCGCCTCGAGCGTGCCGGCGAGCTCGAGCCGCCGTCCGACTTGCCGCGCGCCGTCATGATGCTGGCAAACCTCGAGGCGAAGATCACCGGGCTCTACCTCGCGGCCACCGCTCCGGACAGCGAGGCGGGCGAGCGCGTCAGCGCTGCGGAGGCGGAGGTCCTGCGCGGCGCGGTCCGGCAGCTCATCACCCACGCCGAGCGCCTGTGCGCGGCGCTGAAGCCGACCGAGGCGTGATCGCGAGGTAGCCGCATCCCGGCGGGCATCGGGTATCGTCCCCGCCATGCGTAACGCACTGATCGTCGCCGCCGTACTGGCCGCGTGTGGAGGGCCCTCGAAAACCCCGCCGCCGGCACTCCCCGAGACCCCGCTGGAGGCACCCCGCTCCGAGCAGCCTGCGAAGCCGAGCCGGCCCGTCGTCGCCGCCGACGCAACACCCGACGTCCCGTCCGGTGCGGATGCGGTGCGCGACGCCGAGCTCGCGAAGGCCGCGACCGGCGTGCTCGACGCGTTCGTCAACAGCGAGCCCCAGCTCACGCGCGACGGCAAGCGCGTCGTGTTCGTCTCGAACCGCGACGGGCTCCCGCAGCTCTACGTCGGGGACGTCGCCAGGCCCGAGGCGCCGGCCACCCGTCTGGTCACGTCGACCGAGCGGATGCGCGGGGCGGTGCCGACGCCCGACGGCAAGGCGCTGGTGTTCAGCTCCGATCACGGCGCCGACGAGAACTGGTCGTACTTCCGGGTCAACCTCGACGGCAGCGCGCTGGTCGAGCTGACACCGAACGCCAAGCGCCAGCGCGATGGCGCGATCATCGCCGACGGCAAGCCCGACACCATCTTCTATAGCGCCCGCGCGATGTCCGACGTCGGCACCTCGGTGTATGCGACGCCGGCGAAGGCGCCCGGTGAGGAGAAGGTCGTGTTTCACGACGACAAGCCGGGCTTCCTGATCGACGTCAGCCGCGACGGCACGTGGGGGCTCTACGAGCGCGTTCCGTCGCAGAGCGAGAACTACGTCGTCGCCGTGAACCTCGTCACCGGGGCGACCAAGCCGATCTATCCCAAGGATGGCCTCAAGGATGGCTCCAAGGACGGCAAGGTCACGATCTCAGGCGCGGTGTTCTCCGCGGATGGCAAGCGCGTGATCGTCGGCACCGACGGTGGCGCAGAGCAGGCACTCGTCCTGGCGATCGAGGTCGCGACCGGCAAGGAGACGGCGCGTTACGTCGAGGCCAAGCCGGCGACCGCGACGATCGCGGAGGTCGCCGCCGCCAAGCAGGGGAATGTCATCGCGGTGGTGCTGAACGCCGGCAATCACGGTGATCTCCGGTTGCTCGACGCGACGACGCTCAAGCCGAAGTCGGCCGTGTCGCTGCCGCTCGGCAGCGGCGCCGGAGGGGCGTTCTCCGAGGACGGCAAGCGCTTCACGCTGAGCTGGTCGACCCCGAGCGTGCCCGGTGACATCTACACCGTGGAGGCGGCGACCGGCAAGTTCCGCCCGCTGCGCAAGGACAGCCGCCCGCAGCTCGATGGCCTGCCCCCGATCGAGGCCTCGATCGTCGAGCTCGATGCGTTCGATCACGGGAAGATCCCGGTCAACGTGTACCTGCCGGCGGGCGCGCGGGACAAGAAGCTGCCGGTCATCGTCAGCTATCACGGCGGCCCGGCGGGCAGCTCGTCGATCCGGTGGGCGGCGCTCACGCGGTTCTTCGTCGCCCAGGGCTACGCGTGGGTCGAACCGAACGTGCGCGGCTCGAGCGGCTTCGGCCGCGCGTACGAGGCCGCCGACAACGGTCCCCGGCGGCTCGATGCGTTCAAGGACATCGAGACCACCGGCCGGTGGGCGGCCTCGCAGGCGTGGGCCGACAAGGATCGCGTCGTCGTGTTCGGCGGCAGCTACGGCGGCTACACCGTGCTGGTCGCGCTCACCCGGATGCCGCAGCTCTGGCGCGCCGGCGTCGATCTGTTCGGCGTCGCGAACCTCAAGACGTTCATGGCGACGACGAGCGGCCTCATCCGCGAGCTGTTCCTCCTCGAGTTCGGCGATCCCGAGAAGGACGCCGCGTTCCTCGACTCGATCTCACCGCTGCGCGACGCCGACAAGATCGTCGACCCGCTGTTCGTCTACGCCGGCGCGAACGATCCGCGCGTCCCGCGCACGGAGTCCGACCTCATCGTCAAGGCACTGCGCACCCGCAAGGTGCCGGTCGAGTACATGGTCAAGGCCAACGAGGGCCACTCGCTCGCGCGCCGCGACAGCCAGATCGAGTTCTTCTCGCGGGCGGCGCGCTTCCTCGAGGCGCACCTCAAGTAGCGCCGGTCACTCGTGCGGCGTGCCGCCGTGGCGCCGGACGAAGTCGTCGATCAGCTCGCGGGCGATGCTGAGCTTGGGCGGGATCCGCGGCAGCTCGTCGGGCGCGAACCAGTCGGCATCGGCGATCTCACGGGGATCGCCGACGATGTCGCCGCCGGCCCAGCGCGCCGTGAAGCCGACCATCAAGGAGCCGGTGAACGGCCACGGCTGGCTCCCGAAGTAGCGGATGTCCGCGATCGCGATGCCGGCCTCCTCGTGGATCTCGCGGGCGACCGCGGCCTCGAGCGACTCGCCGACCTCGACGAAGCCGGCCAGCGTGCTGAAGAACGGCAGCGGGAACCGCGCGTTGCGGGCGAGCAGCGCACGGCCATCGCGTTCGACGAGCGCGATGATCGCCGGTGACAGCCGGGGATAGGCCCCGTGGCCGCACCGCGTGCAGGTCCGCACGCGCTCGATGGAGGAGCGCTCGGTCGGGGCGCCGCAACGGCCGCAGAACCGATGGTCGCGATCCCACGCGGTGATGCCGATCGCGCGGCCGGCGATGCCGAAGTCGGCGTCGGGCAGGGCCCCGAACAGCTGGCGCAGCGCGATCGGGTCGGTGCCCTCCGGTGCGCTCTCGCCATCGGCGAGCAGCCGCGCGAAGCACGGCGCCCCGGCGAGCTCGCCGAGGTAGAGCGCCGATCGCGGAACCGGGCCGACCGGGACCCGCGGCTCGCCGCCGGTGGCGTCGTAGGCGACGCAGAGCGACTGACCGGCGATCACGTAGAGCCGGCCGGAGGTCGCGGTCGAGGTGATTCCAGGTGTAAACGCCACACGCTCGCTTAGCATGGTACGAAGCCTCCGTGGATCGGCAGCAGTTGCTCGAGGTGCTCGATCAGGTGCGCACCGGCACATTGTCGCCGGCGGACGCACTGGGCACGCTCAGCGATCTGCCGTACGCCGAGATCGCGCACGCGGTCGGGAGCACGATGATCGATCACCACCGCGAGCTGCGGACCGGCGTCCCCGAGATCGTGTTCGGCGCCGGCAAGACCCCCGAGCAGATCGCCGCGGCGCTGCGCGAGCTGGCCCGGCGCGCCGGCGGCGCGATCGCGACGCGCGTCGATCCGGCGAAGGCCGTTGCCTTGTGCGCGCTGGTCCCCGGCGTCGTGATCCACGAGCTCGCGCGGATCGCGATCCTCGGCGTACCCGCGGGCCGTCCGGCCGCGGCGCCGATCGCGGTGGTGTGCGCGGGGACCAGCGACCTGCCGGTCGCCGAGGAAGCCGCGCTCGTCGCGGAGTTCCTCGGGGCAAGGGTCGTGCGGGTCAGCGACGTCGGCGTCGCCGGGGTGCACCGGCTGCTGGCGCGGCTGGACGCGATCCGCGACGCGGCGATCGTGATCGCCGTGGCCGGGATGGAGGCCGCGTTGCCGTCGGTCCTGGGCGGCCTGATCGATCGCCCGCTGGTGGCGGTGCCGACCAGCGTCGGCTACGGCGTGTCGCTCGATGGGCTGGTCGCGCTCGGCGCCATGCTGGCGTCGTGTGCCCTCGGGATCACCGTCGTCAACATCGACAACGGCGTCGGCGCCGCAGTGGCCGCGGTCCGGATGGCTCGGCTCGCGTCGCGCGGCGAGGCGGCCCGATGAGCGAACCCGAAGCGATGCGGGGCGAGCCATGACCGGCCCGGGCGCCAGCCTGCACGGCCGGCACCTCCACGTCGACTGCGCGAGCGGCGCGGCCGGCGACATGATGCTCGGCGCGCTGATCGATCTCGGCGTTCCGATCGAGGTCATCGGCGGCGCGCTTGACGCGATCGGCGCCGGCCGCGACCGGCTGTCCATGACCCGTGTGGTCAAGCACGGCATCGCCGCCGTCGACGTCAAGGTCGACACGCGTGGCGCGCTCGCCGTGGCGCAGCGCGACGTATCTGCGCCGGTGCTGGCCGCGGCGCCGGTACCCACGGAGCGGATCCGACTCCACGCGCACCCCCACGGCGTGCACGGCGACCACGCGCACGAAGGTTACGCCGGCATCCGCCGCCGCCTCGCCGGCGCGCAGCTCACGGCGGGGACCAAGCGCCGCGCGCTCGACATCTTCGACCGGATCGCGCGCGCCGAGGCCACGCTGCACGGCAAGACCGTCGACGATGTCGTGTTTCACGAGGTCGGCGCGATCGATTCGGTCGTCGACGTCGTGGGGACGGCGGCGGCGCTCGACTGGCTCGACCCCCGCTCGGTCAGCTGCACCAGCGTCGCGATGGGGCATGGCACGATCACGTGCGCGCACGGCGTGCTGCCGGTCCCAGCGCCCGCCGCGCTCGAGGTCCTGCGCGAGGCCGGCGGCGTCATGGCCGATGGCGGCGTCGCGCGCGAGCTGTGCACGCCGACCGGGGCCGCGATCCTGGCCGCCACGGTCACCCACTGGACCGCCGCGCCGACCGGTCGCCCGATCGCGGTCGGGTGGGGCGCCGGGGACGCCGAGCTCGCGGATCGCGCGAACGTGCTCCGCGTCGTCGTGCTGGACGCCGGGGCCGCGCCCGGCACCGCGCACAGCGACCGTGTCTGGCAGATCGACGCCAACCTCGACGACATGAGCCCGGAGCTGTGCGGCCCGGCGAGCGACGCGGTGTTCGCCGCGGGCGCGCTCGACGCCTGGTGGACGCCGATCACGATGAAGAAGGGGCGCCCGGCGCTGATGCTGTCCGCGCTGGCGACCGCCGAGGATCGCGGCGCGGTCGCCGCCGCGATCCTGCGCGAGACGACCACGATCGGCGTGCGCTACGCCGAGCGCGAGCGTACGATCCTCGCGCGCTCGATCCGCGAGGTCGCCACGCCGTACGGCGCGATCGCGGTGAAGATCGCCGCCGACGGCGACACGATCCTGAACGCGGCGCCCGAATTCGAGGCATGCGTGGTCGCGGCGCGCCGCCACGGGGTGCCGGTGAAGCTCGTGTTCGCCGCGGCGCAGGTGGCGTTCGAGGCCACACGGTGAGTGCCGGACGGCAAGCGACGGGCTACCTCCGCAGGGGCGCTGCCGTGAAGCGGGCCACGCCGCGTTGATGTCCCTGACGGCGTGGTACGGTGGGTCCTCCGTGGACTCCGCCCTGATCGTCGTGCTCGGAGGCAGCGAGCCCGAACGCGCCCAGCTCGTGGCGCAGCTTGCGGCCAGCGGCCTCGCGGCGCGCTCGGAGACCCAGCTCGGGGTTAGCGCGGGCGTCCCGGCGCTGGTCATCGTGACCGGGACCGAAGCCGCCCACCTCGTCGCCGCGGCGCGCGACCTCCCCGCGCTGGCCGACGTCCCGATCCTCGCGGTGGTCCCCGCGATCCCGCCGACCGCGCTGACCGAGGCGCTCGCGGCCGGCGCCAGCGACATCGCTCGGCTCCCGGTCCAGTCCTCGGTGCTCGCCGCGCGCTGCCGCAACCTGTGCAAGCTCAGCCGCAAGGACACGATCGCCGCCCAGACCCTGGCCCGGATCAACGAGGTGCTCACCGCCGACGGCGACGACGCCGAGGCGTTGATCCAGGTGCTCACGATCACCGCGGCCGTGCTGGCGTTCGACCGCGCGTCGCTCGTCGCGCACATCGAGGGCAGCGACCACGCGTTCGTGATCGCCGCCAACGACGCCGAGCCGCTGCAGCGCTTCACGCTGGCGATCGCCGAGTACCCCGAGGTCGCCGAGGCGATCCGCACGCTGTCGCCGGTGATGATCGACGACGTGCTGTTTCATCCGCTGACCGCGCCGATCGCGGACCTGTTGTCGACGCGCGGGGTCCGTGGCCTCGCGGTGTTCCCCGTGCAGTGGCGCGGCCGCGCGCTCGGCGCGATCCTGTTGCGCAAGGGGACCCCGGGCGTCCAGCACGTCGGCATGAAGGGGGTCGAGCTCGGGAAGCTGATCGCCAGCATCACCGCCGCCCACCTGCGCCACGGCGCCGTGCTCGAGAGCCTGCGCGATCAGACCCACCGGATCTCTCGCGCGCGCTACGAGGCCGAGCGCCGGCTGCGCGGCATCGATTCGCTCAAGGAGCACTTCGAGGCCGGCGCCGACGGCGTGGTCGTGCTCGACGACGCGGGCCGCATCCTGTTCGTCAACCGCGCCGCCGAGCGGATCACCGGGTTTGCCCGCGACGGCCTGCTCGGCGGCGAGCTGGTCGATCTGGTCGGCAGCGATCACCGCTCGCAGATCTCCGACACGGTGTCGCGCGTGCTCGCCGGCAAGAACGTTGACGCGTTCGATCTCCAGCTGTCGACCACCTCGGGCGCGCCCGTCTGGGTATCGGTGTCGACCTCGACGGTGCTCGCCGGCACCGGCGCCGTGATCCTGGCGTTCCGCGACGTCACCGCCGAGCGCGGCCTCGAGCACGAGCTGCGATCGACCAAGGAGTTCCTCGAGCGCCTGATCGACTCGACGGTCGACGCGATCATCGCGAGCGACCTGCGCGGCCAGATCATCCTGTTCAACCAGGGTTCCGAGCGCCTGTTCGGCTATCGTGCACGTGACGTGATCGGCAAGATCCCCGTGTGGGAGCTCTACGAGGACGGCGGCGCGAAGCAGATCATGCGGATGCTGCGGTCGACCTCGTACGGCGGGGTCGGCCGGCTCGAGCAGACCCGGCGCGAGGTCCGGATCGCGAGCGGCGAGGTCGTCCCGGTCAGCATGACGGCGTCGACCCTGTACGAGCGCGATCGCGAGGTGGCGACGGTCGGCATCCTCACCGATCTGCGCGAGCGGATCCGCATGGAGCAGCGCCTGCTCGACGCCCAGCAGAAGCTCCAGCTGTCGGAGAAGCAGGCGCTGGTTGCCGAGCTCGCCGGTGCCGCCGCGCACGAGCTCAACCAGCCGCTGACGTCGATCATGGGCTATGCCAGCCTGATCAAGCGCCAGAGCCAGGCGGACGCCACCCACCTGCGCGCCGTCGCGGTCATCCTGTCCGAGGCCGAGCGGATGGCCGGCATCGTGAAGAAGATCGGCAAGATCACGAAGTACGAGACCACCGACTACGTCGGCACCGCGCGCATGCTCGATCTCGAGCGCGCCTCGCCGGAGAGCAATCCCTCGATCCTGGTGACCGCCGACGAGACCCAGACCGGTGAGTTTTACGGGGCCGCGACCCCGGCCGGGAGCGTGCAGACGCTCAACCCGAGCGTCGCGGACCTGCGCGCGCTCGGCGAGCGCGAGGGCAAGCCGTGACGTTCGCGCCGCCGACCGTCGCGGCGGAGCTCGCGGCGTTCCGCGCGCTCGCGTCCGAGCTCGGCGCCGCGAGCTCGGAGGCCGTGCTCGTCGGCCGCGCGCTCGACATCTTCAGCGAGCTGCTCCCCGGCCGCGCGCTGTGCGTCCGCGTGCTCGACATCCGGACCCGCGAGCCGGCCAACGGCTACCTGCGCGGCGCGCCGATGCGGCAGGGCGCGCTGGCCGAAGGCGTCACGATCACCGAGGCGGCGCTGTCGCGCGCCAAGCTCAAGCTGGCGGTGGCGGCGAGCGCCCGGCTGGTGATCCGCGATCGCTGGGACTCGCCGTTCACGGGGATCGCCACCGGGTTCGCGATCCCGCTGGCGGCGGCGGGCGAGCTGTACGGCGTGCTCGATGTGGGGTATGCACCGAGCGCGGATGCCCGGGCCGTCGACGAGCCCAGCATGCAGGCGTTCGCGGAGCACCTCGCGGTCGCGCTGCGCACGCTGCGGCTATCCGACGACGCGCTCGGCCTGCGCGATTACCAGGCGCGCCTGCTCGACAACGCGAACGCGCTGATCCTCGGGGTCGATCGCGGGTGGCGGATCACCGCCTGCAACCGCGCGCTGCTCGAGCTCATCAACAGCACCCGCGAGGACGTGCTCGGCCGCGACGTCCGCGACTTCATCACGGCCGAGCAGCGCCAGTACCTGACCGGCGCGTTCGCCGCCGCGCTGGCCGGCCAGCACCACGCGGCGGTCACGGTCGCGTTGCCGACCCGCAAGCACGGCACCGTGCGCACGGTGTGGACCATCGCACCGGTCGGCCGGGCGGGGGCGGCCGGCGGGCCGATCGAGGCCGTGGTCGCGATCGGCCAGGACATGTCCCAGATCGAGGCGCTCCAGCAGCAGGTCGTGCGCGCGGAGCGCCTGGCGACGCTCGGTGAGCTCGCCGCCGGGGTCGTCCACGAGCTCAACAACCCGCTGACGTCGATCACGGTCTACGCCGAGTACCTCGTCCGCAAGCTCGAGGCGCAGGGCGCCGAGCCGCCCGATGTCGAGAAGCTGCGGCGGATCGGCGCGAGCGCGCAGCGCATCCTGCGGTTCTCGCGCGATCTCGTCCAGTACGCCCGGCCCTCGGGGCGAGATCTCCAGCCGATCGATCTCGCCGTGGTGGTCCGCCAATCGGTGTCGATCTGCGAGCACCTCATCGAGCGCGGCGGCGTGACCTTCGGGGTCGAGGTCGATCCCGAGCTGCCGGTCATCCAGGCGGTCGGCGGCCAGCTCGAGCAGGTCCTCATCAACCTGATCACCAACGCGGTCCACGCCGTCGAGAACGGTGGGCGGGTCGTGGTTCGCGCCCAGACCGACGGTTCGTCGACCGTGTGGCTCGAGGTCGCCGATTCCGGGCCCGGGATCGCCGAGGCCGATCGCGAGAAGATCTTCGAGCCGTTCTTCACCACCAAGCCGGACGGCAAGGGCACCGGGCTCGGCCTGCCGATCGTGCGAAACATCGTCGATCAGCACCGGGGCGAGATCCGCGTCTCCCGATCCGATCTCGGCGGTGCCGCGTTTCGTGTCATTCTGCCGATCGCCTAGCGATCCCCCCTCGGATGGTTTCGTCCGGTTCACGGACAGAAGGGTTGCGCTATCGATCGATCTTGGTAGTGTGGGTTGGTCATGAAGCCTGAAGTTCTGCTCGAGCTCCTCGAAGCCGCCTCCGAGCAGCTCAAGGTTCGCGTCAGCTACGAGCCGCTCCAGACGAGCGTCGTACATGGCGGGTTGTGCCGGGTGAAGGGCGAGTACCGGATCATCGTCGACAAGCGGGCCTCGGCCGAGGAGCGCGTCGCCACGCTCGCCGGCGCGATCGCGCGCATGCTCGCCAGCGCGACCCCACAGCTCGATGCCACCACGCTCGAGCTTT
>Ga0137437_1000859_pt1 | contig 10196 bp, 13 predicted proteins | sample EasRivERMGT138_2_FD_102332 | JGI IMG/M metagenome (GOLD analysis project Ga0137437, IMG submission 102332) | Soil microbial communities from meander-bound floodplain in the East River, Colorado, USA - East River MetaG ERMGT138_2 | ecosystem: Environmental > Terrestrial > Soil > Floodplain ... | reverse complement strand
CGATCGAAGTCCTTCCCCACCGACCAGTTGCCATGCTCGAACGGCAGGTTCAGCAGTTTCATGGTGACGGCCACGCGCCGCACGAACGGCGAATCAAACATTCCGATCAACAACATCGATGAACCTCCCGGAACTCCATTGCTCGACCCTAATGCCAACACTGCCACGTTAGCCAAGGCAGGAGGTGAGTCATGTCCATTTCTGCCGAACTCGCCGAGCCGCAGATGAACGCCACGCCGTTGATCGACGTCCTGCTGGTATTGCTCGTGATGCTGATCTTCACACTACCTATCGCAACCCACGCCGTGAAGATCAATTTGCCAGGCGGCAAGCACGCGCCACCACCGCCGGCGATCAGCCTCGGCATCTTTTCCGGGGGAGAAATCTACTGGAACGATGAGCCGATCGCATCGGTCGCGGCGCTTGCACCCAAATTCGCGGCGGTCGCAAGTCAGGACGATCCGCCGCTGGTGCGGGTGACGCCGGAGAAGCGCGCGCCGTATGAGTTGGTCGCGCAGGTGCTCGCCGCGGCGCAGCGCTCGCACGTGGAGCGCCTGAGCGTCACCCCCGTGGTGGACGCGCCGTAGCGATCAGAAGCCGCGCTCGGCGCACATCGACGCTTCGGCGATCCAGCAGAACGCGAGGACGCCGATCGCGAACCAGTGCCAGAAGGTCTGTACCGCCTTCTCGTTGTCGCGGCGTTCCGGGTCGGGATTTTCCGGTGGCTCGTGCATGAAGTATTCCGGCGCGGCGCTCATAACGGCAGCCAGTGCGTGGAGTTCTCGCGGCGATGCAGGTAGACGAAGCGCGCACGCGCGAGGCGTGCGCCAAAGTCGTTGCTGTGCGTGCCGACGCGCTCGAGAAAGCGGCGCCAGCGTTCACCCGGCACGGTGGCGAAATTCAGGGGCAGATATGTCCGGTCTCGGATGCTTGTCTGAATAGTCATGGCGGCGGCGTCCTCGTTCGCGTTGTCCTTGCGCACATTTCGCGCGCCGCCGCGGCCGACTCCGTGATGCCAAGGTGACGAAGCGCCGATCGAAAGTGAGCAAATGTGGCTATGCCACCGCGCCAGATTCAGGTCGCTTACACTTGCCGCCTCATGAAAAAGACCCTATGAAAAAGACGATAGCCATCGTTGAAGACGAGCGCGCCATCCGCGACAACTACGCCGCCGCGTTTTCGCGCGAGGGGTACGCCGTGCGCGGCTATGCCAATCGCCGTGACGCCATGGCGGCCTTTGCCGCGCGGCTGCCGGACCTGGCCGTCATCGACATTTCGCTCGAGGACGAACCCGAAGGCGGCTTCGAGCTGTGCCGCGAGCTGCGCGGGTTATCCGCCGAACTACCCATCATTTTCCTGACCGCGCGCGACAGCGAGCTCGACGCGGTGTCGGGGCTGCGCCTCGGCGCCGACGATTTCCTGACGAAGGATCTGTCGCTCGCGCATCTCATCGCGCGCGTAAACGCCCTGTTTCGCCGCGTCGATGCCCTGCGCCGCCCGGCCGAAGAAAAACAGGTGATTCGCCGCGGCGCGCTCACGCTCGACAGCGAGCGCATGTCGGTCGAATGGAACGGCCAGGTGGTGCTGCTGTCGCTGACCGAATTCTGGATCGTCTACGCGCTCACCAAACATCCGGGCCACGTGAAGAATCGCCAGCAGCTCATGGACGCGGCGAACGTCGTACTCGACGACAACACCATCACCTCCCACATCAAGCGGATCCGCCGCAAGTTCCAGGTCGTCGACGAGAAATTCGATGCCGTGCACACCGTGTACGGCATGGGTTATCGCTGGGTCGAGTGAACGGAGAGCTCACGTGGGCCGCATTTCCGACCTGCTGAATTTCGGGCCCATCTCGCCGTTCCGCCTGCGCACCAAACTACTGCTGCTGGCGCTCACTACGCTGGCGCTGCCGTGGGCCGGTTGTCAGTACGCGCGCGAGATGGAAACCGTGCTGCGGGAGAGCGAACAGCAATCGCTGCTGGCCGTGGCGACGACCGTTGCCGGGTCGTTGAAAGGCCGCCAGGAACTGCTGTTTCGCGCCGATTCGCTCCCCGCCCTCGACGGCGTCAATTCGCGCGACATCACGCCGGTGGTGTTGTCGGGCGCGCCGCTCATCGACGGGCGTGCGGACGAATGGGACACGAATGCCCGCAGCCTGGTGCGCGTGGCCGGTCCGGGCGGTGACGGCCTGCGGCTGCTCGCGGCGACCCACGAGCGCTGGCTGTATCTCGCACTGCTGGTGCACGACGACAAAGTGGTTTACGACAGCTCGGAGATGACGCCGCTCGACTCCGCCACGATCGGTGATCGCATCTGGCTGGCCTTCGACGACAAGCGCGGCGGACAGCAACGCCTGTTCTTCGGCAGCACCGGCGCTGGCACCGTCCGCGCCCGGCGCATCGAGACCCGCGAATATGGCCGTGAAGAAGCGGTCGAAGAACCGCGTATCGAGGCCGTGTGGCAGCGCGCGCGCGATGGCTACGTGCTCGAGATCGGCATCCCGCTATCACTGGTCGGCCAGCGCGTCGGCGTGCTCATCGACGATCGCGATCGGCGCGGCGCGGCGCGCACGAGCTACGGCACGCTCGACGTCGCGGATCTGCGTGCCACCGGCAGGCTGATCGCCGCATCGCCGGATCTCAATGACCACCTGAAGCAGTTCTCGCAGCCGGGCGTCGAGCTCACGGTGGCCTCGTCCACCGGCGCGGTCCTGACGCGCCTCGACGCGCCCGCCCTGCCCGGCGATTACACGGGTATGCGCGGATTCCTGCCGCGCATGTACCGGCTGTTCCTCGATGGCGGCGCCATTCCGCGCAACGTCTCGCAGGCGGAACGCGCGCGCGCGACCCAGGCCCTCACCGCACGCGCCGCGCGCGGCACACCTCAGAGCACCTTGTTCGCGGGGCCCTATGAAAATCGCGTGATCGTCGCGGCCGCGGCGCCGATCTTCGGGGCGGACGGCAAACAGGTGATCGGCGTCATCCAGCTCGCGCAAACCGCCGACCGCTGGCTGACGCTGCGCGATCGCGCGCTCACGCGCCTCCTCAACCTGACGCTGTTCGTCACGCTGTTCGCGGTCGGCGCGGCGTTCTGGTTCGCGGGCCGCATGACGCTGCGCATTTCGCGGCTCGGTGCCGCCAGCGAGACCGCGCTCAGCCGCGAAGGCAGCGTGTCGCGCGTCCTGCCGGAAGAGCGCGCCAAGGACGAGCTCGGCGACCTGTCGCGCAGCTTCTCGTCGCTGCTCGGCCGCCTCGATGAATACACGGGATATCTGCGCACGCTGGCCGGCAAGCTCGCCCACGAAATCCGCACGCCGCTCACGATCATTCGCTCGTCGCTCGAAAATCTGGAGTCCGAGGCCCAGTCCTCGAATGGCCTTGGGGACAACGCGAAGGTCTACATCGCGCGCGCCCGCGAAGGCAGCGAACGCCTGGCGGCCATCCTCACCGCCATGGGCGCAGCGACCAAGGTCGAAGAGGCCATCGCGCATAGCGAACGCCAGCGCTTCGACCTCACCGCCCTGGTACGCACTGCGGTCGCCGCCTATGGCAGCGCCTTCCCGCAACGGCAATTTGCCTGCGAGATCCCCGCTGATCCCGTTGAAATGACCGGCGCGCCCGATCTCATAGTCCAGATGCTGGACAAACTAGTCGACAATGCAGTCGATTTCAGCGCCGAAGGCGCCACGATCTCGGTGGTTCTACGCGCGGAAGGGGCACATGCCGAGCTTTCCGTGGCCAACCCCGGCCCTCCGCTGCCCGCCGAAGCACATAAGCGCCTGTTCGAATCGCTGTGGCAGTCGCGCGCCGAGGCCGACAAGCGCCCGCACTTCGGACTCGGCCTGTACATCGTCCGCCTGATTGCGGAATTCCACGGCGGGACGGCGCAGGCCGCCAATCTTGCCGACAACTCGGGCGCCATCTTCTCGGTCCGCCTGGCGCGCTGATGCAAACCTTGCGCACCAGCTCACATCCAGTCCGGGCCGCCTGCGCCGATAACCTATGAAGGAAATGCCTGATGTCGCGCGATTGAGACATTGTGGCGTGAAAGATTCGGCGTATGATTCGACCTTGCGTAGTCTCGGATTCGACGCTAAGTGACTGAATTAAAGGTTCAAGCGCAGCGGAATTTGGATAGCGCAGTGGTGATTTCCCGCAATGCATCAACAAGTGATGCGTGGAGAACACAACGGATTTTGACGGTATAGAAAACTCAGGATTTGCTCACGGGCACGGGTTCAGTCGGTAGCTGCTTAGTTCTGGCTACTGGCGGGGTCGAGTAAAGCGTGGACTGACACGCGGGCTTAACTGTTTAGCCGGAGGCCGAAAGGTCACCAACGTCCCAGCCGAATATTTAGCAGTCCGTGTAGTCGACGAGGTCGGCTGACAGCGATTACCTAAGTCGACGACGACCAACTAACAAGCCCCGCTCTGCGGGGCTTTTTTTGGTTGTTGGTGCCGGGTGGCGAAACTGGCGAAAACCCGACTACCGCACACTTCCAGGGTTTTCCCGGTTTCCCGCACAGGCACCTAGCTAGAATTCGCAGCGATGCGCTTCACCATCGCCGTCGTCATCTTGTTAGCCCTGTGCGCGCCGCTCACCGCCTGCAAACGCAGTCTGAGCGAACGCGACGTGCGCGCGTTCATCGACAAGGCCGACAACGCCGCGCGCAAGCGTTACGCGCCGGAAATCTGCGAATTGCGCGGCGAGAACTTCAAGATGAAGCTCACGTTCCAGGGCGACAACCGGCACGTTCAGCCGAGCGAAATGGAAATCGGCCGTTCGCTCTACTGTCGCAATGCCGACCGCTTCGCGCGATTGCGCCAATACGAACTCGAGCGCCACTCGATCGAGATCGAGCTCGCGGCGGATCGCAAGACCGCAACGGTCGACGCGGAGTACATCGAGAAGATGCCGTTCTACGATCCGAACCGCTCGCCACCGGCGAGTCCGTTCGACTATGTCGAAGTACAGATCCTCACGTCACACGATCGCTCCGTCGTCGGTATTGAGGGCGGCGACATCGTGTTCCTGCGCACGGAGACCGAGACCGAGCAGGAACTCGTCGACAAGAAATCGATTCCCGCACTCCTGACCGACTGAACCCGACCGCCGAGGCATCCCGATGAAGCCATATGCCGGACCGCTCATGTTGTTAGTGATCGTTGGGGGAGTCCTCCTCTACCGCGCAACGTCTGCCGACAAGGCGCCACCACGCGATTTCACCGAGACGGAGCTGGCGGGCCCCGCGCCGGATAACGAAGGCACTTGTTATTCGCTGAGCACCATCTTCATCGCAAACGGCGTTTTCGGCGGAGTGCCGCGCACCTGGACATCGCCGCGCAAGGGCGCATGGACCCTGACGCTGGAAAAGGTTGGCGAAGGAGCCGGCGGACCGGTGCGCGAATTCCAGACATGGACCTTCGAGCAGCACGCCGAACAGGTGCGCATGATCGAAGCCGATGCCTCGCAAGGCTATCCAAAGGATATCGAGGAAAACCTCAACCGCCTGTTGGAAGCGCCGAACGCGCGCGGATCGACGCCGGTTGATCGCTGCCTCAAGGACGGCGGCACCGGTTACCGATACAAAAAGAAGCAGCAATAGTTCGCCGCAATTGATCCATCGACCAGCCGCTCTCCGGGATCAACATCGCTGACCGGAAAACGACAGGGAGTAATGGATGGGCCGCTACTCAAGATTCAGCTTCGTGCTCTTCGCGGGATTTCTGCTGCCCGCCATCACCATCGGATTCGAACTGGTTACGTGCATGTGCGCGGAAGCGCTGTTCGATCCACTGCCATCACTCGCGCATCTCGCCGTCGTCACGGCCGTGTCGCGCGGCTGGCTGTTCGCGGGAGCGGCGGGCATTGGTGGTCGATTGTGAGTGTCGAGCGCGAGGAAAATGGCGCCTGACACGATGTTTTATGGCATGGTGCGCCGCCATGCGATTTCAACCCAACGCACTTCTTCCGATTGCTCTGCTCGCGCTGTGCGCGGTTGCGCAGGCCCAGCAAGCCGAAGAAGTAACAATCCCCCTCTGGGAGAAAGGCGCGCCCGGATTCGAGGCGCGGCGCGACGAGCCCGAAGAGCACAAGGACTGGTGGTACAAGAACATCCACAACCCATCGCTCACGGTGTTTGCTCCTGCTCCGGGCAAGGCGAACGGCACGGCGGTCATCGTGGCCCCGGGTGGCGGGCATCGCGAACTCGTGTTCAATCCCGAAGGCGTTGAGCCGGCGCAATATCTTGCAAGCCTCGGGATCACCGCGTTCGCGCTCAAATACCGGCTGTTCCGCGAGCCCGGATCGAAGTACACCATCGAGAACACGGCCGAAGACATCCAGCGCGCCATGCGTACCGTGCGCGCGCGCGCCGCGGAATGGCACATCGACCCGGATCGCATCGGCGTCATGGGCTGGTCCGCCGGTGGCGAGGTGGCTGCGCTCGTCGCCTATCCACCCGTAGCCGGCAATGCGAAATCGCCGGATCCGATCGAACGCGTGAGCGCGCGGCCGAACTTTCAGATCCTGATCTACCCCGGACCCCTGGGTATCCCGGAGAAGATTCCGGCCGATGCGCCGCCGCTGTTCCTGTTAGGCGCGGACGACGATGAAAACGTTTCTGGCGTGTTGTTCGACCTCGCGGGCAAATATCACGCGGCGCACGCATCGGTCGAGACGCATATCTATGCGCAGGGCAAGCACGCCTTCAACATGGGGCAACGCTCGGAATACGTGAGCATCCGTCGCTGGCCGCAACGCCTGGCGGAATGGCTCGAAGATCGCGGACTAACGCAGCAGGCACACTGATCTCATGGAATTCACAACGACCATTGGCAGCTACGGAATACTCGCGGTCACGACCATCGCAAGCGTGCTGGGCCTCGCGGTATTGCCGCGCATCATCGAGCGCAACCTGCTGCGCCCCTTCGAGGTCATCAATCAGCATGTGTACAGCCCGATCATCACCTGCGGATTCATTCACGGTGATTTCGGCCACTTGCTGTTCAACATGCTCACGTTGTACTTCTTCGGCCCGAACCTCGAGCTCACGATCGGTACTCCGAAATTCGTCGCGCTGTATTTCATAGCGCTGGTCGTCAGCAGCGTCGGAACCGTGATTCGCCACCGCCGCGATCGCAACTACGCATCGCTCGGCGCGTCCGGCGCGATCGTCGGCGTGCTGTTTGCGTACATCTGCTACTACCCGACGCACATGCTCTACGTGTTTTTCGCCCTGCCGATTCCCGCACTGCTGTATGCGGTGCTGTATCTCGGTTACACGTGGTGGGCGGCGCGGAACATGCGCGACGGCATCAACCACGATGCGCATTTCGATGGGGCGATCACCGGCCTGCTGTTCGTCGTGATCACCGATTTCGATGCGATCGGACACGCGATGCAGGACATCGTCAGCTGAAAATGGGGTCAGACCCCTTTTTCAGAACCAGGAATAGTTGAACGAAATAGAAATCCGTTCCGCCTCGGTCGGATTCGGCGCCACCTCGTGGCGCAGCCAGCTCTCGAACAACACCAGCTTCCCCTGCTCCGCCGGCAACGTGACCCACACCTGATTCTCGCGCCGCGCGCGCGCCTTGCGCGGCGGGGACGCCATGAAGCGATCGAGGCGCGGATCCTCGAACTTGAGTCCCGAGCAGCCGCGCGGCGTGCGTACGTAATACGTACCGCTCACGGCACTCAACGGATGCAGGTGTAGACCATGAACCACCTGCTGTGTCATCACGTTCACCCAGCAATCGGTCATCACGAGCTTGCGCCCGGTGAGATCGAAGTCGAGCTGCCGCGTGAACGCGCGCACGTGCGTGTCGATGCGCTTTTCGAGCGTCGCGAATGTAGGAGACATCCGATGCAGACGGGAGAGCGACGTATACGAGGTATATCCGCCGGGATAGTTAGTCACGGACCACTCAAGCCCCGCGCGGTCGTCGAGGGCGAGCTGCCGGCATTCGCGCAGCAGCCGGGCATTGAGCGGGTCCGCGCCACGCACGAGATTCGCGCTGTAGACGCGGGTCGGAAAGAGCGACTGAACCTTCATGCGGCCAGCATAGGCAAACTCTGGCGGGCCGCAAAGCGGCGCGACTATACTTCGCGTCCCTTCCCCGCGGACCTGCCCACATGAAAATGACCCTTGCCACGTTAGGTGCACTGCTGATCGCCGCCGGCGCGCAGGCGCAAACGCACAAGCTCACGCAGGTCTGGGAAACGGACGCGGCGCTCAAGACGCCGGAATCGGTGCGCTTCGATGCGACGCTCAAAGTGCTCTACGCCTCCAACATCGACGGCGAGCCGTGGACGGCCGATGGAAAGGGGTCCATCGCCAAGATTGGTCTCGACGGCAAGGTGATCGCCGCGGAGTGGGTCACCGGCCTCGACTGCCCGAAGGGGCTCGCGCTCTCCGATGACGGCAAGCTGCTGTACGCGGCGGATGCCGGCGGTGTGGTGGTCATCGACATCGATGCCGGCAAGATCAAGAACAAGATCGCCATCCCGGAAGGAATCCAGCTCAACGACATCGTCAATGACAAGGGCACGCTGTACGTGTCCGACTCGAAGGGCAAAAAGGTCTTCGTGGTAAAGGGTGGAAAGGCTTCGGTGTATCTCGACGAAGCCGTGCTCAAGGGCCCGAACGGTCTGTTCGTGCACAACGGCGCGCTGTACGTCCTCGACAACGACAGCCTGAACCGCGTCGAGAAGGACAAGACTCTCAAGGTGCTGGCGAGCGGCATGCCGGGTGGCGCCGACGGCCTCGAGAACATCACCGGCGACGACTTCCTCGTCTCCGTGTGGAGCGGCGCGGTGTGGTACCTGCCGGCCGGCGGCGACAAGCAGCTGCTGTTCGACGGCAAGGCCGTAAAAACCAGCACTGCGGACATCGGCTGGGATCCGGCCACGAAGACGGTTTACGTGCCGACGTTCTTCAAGAACACCGTCATCGCCTTCACGGTTGAGTAGTTAGTTAGCGGAGGAAAGCCAGAACCAGGCCGCCGCGGCCAGCGCAACACTTAAGGCAAAGGCGACCCAGAACCAGCCCCTGCGCGAAAGCGCATCCTCCGCGCGCTGCCCAAATGCCCCGGTATCTGACAATTTCTCGTGCTCGCTGTCGCGCAGATGGCGCGGCACCGTACGGCGATCCTCGTCCGGGTTACTCGGCAGGTTCATGCGCCAACACTCTAAGGATGCCGGGCGCCGCTGGCCAGTGTGATTTGTTCCACAGTCCGGTAGCGCTATTCTCCGCAAATCGCTCCGCAGGCCGACATCTGATTCAGGAGAAAACCGTCCTGAATGCGGATTTGAAAGCACAGTTGGCCCGAATATTCGGCTTGAGCGGCAGCGCGCAGGTCGACGCTCTCGTGGCGCGCCTGCGCGCCGGCGGCAATGTCGATGCAGATGCGCTGCGCGCGGGATTTCTCGCACTGGCCGACGCGGCGGACCAGGAACGCGGCGCAGGTTCAAGCGAGCAGCGTCTCAAGGTGGCGCTCGAAGCCGCGAACCTCGGGTTCTGGGACTGGGACCTGACTACCGGCGAGGTTTTCGTCGACCGCGCCTTCTGCAAATTTCTCGGCCGCGAAGAGCAGGACCAGGTCTGGACCCTGGCGTATATCGCAAGCCTCGTGCACCCGGACGATCACGCCGCATTCGACGCGGCGGCACGCGATGCACTGCGCGGCAGCTTGCCGTTGCTCGAATTGAATCAACGCATCATGCACGCCGACGGACGCTGGGTCTGGATCGAGACGCACGGCAACGTCACGGCGCGCGACGCCGCGGGACGCGCCACCCGGATGATGGGCACGCATGCCGACATCACCGATCGCAAGCAGCTCGAGCGCGCGCTGTCCAACACGCTGCGCGTAATGCAGGCGCTGCTCGAGACATTGCCGCTTCCGGTGATCATCCGCGACGCCGAGCGCCACGTGACCCTGATCAACGCCGCGTGGGAACAGATGATGGGTATCCCGCGCCACGAGGTCCTCGGCAAACGGCTTGACTCCCACCACAAGCACGCACACAGCAAAACCCACAGGGTCACCGACGACGAGGTCATGGCGACGAAGAAGCCGCTGCGCTACGAAACTGCTGTGTTCGCCGCCGATGGCACGCAGATCGACCTGATCGTCGCCAAGGCGCCGCTGCTCGCCGAAGACGGCACGGTTACGGGCCTCGCCTCAGTG
>Ga0137437_1000858_pt1 | contig 10199 bp, 8 predicted proteins | sample EasRivERMGT138_2_FD_102332 | JGI IMG/M metagenome (GOLD analysis project Ga0137437, IMG submission 102332) | Soil microbial communities from meander-bound floodplain in the East River, Colorado, USA - East River MetaG ERMGT138_2 | ecosystem: Environmental > Terrestrial > Soil > Floodplain ... | reverse complement strand
GACGGGCGTCTATCGCCAGTGGGGCGCGACACCGTACTGGACGTAGCCGGGCCGGCCCGGGGGGAGGGGCAGAGCGCGCAGGGTGGGCTCGAGCGCTCGGCCACTGGCGCCGTTGTGGCGCAGGCGCACGATGTCACGGCGGTGCCGCGCCGCGATCCGGGGCGCGATCCGAGACGTCGTCCACGCCGGCTTGACGCGCACAATGCGCGCAACAGAAGTATCGACCTCGCGCCTCGAGACCGTGGCCGATGATCGGTACCTTGCAATGCGCGCACCTGGGCGCCAGGACCTGGATCGCGCACTGGAACGAATCGAAGATGTGGGTTGTTCCTCCGATCTTGAGCTCGAACGCCTTGTCGTAGGTATTGCCGCAGCTCTCGCAGTTCTTCATGGGCATTGGGGAGGAACTTGCACATCTTGCGCCGCCTGGGATCGGGCGCATGGAATGCGCTTTGCTGAGATCGATTTCATGAGCTCGAGCCTCCGAATCGCTGCGGTGGGGCTGGGACACTTCGCGCAGGCCGCGGTCCTCCCGGCGATCGCGCAGCTATCGGATGTCGAGCTGGTCGCGCTCGTCTCCGGTTCGCGCCACAAGCTCGACGAGCTCAGCAAGCGCTACGGCGCGCCCTGGGTGTACGGGTACGACCGGCTCGACGAGCTGCTCGACGGTGGTGCGGTCGATGCGGTGTACATCGCCGTGCCCAACGATCGGCACGCCGAGCTCACGCTCGTCGCGGCCCGCCACAACGTCCACGTGATGTGCGAGCAGCCGATGGCGCCGACCGAGGCCGAGTGCATGCAGATGATCCGCGCGTGCGAGCAGCGCCACGTCAAGCTGATGATCGGCTATCGCTTGCACTTCGAGTGCGCGAACCTGGTCGCCGTCGAGCTGGCGCGCGGTGGTGAGATCGGCGAGCCGCGGATGTTCAGCTCGGTATTCTCGATGCAGATCCGCGACGGCAACGTGCGCACGCAGCCCCGGCGCGGAGCCGGTCCGCTCTACGACAGCGGGATCTATTGCCTCAACGCCGCGCGCTACCTGTTCCGCGCCGAGCCGATCGAGGCCTCCGCGATGAAGCTGGCCGGGCGCGATCCGCGGTTCGCCGCGGTCGAAGAAGCGTTCGCGGTCACGCTGCGGTTTCCTCAGGACCGCGTCGCCCAGTTCACGTGCAGCTTCGGCGCGCACGATCGCGCGCACTATCAGGTGATCGGCACCGACGGGTTCCTGACGCTGGACAACGCGTACGAGTACGCCGCGGAGATGACCCTCCACGTGGAGGGCAAGCACGGCAAGAAGACCCGCACGTTCACCAAGCGCGATCAGATCGCCGCCGAGATCGAGTACTTCGCGCGGTGCATCCGCGATGATCTCGATCCCGAGCCGAGCGGCTGGGAAGGGCTCGCCGACGTCCGCATCCTCCAGGCGATCCAGGCCGCGGCGCGGTTCGGCCGCGTGGTGCCGATCGAGCCGGTCCCGCGCCCGCAACGGCCCGACCTCGGGCAGGAGATCCGGATGCCGGCGCACGAGGTGCCGCCGCTCATCGACGTCGAGCGGCCGGCGAAGTAACGTCTCCATCATGGAGACCATGACCTACGCGGTCGATGGCCGCGTCGCGCGGATCACGCTGAACCGGCCCGAGCGCGGGAACGGGCTGACGCTGACCACGCCGCGCGAGCTGGCCGACTGCGTCGAGCAGGCCAACCTCGATCCGGCCGTGCACGTGATCGCGCTGGCCGGCAATGGCAAGGGGTTCTGCGGCGGCTACGATCTGTACGCCAGCGCCGAGCAGGGCATGCAAGGTCAACCCGTCGTCGGGCCGGCCGGCTCGCCGCTCGATCCGGAGGTCCAGCGCGACAACCACGATCCGGCCCAGACCTGGGACCCGATGATCGACTATCAGATGATGAGCCGCAACGTGCGTGGCTTCATGAGCCTGTTCCACAGCGAGAAGCCGGTGGTGTGCAAGGTCCACGGGTTCTGCGTGGCGGGTGGGACCGATCTGGCGCTGTGCAGCGATCTGCTCGTGATCGAGGACACGGCCAAGATCGGCTATCCGCCGGCGCGGGTCTGGGGCGTCCCGACCACGGCGCTGTGGGTGCACCGCATCGGCCTCGAGAAGGCCAAGCGCCTGCTGTTCACCGGTGATTGCCTGTCGGGCAGCGAGGCGGTCGCGTGGGGCCTCGCGATCGAGTGTGCGCCGCGCGCCCAGCTCGACGACCGGTTCGAGAACCTCTTGTCGCGGATCGCGCGCATGCCGGTCAACCAGCTGGTGATGATGAAGCTGATGCTCAATCAAGCGGTGTCCGCGCAGGGCCTCGCGCAGGGCCAGCTGCTCGGCACGGTGTTCGACGGCATCGCGCGCCACACGCCCGAGGGCTATGGCTTCGCGCGGCGCGCCCAGGACGCCGGGTTTCGCGCCGCGGTGCGCGAGCGCGACGAGCCGTTCGGCGACCCTGGTCCCTCGACGTTCAAGGGATGACGGCGCCTACTTCGCTTCGATCGCGACGAGCGCGCGGAGGTCGCCGCTGGGATTCCAGCCGTCACCGGTCTTCTTGAGCACGCGGAACCGCAGCAAGCCTTGCTTGTTGAGCTTGACGAACGGGACGGTGTTGGCGTCGAGGTCCTTCTTGTCGAGCGTCAGGTTCGTGCCCGATGCGTCGCTCAGCACGAGGTGCTCGTAGGTCTTGACGCCGGCCGCCTCGAGGAGCTTGGCCAGCGGCCAGCCCTTCTGATCGGGATTGCCGGGGGTCGACTCGCGCGGCAACGCGAGGATCTGGTTGCCCGTGAGCGTGGTCGTGCCCGCCGGCGTCTTGACGGTCAGGACGAGCTTGGTCGGATCACCGGCGGCGCCGCCGCCGTCGTCGTTCTGGCCGCGGCTGCCGCCCTGCGCGAGCTTGATCCGGATCGCCTTGACGTGGTCCTCGCGCAGCGCGGGCTTGCCCTTCCTGGCGAGCTCGACGGGATCGAACATGCCGAACGCCGCGCCGCCGCCGTCGCCGGGGAAGATCGCCGGAACCATGTCGGGGTACGAGCCCGAGGGATGCGCGATCTCGGTCGGCTTGGGCTTCGCGCCCTCGAGCGCGATGGCCGCCCAGGTCCCGAGCTTGCGCGCGTCGCCGGGCACCAGCGTGTCGAGCCGCGGCCAGCCCGCGAGCTGCGCGGCCGAGATCGTCGCGACCGACGCGTCGTTGACGAAGATCTCGACGCCGGTGGTCGCGGGGGCGGGTGCGGCGGCGGATCCCGCGGGCGGGGGCGAGGCGGTCTTGTCGCCGCTACATCCACCGAGGGCGACGAGGATCGCGGCGCCGAGCGCGAGCAAACACAGCGAGGTGCGCATCGCGCGTGAGGGTATCACGTCGTGTACGATGCACGGCCGATGGACAAGCTGCAGCAGGAAGTGGTCCCGATCCTCATCCTGTGTGCTGCGATCGCGGTCGTCGTCACGCGGCTCCCCAAGATCGACCTCGGGCACACCCGCGCGTTTCGCCGCCGCCGCGTGCTCAACTGGCTGCCGCTCGGCCTGACCTACGCGTTCCTCTACATGGGCCGCTACAACCTCGTCGGGCTGCTCGACGCCAAGCTCATCTCCGGCAAGCAGTTCGGCGAGATCGACGCGGTCGGCTCGCTGGTCTACGGCATCGCGTTCCTGCTCAACGGCCCGCTCGCCGATCGCTGGGGCGGCCGCGCGACGATCCTGATCGCCGCCGCCGGTGCGGCGGTGTGCAACGCGATCATCGGCCTCATGATCAACGCGAGCGGCGCGCCGCCGGCGTTCTACACGTTGATGCTGCTGTTCAGCCTCAACATGTACTTTCAGAGCTTCGGGGCGGTGTCGATCGTGAAGGTCAACGCCTCGTGGTTCCACCTGCGCGAGCGCGGCACGTTCGGCGGCATCTTCGGCATCCTGATCTCGCTCGGGCTCTACCTCGCGTTCGACTGGGCGCCCAAGATCGCGGCGATGACGTCGCTGGCGTGGCTGTTCCTGTCGCCGGCGGTGATCCTCGTCGTGTTCTTCGGGTTGTCGTTCGCGTTCGTGCGCAACACGCCGGCCGACGCCGGGCTCTCCGACTTCGACGTCGCCGATGCGTCGAGCGGCGAGACCGGACCGCCGGATCGCGCGCTCGTGATCATCCGGCGCATGCTGACCAACCGGGTCATCCTCATCATCGCGCTGATCTCGTTGTGCTCGGGCTTCCTGCGCCAGGGCATCCTCAAGTGGTACCGGACGTTCGCGAGCGCGGTGCATCTCACCGGAACGTTCGTGTTCGATCACTGGGGCATGGTGTCGTGTATCTGCGGCATCACCGGAGGCATCTTCGCCGGGGTGGTCTCGGATCACCTGTTCAAGTCGCGCCGGCCGCCGGTCTCGACCGTGCTGTTCGGCCTCTTGCTCGGCGGCTCGATCGCGATCGTGCCTTTGCTCCAGGCGCCCGGCGCGGTGAGCTGGGTGATCGCGTTCATGGCGATCGCGGTGATCGGCGTTCACGGCATGCTCTCGGGCGTCGCGAGCCAGGACTTCGGCGGGCGGCGCAACGCCGGCACCGCGACGGGGCTGATCGACGGCTTCGTCTACCTCGGCACCGCGCTGCAGGGCTTTGTCTACGGCAACCTGTTGCCCCCGACGGTGATCACGGTCGACGGCAAGCCGGTGCCGAACCCCCACGTCGGGGACGTCGCCAACTGGTACGCGTGGCCGGTCGCGATGATCCCGGTCGCGGTGATCGGGCTCCTGCTCTCGCTCAGCGTGTGGAACGCGCGGGTCAAGCCGCACACGCCGGCGATCGCGCCGGTGCTGCCGGCCAGGTCGTAGCGCGCTGTCCATCACTGGCCCTGCGTTGTCCGCCGAGTCCGAAGCTCTCGCACTACCGGGGCGCCTTGCGGGCCAATATGAGGGCCAGTCGGAAAAATAATTGGGGGCTCTCTATCCGTAGCTTGGTAATCCAGATCGCGGCTGACACCGATCACGAAGCGATCTACCGACGACAAGGGCGCACTCCGAATGATCCCGATATCATAAGTTGCCTGGTTGCAGGACAAAAAATACCACCCTGCGAACGCGCGCCGTTGCTACACCGTGCGCGATGGCCACACAGAAAAACATCACAGCAGCAGTGCTGCTCGGCTCGGCGATGTGGGTTGGTTGTACCTCGGGACCGGGCACGAGAAGCGATGACGGTGACGACGATGGCGCGGGCAGCGACGTGACGGCTACCGGGGACGCCGGGGCTGGATCCACGGCTCCACCGGACCTCTCGGCGCCTGTCTTCCCGACCGCGCACCCCAGAATCTATCTGACGCCCAACCGCGCACGCCTGTCGGCCGCGCTGAGCTCGCGGACGGCGGCGGCCACGCGCTTCCAGGCGGTCGTCGACCAGTGGATGGCCGGCGCGGACATCTGGGGCTTCGAGGCCTGGAACGCCGCGCTGCTCGCGCAGCTGACCGGCAGCACGGGGTACTGCACGAAGGCCGTCGCCACGATCGAGCGTCAGGTGGTGGCCGCGGAGGCCAAGATCGCGGCCAACCAGGCCCCCGTGGTGGCGGGCGACAGCTACCTCGAGATCGGCGGCCTGATCGGCGATCTCGCGCTGGTCTACGACTGGTGCTTTGCGCAGACCTCCGCGCCGCAGCGCGCGAGCTGGCTCACCTACGCCGATCAGGCGGTGTGGAACGTGTGGCACAACACGAGCGCGAAGTGGGGCAATGCCACGATCCCCTGGAGCGGCTGGGCGACCAACGATCCATCGGATAACTATTACTACTCGTTCCTCCGGGCGACGATGCTGCTCGGGCTGGCGTCGAAGGGCGAGGATCCCCAGGCCGACACCTGGATCACGCAGTTCCACGACGCCAAGATCGTGAACCAGCTCGTCCCGACGTTCAACGCCGACCTCGCCGGTGGCGGCTCGCGCGAGGGTACCGGCTATGGCGTCGCGATGCGCCGGTTGTTCGGGCTCTACGACTTCTGGACGGCGACGACCGGCGAGGCGCTGGCGGTCAGGACGCCGCATGCCCGGCAATCGATGCTCGCGATGCTGCACCAGATCGTCCCGACCCGCGACCGCGTGGCGCCGACCGGCGACCTGTCGCGCGACTCGACCGCGGCGTTCTTCGACTACCACCGCAACTACCTCCAGGAGCTGATCCAGCTGTTCCCCACGGACCTCCTGGCGCAGCGCGCGAAGACCCAGCTGGCCGCGACGAGCGTGCCGGCGATGAAGAGCGCGTTCATGGCCGCGTACGACTTCGTGTACGACAACTCGAACGTGACGGCACAGCCGATCGGCAACCTGAACACGACGTACTACGCGTCCGGGATCGGCGAGCTGTACGCGCGCTCGGGATGGGATTCGCACGCGACGTGGATCAACCTGATCGCCGGACCGTACACGCAGTCGCATGCCCACCAGGATCAGGGCTCGCTGATGATCTACAAGGACGGCTGGCTCGCCTACGACGCGGTGGTGGACTCGCACTCCGGCCTGCCACAGGAGACCACCGCGCACGGCCTGGTGCGGATCACCAGCGGCGGCCAGCCGGTGCGCCAGATCGCGAACACGATCTCGAAGCTCACGGCGCTCCACCAGGGGGCCGGCTACACGTATGCCGCGTCCGATCTCTTGCCCGCCTACGATGGCAACCCCGCCGTGCAAAAGGTCCAGCGCGAGGTGCTCTACCTCTTGCCCGACGTCGTGGTCGTGTTCGATCGCGTAGAGAGCGCGAGCGGGACGACCCAGACCTGGCAGCTCGTATCACCGGTGGCCGCGTCGATCAGCGGCGCGACGGCGGCGGTCACGGCCTCGGGCCACACGTTGCGGATCCAGAGGCTCAGCGGCGGCGCGATGGCGGTCACGCGCATGCCGGACGTGAGCTCGGACTTCAGCGGTGGGTTCCGGATCGACGAGACGATGCCAGGTGGCGACAACCGCTATCTGCACGTGCTCTCGATCGACGGCAGCGTGTCGTCGACGACACCGGCCGGCGACGCGACGCACCCCGGCGTGACGGTCCACCTGGCGGACGGCCACACCGCGACGGTGACGTTCACGCGTGACACCGCGGGCGCGACCCTCGTGCTCGACGGCACGACGCGATCGCTCGGCGCCGGCGTCGACCGCCTTCCAGAATAGCCGCGGCCGGGCGCCGGGAGCGATACACTCGCCAGTCATGCCGCGCTGGTTCCGCACGCTCCTTCGCCTCACTCCGATCGTCGCGCTGGTGTCGGTGGTGAGCGTCGCGGGCCTCTTTGCGTTCCGGGCGGTCGCGCCGCGTGACGATCTGCGCGCGGCGGCGAACGAGCTCGGCAACTACCTGCAGACGGTCGGCGGCATCTACGCGGTCTTGCTCGCGTTCGTGGTCTATGTCGTCTGGGGGCAGTTCAACGAGGCCCGCAGCTACCTCGATCGCGAGGCCACCGCGCTGGTCGACCTGCACCGGACCTCGAGCGGCTTGCCGCCGCGCTCGCGCGCCGCGATCCAGAGCGGGCTGCGCGACTACGTCGACGCGGTGATGCGGGACGAGTGGCCGGCGATGGCGTGCCGCGACGAGGCGACGATCGATCGGGTCGCCGAGCTGCTCGAGAAGGTCTGGCTCGCCATCCACGGCTGCAAGCCGATGAACGACTGCCAGCACACGGTCTACGGCGAGGTGCTCGGGCGATTCAACCAGCTGACGGACCTGCGCACCAGCCGGCTCAGCGCGGCGCACGCGCGGATCCCGCTCGCGATGACGATCTTGCTATACACCGGCGGGCTCTTGACGGTGGGCTCGGTCTACCTGCTCTGGTTCGACAACGGCTGGCTGCACGCGCTGGTGACCGCCGCGCTCGCCGGCGCCATCGCGCACATCCTGTTCCTGATCCGCGACCTCGACGACGCGTTCGCGGGCGACTGGCAGGTCGCCAAGGCGCCGTTCGAGCGCGCCCGCAAGAACTTCGATCGCGCCGCGCACGTCGTCGACGTCGACGCCGCGTAGCCGGCGCTGAGGCCGGCTACCACACGCCGCACTGCTTGCCGGGGTTCATCGGCGTGCCGGCCGCGCACTTGAATGCGGTGCCGAACCCGGGCTGGTTCACGATCACGCCGTTGACCCGCCACATCGGCGGCGAGTGCGGATTGGAGTGCGCGCGGGTCTCGAGGGCCTCGGGGGTCATCTTGTCGCACCACGACTGGCCGTAGGCCATGAAGTACAGCTAATCGTCGGTGAAGCCGTCGACCAGCGGCGGCGGCGGCGGGCGCTGCTGCGCCTTCCACGCCTGGTAGGCCTGATAGGCCAGCTTGACGCCGCCGTTGTCGGCGATGTTCTCCCCGGCGGTCAGCTTGCCGTCGAGCTTGACCTTGGGGACGGCCTCGTACTTCGCGTACTGGTCGACCACACACTTGGTCGCCGCGGCGAACTTGTCCTTGGTGGGCTTGCTCCACCACTCGCGCAGGTTGCCGTCGCTGTCGAACTGGCTGCCTTCGTCGTCGAACCCGTGCGTCATCTCGTGGCCGATCGTGCCGCCGCCGGTCGAGCCGAAGTTGACCGCGGGGTGAAACGTCGCGCCGAAGAACGGTGGCTGGAGCTGGCCGGCGGGCAGCGCGATCTCGTTGAGCGTCGGCTCGTAGTACGCGTTGACGGTCGGCGGCGTCATGCCCCAGTCGAACCGGTCGACCGGCTTGCCGATCTTCGCGAGCTGGCGCGCGAGCTCCCAGCGCCCCGCCGCCTGGACGTTGCCGGCGAAGTCGGTGCGCTTGATCGCGAAGTCGTAGGCGCGCCACTTGTCCGGGAACCCGACCAGGTACGCCATCTTGTCGAGCTTCTGCTTGGCCGCGGCGCGCGTCGGGTCGTCCATCCACGGCAGGTTGTCGAGCTCGACGCGCATCGCGCCGAGCACGGTCCTGGTCAGGTCGACGGCGCGGGTCTTCGCGTCACCGCCGAACTTCGCCTTGACGTAGGACTGGCCGAGCAGCTCGCCGAGATCGCGGTCGGCGCGGCGCAGGCAGCGGCGCCAGCGCGGCGGCAGCTCCAGGACGCCGGTCAGCTCCTTGCGCAGCGTGAACGCCTCGTCGACCCACGCCTTGCCGAGGTTGTCGGCCTGATCGCTCATCACGGCCGCGGTCAGGTAGTTGCGCAGCGCCGCCGGCTTCTCGGACTTCAGGAGCGCGGCCACCGCGGTGTAGTACGCCGGGTCGTTCACGCTGATCGCCGTGACGCTCGGGATGCCGAGCGCCGCGAGGTAGTCGCCCCACGGGAAGCTCGGCGCGATCTTGGTCTCGAGCCCGGCGCGCTCGACGCGGTGGTAGACCATGTGAGGGTCGCGGCGCACGACCTCGTCCTGTTGCAGCCTGGCGAGCGCGGTCTCGACGCGCATTGCGTCGGCGGCGGACGCCTTCGCCGCCTTCTCGTTCTGACCGAGCAGCCGGAACATGCGCCCGAGGTGCGCGACGTAGGCCGCGCGGGTCTTGGCCATCGTGCCCTTGTTCTCGAAGTAGTACTTGCGATCGGGCAGGCCGAGCCCCGCCTGATCGATGCTCGCGATCACCTGGGTGGCGTCGCCGTAGTCCTGCTGCGGCCCGATCGCGAAGAACGCGAACACGCCCTCGGCGTGCAGCGTGAGGAGCGCGGCGGCGGCGGTCTTTGCATCGGTCACCTTGGCGACGGCGTCGAGCAGCGGCTGCATCGGCGCGATCCCGGCGTGCTCGATCGCCGCCTCGTCCATGCACGCGGCATAGTAGCCGCCGAGCTTGTCGAGCGTCGGGTCCCCGGCCTTGGCCTTGGCGGCGCCGTCGAGCACCGTGTGCAGGAAGTCCTCCGAGTCCTTGACGACGATCTCGATCGCCCCCCACGACGAGCGATCCGGCGGGATCGTCGCGGACTTCAGGAAGCCGCCGCACGCGAACGCGTAGAAGTCGGTGCACGGATCGGCCTTCCGATCGATCCAGTCGGGGACGATCCCGGCCTCGGCGAGCGACATCTGCGCCGGCGCCCATTGCGTCCGGGGCTTCGCCGGCTCGGCGGCGACCACCGAGGCAGGACCGGGATCCGGAACCGCGGAGGGTGGGGGTACGGGGGACTTGGGGCTCGCCGAGCACGCGGCAGCGGCGACGACCATGACGACGAGGCGCATGGCCGTGCACACTAGCAAACTGCCGCACACGGCGCGCCTGCGACCGCGTGCGACAGCGCATGGGGCGTCGGGCTTGGGCTATGGTCGCGGCGT
>Ga0137437_1000857_pt1 | contig 10207 bp, 10 predicted proteins | sample EasRivERMGT138_2_FD_102332 | JGI IMG/M metagenome (GOLD analysis project Ga0137437, IMG submission 102332) | Soil microbial communities from meander-bound floodplain in the East River, Colorado, USA - East River MetaG ERMGT138_2 | ecosystem: Environmental > Terrestrial > Soil > Floodplain ... | reverse complement strand
GAGTTCGTCCCAGAGAAAGAGAAAACGTTCCATCGCGACACTTCCCATGCACAAGCCAAGCTTGGGACCGATCGTAGGAAGATGCGTTCCGCATGGCTGTGTCCGTAGTCACACTCGATCCGTGGGTTGGTTGCGCGACCCGCTCCGCATCGCTAGTCTTTCGAGTGCTTCACATCGCACCCACATTCTGACAAACGGTCCGAAGGGCGTATGCAACGCATCGTCGTCCTAAACCCTAAAGGGGGCTCTGGTAAGACGACGCTCGCGATCAACATCGCGGCGTACTTCGCCGTGCGTGGGGCCAACACCCTGCTGATCGATCGCGACCCGCAAGGGTCCGCCACGCGCTGGCTGCGCAAGCGCAAAGCGCCGCAACCCCTGATCAACGGCATCGCCACCTTCGAACGCGACTCCCGCACCACCATGAGCTGGCAGATGCGCGTGCCCGAAGGCACGGAGAAAGTGGTGGTCGACAGCCCCGCGGCGATCGAAGGGCGCGCGCTGCCGGAGCTCACGCGCGATGCGAACAAGATCATCGTCCCCGTCCTGCCGTCGGACATCGACATCCATGCCGCCTCGCGCTGCATCGCCGACCTGCTGCTGGTCGCCAAGATCAAACGCACCGAAAACCGCATCGGCGTGATCGCCAACCGGGTGCGCAAGAACACCCTGATGTTTCACTCGCTGATGCGCTTTCTCGAGAAGCTCGAGATCCCGATCGTCGCGACCATCCGGGATTCACAGAACTACGTGCGGGCCGCCGAACTGGGCACCGGGATCCACGAAATGAAGCGCCACACGGTCAAGGAAGACCTGGCGCAGTGGGAGGGTTTGATCGCCTGGCTCGAGCCCGAGCGGGTCCTGGCGGAGCAGCCTGCACCGCTCGCCGAGCAGCCGCAGCCCGCCACGCCGCCCGCCGTATCGCCCTCCGTATCGTTGATAGTGCCGGAAGTGGCGCAGCCCACGGACGGGACCACCGCGCAGGATGCGCGGTTCATCATCAACACCTAAACCTTCATCTGGCCGGTAACGGTTTACCGACTCAACCCGCGTTGCAACGCGGTGTTATTTCTTGATCGGCGCGGCCGGAGCCGGCTCGTCTTCCCACGAACCCTTAACCTTGTCCGCCCAATGCTTGTAGCTAGACCAGGTGTACAGATTCTTGGTGATCGCAGCATGGCGCCCACGCGTCCGCTGCATGCGCTCGAGCCAGGCCGCGTACGCATCGCTACCCACGGGTGGCGGTGCGCCGTTTCCTAAATTTCCCCGGCTTCTGTCTGAGGAACTCATGACGGTTCTCCCTTTCGGTTGACGTAAGCCTACGTTTACGTCGCACCGAAACGACAGGAACTGATTCACGCGGTCGCAACTGCTTGCGGGCGATGCGGCGTGTGTCGCAGAGTTTTTTTCGTTATGTCCCAGACATGGCGGCAACGCGCCCGCCGATTTAACGTTGCAGTCGCTTATTGTTACGCAACGAGGCGATAACACGGACGGTAAGCACTGCCCGGCAATTTCATACGCTTTTGCGCAACAAACGCCGCCAGCAATTCATCGAGCAGTTTCATCACCGACTCGTCGCCGGTGAGCTCGTAGGGACCCAGTTTCTCGATGGCGCGCACGCCGTTTTCCTTCACGTTTCCGGTAACGATGCCGGAGAACGCGCGCCGCAGATCCGCGGCGAGCTCGTGCGCCGGTTGATCGCGGTACAGCCGCAGTGCGCGCATCGATACGTGCGAAACCTCGAACGGATGCTGGAACGCCGGCGGAATCCTGAGCAGCCAGTTGTAGTTGTACGAATCGCTGTGGCTGCGGCGGAAGTCACGCACTTCTTCCATGACCCCGACCATGTAGCGCGCCACTTCCGCCGGATCGTCGACGATCACATGCAGAAGGTCCGCGGCCTTTTTGCCGAGGGTTGCTTCGATGAACCGGCGGATCTGCACGAAATAGTCGGCGGTGTGTTTCGGCCCGGTCAGCACCACTTTGAGCGGCTGGCCGGCGTTGGCCGGATCGAGCAATACGCCGAGCAGGTAGAGGATTTCCTCGGCTGTGCCCACGCCACCCGGGAACACCACGATGCCGTGCGCCAGGCGCACGAACGCTTCGAGGCGCTTTTCGATGTCCGGCATGATCACGAGCTGGTTCACGATCGGGTTTGGCGGCTCGGCCGCGATGATGCCGGGCTCGGTGAGCCCGATGTAACGGCCGCCGACGATGCGCTGTTTGGCATGGCCGATCGTGGCGCCCTTCATGGGCCCCTTCATGGCACCCGGACCGCACCCCGTGCAGACGTCCATGCCGCGCAGGCCGAGCTCGTAGCCGACCTTCTTCGTGTACTGGTATTCCTCGGTGCTGATCGAGTGACCACCCCAGCAGACCACCAGGTTGGGCTTCGATTTGAAGTCGAGGATGCGCGCGTTGCGCAGGATGTGGAACACGGCGTTGGTGATCGCGGCCGGGTTGTTGAGATCGAAGCGGCCGCTTTCCATGATCTCGTTGCTGATGAAGATCACATCGCGCAGTACCGCGAACACGTGCTCCTTCATGCCGCGGATCATCTCGCCGTCGACGAAGGCCTGACCCGGCGCGTTCTTGATCTCGAGCTTGATGCCCCAGGCCTGGCGCACGAGCTCCACTTCGAAGTCCTTGTAGAGGTCGAAGATCTCTTTTGCGTTGTCGGTTTCGCTACCGGAATTGAGCACGGCCAGCGTGCACTTGCGGAACAGCGGGTACAGACCCCCGGCGCGGGAATCGAGCAGCTTTTCGATTTCGGCCTGGGAGAGATTTTCGAGACTGCCGCGCGGTCCGATCCGCGCATCCACGAAATCGGGAATGACGATGCTGGTTTCCAAGGAATCCCCTCGATTCGGCTCACTTTCTTTTGGTGAGTCCGAGTGTACTCGACGCTTGGGGAGGCGGCTTTTACGGCTGGATGTCGATCGGCACGTTATCCGACGTCATCATCCAGATTTCGACCATGTCGGCGTTGGTGACCGCAATGCAACCATCCGTCCAGTCTTGCGAGGCGTAGTAGTCCGGCCCGTGACGCGGATCGTTCGGCAGACCATGGATCATGATGGAACCACCCGGCTGCCAGCCGTTGCGGCGCGCGCGCTGCGAGTCTTGTTCGTTCGGGTAGGAAACCTGGATCGAAAGGAAAAAGTCGCTGCGCGTGTTCCGGCGCGTGAGCCGGTAGTTGCCCTCGGGAGTGCGAAAATCGCCGGCACGTTCTTTCGCTCCGCCGGGATTGAGTCCGAGCGCCACGCGGTACGCGCGCAGGACGTCGTTGCCGCGCATGAGATACAGGCGGCGCTCCGATTTGCGCACGAGCACGCGATCGGCCACGGGCAATTCGACGCCCATCGACGCCATTGCGCGGGCATGATAGGGCAGCGCATCGCCTGCGGCGGTTCCGACAAACACGCACGCAAACAACGGCGCGACCAGCGCGATGAATTTCTTTGCAAGCGACATTTGATTACAAAACAAGCACTTATAACGACTCAAATTATAGAGGCTGGCGCGCTGGCCGGTAACGGAACGCGTCACAGCTTGGGGTGTTCAATGCAGCAAGAATGTCCATTCGCTTCGATTATGACAAGCCGTCGGCAAAGTCAGACCGTCGGGCGGATCACTCGTTTTCTCGGCGCCTTGATCGCCGCCGCGGCACTCGCTTCCTGCGCCGCCCTCCCCGATGACTCAAACGTCGTCGAGGAACTCGATGCGGATACCGGCGCGACCGTCGCGCGACTCGGACGTCCCCTCGAGTTGTATCGCGAATCGTTCGTGCAGGACGCCACGGGCCGCTTTGCATTCTTCGGCCCCTTCGAAACCAACCAGATGGGTACGCGCGAATTGTTCTTGTGGCTCGCGGTGCCCATCGAGACTGCGAAAGATGCGGAGCCGCCATCCGTCGAGGTGAACGGCACTCCGCTCGCGCTCGGCGCGATGGGCCGAGCCGCGGACTTCGCAGGATTGAAGGGTTCCCCTTACAAGCTCCCGACGCCATGGAGCTCGATGTACTACTTCAAGCTCGATGCGGCGGTCCTCGCGCGCCTCGGCGCGGCGAACGACATCGCCGTCCGCGTGCTCGAGCCCACGAAAGATGGCCCGGTCCAGACGAAGTTCGCGACGAAAGTGGCGGACGATCCGCGCCTGCGCGAATTCGCGGCGCGCTAACTAATGGGGACATTCCTCGTTTCCTAGCAAACGGGGACAGGCCTGGTGAAGAGTGCGTGGCGGGCTGCGGAATGAATGTTCCGAGCGCTCTCGGGTGAGCAAGCGAACCATCCCTGGCGACACACGACACCCGCTCTTACGTCTTCAGGTCCGTCCCCGTTTGCTAGGAAACGAGGAATGTCCCCATTAACTACCGGAGACGACCTCGACGCGCGGCATGACCACCTGCGTGCCCGGACGCAGGTCGGACAGATCGGTGTCGGGGTTGTACTGGCGCAGCAGCCAGATCGGCAGGTTGCTGAACCGCTGCGTCATCGTCCACAGCGAGTCGCCGCGCCGCACGATGTAAACCTCCGTGCCCGCGATCCGGTGCTGCACGAAATACTCACCCTGCAACTTGGCGTGATAGTCGCGGCGCAGCTGTTCGAAGGTTTCGCGCGAGACGCGCGAGTAATCAAGATTGAGCTTCTGGCCGAGCAGCACCGGCTGCTTTGCCTTCAGCTTGTTCACATTGCGCAGCTTCTGAGTGGGAATCTGCAACCAGTCCGCGTACTGCCCCAGGGTCTCCGTCGCCTCGACCCGGATCGAACCGTCGTCGCGCACCTGGTAATCGATCGAATCCGCGAGTCCCTGCGAAACTGAGACGGGGCCAAGTGCCGGGCCGAGCTCTTCGGCCTGGCTCGCCGACACCGGCTCACGCGCGCCCTCCGCTGCCTGCACAACCGAGGTCGCAACTTCGGGCGTCGTCGCCGCTTCCATCGCGACGACCGCGGCGGAACGCGCCCGGCCGCGCTTGGGTTCGCCCGTGCCAATGGGACGCGTGGTCTCTTCGCGCACGACCTCGACCGCCGCGCCTTCGCGCTGCGCTTCGCCGCGCGCCGCATCGATCGCGACCACGCGCCTTTCCGTTTCGGTCTCCGCGTCGGCCGCGGCGGTAGCCGCGGCGACAGAAGCCGCGCTGGGTTCACCCGCGATGCGCAGTCGCTGGCCTTCATACAGGCGATCCGGATCTTTCAACGAATTCATCTTGAGGAGCTGTGCCTCGGGCACGCGCACTCGCGCGGCGATCACCTGCAATGAGTCGCCGCGACGCACGACATAGAAATCTTCCGCGGGCGCCGTGGCGGCGGTCGCGTTCTCCGGCGACGGCGAAGCGGCCGATGCGGCGGTGGGCGGCGCGGCGTTGGATGCGGTCAGCAGGCGCGGCAGCGCCTCGGGCAACTGCAGGCGCCGTCCGGCGCGCAGCTGCGCGTTCGCCGCGATGCCGTTCATCTGCGCGAGCCGCTGCGCGGTCATGCCGTAGCGCGTCGCGATCTCCGCCAGGTTTTCACCTTTGCGGACGCGATGCGTGCGCGGCGTGATCTGGCCCGCGTACAACTCGTTGGACGGTAACTTCGAAGTCAGGAGGTCGGCGGTCCATTTCTCGGAGGTGTCCGCCGGCAGGCGCAACCGATAGCCGCGCGGCACGAGGCGCGTGCCGCTGTAGATCGTCGGACGCCACGCCGGATTCAAGGCGCGCAGCTCTTCGCGATCGAGGTTCAGCGCCCGCTCGAGGGTCGCGAGCCGCACGTAGGCCGGCATCGTGATCTCGCGGAATCTCTGCTCCGGGCGACGTTCGAGCGGACCGAAGAATTTTTCCGGATTCTCGTCGATGGTGAGCGCCGCGAGGAACGACGGGAAAAAGTTGCGCGAGGCGAACCCGAACGTGCGGCTGTTGTAGGTGCGGTTGATCTTCACGTAGTCGTCGGTGCCGACCGTTTCCTTCGCGCGCCGCATGCCGGCGGCGCCGTGGTTGTACGCGGTGAGTGCGAGCGGCCAGCTGCCGAGCACGCGGTAGTTGTATGCCAGTAGTTGGGCCGCCGCTTCGGTGGAGCGATACGGATCGAGCCGTTCGTCGACCGCGTCGTCGACGCGCATGTAGCGCCGCCCGGTGGAGCGCATGAATTGCCACAGGCCCGCCGCGCCCACCTTCGAATACGCCGCGGCGTTGAACGAAGACTCGACGTGCGGCAGCACCGCGAGCTCGGGCGGCAGACCCTGGTTCGCAAATGTTTCGGCGATGTGCGTGTCCCAACTCGACGAGCGGATCAATCCTTCCTTGAAGCGATCGGCTTGTCCCAACTGAAAGCGGATGCGCGTGGTCGCTTCCCGCAGGAGGATCGGGCTCACATTCGCACCCCACATCTCGAGGATGCGTCTGTCTTCCGCGGAAAGCGCCGCACGCGAAGCCTCGGTCGGCAACGCCGCGATGATCCTGCGCAGCGACGCGATGTGGCCGTCGCGTCGATCGTCCACCAGGCGCTGCCGTTCGCGCGGCGAAGTACCCGCGCCAAATTTCACCGTGTCGTAGACCACCGAGAGATTGCGTTCGTCGTGCAGGAACCCCTCGTTGGTCGTGACTTCGGTGTAGACGCGTATCCAGAAGTTCACGTCCGGCTGAATTCCCTCCGGACGCGGTATCGAGTCAGCGCGCGCCAGCGATCCGAGCGCGAAGGCCGCAAGCAGCAGCGCGCAGGCGAAAAATCGCGATTTGGAGTCGCCGTTGCGGACTGTCGGTCTCATTTACACTCGCCGGGGTTGATGCAACCGATTGATCTAAAAATAGTTTCCCCGGGCGCCGCCGACTTATGTCGCAGACGCTGCCCGAAGTTGTGTCGAAGATTTTGACAGCAGGGACGTCCCGGCCGACGTGACATATTGCCCAAAGTCGAACTTTGCGTCCCCCGGGGCCCCTGTGGGCCGATTCGGCACGTCGGAATCGTCTGGCACAGCGCTTGCTCCTTCTTCGTGTAAGCGGCTCGTCAAAGACCGCACGAGATAACAAGAAGAAGAGCGAAAACACTCCTCCACAAACAAGCAAGCAAGCGACCAATGAGCCCCGCGATCAGCGGGGCTTCTTTTTTTGGGCGCCCGCCGCGCAGGCGTTGCAACCGATGTCCCGAGCGTCTCGTCCAAACATGCGAGCCTCACCTTCGCACAGGGAAACATCATGAACACCGCGTTCGTCGCGACCCCGCTGGTCGCCTGCATTGGATTTGCCGCATTGGCTGCCAGCCCGGCTGCGTTTGCCGGCGACGGTCGCAGCCTCTCGGCGGTTAATGGATCGGTCTCGGCGTCTGCCGGCGAAAGCTACAACCGGCTGAGCACCGTCAATGGCGACGTGCACCTCGGCCGCGGCGCCAGCGCGGATGAGGCGAAGACGGTGAACGGCGAAATCGTGCTCGATGGGGATTCGAAGGTTGGCGACGCCAGCACGGTGAATGGCTCGGTCGAGATCGGCGAAGGCGCCGCCGTCACACGCACCGCGACGACGGTGAATGGCAGCGTGACGCTCAAGAATCGCGCGCAGGTTGGCGGCGACGTCACCACGGTCTCCGGCGACATCGAATTGAGCGGCGCTGAAGTCGCGGGCCGCCTCGAGACTCGTAATGGCGATATCGAGCTTGCCGACGGCGCGCATGTGCGCGGCGGGATTCATGTGCGCAAGAAGAACGACAGCAACTGGGATTGGGGCAACGACCGGCCCGTGCGGGTTCGCATCTGCGCCACCTGCGTCGTCGATGGAGAACTGCGCTTCGATCGACCGGTCGAGCTGCGAGTCGAGACTGGCGCGAAAATCGGCCAGGTAATCGGCTCCGAGGTCACGCGGCGCTGAGCGCCCGTCAAGGTTCGAGCGTTCGGCCGTAGAGCCGCACTTCGGGCTCTCCGGGATGCATGGGATACATGCGCTCGAACTGCAGCCCGAGCTTTTCGAGCACGCGAATTGAGCCTGAATTTCCCTGCGAAACGACGCCGATGACGCGTCGCAGTCCAAACTTGCGCGCGCCGTGGGCCAGCGTCGCGGCGCCGGCTTCGAGCGCATAGCCCTGCCCCCAGTGCTCGGGAAGATAGGCGTACCCGATGTCGACATCGGGCAGGATGTCGCGCTTCAAAAGGCCGCACATGCCAACGGGAGCACCATCCGTCTTGCGTGTGGCGAGCCACAGGCCGAAGCCATAATGGTCGTACATCGCCATCGGTCCCCCACGCAGATACGTGTGTGCGTCTTCAATCGTGCGCACGCCTTTGTCGCCGATGTTCTCGATGAACGATGGCTGGTTGAGCAGCGTCACGACGAACGGCGCGTCCGCAAACTCGAAGCGGCGCAGCGCGAGGCGCGCTGTTTCGAGTTCAGGAAGGATCGCCAAAGCGCGACCGCTCGAATGTTGGCAGGCCATCTCCGAACTTCACCCAACCGATGTCGTCGCTGAGCCAGGAGTGATGCGTGGGTGGAAAAGCCCAGGGCGCATCCAGACTGCACGTGGTTACGTCGACGAAATCAGGGGTATCGAGATGCTCGTACGTCAACGGCGAGCCGCACGCCCCGCAGAAGCGCCGCCGCACTTTCGGCGACGACTCATATTCAAGCGGAGTGCCGCGCGTAAAGCGGAACTCCGCCTTGGCGAAGGTGAGCCACGCGACGACCGGTGATGCCGCCGACCGCCGGCACGACTGGCAGTGGCAAACCATGCTGTTTGCCGGATTCGTGGTGGCCGAATAGCGCACGGCGCCGCACATGCAGCCGCCCTGAATGTCCTGATGCAACGTGTTCTCTCCCTGGTGCGGTCGCAGCTTACCGTGACTCCAAAAAAACAGCCCCGCCATTGGCGGGGCTGTAGTCGCGCGGAAACGGGGGTCTTGTTCCGCAGCTTCTGGTCAGTGGCGCCCGGTAGGGTTCCGGACACCACTTTTACTCTGTGTCACGAGGGCGCATTTTCTCCCACCCCTAAGACGCTTTTATTACTGATTGCTCAGGTAGGCGATGGCGAAACGGTCCCAGAGGCGGTCGATTTGCGCCCCGCGACCGGCCCCTGCGATGAGGGTGGCCTTGGCCTCCGACTCCGTGATCTTTCCCAGGCGGCACAGCATCAATAGCGCACCCGTGACGCGCCCGAATTTGAGGGAGCGCCCGAGCGTGTTTTCCATCTGGAGCTCGAGCGCCAATGTCTGGCTTTCAAGCGCGTACTGGATTCGCTCGGAGAGCTCCCAGCTCACGGCGATGCGCCCGGCGGTCGGGGGCACCCAGGTTTCCAGCAGACGCGCGATGCTGCCGGGGTCGGGGTTCAATCCGGGGCGCGCAGCAAACTGGTCGCGCGTGATGCGGAAGACGACGATCGCCGAGAGTCCGTACAACAGACCGACGAGCTGCGAGACGAACGGTTCGGCCCTTTCGATTTGCGTGGCGTGCGCTTCCGCGGTGACCGCGGAGTACAGGGTGTGGTCCCAGCACAGCTCGGGAAAGCGCGAGAACGCTCCGCTGCCCGTGGCCATCAGCGGCTGCAGCAGAGCCGTCGCGATCACCGAGCGCAGCCCTTGCACGCCGACCAGCGTGACCGCCCGGTCGATGCTTTCGATCGGAGCGTTGCCGACCTTGTAAAACGGGCTGTTCGCGATGCGCAGCAGATTGCCGGTGAGCGCGGGATCCTGCGCGACGATGCGCGAGATCTCGAGCACCGACGATTCGGCGTCGTTCACGGTCGCCATGAGCTTCGGCAGCAACGATGGACGCCGCGGAATGTATTCAGGTCGCGCTTCGAGCGAACTCAAAATCTCGGCGACGCTTTCGAAGACCGGCGCATGCGATGGATCCGGCGGGCGGCTCAACGCTTCGCGCGGCGCATCGTCGAGGGCGTAGGCCACGAAGCGGCGCAGGGCTTCGTCCCAGGCCAGCGTCGCGACACCGCCGGTATTGCGCGTGCCGGTCAATCCACGGTTCGAACCGGTGGTCGCGGCGATCGGATCAACGGGCTCGGGCTTGCGGCGGGTCGCGATGACAAAGATCACGACACCGAGTACTGCGACTGCAATCCCGACGACCAGGATGACGATGGATCCATTCATGGTGCGCGAGGCTACCTGTTCGCGGGCCTGCGCCGCCACACCGGGGTGAATGCGGCGTGATCAGGCGCTCAGCGCGGCCGGGGGGCGCGCATTTCGACGAGTCAGCGGCATATCGTAGGTCACGCTGGCGCCGTAGGCTTCCGGG
>Ga0137437_1000855_pt1 | contig 10217 bp, 6 predicted proteins | sample EasRivERMGT138_2_FD_102332 | JGI IMG/M metagenome (GOLD analysis project Ga0137437, IMG submission 102332) | Soil microbial communities from meander-bound floodplain in the East River, Colorado, USA - East River MetaG ERMGT138_2 | ecosystem: Environmental > Terrestrial > Soil > Floodplain ... | reverse complement strand
GATCGCGGTGTGCACCGCCGAGCGGCTCACCGATGACGTCGTCGACGAGCCTGAGCCGGTGCAGGCGCTCGGCCGTTATGCCCATAGCCTCGGCCGCGAGCTCGGCTTTGTCAGCGCTCTTCCACAGAATGCTCGCGCAGCCTTCCGGCGTGATCACCGAGTACGTGGAGAATTGCAGCATCAGGAGGCGATCGCAGACACCGATTGCGAGCGCGCCGCCCGAACCGCCCTCGCCGATCACGCAGCTGATGATGGGAATCCCCATCACTGACATTTCAAACAGGTTGCGCGCGATCGCTTCGGATTGATTGCGCTCCTCGGAGCCCACGCCGGGATACGCGCCCGGCGTGTCGATGAAGGTGATGAGCGGCATGCGGAAACGCTCGGCGAGCCGCATGAGGCGCAGCGCCTTGCGATACCCCTCGGGCTTGGGCATGCCGTAGTTGCGGCGCACCCGCTCCTTGGTGTCGCGGCCCTTCTGGTGGCCGATGAGCATCACCGGCTTGTCTTCGAGCCGCGCCGGCCCGCCGATGATCGCGAGATCGTCGCCGTACATCCGGTCGCCATGCAGCTCGTGAAAGTCCTTGAAGATGAGGCCGGCGTAATCGAGCGTGTAGGGGCGCTGGGGATGGCGCGCCAGCTGCGTGATCTGCCACGGGCTCAAATTCGCGAAAATGCTCTGCGTGAGCTGCTGGCTCTTCTGCTGCAGCCGCGAGATCTCGTCCTGGATGTTGACGGCGGTGCCGGAAGGAACGTGCTTCAGCTCTTCGATCTTGGCTTCCAGCTCAGCGATCGGCTGCTCGAAATCGAGGAAGTTAACTGCCATGGGGCGCGAGAATACTAGTTCGAGCCAATCGACGTCACGCCCGCGCTGGTCGGCGGCGGGCTATAGAGCACGGCAATGCGCCCGCGTCCCAACAACTTTTCGAGTTCCTCGATCAGGGCGGGCGTCGGGCGTACGTTCCATTCGGCGCCGAAAGAATAGGCGCCGCGAGCCGTTCCCGTATGGAACTGCACGGCTACCTGGCAATTGCCCCCGCGGTATTGCGCCAGCACTGCCTGCAGGCGATCGAGCGGCAGCGGATCGCCCGACTTCACCTTGAGCACGATACGGCGCGCTTCCTTCTCGCGCATGCGCTCGAGCTCGCTTACCTTGTTGGCGCGCAGCACCCAGGTGTTGGCGAACTCGTCGAAACGCAGTTTTCCTTCGATCAGCAGCAGCGCGTCCTTCACGAGAATCTCGCGGTATTGCTGGAAGGTCTCATCGAAGAAGCCGACCGAGATGCGGCCGGAATCGTCGTCTAGCACGACCTCGGTGCGCGGCCCGCGCTTGCGCAACTCCTCGACCACGCCCGCGATCGCCACCGGCTTGCCGCCGAAGAACGCACGTCCGCCTTCCGCACTGGTGGCCGGCTTCTCGGCGTCGATGTAATCGACGATTCGGCCCGTGATGAAACGCGGCAGATCGTTCACGAAACGATCGATGGGGTGACCCGAGATCGCGCGCCCCAGCGTCTCGCGCTCGGCGCGCAGGCGCGCCGAGTCGGTCCATTCCGGCTGATCGGGCGCGGTGGCGCGCACCGCCTCCGGAACATGCGCAGCGGAGAGTCCAAAAATATCGTGCTGCCCGGTCTCGTTCGCCCTGCTGTTCTGCTCGCCCAACGCGAGCGCGGCATCGAGTCGATGCATCAGCGTGGCACGATTCGCCGCGAGCCCGTCGAGACTGCCGGACTTGATGAGTGCTTCGAGCACGCGGCGATTGATCTTCGACAGATCGAGACGCCGGCACAGATCCTCGAGGCTGGCATAGTCGCCATGCGCGCGGCGCTCACCCACGATGGCCTCGACCGCGCCCTCGCCCACGCCCTTGATCGCCCCCAGGCCGTAGCGAATGGTCTTGTCGTCGACCGCCGCGAAATAGTAACCAGACAGATTCACGTGGGGCGGCAGGATCGTGAGGCCGACTTCCTTGCGGCAGTCGTACAACAGCCCTACCACCTTGTCCGTGTGGTCCATGTCCGCCGACAACACCGCGGCCATGTACGAAGCGGATTCGTGGGTCTTGAGCCAGCCGGTCTGGTACGACAGCAACGCATAAGCAGCGGAATGCGACTTGTTGAAGCCGTAGCCCGCAAACTTTTCCATCAGATCGAAGATGTATGCGGCCTGGTGTTCGGGCACATTGTTCTTGACGGCGCCGCTCACGAAGATCGAACGCTGCTTGGCCATCTCCTCGGGCTTCTTCTTGCCCATCGCGCGGCGCAGCAGGTCGGCGCCGCCGAGCGTGTAGCCGGCCAGCACCTGCGCGATCTGCATCACCTGTTCCTGGTACAGGATCACGCCGTAGGTGGGCGCGAGCACCGGTTCCAGCAGCGGATGCAGGAAGTCGATGGGCGCGGCGTGGCTATCGTTGCGGCTGTGCTTGCGGTCAATGAAATCGCCGACCATGCCCGACTCGAGCGGACCGGGGCGGAACAGAGCCACCAACGCGACAATGTCTTCGAAGCGGTCGGGCTTCAGGCGGCGGATGAGATCCTTCATGCCGCGCGATTCGAGCTGGAATACGGCGGTGGTCTTCGCCTCGGCCATGAGAGCGTACGTGGCCGCGTCGTCCATTGGCAGTTGCCCGATGTCGAGCAACGCCGCGCCGCTCGCCGCGCGGCGCGCGTTGATGATCTTCACCGCGCGATCGATCACCGTGAGCGTACGCAATCCCAGGAAGTCGAACTTCACGAGGCCCGCGGCCTCGACATCGTCCTTGTCGAACTGCGTGACGACGCTGCCGCCCTTGTCGTCGGCATACAGCGGCGCGAATTCCGTCAGCTTCGAGGGCGCGATGACCACGCCGCCGGCGTGCATGCCGGCGTTGCGCGTGAGTCCCTCGAGTGAGCGCGCGAGGTCGATGAGGTTCTTGATCTCCTCGTCTTCCTTGTAGAGGCGCTTCAGCTCGGGTTCCTTCTCGAGCGCATCGTCAAGCGTGATCCCGAGCTCGAAGGGAATGAGCTTGGCGATCTTGTCGACGTAGCCGTAGCCCATGCCGAGCACGCGCCCCACGTCGCGCACCACCGCCTTCGCGGCCATGGTGCCGTACGTGATGATCTGCGAGACGCGGTCGCGGCCGTACTTGTCGGCCACGTATTCGATCACCCGGTCGCGGCCGTCCATGCAGAAGTCGATGTCGAAGTCCGGCATCGACACACGTTCCGGATTCAGGAATCTTTCGAACAGCAGGTCGTACTTCAGCGGATCGATATCGGTGATCCCGAGACTGTAGGCGACCAGCGAGCCCGCGCCCGAGCCGCGGCCCGGCCCCACCGGCACGCCATTGGCGCGCGCCCAGCGGATGAAGTCCGCGACGATCAGGAAGTAGCCCGAGAATCCCATCTGGCAGATGACACCGAGCTCGCGCTGCAGGCGTTCCCGGTATTCGGTGATGCGCGTCAACTGCGCCGGATCGAACGCCCTTTCGCGATTCGCAAAGCCGGCTTCTGATTCGGCACGGATGTGCGCCTCCACCGTCGTCCCCTCGGGCAGCGGATAGTTAGGCAGGCGCGACTCGCCGAGCTTGAGCGGCAACGAACAACGGCGCGCGATCTCGACGGAATTGCGGACCGCTTCCGGGATATCGGCAAAGAGCTCGACCATCTCCGCGGCCGAGCGCAGGTATTGCGCCTCGGTGTACTTGCGCGGGCGGCTCGGATCCGTGAGTTGCGCGCCATCGGAAATGCAGACGCGCGCTTCATGTGATTCGAAATCGTCCGCCGAAAGGAAGCGCACGTCGTTCGTGGCGACGACCGGAATCGAGGCCGCCTGGCTGATTCGCACGGTTCCCGCGATCTGGGATTCGTCATCAGGCCGCCCGAGGCGCTGTAACTCGAGGTAATAGCAATCGCCGAATAGCTGCTGCCACTCGCGCGCACTGGCGAGCGCGTCGGCTTCGCGCCCGACACTGAGCGCGCGGCCCACGTCGCCGGCACCTGCGCCCGACAGCGCGATCAGCCCCGCAGTGGTCGAAGGCGTTAGCCACGCGCGATCGATCATGGGTACGCCGCGCTCCTGGCCTTCGAGCCAGGCGCGCGTGACCAGATTCGTGATGTTCTGATAGCCGCCCGGGTCCTTGCACAGCAGCGTGAGGCGCGTCGGCGCCGCGCGTTCGCCGCGGCCACGCAGCAGGATATCGACGCCGATGATGGGCTTGACGCCGCGCTGCAACGCTTCGCGGTAGAACTTGACCATTGCGAAGAGGTTGTTCTGGTCGGTGACCGCGATCGCCGGCATGCCGAGCGCCGCCACGCGTTCGACCAACTCCGGAATCCGCACCACGCTGTCCTGCAGAGAGAATTCGGTGTGCAGGCGGAGGTGGACGAATTGGGCGGTCGGCATGGCGCGCGAGTTTATCAACGAACGCGCATGCGCAAGCGCGGAGAAAAATTTTCACCGCGCGCGCCGCAGAACCGGGCGCCGGCACGGTCGCGAGGTCCCAATGGCGGTGCAAATCCCCGCGGTTCGCCGCGGCCGCTCGGGCCTCGAAATGGGACCGGCATCACACTCACCGGAAGCCCTTGGGCGTCGCCCGCGCGCCTAGGGGCCATATACGGGCAAACGGCCCACGGAATTCTGTGAAGTTGTGAGTCGTTTCAACCGTTTAGCCCACCGCTGCGCGGGATAATTTCTCTTCAAGACTCGCCTCACCCGGAAGGTCACTCCATGGCGCCTCGCTCCCTACTGCTCCTCGTGGTCGTGCTCGTCGGTTCATCGAGTGCCTTCGCGCAAAGTCCGCCCGCGGCGCCGAGCTCGCTGTATGCGCGCCTCGGTGGAGCGACGAAAGTCGCGGCATTCGTAAGCCAGACGATCGACACCAACCAATCGCTCGACAACGCGCAGCGCGCCGATGCGAAGCTCCTGCTCACCGCGCGGATCTGCGCGCTCGCGGGCGGTGGCTGCCCCGCGGGCAGTGACTCACCGCGCGACGACCAGGACGTCGGCAACATTGAAATTCGTGCGTTCGTCGAAGAGCTGCGCGTCGCGATGCGCGTGCAAAACGTGCCGCTGGCCGCGCGTAACGAGCTGCTCGAACTCCTCGCCCCGATGTATCGGGACGTGGCCAGGCTGTGATCCGGCGGGCCGCGTGACCCCAGGCGGCAGTCCGGCACAGCGGCGCGAAGCGTCAATCTCCTCGCGGGAGTCGTGATGCGCATTCAGCGCCTCCAGACCCGCATCATCGTCTTCTTCGTCGCGTTGCTCGCGCTCGTGCAGGTGGCCGCGTTCTGGTTCGTGAACGCCGCGAACTCGAGCAACGCACACGCGAAGATCGAAGAAGAACTCAACGTCGGTCAGCGCGTGTTCGCGCGGCTCCTCGACCAGAATGCCGAGAAGCTCAAGCTGTCCGCGCGCGTGCTGGCCGCGGACTACGCATTCCGCGAGGCGATCGCCACACACGACACCGGCACCATCGCATCGGTGCTGTCGAATCACGGTGCGCGCATCGGCGCTGACGCCATGGTGTTCGTCGATCTCGACGGCAACGTGCTCTCGGACACGCTGCGCCCGCATTCGCAGACGCGCACCTTCGAATACCCGGCGCTGCTCAAGCACGACAGCAGCGACGCGAGCGCCAGTATGGAAGTGCTCGACGGGCGCGCGTTCCAGCTGGTCGCCGTGCCGGTCAACGCGCCCTTGCCGATCGGCTGGGTGGTCATCGGCTTCGCCGTTGACGACGCGCTGGCGCGCGATCTGCGCACGCTGACCGAACTCGAAGTTTCGTTCGCGCTCGACACGAAGCAGAGCTGGCGCATGCTCGCCTCGACCCTGAGCGTGCGGGAACAGCGCGCGTTGCTCGATAATATGCCGGCGCGCTCCGACGCCACATCGCGGCTGGTCGTGAATCTCTCCGGCGTCGACCATCAGGCGCTCGTGATTCCGCTCGACGATAACGACAATGCGCGCATCGTCGCCGTCCTGCACCGCTCGCTCGACAGTGCGCTGGCGGCCTTCGAACGCCTGCGCAATACGCTCATCGTGCTCGCGGCCTTAAGTCTCGTGCTGTCGATCGTCGGCAGCGTCGCGGTGGCGCGCAACATCACACGCCCCCTCGAGGCATTGGCGAGCGCGGCGGAGCGCATCGAACATGGTGACTACGTCGAACCCGTCAGCGTGCAGCGCAGCGACGAGATCGGCGTGCTCGCCGCGGGCCTGAACCACATGCGCAGGAGCATCGCCGATCGCGAGAAGCGCATCCTGAAGCTCGCGTACGAAGATCCACTCACCGATCTCGCGAACCGCTCGCGCTTCTCGAATGAGCTCGAGCATGCGATCGCGCAAGCCGCGCAACGCGAGGTGCAGCTCACGATCCTCATGATGGATCTCGACCGCTTCAAGTACGTCAACGACACGCTCGGCCATGGCGTGGGTGACCACGTGCTACGCGAGGTGAGCGCGCGCCTGCAGGCCGCGGTCACATGCGCCGAGTGCATCGCGCGCCTGGGAGGCGATGAATTCGCCATTCTAGTCAAACACACCGGCAACTCGGACTCCACCGATACGGCGCGGCGCATCATCGCCGCACTCGAGGCGCCCATCCTGTTCGAAGGCCAGCCGCTCGACGTCGGCACCAGCATCGGTATCGCGCACTTCCCCGAGCACGGCTCGGACGCGCAGACCCTGGTGCGCAATGCCGACATCGCGATGTACGTGGCGAAGCGCAACCGCGCAGGCTTCGCGGTCTACGACCCGCGCTACGACACGAGCCAGCAGGAACACCTCTCGCTGCTCGGCGAGCTGCGCCGCGCCGTCGAGCGCAACGAGCTGCGTCTGCACTACCAGCCCAAGGTGTCGCTGCACTCCTCGAACGTGAGCGCGGTGGAAGCGCTGCTGCGCTGGGAACATCCGACGCGCGGGCTCGTGCCGCCCTGCTTGTTCGTGCCGTTCGCCGAGCACACCGGCTATATCAAACTACTTACGCGCTGGGTGCTGCGCGAGGCCGTGCGCCAGTGCGGCGAGTGGCTGCGCGAGGGCCTGCGCCTCACGGTGTCGGTGAATATCTCGGCGCGCGATCTCATGAACCGCGACCTGCCCGACATCGTGTCAGCGCTGCTGGCTGAACACCGAGTGGCGCCCGGCCTCCTGTGCCTGGAGATCACTGAGAGCGGCTTCATGGAGGATCCGGGGCACGCCCAGAAGGTGCTCGACCGCCTGTCCGAACTCGGCGTGAAGCTGTCGATCGACGACTACGGCACCGGATACTCGTCGCTGTCGTACATCATGCGGCTGCCGGTCCAGGAGCTGAAGATCGATCGCTCGTTCATCGCGAGCATGTCTTCGGACCCCGAGATCGCGACCATCGTGCGCTCGACCATCGATCTCGGTCACAACCTGAATCTCAAGGTGGTCGCCGAGGGCGTCGAAGACCTGTCGGCCTGGAACATGCTGCGCGTACTCGGCTGCGACGACGCACAGGGCTATTTCATGAGCAAGCCGCTGCCACCGCACGCGCTGGCACAGTGGATTCGCGAAAACGACGGCAATTTCGCCTGCCCCATCGGAAACACCGGCGTACAGCGCGCCCTGCGCGTCAAATAGCCAATGGCGCGTAACGCGCCGCCTCAGTCGTCGATAAGGCTCAACCGCACGGGTGCGAAGCTGCGGCGGTGCAGCGGACTGGGTCCCAGCGCATTCAATGCCGCCACATGCGCGACCGTGGGATATCCCTTGTGCCCGGACAGCGAGAAACCGGGATAACAGCGATCGAGATCGCGCATCAATGCATCGCGCGCAGTCTTGGCCAGAATCGACGCGGCGCTGATCGACGGCACGATGGCGTCGCCGCGCACCACGGCGTCGAATGTGCACTCGAAGCCCAGCCCACCCGGGGACGGACAACGATTGCCATCCACGAACACGGCCTGCGGCGGAATTGCCAGGCCTAACAAGGCGCGGCGCATGGCGAGCATGGTGGCCTGCAGGATGTTGATGCTGTCGATTTCCTCGGCGTCAGCCCAGGCCACCGCGTAACACAGCGCGCGTGCACGGATCAGCAATGCGAGCCGCTCGCGCTCTTCGGGTTCGAGCACCTTGGAATCCGCGAGCCCGCGGATCGGGCGCGCCGGATCCAGGATGACCGCGGCGGCCACCACGGGACCGGCGAGCGGGCCGCGCCCGGCCTCATCCACCCCCGCGCTGCGCAACCGCACGCGCAGCTTCATGTGCCGCCCGTCCGTGCCGCGAGCAGCGCGCCGATTTCCTGCGCCGCGCGCTCGGCGCCATTGCAGCGCAGTTGCGCATGGATTCGCGCGAATTCCTGCGTGACCTGCGCGACCGCCGCGGGCTCCTCGAACCAGCGCGCCAGCGCGCGCTCGAGATTCTCGGCGGTCGCGGCTCCCTGGAAAAATTCCGGCACAAGTTCCTTGCCCGCGAGCAGGTTTGGCTGAGAGAAGTGCTTGATCTTCACGAGCCCAAGCGTCTTGAGCACGAATGCCGTGATCGCGCCGAGCTTGTACGCCACCACCATCGGCCGCTTGCTGAGCGCCGTCTCGAGCGTCGCGGTGCCCGATGCCACCAGCACGACGTCGGCGGCGGCGAGCGCCTGGCGCGCGTTGCCGTCGAGCAGACGCAGCGCGGCAGTGGGCGCCAGTCTCGCGCACTGAGCGGCGAACAGCTCGTGCAGCGCCGCGCTCGCCATCGGAGCGATGCACACGAGCCCGGGATACTTCCGGGCTAACAACTCCGCGGCGCCGGCGAACGGCTCGGACAGCTTTTCGACTTCGGCACGGCGGCTGCCTGGCAGCACCGCGAGCACGCGCGCGCCGGCGTCAATGCCGAGCGCCGCGCGCGCGCCGGCGCGATCGACTTCCATCGGCAACTGGTCGGCGAGCGGATGCCCCACGAACGCCGCGCGCACGCCGTATTCGCGATAGAAATCGGGCTCGAAGGGAAACAGGCACAGGACCAGGTCGGTCGACTTGCCGATCGTGCGTGCCCGACCCTGCCGCCACGCCCACACCTGCGGGCTCACGTATTGCACCGTCGTCAGACCCGCGCGCTTCAGCTGCCGCGCCAGGCCGAGATTGAATTCCTTGTAGTCGACGCCGATGAACAGGTCGGGGCGCCAATCGAGGATCTGGCGGCGCAGGGTCGCGCGCAGTCTCAACAGCCGTGGCAGGTGGGTCAGGATTTCGGTGAGTCCCATCACGGCGAGCGCGTCGATGCCATGCCAGGCGACGCAGCCCGAGGCCTGCATCTTTGGGCCCGCGACACCGGCGAACTGCGCGCCGGGAAACTTGCGTTTCAGCGCCTCGATGAGCGCGGCACCCAGCGTGTCTCCGGATGCTTCGCCGGCTACCAGCGCGATGCGCAATCGCAACTCCTCATTTCTAACGCACGAGGCTGCGCGTGGATTCGCCGATGAAGTCTACGAAGATCTTGAGCTCGGGCTGCGTCGCCACGCGCGATTGCAGCTCTGCCACCGCATCGGCGAGTTTAAGTTCGGAGCGATACAGCACGCGATAGGCATTCTTGAGATTGCGGATCTGCTCGGGCGTGAAGCCGCGGCGCTTCAGACCCTCGGAGTTGATCGAGTGCGGCACGGCGGGCGTGCCGACCGCCATTACGTACGGCGGCACGTCGCGCGTGACCGCGGCGTTGTTGCCGATGAAGGCGTGCGCGCCGACCTTGGTGAACTGGTGCGTGCCGGCGTAGCCGCCCATGATCACCCAGTCACCGATCTCCACATGTCCCGCGAGGGTTGCATAGTTAGCCATGACGCAGCGGTTTCCGACGCGGCAGTCGTGCGCCACGTGCGTGAACGCCATGAACAGGTTGTCGCTGCCGATGGTGGTCACCCCACCGCCGTGCGCGGTGCCGCGGTTCATGGTGGTGAACTCGCGAAACACGTTGCGATCACCGATTTCCAGGCGCGTGGGCTCGCCTTTGTACTTGAGATCCTGCGGCGCGTCGCCGATCGAGGCGAACTGGAATATCTTGTTGCCCGCGCCAATCGTGGTGGGCCCCTTGATGACCGCGTGCGGACCCACCCAGGTGCCCGCGCCGATGCGCACGCCGGCTTCGATAATGGTATAGGGACCGACGATCACGTCGCCGGCGAGCTCCGCGTCGGGTGAAACAATGGCGCGCGGATCGACCTGGCTCACGTCGTCTCAGCCTTCGCGGAAGTTTTGTTGGTTTCCGGCGCGATCATCATTTCCGCGGAAGTTACCTCATCG
>Ga0137437_1000854_pt1 | contig 10218 bp, 8 predicted proteins | sample EasRivERMGT138_2_FD_102332 | JGI IMG/M metagenome (GOLD analysis project Ga0137437, IMG submission 102332) | Soil microbial communities from meander-bound floodplain in the East River, Colorado, USA - East River MetaG ERMGT138_2 | ecosystem: Environmental > Terrestrial > Soil > Floodplain ... | reverse complement strand
TACCCAGAGCTCCCGGCCAGATCATCTTCCAGTCGCCGCCGCCGAGCGCGGAGATCAACAACCCTAACGCAAGGAACGCTGCGAGCGGCAGGACGAGCAGCCACCGCACGACATCGCGAAGGAAAGTCGGCAGGCTACGCGTCCGCGGAATCGGATGAACAAACGCCGGCGGATCCACGAATTCAGTTCACGTGCTTCATCGTCTCGAGCCAGGCGGCCTCGAGCTCGGCGAAGTCGATACCGCGGAAGGCCTCCTTCAGCGCCTCGTGCAGCGCGTCGGGCGACGAGTCGGCGTATTCCTGCATCGGCTGGAAGCCGGGATCGACCGGCTCGTCCGGCTTCGTCGGTTCACCGGGCTTGGGAGGATCGCCCGGCTTCGTCGGATCGCCCGGCTTCGTCGGGCCGGCAGGATCCTTCGGGCCGTCGGGGGCGGGCGGCGTCGACGGATCGGCCGGCGGCGGATTCGGGGCGGGGTCGGTCTTGCCCGGCGGATCGGTGGGCGGCGCGGGTGGCGGCTTGGGCGGCTCGAAGCCGCGGTGGCGCTTGTCGTTCGCCGCAAGGCGCTTCAGCGTGTCGAAGTAGGTCGACAGGATCTTGCCCCACTTCGCGTTCCACTCCTTCTTCTTCGGGACCTCCTCGCGCAGGAAGTAGATGAGGCTCCAGCCCTGCGCGTAGCTCACCGACGGGTAGGAGTAGTACTCGCCCTGCGAGAACTCGACGAGGTCCTTGAGCGGCGTGTAGCCGGTGTTGCCCCAGACCTTCGTCTCCTTCCCTTCCGCGTCCTTGGTGACCTTGCAGCTGCGCGGCCCCTGGTTCAGCGCCGTCTTCAGCACGGGGACGCGCCAGCGGAACGGCTCGATCGTGAAGCGCGAGCCGCCGTACCGCGCGCCGGCGTAGTAGTCGCCGTGCCCCTCGTTGAACCACGACTGCGGGGCGACGCTGCCGACCGAGTAGTAGATGTACTGGTGGAAGGCCTCGTGGTAGAGGACGGCCAGCGTGTTGTCGTCGACCTTGCGCGAGCGGCTCGCGTCGTAGAAGACGAGCTCCTCGGAGTGGCTGTTCCAGTAGCCGGCCGACCCGCCCGGCCCGCCGTACGCGTGGTACTCGACCGCGTCGCCGCAGACGCGCATCACCGAGACGGAGTCGACCGCCTTGGCGGGCGGGAACTGCTTCTCGTAGACCTGCTCGCGGATCTTCTCGATGCGCTCGGCGAGGGTCTTCGCGAGCTCCTTGTTGGTGTCGTTCTTCGTGTTGTAGACGACGACGTAGTTCTTCTTCGGGCTGACGATGACGTCCCAGCCCTTGATGAGGCCCGACTCGATCTGCTTGCGGCGCTCGGGCGGAAGGTTGATGCCGTCGAGGACGCTCAGCGACGCGGCCTCCTTCGCCTTCTCGTCGAAGAAGAGGAACGACTTGGCGATCCCCTTCGTCAGCGGCTCGTAGGTGTCTCGGCGGCGCGCGCTCGACGAGACCCGGATGCCGTACTCGACGCCGTCCTTCTCGAAGGCCGCGAGCAGCACGAGCAGCGTCTCGTCGGGATTCGGGCGGCCGTTGGAGAACGGGATCTCGATGACCCAGTACTTCCCCGGCACCTTGTCCTTCGAGACGACCGGCTTCCAGTTCTTGTCCTCGGGCCACTTCTTCGGGTCGAAGCCGATCAGGCCCTGCGTCGCGGCTTCGTAGACCGACTTGGGCTCTTCGCGCCGCATCCGCGGGTGTTTCGGCGGCTTCGGCTTGTCGCCGCCCGGCTCGGGACCGGTGGTCGCGGGCGTCTCGGGCTCTTCGCCCTTCTTGTTGATCCGCAGCACTTCCATCGACGGTCGGAACGTGTCGCCCTTGGAGCCCGGCTCGTAGAACTTCGCGACCGTGTACTCCTCGTCGACCTCGACGGGCACCTGCTCCCACTTGTCGAAGCGGTAGAGCGAGAACTTGTACTTGGTGTCGCGGTAGACGGTGCTGGCCGACGTCTCGAAGGGCGCGGCCGCCGCGAGGCACGCGGCGGCGACGAGGCCGAAGCCCGCTCGCTGGAACCAATCCATTGACTACGTCTCCTGCGCGATGGGGCGGCCCGAACCTCCCGAGCGAACGAGCCGCTGCAGACTATCCGTCCAGGTCGATCCCGAGGACTCCGGTGCCGCCCCTCGTCACGTTCCCGAGGCTCCCGACTCGGGGGGCCGCGGAGACCGCGAGCGCCCGGAGAGGTTCCGGGGCGCGACCCTGGAACGTCGCCGACCCGAAGTCCCGTTCAACGAACATTCATCGGGCCGATCCACCGGGCATGGTGCGCACACCCATGAAGGCGCAGCAGCCGAGGATCAGCACCGCCGCCACGACCAGGACAGTGACGATCAGCATCCCCCACGAGCCGGAGCGGCGCGGCGCCGCGCGCTCGGCCGCCTCGAAGTCGGCGAGGCGGCGCGCCATCTCGGCCGTCGGGTCGCCGCTCGCCGCGACCAGCGCGCTTGGCAGCGTCATCCCGCAGTATTCACAGAAGCGCGGTCGCGACGGCGGGATGCGCGCGGCGCAGCCGGGGCAGGTGTCGGGCGCGGAGCTCGGGGGATTCGCCATGTCGGAAGGCTCCGGATTCGGCGTCGCGTCTACGCCGCGTCGGCGCGACGGGTTCAGGCCGGCGGCCGGCGCGCACCCGGCCAGCTGCGATGGTCGGGCCGCTTCGGGTCGGCGAGCTCCGCCAGCCAGCCGAGCGAGGCGTCCGCGACCGAGTCGTAGGTCGCGATGTAGGGCTTGAGGTCGAGCACCGGCGTGCCGTCCAGCATGTCGACGCCGCGGATCCGCAGCCGCTGGCGCGCGACGTCGAGCAGCTTCACGACCGAGAGCCCGATCGGGTTGGGGCGATGGGGCGCGCGCGTCGCGAAGAGGCCGCGCTTCTTCGTGTCGCGCGGCGGGACCACGTGGGCGTTCCAGCCGCGCGCGTAGCGGGCCCACCAGACCACCCAGACGTGGCTGAAGCCCTTCAGGTCCTTCAGCAGATTCTGCAGGCCGGGCCGCAGGACGATCTCGCCGTCGGCGACCGGCGCGACGCCCGGCTGGCGAGGCGTCCCCTCGTGGACCTTGAAGGGAGAGTGGACCACGCCGACCGGTCGCACGGCGTATTCGAGCTCGGCGGGGAGGTCGTAGGGTCGGGCGGCCATGGCGGGCGGAGAGTAGCGCGCGTGCCGGCTCACTTCGCGAAGGCGAAGCGCGCCGTGAAGTCGTGCTCGACGTAGTAGACGTTCTGCTGCCCGCGCGCCGGGAAGACCAGGTAGACGTGCAGCAGCGCGCGTCCGCCGTGGCGCTCGACCATCGCGGTCGCGAAGCGGCATTCGAGCGGCTTCTTCTGCGCGCTCACCTCCTTCACCTCGAAGCCCTTGAGCGCGCGCGCCGTCGCGAGCGGGATCTCGACGGTGAAGGCGATGCGGTGCGTCCAGCCGCCCTCGCAGCGGTAGACGTCGCAGAGCGCCCACTGCTTCAAGTCGGGCTTCTCGGCCGACCAGGAGAGCTCGAGCTCCTTCTGGCCGTCGCGCTTCCTCACGTCGAAGGCGGGCGGCGCGCACGCCTCGACCGGCTTCCAGGTCGGATCGCCGAAGAGCGCGCGGCACGCGCCGCCGCCGGTCATCGTGTCGATCAGGTCGCGCTGCGGCGCCGGCTTGCCCTCCTCGTAGCGGTAGAGCTCGAGCGCCGGCTGCCGGCGCGCGACGACGACGCCGTCGTACGTCTCCTTCGACGCGTAGCCGAGCGCGTCGCCGTGCACGAAGAGGTGCTCGAGCTCCTGCGAGCAGGTCTCGCCGCGGTCGGGGTCGAAGCCGGCGAAGAGCGCCGAGACGCCGCGCGCGAGCGCCGCCAGCGCGAACGACTCCTCGGGCTTCACGACCTTGCGCTCGATCCCCTTCGCGGTCGGCGTGAACCACGCCGACGTGACGCCGCAGTAGCACGGCCCGCTGAAATAGAGCGCCGGCGCGAGGTCGAGCGCCAGCGCTCTCAGGTCCTTCCCCTTCAGCCCGGCGTCGATGCCGTCGGGCATGCCGTGGCCGCCGGCGTGGAGGATGCCGGCGCCCTTCAGCCACTCCTTGCGCTGCACGAGCTCGTCGACAGTGCGGTGGTACGCGGTCCACTTGAGCCAGCCCTTCGCGAGGCCGTCGGCGGCCGGGCCGGTGAACGTCGACGGCGGCTGCGCGGTCGGCCCGAAGTCGACGAGCTTCGCCGGCAGCGCGTCGCGCTTCGAGGAGAGCGCGACGATGCGCTCGACGAAGGCCTTGGCCTCGTCGAGCGTCGCGCCGGTGACGTAGCCGAAGGCGACGTCGACGAACGGGTCGGCGTCGAGCGCCGCGAACGTCTCGAGCAGCGCGAAGTGGACGTTCACGTCGAGGTGGTCGGGCTTGGTGACGACCAGCGCGAACTCGGGCAGCTCGCGCTGGAGCTCCGCCTTCGCGCGCTGCGGCTCGCCGGCGGGGAAGGCGATCACCGCGGCCGCTTTCTTCGCCGTCGCGAGCCGTGTCACGAGCGCGTACCACGGGTCGGACTTTTGGAGGTCGGTCAGCACGACGAGCTTGCCGAGGTTCTTCGCGGGCGGCGCGCCCTCCTTGTCGCCGACCTTGTCGCCCACGAAGAACGGTCCGTCCTCGACGCGCGGGTCGGCGGGCGGCGCGGCGCGCTTCGCCGCCTGCGGCGCGAACACCCAGAGCGCCGCGACCGCGAGCGCCGCCGCGCTCATTCACCGCTCCGCGAGAGCGCCTCGAGGAACGCGACGAGCGCGGCGACGTCGTCGTCCGACAGCTCGAGCGGCTTCAAGAGCGGGTCGAGGTGGTCGTTCGCGTTGCCGCCGCGCTGGTAGTACCGGACCACGTCGCTCAACGTCGCGAGGCTGCCGTCGTGCATGTAGGGCGCCGTGCGTGCGACCATGCGCAGCGTCGGAGTCTTGAAGCGGCCGCGGTCGGACTCGTCGTGCGTGATCGCGGCGCGGCCCGGCTCGGCGACGCCGTCCACGACGCCGATGCCGGTGGCGTGGAACTGCTCGTCGCTGAAGTTCGGTCCGGCGTGGCAGCGCCAGCAGCGCGCCTTGCTCTCGAAGAGCCACAGCCCGTGCCGCTCGACGGCGGTCAGGTCGCCCGTCGCCGCGCGGAAGCGGTCGATCGGGCTGTCGCCGGCGAGGAGCCGCCGCACGAACTCGGCGAGCGCGGCCGCGAGCGTCTCGCCGTCGGGCTCCGCCGCGCCGGCCGCCGCGAAGAGCGCGCGGTACTCCTCCGACTGCGCGAGGCGCTTCACCACCTCTTCGACGGTCGTCGCCATCTCGTCGTGGCTCTCGATCGGCATCACGACCTGCGCCTCGAGCGTCGCCGCGCGCCCGTCGAAGAACTGCGCCGTGCCGAGCGCGCGATTGAAGAGCGTCGGCGCGTTGCGGGCGCAGGTCCGGCCGCCGACGCCGCGCGGCAGCTTCTCCGGCGAGGCGAAGGCGTGGTCGGGCGGGTGGCACGTCGCGCAGCTCACGGTGCGGTCGGCCGAGAGCTGCGGGTCGAAGAAGAGGCGCCGTCCGAGGCGCAGGCGGGCGAGCGCGCGCTCGTCGTTCGCGAGGCCCGGGATCGGATCGGGCAGGCCGAGCTTCGACGCGCCGGCGAGCTCCTCGTCGCGCAGCTCGTCGCGCGGAAGCGGCGGCGGCGCCGCCTGCTGCGCGAGCGCGAACGCGAACGCGAGCGCCGCGCCTACGAGCCGGCCTGCGTGCGACACGACGCCTCTCCGATGCCCTGTGAGTGCCTATCCCAGTAGGCCTCCCGTCGCCGTTCGGGCGGCGGACCCGCATCCGCTTCGTTGCGCCTCCTCACCGAATCTCTCCATTGATTCGCCTCGTCGGTGCGCCTCGCGTCTGCGGGTCCGGCGCTCCGAACGGCTCGGTCCGGCCTACTGGGATAGGCACTAGGGCGAGGAACGAGAAGAGCTCGTCGGCGACGCGCTCCTTGTGGGCGGTGAGGCGGTGGTCGCCGCCGGCGATCGCGACGAGGCGCGGCCGCGCGACGCACGCCGCGGCGAACCGCTCGCTCAGCGCGAACGGCGCCGTCGTGTCGGCGGTCCCGTGGATCAGGAGCGTCGGCGTCGCCGTCTCGCGTTCGAGCCGCTCCGGCGGGTAGCTCGCCGAGTCCTCGATCACGCGCCAGTCGAGGTCGAACTCGAACCACGGCCCGACGAAGCGATAGGTGCCCTCGCGCCGCCAGCGTGCGCGGCCGAACTCGCCGAGCGCCTCGAGGTAGCGCTCGAGGATCCGGAACGCCGGCGCGATCAGGACCTGCGCGGCGACCGTTCCGGGGTGGAGCAGCGCGTGCCACGCCGCGACCACCGCGCCGAGCGACGCGCCGACCAGTACGACGCGTTCGGGGGCGCGACCGGCCGCGCCCGAGCCGAGATGGGCGAGCACCGCCGCGACGTCCTCGAGGTGGCGGGTGAGCGTCAGCTCCTCGAAGCGGCCGGTCGAGTCGCCGTGGCCGCGGAAGTCGAAGCGCGCGAAGCCGAGGCCCCGCCCGAGCGCGCGCTCCTCGAGGAAGCGCGCCTTCTCTCCGCCGCGCTCCGAGCCGAGCCCGTGCAGGTAGACCAGCGTGGTCCCGTGCGCGTGCGGGGGCGGCGTCGCGTCGAGCGCGAGCGAACCTCCCTCTGGCGACGCGACGCGCTGGAACACGCGGGCTCCTGGAAACGGGGCGGGCTCGATAGGTTGTGGCGGCCCGCGCGGGAGTGCAAGCCGGAGCGTTCGCCGATGTCCGTCGTCCCCCTCCTCGTCGGACTCGCCGTCCGCGCCGCGCTCCTGCCCCTCGCCGCCCCTCGCTCCGACGGCGATCCCGCCGCGCCGCTGCAGCCGGGCGACCTCTTCTCGCGCACCTACGTCGGCAGCGCGGCGCTTTCGCCCGACGGCCGACATGCGCTCGCCCTCGAAACCGAGGGGGCGGGCGGGCCGGCGCGGCTCGTCGCCCTCGAGTGGGGGATGCGCGGCGCGACGCGCACCGTCCACGAGCTGCCGGCCGACGACTGGAGCGCGCTCTCCTACGACGCGAAGGGCGAGGTCGCGCTGCTGCTGCGCGGCGCGCTGCCGGGCTGCGAGCTGTGGGGGATCGAGGCGGGCGGAGCGCCGCACCGCGTCCTCTCGCCCGGCGCGTCGAGCCGCGTCTTCGACGTCTTCCATGCAGCGCGCGGCGCCGCCGGCGGGAGCGGCGACGGCGGCCGCTGGCTCGCGCTGCTCGAATCGGAGGAGCCGCGCGAGGCGCTGCTGCAGGTGGTCGACGTCGAGCACGGCGAGCTCGGCGAGGTGGTGGCGCGCTTCGGGCCGCTCTCGATCCGCGAGCGCGCGCTCGCGCCGGACGGCAGCGCGCTCGCGCTGGTCGCGACCGACGCGCCGAGCTTCCGCGTCGCGGGCGACGCGCTCGACCTCTGGCTCTTCGAGTTCGCGACGGGCCGCGCGCGCAACGTGACGGGCGGAGGGCTGCAGCTCGCGAAGCCGCTCTTCACGCCCGATTCCCGCGAGGTCGTCTGCGCGCTGCAGCAGTCGCGCAGCGCGCTCACGACCGACCGGCGCGATCTCGTGCGCATCGACCTCGAGACGGGCCGCGCGACCCGGCTCACCGGCGCACTGCCGGCTTCGATCGGGAACGGCATCTTCGGCGCCGACGAGCGCATGGTCTTCGTCGACGAGCGGACGCTCCTCGTCCCGACCCAGCACGGGCTCGCGGACGACGTCCTGGAATTGACGCTGCCCGCGGCGGGCGAAGCGGCGAGCTGGCGCTGGCGGACCGACGGCCGCGGCGCCTGGTCGCGCCTCTCGGCGGCCCCGGCCGCGCGGCGGCTGCTCGCGATCGAGTCGGGGCCGGCGCGTCCCGACCGCATCCGCCTCGTCGAATGGCCCACCTTCGAGCAGCGCGTGGTCGAGGACCCCAACGGGGCGCTCGTCGAGCGCGGCCTCGCGCCGTGGTGCGTCGTGACCTTCCGCGGCGCCGACGAGCTGCCGCTCGAAGGGCTGCTGATCGAACCGAAGGAGGTCGCGGCGCCCTACCCGACGCTGGTCGTGCTGCACGGCGGCAGCGGCGGGCGCAGCACGCTGCGCTTCAACGACAACTTCGCGCAGGCGTGGGCGAGCCTCGGCTACGCGGTGTTCGCGCCGAACCTGCGCGGGTCGGAGGGCTACGGCGCCGCGTTCTGCACGTTGAACGTGGGGGACTTCGGCGGCCGCGAGCTCGCCGACCTCGACGCGGCGGCCGACGCGCTCGTCGCGCGCGGCATCGCCGATCCGGCGCGACTGTTCGTGCTCGGCCACAGCTACGGCGGCTACCTCGCCGAGATGGCGGCGGTGCGCTCGAAGAAGTTCCGCGCGGCGTGCGCCGCGGCCGGCGTGAGCGACTGGAGCAGCTTCTATTCGACGTCGGACCTGTCGGAGCTCGCGGTGGTGGGGCTCGGCGGGACGCCGGAACAGCAGCCGGAGCTCTATCGCGACCGCTCGCCGCTCCGGCGGCTCGACGACGCGGATGCGCGCGAGCGCGGCGCGCCGCTGCTGCTCGTGCACGGCCAGCGCGACCGCCGCGTGCCGGTCGAGCAGAGCGAGCGGATGTTCGCCGCGATGGCGCGCCGCGAGCGGCCGTGCGAGCTGCTCTCGCTGCCGGGCGTCGGCCACGTGATCCGGGGGCGCGAAAACGTCGAGAAGTGGCTCGGCGCGGCCGACCGCTGGTTCCGGAAGTTCGGCGAGGAGACCTCGGGAGGCCCCCCGATCCCCCGGGGAGACGACCATTGACTTATCAGTTCATGAACCGATGATGTCCCGCCGCCGTGAAACCGAGCCTGACCACCGTCCTGAAGCTCCTCGCCGACGCGACCCGGCTGCGCATCCTCGGGCTGCTCGCCCGTGAGGAGCTCGCGGTCGGCGAACTCGCGCGCGCCATGGCGATGTCGCAGTCGCGCATCAGCAACCACCTGAAGCTGCTGCGCGAGTCGGGGCTGCTCGACGAGCGGCGCGCCGGCGCCTTCGTCCACGTCCGGCTGCTGCGCGGCGAAGCGCTCCCCGAAGACCTCTGGTCGGCGATCGAAGCGCGCCTCGTCCACGTCGAAGGGCGCGCCGACGACCTGAAGCGCCTCGAGGGCGTGCGCGAGGACCGCCGCAAGAAGAGCCGCTCCTTCTTCGACAAGGTCGCGCCCGAGTGGGACAAGCTCGGCAGCGAGTTCAAGCGCGGCAACGTCCGCTGGCGCGCGCTCGCGGCGCTGGTGCCGGCCGACCTCGTCGTGGCCGACGTCGGCTGCGGCACCGGCTACATGGCGCGCACGCTGGTGCGCGTCGCGGCGCGCGTGATCTGCATCGACCACTCGAGCGCGATGCTCGAGCAGGCGCGCGCCAACCTCCTCGGCCACGAGGAGCGCGTCGAGTTCCGGCAGGGCGAGCTCGACCGCCTGCCGCTCGCCGACGGCGAGGTCGACGCGATCTTCGCGAGCCTCGTGCTCCACCACGTGCCCGACGTCGTCGCGTCGCTGCGCGAGATGCGGCGCGCGCTCAAGCCCGACGGCTCGCTCGTCGTCACGGAGCTCCTGCCCCACAAGGAGGCGTGGATGTCCGAGACGATGGCCGACCTGCGCCTCGGCCTCGACGTCACCGAGCTCAAGGGCCGCGCCGAGCGCGCCGGCTTCGGCGAAGTCCTGACCGACATCGTCGAGGACGCCTACGTCGTCGAGCGCCCCGGCGGCAAGAAGGCCGAGCTGCCCCTCTTCGTCCTGCACGCGCGCGCGGCGCCTCTGCCGCGCGACGCCGCGAACCCCAGGTCGGACGTGCTGGCGTCCGTTCCCTCCCCCTTGTCCACCCTCACCCGCTGATTCGGAGACCGCGATGAAGTCGCCCGTGATGAAGCCGCCCGCCCGCAAGCCCGCCGCCGCCGCCCCCTCCTCTTCCGACTACAAAGTGAAGGACATCGCGCTCGCCGACGCCGGCCGCAGGGAGATCGAGATCTCCGAGCCCGAGATGCCGGGGCTCATGTCCCTGCGCGAGAAGTACGGGAAGTCCAAGCCGCTCGCGGGCGCGCGCATCGCCGGCTGCCTCCACATGACGGTGGAGACGGCGATCCTGATCGAGACGCTCGCCCACCTCGGCGCGAAGGTGCGCTGGAGCAGCTGCAACATCTTCTCGACCGAGGACCACGCCGCCGCGGCGATCGCCGCGCGCAAGATCCCGGTCTTCGCCTGGAAGGGCGAGACCGAGGCCGAATACGAGTGGTG
>Ga0137437_1000853_pt1 | contig 10225 bp, 9 predicted proteins | sample EasRivERMGT138_2_FD_102332 | JGI IMG/M metagenome (GOLD analysis project Ga0137437, IMG submission 102332) | Soil microbial communities from meander-bound floodplain in the East River, Colorado, USA - East River MetaG ERMGT138_2 | ecosystem: Environmental > Terrestrial > Soil > Floodplain ... | reverse complement strand
CGCTTCCTCACCATCAGCTCGAACAACCTCGACGAGTTCTTCGAGATCCGCGAGGCGGGCATCCGCGAGCAGTTGATGCAGGGGATGGCGCGCACCGGCCCCGACGGCCTCACGCCGAGCGAGCTCCTGCGCCGCATCGGCAGCGTCGCCCACTACCTCGTCGCCGAGCAGTACCGCGTGCTGAACGAGGTGCTCCTGCCGGCGCTCGCCAAGGAGGGGATCCGCATCCTCCGGGTGAGCGACTGGAGCGCGAAGCAGAAGGAGTGGGCGCGCCAGTACTTCCTGAAGGAGGTGCTGCCGGTGCTGACGCCGGTCGGGCTCGACCCGGCGCACCCGTTCCCGCGCATCCTGAACAAGTCGCTCAACCTGATCCTGAAGCTCGAGGGGAACGACGCGTTCGGCAGGAATGCGCGGCTCGCGGTGGTGCAGGCGCCGCGCTCGCTGCCGCGCGTGATCCGGCCGCCCGCGAACGTCGCCGAGAAGCCGTGGGACTTCGTGCTGCTCTCGGCGCTGATCCAGGCGCACGTGGGCGAGCTCTTCCCCGGCATGAAGGTGACGAGCTGCCACGAGTTCCGCGCGACGCGCGACTCCGACCTCTGGGTCGACGAAGAGGAGGTCGACGACCTGCTCGCCGCGCTGAAGGGCGAGCTGACGCGCCGCAACTTCGGCATCGCCGTCCGCCTCGAGGTGAGCGCCGACTGCCCGCAGGTGACGCTCGACTTCCTGCTCGAGCAGTTCCGGCTGCCCATCGAGTCGGTCTACCGCGTCGACGGCCTCGTCAACCTCCACCGTCTCGGCGCCATCTACGACGAGGTCGAGCGCGCCGACCTGAAGTTCCCGCAGTTCGCGCCGGCGATCCCGGCGCGCGTGCGCCAGGCGGGAAACCTCTTCGAGGCGATCCGCGGCGGCGACCTGCTGCTGCACCACCCCTTCGAGTCGTTCGCGCCGGTCGTCGACTTCGCGCTGCAGGCGGCGGCCGACCCCGACGTGCTCGCGATCAAGCAGACGCTCTACCGCACCGGCAGCGACTCGCCGATGGCGGAGGCGCTGATGAAGGCGGCGCGCGCGGGCAAGGAGGTGACGGCGGTCGTCGAGCTGCGCGCGCGCTTCGACGAGGCGGCCAACATCGACCTCGCGACGAAGCTGCAGGAGGCCGGCGCGCGCGTCGTCTACGGCATCGTCGGATACAAGACGCACGCGAAGGCGATGCTGGTCGTGCGGCGCGAAGCCGCGCTGCTCAAGCGTTACGTCCACCTCGGCACCGGCAACTACCACGCGCGCACGGCGCGGGCCTACACCGACTGGAGTCTGCTCACGGCCGACGACGACCTCTGCGAGGACGTCCACTTCCTGTTCCAGCAGCTCACCGGGCTCGGGCGCGTCGCGAAGCTGAAGAAGCTGGTGCAGTCGCCGTTCGCGATGCAGGAGAAGATGCTCGCGCTCATCGCGCGCGAAGCCGAGGAGGCGCGCGCCGGCCGGCCGTGCGCCATCCAGGCCAAGATGAACGCGCTCACCGAGCCGAGCGTGATCCAGGCGCTCTACCGCGCGTCACAGGCGGGCGTGCCGATCGACCTCGTCGTGCGCGGCACGTGCTGCTTGCGGCCCGGCATGGCCGGCATCTCGCAGAACATCCGCGTGCGCAGCGTGATCGGCCGCTTCCTCGAGCACAGCCGCATCTTCTTCTTCCACGCCGGCGGCGAGGAGATCGTCTACCTCGCCAGCGCGGATTGGATGGAACGCAACCTCCAGCGCCGCGTGGAGACCGCCTTCCCGATCCTCGACAAGAAGCTCAAGGATCGAGTCCTGAAAGAAGGCCTGCGCCTCTACTTCGACGACAACCAGGCCTTCGAGATGCAGCCCGACGGCAACTACAAGCGCCTCGACCCCGGCCGCAGCAAGAAGAAGGCGGCGCAGATGGTCCTGCTGGACCAGGTGCACGCGTAGCGACGGCCCCGAGACCAACGGAGAGGAGCGCCATGGGGAAGAAGGACGCGCGGCTCGACGCCTACATCAAGAAGGCGGCGCCCTTCGCGCAGCCGATCCTGGCGAAGCTGCGCCAGCGGATCCACGCGGCGTGCCCCACCGTCGTCGAGACGGTGAAGTGGGGCCACCCCTCGTTCGAATACAAGGGGATCCTGTGCGGGATGGCGGCGTTCAAGCAGCACGCCGTATTCGGCTTCTGGAAGCACGATCTCGTCGTCGGCAAGGACTCGAAGGCGAAGGAGGCGATGGGGAGCTTCGGCCGCATCACGAGCCTCGCCGATCTGCCGCCCGCCGCCCGCTTCACGACCCTGGTCAAGAAGGCGATGGAGCTGAACGACGCGGGGATCAAGGTCGCGCGCGTCAAGACGCGCAAGAAGAAGCCGATCGCGATGCACCCCGACTTCGAGAAGGCGCTCGCCCGCGACGCCAAGGCGCGCGCGCACTTCGAAGCCTTCAGCCCGAGCGGCCAGCGCGAATACATGGAATGGATCAGCGACGCGAAACAGGACGCCACGCGCGAACGCCGCATCACGACCGCCGTCGCCTGGATCGCGCAGGGGAAGCCGCGCAACTGGAAGTACCAGAACTGCTGACGGTGCGAACGCCGCGGCTTCCGCGCGGGAGCGCGACAGCCGCGGCCATTTCTCACGCGAAGGTCAGGGAACCTGCGCCTCGATGCCGTTCGTCCCGCTCGCGCCGCGGGGCGCGGAGGCGTCGAACAGCCACGCCTGCAGGACGATGTCGATCCCGCTCGGCGTGCCGGCGGGGATCGAGGCGGAGAGCGACGCCTTGCCGCTGCCGTCCGTCGCCAGTGGAACGATGAGCTGGATCGGGAACGGGTAGAGCGTCCCGCCCCTGAAGGGGAGCGCGGACGCAGTCGTCGACACCAGCAGCAGGAGCGGCGACGACGGCAGCGCGTTGTCGATCGCGAGCGTGAAGCCCGTGGTGCTGCCGACGGAGAGGTCGCCGCTGCCCGAGAGCGTCGGCGGACCGAGCGCACCGCCGATGCCCGGTCCGAGGTCGACGAACTTCCCTTCGTCGACGAACTCCCACGTGTCGGTGAGGAACGTGTTGCCGTCTTCACCGCCCGCGACGACCACGCGGTCGAGCGCGCCGTCGTACGCCATCACGAACGACTCGCGCACCGGCGGCACCTGACCCGGATGGAGCTGGACCCATTGCGCGCCGTCCCACTTCCAGGTGTCGTTCAGGTCCGTTCCGCCGCTGCCGCCGCCGAACGCGATGACGGCGCCGAGATGGGGATCGAACGCGGCCTGCGAGTAGTAACGGAGCGGCGGCTGTACGAGCAGGTTCTGCGGCGCCCAGTTCGTCCCGTCCCACAACCACGTGTTGTCGGGATTCACGCTGCCGAGCCCGCCGAACAGGACGACGTTCGCGTGGACGGGATCGAGCGCGACGACGCCGGCGCTGCGCGCGGATGGCGACGTCGTCGGGTTCAACTTGCGCCAGTTGCTGCCGGTCCAGCGATACGTCGTGAGCTGATAGAACTTCCCGTCGTAGCCGCCGTACACGGCGACGTGGCCGTTCGACGGATCGGTGAACGCCGTCGGCCCGGTGACGGCGGGCGGCGAGACCGTCGGCGTCGCCTGCGTCCACGTCGTCGTCGCGCCGTCGAAGATCCAGGTGTCGCCGAGATAGTTCAGGCCGTCGAAGCCGCCGAACAGGATCAGCCGGCTCTTCACGGTGTCGTACGCCATCGTCGCGCCCGCGCGCGCCGGCGGCGAGCTCGCGGGCGACAACAGCGTCCAGTTGCCGCCGGCGAACGCCCAGGTCTCCGACGAGTAGTTCGACGCGTCGAAACCTCCGAACACGATCAGGGACCCGCTCACCGGGTCGTACGCCGACGCCGTCGACGCGCGCTGCGGGAACGGGGTCGTCGGACTCAGCGCATTCCAAGTCACGTTCTGCGCCGGCGCGAGAGGCGCGAGAGGCGCGAGCGCGACCGCCAGACCGGCGACCGCCGCGCGGAACCAGGGACTGCGAACCATGGACTGCTCCAGGAGATCGAAGGCGAACTCGAAGTCGCTCGATCGAAACGAATGGGGCGCGGCGCGGCCGAAGAGCCAACGGCGCTCCGCGCGCCGTCGACCGCAAGCGGCCGTCGCCTCGCGGAACGCACGAGCGGATCCGCTCGCGCGGCTCGGAGTGCCGTTACAGGCCCGTTTCGGCCGCGGCCGGCCTGAAACGATCCAATGGCTCCGTCGGCGACACTTCGAGTCGGGAGATCACGATGCAGACGACGATCGGTTCCAACTTCGGTCGCGCCGCCGCGTGGTGCGTCGCGCTCGGGCTCTTCGCCGCCGCTCCGCTCGCTCGACCGCCTGCGCCGGTTCAAGAGCAGCCCGGACTCGCGAAGCCCGCGTCGAATGACGGCGTGCCGCGTGACATCGGCGGCGACGTGACGGAAGGGATCTTCTTCGCCGTCCTCGAAGGGTGCTACCAGGACGGCGCCACCACCGAGCTCGTCGACGCCATGCGCGCGGCCGAGCCGAAGAGCGGCTACCCGGCGAACTTCGTCTACGCCTGCCCGATCTGCATGCCGGTGCTCTCCGCGCTCGACTCGTATGCCGCGCGCCAGCTGTTCCGCGGCTCCAAGACCCACGCCGACACGTTCGGCACGGGTGTCGAGCCGGCCCTCGTGAAGCGGATCCTCGGGAGCGACGCGGCCGACCGGCGCGTCGCGATCGAGACGCTCGTCGGCCGCTGGATCCGCCGCTGGCTCGACGCGCACCGGCTCACCGACGCGGAGCGCGCCGCGTGGGCGACCGAGTTCGCCAACGGCCGCAAGATCGGCATGGAGTACCTCGAGGCCTATCGCCGCGCGTTCCCGGACGCCGGCTTCGACGCGATGAAGACGTGCCCCGCGTGCGAGGCGGCGAACGGGGCGTGTCGCCGCGAGTGACGAGAGGCGCGGCGACGCGGTGCGATCGCCGTCCCGCTCGCGCCCTCGTCAGAACCCGAAGCTCAACGTTGCCGCGACCTTGAACCTCGTCTCGACCTGCTCGCCGTGGAGGCTCTGCGCGACGGGGAACGACGGCGCGAGCGTGAGCGCGGCGGAGGGGTTGAAGCGGACGCGCACGCCGGGGGTGAGGTAGAGGGTCGTGCCGCCGCTGTTCGCGTTCTTGGTGCCGTGGTCGTCGTCCTCGCCGAGCCAGACGACGTTGGCTTCGCCGAAGAGGCTCCAGTTGGGGAAGGCGGTGATCGAGTCGGTCAGGCGATAAGCGAGCGCGAAGCCGGCGTCGAAGCGGTCGCCGACGGTGAAGCCGGCGTGCTCGCCGCGGAGCGTGTAGACGGCGCTCGTGTCGGCGGTGAGGCTCGGCGTGAGGTAGCGCGACCAGGCGAGGCCGGCCTGGCCGTCGAAGGCGCCGGTGCCGGGCTGGCTCGAGGGCTCGAGCTTCTCGCCGTTGCTCAGGCGCTGGTCGTCGTTGCCGGTCGGCAGCTTGAAGCCGGCGAGGACCGCAAGGCTGCCGAGTTCATTGTGGACGAAGCGGTACTTGGACTGGAGCCAGAGGTCGGTGATGCCGTGCGGGTCGGCGTCGGCGACGTCGACGGTGCCGAAGGCGTCCTGCTCGGCCGCGAAGAAGTCGGTGCCGCGGTAGTACCCGAACGACGCGCCGACCTGGAAGTCCTCCGTCACTCCGTACGCGAGCGACATCGTGGTGAGGAAGCTGCGCCGCAGCGCGTCGAAGTCGCCGGACTTCAGCGCGCGCTGCGCCGCTTCTTGACGGTCGACGTCTTCGAACTCCGTCTCGTCGACGCGCAGCGACAGGTCCCACGCGCCCGCCTTCAGCGTCTCGCCCGACGCGGTCGAGCTGCCGCCGCCGGACGTGCCGGGGCCGTGGTTGGCGAAGAGCGCGCTCGTCGGCAGGGCCGCGAGGAGCGCGGCGAGGAGCCGCTTCACGATTCCGTGATCCTTCTCAGTGGCCCTTCACCGGCCGGCCCTGCGTGTCGAACTTGCCGAGCGCGCGCCCGATCTCGCTGCCGCCCGTGTCGACCTTGCGCTGCCGGTCGAGCAGGTGGAGCAGCGACTGGCGTGGCAGCGCGCCGTCGTAGCCGCCCGGCCCGCGCGCGAGGAGGTCCTTGCCGTCGACCTCGAGCGACGGCGGCGGCGGCGGGAAGACGGTGCGGTAGAGCGCGAGCTCGACCGGCTGCGGCCACGGCGAGCTCGACGCGCCGTCGCCCGACACGAAGACCTGCTGGAGGTTCGCGAAGTAGCCGAGCTCGATGGCGCGCACGCGGTTCGTGTCGACGCCGGTGACCTTCACGCCTTCGAGCGCGCCCCATTCGACGGTGAAGCCGGTGCCGCGCACGGCGAGCGTCGCGGACGGCGTGACGACCTGGAAGTCGCTCGTGATGGCGACCGCCTCGACCTTGAACTCGCACTTGCCGCGGTGGACCGCGGCGCGCGTGCGCAGGACGGCGCCGTCCTGGACCATCAACGGCAGCTCGACGCGGCTCGCGCGGTCGACCACGAGCGTGGCGTTCTTGCCGACGCGCAGCGTGACGGTCGAGCGCAACCCGGTGCGAATCTCCGCGCCGGCGTCGAGCAGGTCGTTCACGGCGGCGGCCTTGAACTTCTCCGCGTTCGCGGCCTTCCACTCCGCCTTGCCTTCGACGGCGATGACCAGCGCCTGCAGGGTCTCCTGCTTGCCGGCGGGCAAGGCTTCGACTTTGGGCGCTTGAAACGCGAGGACGAGCGCGACGAGTGCGTTCACGGCTTGCTCCCGTGCGCGGCGCGCCAGTCCTCGGCGCGGCCGACCAGGTCGAGGAACTCCGGCCCGCGCAGCGCCATGTACTCGGTGCGATCGGGCAGGAGGCCGGCCGCGACCACCTCGCGCGTGCAGTAGCGCCACGAGCGCGGCGCGAGCCGCGTCGTCACGCCGCCGCGCAGCGCGAGCACGTCGCACAGCGCGACGCAGACGAGGCCGACCGCCGCCGTCTCGTCGGGCGCGAGCGTTTCACCCGCGCCGACCCAGCCGCGCCGCCGCGCCTCATCGAGCCGCTCCGCGAAGCTCGCGCGGTCGTCCTTGCCCTCCGCGAGCAGCAGCAACCCGTGCAGCGCGTCGTGGTTGGAGAGGAGCGACTGCGTCTCGCGCCGCTGCCAGAAGTCGAGCTCGCTCGCGCTGTCGGGCGCGTGGTCGACCGCGCGGTCGGCCGGATGCGACGCCGCGCAGCCGCCCGCGAACGCGAGGGAGAGCGCTCCCAACAGCGAAATCCACCGCGAACGCCGCCCGCCGCGCCTCTCAGAACACATAGGTCACGCTCCCGTAGAGGAACATGCGCAGGTCGTCCTGCCCGCTCGGCATCGCGTCGCCGGGCAGGAAGAAGCCGGTCCGCGCCTGGAACGTCACGTCGGTGAAGAACGCCCAGTCGCAGCCGACGTCGAGCTCGGCGCCCACGTAGCGGTGGTCGTCGGTCGGGACGCTGATCGGCGCATTCGTGTCGAGCTTCACGAAGCCGTAGAGGTCGACCAGCAGCCGCAACCGGTCGAGCGCGTCGCCGCGCCCGACGAAGGGCGACGTGGCCGTGCCGAACCGCAGCGTGGCGAGGTTGCTCGGGTCGGGCGCGAGCGCGTAGCCGGTCTGCGCGAAGCCGAGGCTGTTGTAGGCGCGGTCGCTCGTGCCGGTGAGGTTGCCGCCGAAGGTGTCGGCCGAGTCGAGGCGGTCGTCGTCGCCGGAGCCCACGATCAGCTCGGCCTCGGTGCGCGTGTCGCGGGCGTCGCGCAGCGCGTAGGCGAACTGCATCTCGGCCGCCCACGCGTGGATGTCCTCCTCCGACTGGACGACCAGCGCGCCGCCCTGTCCGATCGGGCTCGAGAGCGCACGGCCCGACTCGAGCGAGAGCTCGCTCTGGTAGGCCCACGGGCCGCCGAGGCTGCCGTGCAACCCGACGCCCAGGTACTCCGAGTCGTATTCGAAGAGCGTCGGGTAGAGCAGCCCGTTCGCCTGGTAGAGCGTGTAGTCGTGGTTGTTGTGGTCGCGCTGCACGAGGCCGTAGACGTAGGGGACGTGGTCGCCGCCGCGCGCCTCGAGCAGCCCGCCGACGAAGCGGCGCTTCACGTTGGTGTCGAAGCCGGGGCGCGAGACGTCGAAGTCGACCGTGTCGTCGAAGGGCGTGTCCCCGCCGAGCAAATCAAGCGCGAATGCGCCGTACGTGAGCTCGAGCTGCGCCGCGATCAGCGCCGTCGAGAGCGCGAGGCCGGAGCCGAACTGCACGAACTGCTTGCCGACCTTGACGTCGACGTTCCAGAGCGGCGTCTCGGCGCCGCCGCGCTCGCGCCCGCGCAGGTCGAACTCGTACCACCAGCGCTCGCCGATCGGGTTGCGGAACTCGTCGCCGCGCCCGTCGAAGTCGTCGCCGTGGTTGAAGTCGTCGTACTGGAACTTGAGCCGCGCGTAGACGCGGTGCATGCCGTCGAGGTCGGCGCGCACCCAGGCGCGGCCGTCGTACTGCCGCAACGTGTGGCCGTGGCTCCCCTCGTCGTCGATCGAATAGAGGCCAAAGCGCGCCGATGCGCCGTAGTCGAGCAGCAGCCGTTCGGAGAACGTGGCGTCGGCCGGAACCTCGAGACGCCAGGCGTCGTCGTACTGCCGCATCTGTTTTTCGAGCTGCTTCTGCGAGTCGCCCGAGGCAGGGACCTGCGCGGGCGCGGCGGCGGCGAGGAAGAGGGAGAGTCCCGGCACGAGGAGGGCGGCACGCCGCGCCGCCCAGGCCCGAGCACCCCGCGTCGGCTTCTCCATCCCGGCCCCTCCCCCGCGTCGGACGGACTTCAGCAGATTCTTCCGTTTCGTTTCAGGGTCGCTTCCCGCTTCATCCGAAGCAAGCGTCAGTGCCCCGGAGGCGAGTCGTCGTGATCGACCCTGCAGCACGCGTGACGAAAGGCCGGCCGAGCCGGATGGCCCGGTTCGGTGAATTCCTCCTCACGTGGGGGCTGCCGCTCGCGATCGGTCTCCTGATCGGCAGCGTCTTCGCCCGCTCGGCGCGCACGACGCACGAGGTCCGTCCGCAGGCGGAGTCGACGCACCTCCCGCGGTGAGACCCGCGTCCGCGTCCGTTCCGTCGCCGCGTAAGATCCGCGGCCCCGAGGAGCGCGCGATGTCGTCCGGTCGGTTCTCGAAAGCGGTCGCCGTCTTCTTGGTGGCGTTCGCCGGCTGCAAGAGCGCGGAGCCGGAGCCGGCCCCCGCCCCCGCGAAGCCGCGCCGCGACCTCGAGGCCGAGCTGCGCCGCGACCACGACGGCTGGTGGCAGTGGCTCGCCACCACGTACGACGCCGATCGGGACGGCCGGATCACGCGCGCCGAATACCAGCGCGACGACGACGCCGGCTTCGCGCGGCTCGACCGCGACCGCGACGGCGTCGTCACGCGCGCCGACTTCGACAAGAAGCTCGCGCCGCTGCCCGACCTCACGCTGCCGATGCTCCTGATCCGGGCGGTCGGCGGGCGCGAGGCCGAGTCGATGGGGACGGCGGAGCTGCTCGCCGGCCTCGTGCAGCTCGACACCAGCGGCGACGGCCGCGTCGACCGCGCCGAGTTCGAGGCGGTCGCGAAGGGCGGCATCAACGGCATCGACCCGTTCGCGACGCTCCTCGCCGGCATGGACGCCGACCACGACGGCCTGCTCTCACGGCCGGAGATCGAGCGGTGGCTCGCGCGGCGCGACGCCGACGGCGACGGCCGCCTCGTGATGCGCGAGCGCGATCGCGCCGGACCGGCGCCGGACGAGGGCTCCATCCCTCGCGAAGCGCGTGTCGTCGCGCCGGATTTCCGCGCCGTGCTGCTCGAGCCGCAGGGCGAGGCGGTCGCGCCGTGGACGCTCGCGGCGCACTTCGGGGAGCGGCCGATCGCGCTCATCTTCGGCAGCTTCACCTGAGGACCGTTCACCGCTTCAGCCGGTCGGCTGAAGGAGATCGAGGCGAAGTACCGCGGTGCGGCGAGCTTCTACGTCGTCTACATCCGCGAGGCGCACGCGCTCGACTCGCCGTGGCCGATGGGGACGTGCGACGGTACGGTCATGTTCGAGCCGCGCAATCTCGCCGAGGCGAAGTGGGGCGACTCGGATGCGCTGCAGGTCGGCGATTTCGTCCTCGCCATCGGCAATCCGTTCGGCATCGGCCAGACCGCGACCTCGGGCATCGTCTCCGCGCTCGGGCGCAGCGGGCTGAGCGTCGAAGGCTACGAGGATTTCATCCAGACCGATGCCTCCATCAACCCCGGCAACT
>Ga0137437_1000852_pt1 | contig 10227 bp, 14 predicted proteins | sample EasRivERMGT138_2_FD_102332 | JGI IMG/M metagenome (GOLD analysis project Ga0137437, IMG submission 102332) | Soil microbial communities from meander-bound floodplain in the East River, Colorado, USA - East River MetaG ERMGT138_2 | ecosystem: Environmental > Terrestrial > Soil > Floodplain ... | reverse complement strand
TCTGGCATGATCGGCCTTGATGGGCAGTGCGAAGTGTGTGGCAAAGTAGGGGCATGACGATGCTACGGGCCACGATCGTCGGCGCGGGGGGGCTTGGAGGACCGATCGCGATCTCGCTCGGTGATGCCGGGTTCGAGCTCGCGATCGCCGACCACGACCACGTCGAGCTGTCGAACTTGCATCGCCAGATCCAGTTCACCCTCGCGGACCTCGATCGGCCCAAGGCCGCTCGGCTCGCCGGGATGGTGGTCGCCCGGGGAGGCACCGCACGAAGCATCGCCTCGCGATGGACAGCGCACACCGCGGACGAGCTGGGCGCCGATGCCGACGTGGTCATCGACGCGAGCGATGATCCGGCCACCAAGTTCTCCGTCGCGGACTGGGCCGTCGCGAACGGCCGCTGCTACGTGATCGCCGCGGCGCTGCGCTACGGCGGCAACGTGATGGTCGGGGCGCCCGGGGCGGCCTGCTACCGCTGCCTGTTCGAGGAGCCGGTCGATGCACCGAGCTGCGCCGATGCCGGCGTGATGGGCCCCACGGTCGGTGCGATCGGCGGGATCGCCGCGGCGGTTGCCCTCACCCTGGCGCGCGGCGATCGCACGCTCGCGGGCGCGATCCTCGTGTTCGAGGATCTGCGGCGTACCACTGATCCCCGCATCGTCCGGTTCGCGCCGCGGCTGGGCTGCCCGGCGTGTACCCGTGCGACGATCTCACCCATTGCGTCGCCGCTGCGCTTCGCGGAGGTTCACTGATGCCGAGCATTCGAGTCCCCAGCGCGCTGCGGAGCTTCACCGCAGGCGCCTCCGACATCGAGGTCACCGCCACGACCGTCGGCGATGCCCTCGCCGAGCTCGATCGCCGCCACCCCGGCATCGCGGCCAAGATCCTCGACAACGGCGTCGTGAAGCCGTTCATCCGGATCTTCGTCGGTCCGGAGGACATCGGTGGCCTGTCGGGCCTCGCGACCAAGCTGGGCGAGCGCGACGAGGTGGCGATCGTGCCGGCGATCGCCGGCGGACGCGAGAATCCCGAGGTAGACGAGGTACCGGAGGTAGACCATGCGTGACGAGCAGGTGCGGCGCTACGCGCGCCACATCTTGTTGCCCGATGTCGGCGGCCTCGGCCAGACGGCCCTGCTGGTCTCGAACGCCAAGATCGAGCTCCGCGAGAGCGAGCCGCTCGCCGAGCTGATCGCGGCGCAGTACCTGGTGGCGGGCGGCGTCGGCAAGGTCGTGATCTGCGGCGCGACCGAGGCGCAGCTGGCGGACCTCGCCGCGCACGGCAGTGACACCAAGCTCGTGACCGAGGGCACGGGCCGCGAGATCGCGCTGTCCCCCAGGCCGGCGTGGTGGCCCGGCGCGACGCCCCACGATGGTGACGCGACCGCGCTCGCGTTCTGGCGCGGCGGGCTCGCGGCCCTGCGGTGGATGGCCGACGTCGCGAACCGGTGACGCCGATCGCGATCCCCGACGACGTCCTCGCGGCGGTCTACGCCCACGCGATCGCCGCGTTCCCCGACGAGTGCTGCGGCTACCTGATCGGGGGGACACCCGGCGCCGTCGACGCCGCGGTCGCGTGCCGCAACGCCCAGGCCGACGGCGGCCATCCGCTCGCGGCGGAGCTCGGCGCCCGCGGCCCCGACACCGGCTTCGTGATCGAAGGCCACGAGCTGTTACGGTTCGCCCGCAGCTTCGATACCGAGCGCCCGGCCCGCGTCGTCTATCACTCGCACACCAACGGCCGCGCCTACTTCTCGACGGTGGATCGCCGGATGGCCGCTGGCCCGGCGTACCCGGTGCAGCACGTCGTCGTCGGCGTCGCGGCGCGCGCGGTCACCCAGGTCGCGCAGTTCGCGTGGTCCGACGCCGCGCGGGACTACGTGGAGATCGCGCGCTGGACCGTGGACGGAGCCCACGCGTGAAGCTCGGCATCATCCTCGGGACCCGCGGCGATCTCGGACACGCCGTCGCGCTCGCCCTCGCCGCGCGCCGCGCCCACCACGAGGTCGCGCTGTTCGCGATGGATGCCGGCTGCCAGGCGCTCGCCGGCGCGCCGGAGCTCGTCGCCGCGCTCGTCGAGGCCGACTGCGAGCTCCTGGCCTGCTCGAACAGCGCCGCCGGCGTCGCCGGCGTCGCCCTGCCCGACGAGGTCGTCCGAGGCAGCCAGGACGATCACGCGGCGGTGGTCGGCACCTCGGATCGCGTGGTCGCGTTCACCTGACGACGGGCATGACCTCCGGCATGACGCCCACCCTGATCATCCTCGTCATCGCCACGACCCGCGATCCGCATCGCCAGGCCGAGGCGCTGCGCGCGGCCCTGGGGCTCACCCTGCGCGGCGCGCGCGTCGAGGTCGCGGTCGCCGAACCGCTGCTCACCCCGCTGGCACGCCGCGCCGCTGACACGCTGCGATCGTTCGGCCACACGATCGGCGATCCGTCCGGCGCCGCGCTCGCCGACGCCCTGGCGCGGGCCGATCGCGTCGAGGTGTGGACGTGAAGCGCGTGCTGCACCTGGTTCGCCCGAACGCCGCCCCGGCGGGGGTGGCCGACCGCGACTGGGTGGTGTATCTCCAGCCTACGAGGCTCGTCGCGGGCGGCGCACCGCACACGGCACCGTTTCCACCGGGACCCGTCGATCATGACCAAGTCGTCGCCCTCGTCTTCGCCGCCGACCTCGTCGTCACCTGGTGACGCGACCGCCGACACGTCCTCGACCGATCCGCGCGACCCGACGCGCGGGGAGACCGATCCGCGCGACCCGACGCGCGGGGGGGTGAATGGCCCGGCTTTGCCGGGCCAAAGGGGGCGGGAAGGCCCCCTCTCGACGATCAACCTGTGCGGCGAGCTGTGCCCGTTCACGTTCGTGCGCACCAAGCTCGCGCTCGAGGAGCTGCCGCTCGGCGCGCTGCTCCGCGTGATCGTCGACCACGAGCCGGCGACGCGCAACATCCCGCGCAGCGCCACCGAGTGGGGCCAGGAGGTGGTCGGCGTGATGAGCCTTGGCCCCCGCACGTGGGCGATCGACCTCCGCAAGCGAGTGCGCTAGCTTCCAGGAGATGACCAAGCTCGATGCGCTACGCGACACCCTGCGCGGCTACGGGCGGGTCGTGGTCGCGTTCTCCGGCGGCGTCGACTCGGCGTTCCTGCTCAAGGTCGCGGCCGAGGTGCTCGGCGAGCGCTGCCACGCCGTGACCGCGGTGTCCGAGACCATGGCGCGGTCCGAGATCGCCGAGACCGCCGCGCTCGCCGCCGAGCTCGGGCTCGGGGCGCGCCACCACGTCGTCGCGTCGCACGAGCTCGAGCAGCCCGGGTTCTCCGACAACCCGACGCACCGCTGCGCGCTGTGCAAGACCGAGCTGATGGACGTCGCGCAGCCGATCGCGAGCGGGCTCGGGGCGACGGTCGTGATCGGCACCAACGTCGACGATCTCGGCGACGTCCGGCCCGGCATCACGGCGGCGCTCGCGCGCGGCGCGAAGATGCCGCTCGTCGACGCCGGCCTCACCAAGCCCGAGGTGCGCGCCCTGTCGCGCGAGCTGGGCCTGCGCACCTGGGACAAGCCGCAGCTCGCGTGCCTGTCGTCGCGGTTCCCGTACGGCACGCAGATCACGCCCGACCGGCTGCGCCGGGTCGACGCCTTCGAGGACGGCCTGCGCGCGCTGGGGTTCCGCCAGCTCCGCGTGCGGTTTCACGACACGATCGCGCGGCTCGAGCTCGACGCGAGCGAGCTCGCCAGGATCGTCGAGGTCCGCGAGGCCGTGGTCGCGCTCGGCAAGCGGCTCGGCTTCACCTACGTCGCGGTAGATCTCGGCGGGTTCCGCTCCGGCTCGCTCAACGAGGTGCTGCCCGCGGAAGCACTGGTCAAGCTCCGTCCCGGCCGTGCGTCGTGAGGCGTCGCGCCGCGCCCAGGATCGTGGTCGCCGCCATGCTCGGCTCGTTCGGGGTGGTCGCGCCGGCGCACGCTGACCCGGTGGCCCCGGTGGCCCTGGCGGTCACGACGGCGAAGAAGGACCGCGCCGCACAGGCCAAGTCCACCAAGCACGGCCCGCCACCGTCGCCGGGCCAGAAGCCGGCGAAGCTGGTCAACCTCTACAACTTCTGGACGAAGGAGTGGCTCGCGATCGATACCGCAGCGCCGCCGCCGCCGGGCACGATCGACCGGTTCCTGCGCGATCACTTCACGAACAAACCGACGACGATGGAGCCCAAGCTGGTCGACATGGTCGTCGCCGCCGCGGCGAGCTTTCACAGCGACGTCGTCGATGTCGTCTCGGGGTTTCGCCACCCCAAGTACAACTTGATCCTGCGCAAGAAGGGCCACCAGGTCGCCCGTGACAGCCAGCACACCCACGGCAACGCGATCGACTTCTACCTCCCGCACGTCGCGACCCAGCTCCTCCACGCCTGGGCCAAGGCGCAGAAGCTCGGCGGCGTCGGCTTCTACGCCGAGAGCGGCTTCGTGCACATGGATACCGGCCCGGTCCGCTACTGGTCCGGCGAATAGCCGCGCGTGCCGACGACGCTTGCGCGTGCCGGCATGCGCCCGGCGTACGAGCGCTGTTGTAGAGTGCCCGGATGGCAGGTAGCGACGTCCTGGTCTGGCTCGATATGGAGATGACCGGGCTCGAGCCCGCGCGTGAACGCATCATCGAGATCGCCACGATCCTCACCGACGGCCAGCTCACCGAGATCGCGGTCGGCCCCGAGCTGGTGATCCACCAGCCCGACGAGATTCTCGTCGCGATGGATGACTGGAACCTCAAGCACCACGGCGCCTCGGGGCTCACCCAGCGGGTCAAGGAATCGACGATCGCCGACGCCGACGCCGAGGCGCAGACGATCGCGTTCATCAACGCCCACGTCTCGGCCAAGGATCGCCCGGTGCTCGCCGGCAACTCGATCCACCAGGATCGCCGGTTCATCCGCCGCTACATGCCGCTGCTCGAGAAGCGGCTGCACTACCGGATGGTCGATGTCTCGACGATCAAGGAGCTCGCGCGTCGCTGGTACCCCCAGATCATCGCGAAGCAGCCCCCGAAGCACGATACCCACCGGGCGCTCGACGACATCCGCGACTCGATCGACGAGCTGCGATTTTATCGCGGCCAGGTGTTCGTGCCGGCCGCGCCGCCCGCGTCGCCGCCCCTGCCCGGGCGAGACGGCACACCGGGCTAGGGCCGCACGGGCGCCCGAACCGACGGCGAAGCGGCCCGGCCAGCGCATGGCCTTGCAACTAGCCGTGCTCGGAAACTGGATCCGGCGCTCGTCTTGCTACGATGATCGTTCGTGAGACGCATGGCCGACAGGGACCTGTCACGTATCGATCGATCCCGGCAATTCCCCCGGCAATTCCGGCGCTCGCGGGACCTCCTGTCATGAAGAACACCGTCGCGATGATCATGGCCGGCGGCAAGGGCTCGCGCCTGGGGCCGCTGACGGTCCACCGTTCCAAGCCCGGCGTGCCGTTCGCCGGCCGCTACCGGATCATCGACTTCGTCCTGTCGAACTTCATCAACTCCGGGTACCGCCGGATCTACGTGCTCACCCAGTACATGTCGTCGAGCCTGATCAAGCACCTGTCGCGCAACTGGCGGCTGTCCGGGTTCGGCGAGTACATCGAGGTCGTGCCGGCGCAGATGCGGATGGGCGAGTTCTGGTACCGCGGCACCGCCGACGCCGTCTACCAGAACCTGAACCTCGTGCGCGACGCGCGCGCCGAGAACGTCTGCGTGTTCGGCGGCGATCACGTCTACAAGTTCGCCGTCGATCAGATGGAGGCGTTTCACCGCGATCAGCACGCCGACCTGACGGTCGCGGCGTTTCCGGTGCCGAGCGACGAAGCCAGCGCGTTCGGCATCATCGACGTCGACGACCGCGGCCGGATCGTCAACTTCGTCGAGAAGCCCAAGCACCCGCCGGAGATCCCCGGCCGGCCGGGCTGGTCGCTGGTCTCGATGGGCAACTACATCTTCCGCAGCCAGGTGCTCGAGCGTGTCCTGGTCGACGACGGCGGCATGCCGAGCTCGCGGCACGACTTCGGCCGTGACATCATCCCCCGCCTGGTCGCCCAGGGCGCGCGCGTGTTCGTCTACGACTTCGCGCAGAACCAGATCCCCGGCGAGCCCGATGGCGCGGCGCCGTACTGGCGCGACGTCGGAACGATCGACAGCTACTTCACGTCCAACATGGAGCTGCGCGCGCGCGTGCCCGCGCTCGACCTGTACAACCGCCAGTGGCGGATCCGCAGCGCGCAGCGCGACTACCCGCCCGCGCGGTTCGTGCGCGCCGGCGAGGGGTTCGGGCCCGCCGAGGTCGACGACAGCCTGATCTGCGAGGGCTCGATCGTCGCGTCGGCCGCGGTGCGCGAGGTCGTGCTGTCGTACGACTGCTTCGTGCACGCCGGGGCCGAGGTCCGCGACTCGGTGATCCTGTCGGGCTGCGACATCGGCAAGAACGCGAAGCTGCGCCGGGTCTTGCTCGACAAGAACTGCAAGATCGAGCCGGGCTGCGTGATCGGCGAGGATCCCGCGCACGACCGCGAGCGGTTTCCGTTCGTCACCGAGTCCGGCATCGTCGTCATCCCCAAGGGTACGCTGGTCCCCGCGAAGGGGCCGTTCGTGCTCGCCAACGACGTCGCTGAGCTGATCGGCAACGAGCCCGAGCTCCTGGGGCAACTGCGGCCCGGCACCTTCGTCGTCTCGACCCAGAGCCGCCACAGCTATGAATCCGCGGCCGGTCCGCGGTTCAAGAAGTTCGCGGGCGGCGAGATCGGATAGCCTGGGCGATGCGCGTCCTCCACGTCGCCAGCGAGGTCGCGCCGTTCGCACAGTCGGGCGGGCTCGCCGACGTGCTCGCCGGTTTGCCGTCGGCGCAGGCCGCGAGCCACGGGCTGGCTACCGCGGTGTTCGTGCCGCTGTACCGCGGCGTCGCCGAGAACCTCGCGGCCGCGGGCGTCGCACTCGACCCGGGGGTCGCGCTGCCGCTCGAGGTCGGCGTCCACCAGCTCGCGGCGGCGATCCGGATCGCACGTGTCGGGCAGGTACGCTACGGCTTCCTCGACTGCCCGGCCCTCTACGATCGCGATGGGGGGCTGTACGGCCCGCACGGCGCGAGCGATTTCGGCGACAACCACCTGCGGTTCGCCGCGCTCGGCAAGGCGGCGCTCGCCGCGGGCGACGCGCTGCTCGGCGGCGTCCCCGAGATCTTGCACCTCCACGACTGGCAGGGCTCGGCTGCCGCGATCTATGCGCGGCTCGCGCACGCGCCGCCCTTGATCGTGACGACGATCCACAACCTCGCCTACCGCGGCATCTTCTCCAAGGCCGTCATGACCGAGCTGGGGATCCCGTGGTCGATGTTCACCGCCGACCTCGCCGAGTTCTACGACCAGATCTCGTTCTTGAAGGCGGGCCTGGCGCTCGCCGACGCGGTGACCACGGTCAGCCCGAGCTACGCGAGAGAGATCCTGACGTCCGAGCGCGGCGAGGCGCTCGACGGGTTCTTGCGCTGGAGGGTCAAGCGGCTGGTCGGCATCGTCAACGGCATCGATCCGATCGCGTGGGACCCGGCGACCGACCCGGCGCTGCCGGCGACCTATACGCGCACCGCGCTCGCGGGCAAGGCGGTGTGTCGTGCGCGGCTCGCCGCCGAGCTCGGCCTGGCGCTCGCCGACGACGAACCGCTGATCGGCGTGATCGCCCGGATGACCGATCAGAAGGGCCTCGACCTCGTCGCCGAGATCGTCCCGGAGCTCGCGCGGCTCCGGGCGCGGCTGGTCGTGCTGGGCTCGGGAGAGCCCGCCCTCGAGCAGCGGTTCGCCTGGCTCGCCGAGGTGTTTCGCGAGCACGTCGCGGTGCGGATCGGCTTCGGCGGTGAGCTGGCGCGCCGGATCTACGCGGCCAGCGATCTGTTCGCGATGCCCTCGCGGTTCGAGCCGTGCGGCCTTGGCCAGCTGTACGCGATGCGCTACGGCGCGATCCCGGTCGTGCACGCGGTCGGCGGGCTGCGCGACACCGTGATCGATCCGGGAGACACCGAGCTGGCCCAGGGCCGCGGCACCGGCATCCGGTTCACGCCGGCGACGACCCTGGCGTTCGCGCACGCGCTCGATCGCGCGGTGAAGCTGTTCCGCGACGACGCCGTGCTCGCCACCGTGCGGCGCCAGGCGATGGCCCGCGACTCGTCGTGGACGGCGTCCGCGCAGCAGTACGTGCAGCTCTACCGCTCGCTCGCCGCGTGACCCCAGGGCCATGGACCGAGGCAATGGATCAAGCGCGGTGAAGCGAGCTCCGCGTGCGCTGGCGCCACGGCGATCCGGTGGAACCTTCCAGGAGGCAGAAAAATGCCGCAGTACTGATCGGACGTCCGACCCTCGGACGCTTCGGTCCGTAGGTCGGACGCCCCCGTCCGGTGGACGGACTCGCTCGTCCGCGTTACGGACGTCTACCGCTAGACTGTGCGTTGACGCTCAGTCCGGAGTGCGGACGATGACGCATCGCGCTGTGATCGGACCTGTCGACAAGTCGCCCCAAAGCCCGGGTTATTCACAACCCGTTCCTGCCTAACCACATGATTCGCAAGGCTCTGGTCTCGAGACCCGCCGCCGTGTGAATAAGCTGTGATCCTGGTGTGGCAGCGCCGTCCGGGAGCGATGCTGGTTCAACCACTTACGCAGTATGTAGGATATAATACATAAATTTCCTACATATGCTCTTTAGCCATCAATCAAGGGGCACGCGCCCACCATCTCCTGCCACTCCCGCATCGCCGGCTTCGCTGGGGCTGTCCGTCATGGCCTTCAGGAGGCGGCACGCTTCATCGTCCTTGGCATCGCACGCCCGCACCAGCATCTGCTTGCCGCGCTCGGCATCGCGCGTGACGCCGATGCCCTGCAGCTTCATGGCCCCCAGCACGCGGCACGCGACCGGATCGTCCGGCATGCAGGCGCGCTCGAGCCAGACCGCCGCGGCGCTGCTCGACTTCGGCAGGCCCTTGCCCTCGAGGTACGCGATCCCGATCTGGCGGCACGCGGTCGGGTCCCCGGCGTCGCAGCCCTGCTTGTAGTGCGCGATCATCTCCTTGAAGCGCGCCGCGCCACCCTTGACCGCGCGCACCGCATCGAGGTCCCCCGCGTTCGTGCACGCGAACGGCACGCCGCCCTTGCACGCCTTGTCGAGCAGCGTCTCGGCGCGTGCGAGATCGGCGACCACCCCGCGACCGTCCCGCAGCATGAGGCCCAGGTTGCGGCACGCGAGCTTGTAGCCGCCGTCGCAGGCCCGCTGGTAGACCTCGACGGCCTTCGACGGCTGACGCTCGACCCCCATCCCCTCCGCGAGGGCGAGCGCCAGGTGGTTGCACGCCGGCATGTTGCCGCCGTTGCACGCCTGCCCGAACAGCGCGGTCGCGCGCCGGTGATCGGGCGAGACCCCGGTGCCCTCCGCGTACATCACGCCGAGGTTACGGCACGCCTCGAGATCGCCGCCGACGCACTTGCGGTCGAACTGGCCGGCGAGCTCGACGGGATCGAGCCCGCCGTCGCCGACCGATGCATCGTCAGGCGGTGCCACCTTGGCCGCCTTGCTGCTGCAACCGAGCGCGATCGCGAACATCGCGACGAGCAGGACCTTCACGGGGTCCGTTCGTATCACAGGTCGAGCACCGCGGCGCGCACCGATCGATAGGCCGTGTCGGCCCGCGGCTCGTGATGGGGCAGCTGGCCGTACCCCACGAGGATGGCCGCGGCGACGCCCACCGCCACCACCAGCCCGCGCACCCCCACGATCCGCCAGACCACCCCCCACAGCGCGCCAAACGCGATCGCCAGGTACGGGAGGATGCCGGCGATCCCCGCCACCCCGAGCGCGCCGCCGAGGTTGGGCGCGACGAGATCATCGCCGAGCAAGCGGAACGTCACGTCGTAGAGCGGATGCCGCACGTTGTCGGGCCAGTACGGAAACGTCGCGGACGACAAGACATAGACGCAGACGCCGACGCCGATCGCTCCCGCGGCGATCCCGAACCGAACCGGCCTCGCCGCCCAGTCCTGGAGCTGGGCCGCGATCGGCGGCAGCAGAAACGGCAGCATCGCGGCGATGTAGCGCGGGCCGACCTCCCAGCCGCCGCGCCAGAAGTTGATCGACGAGATGAACAGGATATAGAGGACCGCGACGCTGGCGCCGACCAGGACCGTCGCGCGCTCGCCCCGGCGCCACAGCCGCCAGAGGCCC
>Ga0137437_1000851_pt1 | contig 10227 bp, 8 predicted proteins | sample EasRivERMGT138_2_FD_102332 | JGI IMG/M metagenome (GOLD analysis project Ga0137437, IMG submission 102332) | Soil microbial communities from meander-bound floodplain in the East River, Colorado, USA - East River MetaG ERMGT138_2 | ecosystem: Environmental > Terrestrial > Soil > Floodplain ... | reverse complement strand
TATGCCGAGCTGCGCGGCTCGCATAGTTCCCTCGGATCGGACTCGGACTTCCTGCAGGTTCGCGTAACCGCGGAACGCGTGTTCGATTTCGCGAGCAAATGGCACGTGCTGTTGCGTGGCGATGTCGGCGCCACCGCGGTCTCGAGCACCAGCAGCCTGGCGCCGACGCAGCGCTTCTTTGCCGGTGGCGATCGCAGCGTCCGCGGTTATGGTGTCGACACGCTGTCACCCGTCGAGCCGGGGATCGACGCGAACGGCGATCCGGTGCTCCAGAAGGTCGGCGGCAAACACATGTTCACCGCTTCGTTCGAACTGATCCGCGACCTGCCGAAAAACTTCGCCATCGCCGCTTTCACTGACGCCGGCAACGCGTTCGACAATTTCGGCGATCCGCTCATGTATTCGGTCGGCCTCGGCGTGCGCCTGCGCCTGCCGATCGTTTCAGTGGGCATCGACGTGGCGCAGGGCCTGACCATTCCCGTCGGCGAAACGGAACGTCCGGGTCCGCGCCTGCACCTAAATTTCTCTCCGAAATTGTGATGAAGCGCCGGCTCAAGATCGCGGCCCTGATCTTCGGGTTGTTAGTCCTGCTGATCCTGCTGTTCCTGGCCTGGATCATCAACACCGAGGCGGGTTTGCGCTTCGCCGTCGCGCGGTTGCCGGAACACATGGGCAAGGTGACGCTGAAGATCGAGGACGTGCGCGGCACGATCGCCGGCGGATTCAGCGCCGCGCGGGCCGACATCGATCACGAGCGCTCGCACGTGCTGATCGAAAAGGCAAAAGTGCGCGTCAATTTCTGGCCGATCCTGGTCGGCCGGATCTCGGTGCGCGAAGCGCGCGCGGACCTCGTGCATATCGACGTCAAGCCGCGGCTGCATCCGCCGCCGGACACGCCGCCGAAGTTCCTGCCGCGCCTGCTCAGCATCAGCGCGGAGCAGGCGTTCGCGAAACGGCTGGTGATCATCGCGCCGAGCGGCAGGGTCACCGAATTCAATGACGCCAGCGGCGCCGGCATCGTCGCCAGCAAGAACATCCGCATCTTCGAGAGCGACATCATCTATGGTGTGTTGCGCGGCCGCGCGATCGGCGAACTGCGCGCGGCGGATATCACCAGGCTGCGCGGCGAAGCGACCGCGTGGATGATCATCGAAGGCCAGCCCACGTGGCGCGCGGATGCGAACTTCGACGGCGACCTCGCCAAACTACCGCTGACCGCGATCCTGCACGAGCCGTTCCGCGCTGACCTTACGGGTGAGCTGCTTGACCTCGCGAGCGCGTTCCACTGGACGGGCAAGGCGCAGGTCCACAATCTCGATCTGCGCGCGTTTGGTGCCAGCGACGCACTCGACATCATCTCGGGGCCGCTCGACGTCGGTGGCGAGATGAATGCGTTTCATGCGCGCGGCCCGCTCAAGATACCGGGCCTCGGCGCCGGTCCCTTCGACATCCTGTTCGAGGGCAACTACGCCGACCACGTGGTCAACGCCACGCACTACGAAGCCACCCACCGCGCCACCGGCAGTCATGTCACGGGCGAGGGCACGATCGAAACGGCGGAGAACGGCCCGAAGCTGCTGTTGTACGGCAGCTGGCGCGGACTGCGCTGGCCGCTCGCGGCACGCTTCACTGCGGAAACACCGCAGCTCTTTTCGAGCCCCGAAGGCAACTACCGCCTCGAAGGTCTGTGGCCCTACGCCATCACAGCGAATGGCGATCTCTATGTACCGCAGCTCGATCCAATGACGGTGAAGGTGCGCGGCGCTCTGCACAAGGATCACCTGCAGATCGATGAGCTCGATATGGGCGCATTCGGCGGGCACTCCCTGCTCACGGGTGAGGCGCGCTGGAGTCCCGCGGAGAGTTGGGCGCTAGCCGGTACCGTGAAGGGTTTCAATCCGGCGGCACTGCGTCCCGGGTTGTCAGGCGCGCTCGACTTCAATCTGCGCGCCAGTGGCAAACCATTCAATGCGACCACCGAACTCGACGTGGCGTTTGATCATCTGAGTGGCAAACTGCGCGGCAACGCGGCGACCGGCAGCGGACGTGTCGTGCGGCGCGTAGAAGACTGGACGTTCGAGGCGCTGCGCTTCCGCGCCGGCAACACCAGCTTTGCCATCGACGGCGAGCTCGGCGTCACGCACGCGCTCAATCTCGATTTCAGTCTCGACGCCGAGAATCTCGCGCTTCTGACCGAGGATGCGCGCGGCGAGCTGCACGCGAAAGGAAGGATCGCCGGCACGAAGGATGCTCCGATCATCAAGCTGACTGCGCATGGCAGCGACATCAAGACCGCGGACATCAGCGTCGACAAGCTCGCCGCCAATATCGATCTCGATTGGCACGGTCAGCGGCCCTCACACACCGACGTGGCGATCTCGCGACTCGAGGTCTACGGCAGCGCGCTCACACAGTTCAACGCGGCGCTCGACGGCACGACCGCCGATCACCAGCTCAAGCTCGACGCGCTCGCCGGCAAGACCAGCGTGCACCTGAACGGAAAGGGATCCTTCGCCGATGGCGTGTGGAACGGCACGATCGCCGATCTGATCGTCGACGATACCGCCAACCTCAACCTGCAACTCGACGCGCCAGTCGCGGTGCGATTGAGCGCCGCGGCGTCGAAGATCGATGCGCTCTGCCTGCACGGCAAGGTCGCGCGCCTGTGCGGCGAAGGCGAATGGAGCGCGTCAGGCTGGAAAGTGCGTGCCGACGCACACAACCTGCCGATCGGTACGCTCACCGCGGGAATGACGCCGAAGGTGGAATACCAGGGCACGGTGAACATCACCGCCAACGCGAGTTCGACCGGTGGCGCGCCGTTTATCGGCACCGCGCGCCTCGATCTGTCCGATGCGGCGATCCGGCACAAGCTCGCCAGCGGCCGCACCGACGTGATCACGTTCGGTTCGGGGTTCATCACTCTCAGCGGCGAACCGGGTGAGATGAATACGGAGGTGCGTCTCGACGCCGCGGAACGCGGCCTCATCTCGGGTCGCATGCACGCGGACCGCACTACGCCGCGAATGCTCGATTGGCCGTTACGCGGCCAGTTACAGATGGCCACGGGTGAACTCGGCTTCATCACGCTATACGTGCCAACCATCGACCGCGCCAGCGGCCACTTTGACGCGAACCTGAGTTTCGGCGGCACGCTCGGCAAGCCGACCGCGAGTGGCGTCGTCAAACTCTCCGGTGCCGAGCTCGACCTCTATCAACTCAACCTCGCGCTGCGCGCGCTCGAGATGGAGGCGCGCATCGTCTCGAACCAACTCGAGTTCAGTTCGAACGCGAAAGTCGGCGCCGGCACGCTCGCGAGTTCGGGCAAGCTCGAATGGCGCGAAGGCCTGCCCTACGGCGACATCAAGATCGAAGGCCAGAATCTGCGCGTTGTCGACGTTCCCGAAGCACGCATCGACGCATCGCCCGATCTCGACTTCCACATCACCGGGCGCGAGATTTCGGCGAAGGGAGAGGTCAAACTACCGTTCGCGCGCATCGAACCGGCGGATCTCACGAACGCCGTCTTGCCATCGGCCGATGAGAGGCTGGTCAGCCAGACCGAAGAGGTCGCGGATGACCCGTTCCGCGTGACCAGCGAAATCACGATGACGCTGGGCGACAACGTCACCATCAACACCTATGGGCTTACCGGTCACATCGTCGGCAGCATCACGGAACGCACGCTGCCGGGCGAGGCGACGCGCGCCACCGGCGAACTGCAGGTGCGCGATGGCCAGTACATGGCGCTCGCGCGCAAGCTCGACATCGAACGCGGCCGCCTCATTTTCAACGGCGGCCTGCTGGCCGATCCCGCGGTGGACATCCGCGCCGTCAAGGAATTTCCCGACGTCAAGGCGGGCGTCAACGTGCGCGGTTCCCTGCGCGAACCGCGGCTCACCTTCTTCTCCGAGCCGTCGAAGCCGCAGTCGCAGATCGTGTCGCTGCTGCTGGCCGGCGGCTGGCAAGAGACGCAGGACAAGACCCGCACCGGCGCACCCGGCGGCGCGCAGAACGAAGTGGCGAGCCAGGCGGCTGCGATTCTTGCCTCGCAACTCGGCGGCAAACTCGGCATCCCCGACATCAGCGTGGAATCGGATCTTTCGAACGATACCTCGCTGGTGCTCGGCAAATACCTGTCGCCGCGCCTGTACCTGAGCTACGGCGTCTCGCTCACGGAAGCATTCAGCACTTTCAAGATGCGTTACACGATCAACGACCACTGGACCATCAAGACCGAGGCCGGCAAGGAGCGCGCCGGAGACCTCGTGTTCACGATCGAGAAGTGAACTCGCTCGATCTGCCAATCGTCGAGAGCGCGGCGCTCACACTGCAGCCGGGCATCACCCTGCTGCGCGGCTTCGCGAACACGCGTGAACTCATGTCATTGATTGAGGCGGTCGCACGACGCGCGCCGTTCCGTCACCTGGTGACGCCGGGCGGGCAGACCATGTCGGTCGCCATGACGAATTGCGGTCCGGTCGGCTGGGTCAGCGATCGCAGCGGCTATCGTTACAGCTCGCGCGATCCCTTGAGCGACGCGGACTGGCCCGCGCTGCCGGCGGCGTTCGAGCGAGTGGCGCTCGCCGCGGCCACGGCCGGCGGTTTCCCGCAATTCGTGCCGGACGCCTGCCTCATCAATCGTTACGCGGTGGGCGCGCGGCTCACCGCGCATCGGGACGCGGACGAGCAGAATTTCGCGCAGCCGATCGTGTCGGTGTCGTTGGGGCTTCCCGCGACGTTCGCGTTCTACGGACTTGCGCGCGGCGGCAAGGGCACGTCGCTGGCATTGGTCGACGGCGACGTGCTGGTGTGGGGCGGTCCCGCGCGGCTCGTGTATCACGCCGTGCGGCCACTTAAGGCCGGCGTGCATCCGCTCACCGGCGAGTTCCGCTACAACCTCACCTTCCGCCACGCACGCTGACTACTGCCGCGCGTGCAGCATCTGGAACAATTTGTCGCCCTTGTACCCATTGTTCTGCCGCGCGTACGCGAACTCCCACAGCAGCGGTGTGGAATACAGCACCGTGCCGACGCCGGTGGCCGGGTCGAGTGACAGCACGACGCTCGCCGTGCAGCTCGTGTGCAGTCCGCGATCGTGCGCCGGACACCAACGCCAGATGCTGAACTTGCGATCGCCGGCGTCGCTCGAATCTCCCTCGAGCGTTTCGATCACGACGCGGCCGTGGCGCATGAAGCCATACGGCTTTCCGTAGATCGACAGCAGCTTCTCGAGCATCCGGTCGTAGTTGGTGACGTAGTCGGCGGGCAGCTTCGCCAACTGCTCGCGCGTCTCGCTCTCGAACATGAGCCGCATGCCGCAGAACTTGTTCATCGAGTCGAAAGTCGGTGGCGCCACCTTCTTGGTTTCGTACCAGTTGGCGCAGAACTGGTAGATCACGGGATGCAGCACCACCGGATCTGCGTCGCCGAAGCGAAAGCCCTGGTCCTTGATCGAATATTCGGACAGCACGTAAAAGCCGCCGCCCTCGTAGTCATGACGCAGCCGCAGCAGCGTCGCCTGGAAATCGCAGCCGCCGATCGCGCCGCTGATCTGGGCCCCGGCGGTGGCGACCGGCACGCAGGTGAACGATGCCTGCTTCTCGACGGGGTTCATCCACGCGGCGCCGACGCCGATGGGTTCATTCGGCAGGCGATCGAAGCTCGTGCGCAGATCGCCCCACTTGTGCCCGGCGAAACCCGTCGGCGCCACGTATTTCCCCTTCTTGGGCTTGGCGCCATCCGCGGCCGAGGTAATCGGTGCGAGCGCCGCGAGGGCGATCATTGAAAGCATCGGAAGCCATTGCAATTTGCGCATCGTTATTCCGCGCTGACGGGTTGAATTAGATTGGATTCGAGCAGCGCGGCCGGGGAGATTACGGGTTCTTCCAGAGGAATCAATTTTCCGTAGCGTTCGCGCAATTTTGCCTTGACGACCGGGTCGTCGAGATCGAAGTCGCGCAGGCGCTGCCGCGCGCCGAGCTCGAGACCCAGTGCATCCCGGTACATTTTCCACACGAGCTCCGAGCAGTAGATGCGCGCATCGGACCACTCGAAGTACAGATCGTAGGGTTTGCCGGCATACGGTCCCGCCGCGCTGCGCAGTTTCGCCGCCTGCACGGGTGTCAGTCCGCGCTTCAGACGTTTGACGACGTAGCGACCGTCGGTGCCGCGCGCGATCCACTGATCGAGCGGCGTGTAGCGGACGGTGGCGATTGCCTCGAACACGAACGGCTTTCCGTCACGGAAGAACACGACACCGACGTGGCTGTAGGGCGAGTGCGTGGCGCGCTGGATGGCGGCGCTCTGCGCGGAGCGGGATGTTTGAAAGATGATGTCGCCGTCGTGCAGCGGTTCGCGCGATTCCGCCGGCGCCGCGCCGCACAGCAGCAAGCCCGCCAGCACAGCGCGCATATCGAAGCTGCCCATCGATCAACGCCTCCTCTATCATTCGCAGCCTCGTCGATTTCGAGCGGACCGTCATGCACTTTCTCCTCTTCTATACGTATGTCCCGGACATCCTCGAGCGCCGGGCACAGTTTCGCGGCGCGCACGTCAAGCTCGCGCGCGAATCGGTGGCGCGCGGCGAATTGATTCTCGGCGGCGCGCTCGCCGATCCGGTGGATGGCGGGGTCCTGTTCTTCTCGGCGCCCTCGAAGGCGGTCGTGGAGAAGTTCGTCGCGGACGATCCGTACGTCGCGGGCGGCCTGGTCACGAAATGGGTGATCCGTGAGTGGACTACCGTGATCGGCAAGGACGCCGCCCACCCGCTGCCCCCGGGGGTCTAGCCGGCCTTTGAGTCCGCCCTCGCGGACTTCGCAAATACTTATTGACGCTCTCTGCATTTTTATGCACGATGCGCGCACTTTATTCACGGGTGGATTCATTTCCATGCTGACCGACCATCACCGCGAGGCGCGTCGCACCGCCATCGTTCGCCTGCTGCGGCACGCCCCCGTGCGCCGCCAGCAGGAGCTCGTGCGCCTGTTGAAGCGCGAGGGACATGCGGTCACGCAATCATCGATCAGCCGCGACCTGCGCGAGCTCGGCGTGCTGAAGCACAGCGACGGCTACGTGCTGCCCGATAACGCGGAAATCTCGGCCAGAACGCAGGATAACTTCGTCACCGTCGCGCAGTTCGTGCGCGAGGTGCGTACCGCCGGCACGTCGATCACCGTGGTGAAAACCACGATCGGTTCGGCCGGCAGCGTCGCCGCGGCCATCGACAAGGCCGGCTGGACCGACGTCGCCGGCACGGTCTCCGGCGACGACACGATATTCATCGCCACCGCCGATGCGCGCGCCCAGGGGCGCGTGCTCGAGCAGTTGCGCGAAGCTTTTGGAGTGTGAATAAAAATGAGCCCTGAGAAATCGACCGAGAAACAGCAGCCCATCGTCCTCGCCTATTCCGGCGGCCTCGACACTTCGTTCCTGGTCCCGTGGCTGAAGGACAACTACCGGCGCCCGATCATCACGGTCACGGTGGACACCGGCGGCATCGATGCGGCGGGCGCGCAGACTTTGCGCGAGCGCTCGCGGGCGCTCGGCGCCATCGAACACCATCAGGTGGACGCGCGCTCGGACTACTTCGAACAGGTGCTGCGTTACCTGATCATGGGCAACGTGCGCCGCGGCCAGCTGTATCCGCTGTGCGTCGGCGCCGAGCGCGTCATGCAGGCGCAGACCATCGCGTTGATGGCGCGCAAGCTCGGTACAAATTCCATCGCGCACGGCTGCACCGCCGCCGGCAATGACCAGGTACGCTTCGAAGTGGCGCTGCGCACGCTCGCCCCTGAACTCGAAATCATCGCGCCGGTGCGTGACCGGGCGTTCAAGCGCCAGGAAGAGCTGGACTATCTACAGGACCGGAAGCTGCCGGTGCCGCCGTTCGGCGCCGCCTATTCGATCAATCGCGGCCTGTGGGGCGTGACCATCGGTGGCAAGGAGACGCTGACCTCCGAAGGCAGCATTCCCGATTCCGCCTGGGTGCTGTCGAAGGATGCGTTCACCAAGCCGCGCGCGCCCGAGCGGCACATCATCCATTTCGAGAAGGGCCGCCCGACCGGAATCGATGGCCGCACGATGTCTGCCGTCGAAGTGGTCGAAACTCTGGAGACGCTCGGCGCCCCCTTCGGCATCGGCCGCGGCATTCACCTGGGCGACACCATCATCGGCACCAAGGGCCGCGTCGCCTTCGAGGCGCCCGCCGCCGAAACGCTGCTGATTGCGCATCGGGAGCTCGAGAAGCTCGTACTCACGCCGCGCCAGCAGCGCATCAAGGAATCGCTCGCCGGCCCCTATGGCGACTGGGTGCACGAAGGACAGTTGCTCGACCCGGTATGCCGCGATATCGAGGCGCTGTTCCTCTCATCCCAGGAACGCGTCACCGGCAAGGTCCACGTGCTGTTCCGCCCGGGTAGTTTGTTCGTCGAGGGCGTCGAATCGCCGTTCTCGATCATGGCCGCCTCGCGCGGCGTGTACGGCGAGGCCGCGGGCGAATGGACACCGCAGGACGCGCTCGGCTTTTCGAAAATTGTTTCGCTGACCGGCATGTTTCATGCGCGCGCCGCAGAGCGCGCCCAGCATGAAATGAAGCCGGAAGCCTGAGGAGAGTGAATATGCGCACCGTAGTCGTCGACAAGATCGCGTCCGTCACCCAGGCCTGTGGCCTCGGCAACGAAGTCCGCGTCGCTACCGACAACATTCCCGCCGAGGAAGGCGTGGTCGTGGTCGTCGAGATCCTGACCAACAAGTCCACCTACAACACGCTCGAGCTCACCAGCGGCCGCATGGCCAAGGTCGGCAAGGGCGACATCGTCGTGGGCGCGCTCGGCCATCGCAAGGCGCTGTTCGGCTACTCGGGACACGTGCCCGAGAGCGTGAAGCCCGGCGACATCATCCAGATGCTGAACATCGGCGGCGTGCTGGGCATCGTCGATTCGGTGAACCCCGACAAGGGCAAGCCGTTCGACTGCCGCGTCATTGGCGGCGTGCTGCATTTCCCGTATCTCGGCGAGCGCATCGGCGTGCCGGCGCGCGTCGGCTTTCGCCAGCTGGATTACAACGCCCCCCTGAATACGCAGGGAGTTCCGGTCGTCGCGCTGGCGGGCACCTGCATGGAAGCCGGCAAGACCGCGGCCGCCGCGGCCATCATCTCGCGCATGCGCCATCGCGGCCTGGTGGTCGACGCGTTCAAGGCGACCGGCGTTTCCCTGCGCCGCGACATCATGGCGTTCGAGGACGCCGGCGCGCGCAACACGCTCATCTTCACCGACTTCGGCATCGTCTCCACCACGCGCAAGGTGGGCCCGGCGCTCACCCGCACGATGCTCACCGAGCTCGCGGACAAGAAGCCCGACGTGATCGTGTTCGAGCTCGGCGACGGCTTGTTAGGCACCTACGGCGTGGACTCGATCCTCGAGTGCCCCGACATCCGCAAGGCGCTCACGGGTGTCGTGCTGTCGGCCAACGATCCGGTGGCGGCGTATGGCGGTGTCGACATCCTGCGCAAGCGCTTCAGCATCGAACCGGTCGCGGTCACCGGCCCGGCCACGGATAACGCCGTGGGCGTAGCCATCATCACCGATCAGCTCAAGGTGCCGGCGTTCAACGCGCTGGCGGCCGGCGCCGCGCTCGGCGACTCGATCATCGAGTCCGTCGGTCTGTCCCAGGCGCGCCCGGTCGATCGCGCCGCCAACGAATAATCATGGCTAACAAGATTCCAGCCATCGTTCTTGGCGGCACCGGCTACGTGTCCGGCGAGTTGCTGCGCCTGATTCTCGGGCATCCGAATTTCGAGCTCGCCGGAGTGATGTCCGACAGCTCGCCCGGAGAAGTCGCCGGCAAGTCATTTCCGCACCTGGCGGCCGCGCTCGGGGCGACGACCTTCAAGTCGCAGCTGGAAATCGCCGCGCTGATCGGTCTCGAGCCGACGTCGGCGGTGTTCTGCGCGGCGCCGCACGGCGCCGCGGCCGCTCTCATCGACACCCTGCTCAAGGCCGGCGAGACGGCGGGCACGAAGCCGCGTTTCGTCGACATCTCCGCGGACTTTCGCTACGCAACCACGGCGGCCTACGAAGCGGTTTACAAGCACGCGCACGGTGCCCCGCAGCGTCTCGCGCAGTTCACCTGCGCCGTGCCCGAGCACCTGGCGACTTCACCCACTGTGCATGTGGCGCATCCCGGCTGCTTTGCCACCGCCATTCTTCTGGCATCGGTGCCACTGCT
>Ga0137437_1000850_pt1 | contig 10239 bp, 8 predicted proteins | sample EasRivERMGT138_2_FD_102332 | JGI IMG/M metagenome (GOLD analysis project Ga0137437, IMG submission 102332) | Soil microbial communities from meander-bound floodplain in the East River, Colorado, USA - East River MetaG ERMGT138_2 | ecosystem: Environmental > Terrestrial > Soil > Floodplain ... | reverse complement strand
GAGCGCGAAGCTTTATGATCCGGTGCCGCTGGTGACCCGACCCGGGGTGGAAGTTCAGATCCGTGAGGCGATAGCGACCGCGCGCAAACCCGGCGCGCAACTGCGCTTTGAAGATATGGTCGACGAAAGCATCGTGCGCGAGTTGGACAAAAGCGGCTTCATCGACAAGGTCTACAAACGGTGACGGCTTCTGCCGATTGCTCAGAAGCGGTTTTAACGGCTCACGGCGACCGGGACGGTGTTGCCCAAAGCGAACCCAGAATACCAATAAATTTAATTATCGAGCGGGGTTTGAACCCCGCGCAAGCCTTCCCTCGAGCCGAAGCCGCAGCGCAGAATGGAACGCAGGAGAGCGCTAAACCGTCACGATTTTAGCGGGAGGAAAGCCGTTGAAATTAGCGACCGCGCTCGCCGAGGAGTAAGCGCCGATATTCTTCACGTAAACCACGTCACCCACGTACAACTCGGGAATCTCCACGTCCAGCGACAGCGTATCGAAAGAATCGCAGGTCGGCCCGGCAAGCGCACTTAAGAAGGTTTGGCCGCGGCGGAGCGTTTTGAACTCATATTTGCAATGATCGAAAACCATACCGGAAAAGTCTCCATAGATGCCGTCATTCAAGTAGTAATAATTTTTATTGTTGCGGAACGTCCGCCCATTCACTTGCGTCACCAGAATGCCCGCAGGTCCGACTAAGAACCGGCCCGGCTCGGCGATGAACTGAACTTTCCGATCGAAGAGCTGGCGAATCTGGCGCCGGATCTGAGACGCCATGCGATCGAAATTGACGCCGATCTCATTGTCGAAATGCTGGATTGGAAATCCGCCGCCGATGTCCATAATCTTGAGCGGCACATCGTGTTCCTTCGCTTGGTTGAAAATCTGCGCCGATATTTCCAGCGCCTGAAGATAATTCTCCACGTTCTTGGATTGCGATCCGACGTGAAAACTCAGCCCCGTCGGAACCAGTCCGAGGGAACGCGCTTTGCGCAGGATCAGGTGCGCATCCTCCGGATCGGCGCCGAACTTGAGCGATAGGTTGACCACGCTGCCTTCGTTGACCACTTTGATACGCAGCACCACCTGCGCGCCCGGATAATGTTCAGCGATCTTGTAGAGTTCCGGCTCGTTATCGAACGTCATCATCGGCACGCGGCGGCGGCGCGCCGTGACGATGTCTTCGCTCGACTTCACGGTGTTGGCGAAAATAATCCTATCGCGGCGGGCTCCGAGCGCGAGAACCTGCTTCATCTCCGAGGCGCTCGCGACGTCGAAACCGGCGCCGAGTTTGATGAACGCCTTGATGATCTTTGGGTGCGGATTCGCCTTGATGGCGTAGTAGGGCACCACTTCAGGCAAGCATTTGCGGAAGCGCTGAAACTGTCGTTCCAGCACGCTCCGGCGAATCAGCATGAACGGAGTGCGATGCTTCTTCAGCATCGTGCGAATCAAATTTTCGACGCCGCTTAAATCCGGTTTGAACTTTGAAAGCTTCGGACTAGCGGGCAGGTCTGGAGCTGGGGTAGGCACGATTTCTCTCCGCATGATCGACTAGAAATGTGGTGAACTGCCAGACATCCTCTTCGGCGGGCCGGGCGATATCGAACCGGGTGAACTGAGTATTCAGATTTAGTAGCGGCGTCCAATCGACAGGCTCAGAAATGAACGGGCTGATGTAGGGGATGCTGATTCTTAATATATCTTCGTGATCGATATCGTCCGGCAGACACACTCCGCGCTTCGGATTGGCGATCATCCAAACCGCCGCCGCGACCACGGAGATGGCCACTTGCAGCGTCGTGGCCTGCTGGTGCGGCACATGCTTGCGCGCATCGTGAATGCTCAGCAGACTGCCGCACCACCAAGATTTAAAGTCGTGTCCCATGAGCAGGACTCCCAGCTGATCTTCGCCATCGATGATTTCATCGCTCATGATGCGCTGATTTTCCTGGAGCTGGTACTGGCGCATTTCCAGCTCGTGCAGCGAATTGATCGCTACATCCGCCGGACAGTAGGCGTAGTGGACCGTGGGTCGGTAAATAGCTTCGCCGTTTTCCCATACGGTCAAACGGTCGGAAATGCTGAAGGCCTCGCCGTGCCGGATAACCATGCCGGTAATCTCGCCGCAGGGCACCCAGGAGCGAACCCAGGTCTTCATGCCGAGCGTGCGCAGGCAAATTTGATTTCTCGGCCCGGTCTTGTGGAAAAAAGCGTTCTCGGGGACGTAGCGTTCGTGCGTGCCCCAGCCCAATTCAGCCGGCGCCACGCCTTCCTCGAAGAAGCCCTCGATGCTCCAGGTGTTGACGAATTCGTTGACCTGCTTGGGCTGATCGGTGACCTGGGTGTCGCGTTCGCTGATGTGGATCACTTTGACATCAGCAAGTTGCGCCAGCGCCGGGAAATTCTTGTCCGCCAGCGCCCTTTCCAATGGCCCGCGCCGCGCATCGCCCGGTTTTTCCTTTAAAATCTTCGCGGCGATTCCCAGCAAGGCATGCTTGGTGAAATGCGAGACCAGACCCGGATTGGCGCCGTGATCGACTACCGCCGTCGTTCCCTTGTTGTCGCCCCAGTTTTTGAACAGGTTGCGCATTTCCATGTGCCGATAGTAAAGCGTGTACCGGGTCGGGTCGTTGCGCTGCGAATCTTGGTAAGGATTCCACACTTCGACCGAGGTGTTGACGTAGAGCACTTGATGGTCGCGGCACCACTGGAGCATGGCGTTGCACTCAATATTCCAGGCGAGGTCGATGATCATGTCGCCGGGGCCGACGTATTTTGGCAGCAGCTGGCGATAATTCTCTTCGGTGACCCGATCGAAAACATAGTTGACGCCGCGATCCAGGGCGTCTTTTACCCGCGCACGATTGTCGACGAAATCCGTGATCGTGATCTTTTTCGCCGGCATGTCGATAAATTTGAGCACTAGCGGCACAGCGCATTGGGATACCGACCCACAGCCGATTATGAGCAATCGTCCGTCAAACTTCATAGGGAATCTCCATTCAATAAACAAAACCTCGCGCGCGGGGTTTTAACCCCGCGCTTGACCAAAAGGGGATGCTCGCCCCCTTTGGAATCCCATCTAATTGTCCCCGCCTCAAGAGGCGAGGTTGACTTGGAATTGACAGGGAATGAGAATGAAAATGAGCAGGTGAGAATTCGCGTGCGAGCTTAAGCCGGCGCAGACTCCACCCTCATTTATCGAGCCGGACGCTATCCGATGACAGCCTGATTTTCAACACAAGCAAAGAAAAAGTATACGGCCATCTCGGCCGCAATGCTTCATCTTTCCTAGGTTTGTCTGTAGCGGCGGCGACATCGATCGCAACGGCGTCTTCTGGACGTCGCTGACGAGCGGGCATCTGGCGAGCTTTGATCGACGAAAATGCAATGAACCGCTCAACGGTCCCGGCGCGACGGGGAAACATTGTCCAGAGGGATGGACGCTCTATACGATGCCGGGGCTGCAGTTCCAGGGCGTTACGGATCACGGCAGCGCGCAGACGAGCTATTACTCCCGGGTGGATCAACATAACCCCTTCGGGTTAGGCCGCAACGTGCCGTTCGCCACCGGTAATCTGGCTGACTCGCTCGAGGCGCTGGTGGACGGAAAGTTTATTACCTTGCGCATTTCCCATCCCAAGGGTTGTCACGCTAACGGCAGGGATGGACGCATCGATGATCCGAAAGCGGGCTGGAAGGGCAGAGGAGTGTGGTCGGCCTACGGTGGCCGGGCAACCAATCACATCGAGGGCGGCAAAGGGACGAAACCCATGAGTTTCGAAGTTTTGGTCGACGAAAGCATCGTGCGCGAGTTGGACAAGAGCGGCTTCATCGAAAAAATTTACAAAAAGTAGCGGGGTTCGCTATCAACTTATTTCCCTGAGCCGTTCGTCAGGCGAAAGTTACACGCTGGTAACAACCGTGTGAACGCGAGAGTTGTTAGCAGCGTTACCAATCGCGCATGAGCCGTTGGGGGCGCCAGTGATGGGCGCGGTGGGCTTGGAGGTATTCTTCCCGGGTGAACGGCTTGATCAGCACGACACCGGCGACGAAGCCGCCGACGTGGGCCCAGAAGGCGACGCCGCCCACCTCACCGGAAGCTATTAGGCCGCTGGCGAGCTGAATAAAAAACCAATAGCCGAGCATCATCCAGGCTGGCAGTGCGATCGACGTAAAGAAAATAAAAATCGGCACGAGCACGTAAACCTTTACGCGCGGATAGAGAATCAGGTAGGCGCCCATCACGCCGCTGATCGCTCCCGAAGCGCCGACCATGGGAATTATCGAATCAGGACTGGTAATGATCTGGCCAAACGCCGCAGCGAGACCGGTCATAAGATAAAAAACGACAAAGCGCAGCCGCCCCATGGAATCCTCGATGTTATTGCCAAACAGCCAGAGGAACCACATGTTGCCCAAGAGATGCATCCACGAGCCATGCAAAAACATCGAAGTGATAAGGTGAGATAGCTGCCGGCCGGGGTCGGTGAGGCAAACTAGCCCCGGCCCCATCGGAAAACGGCTGCCGACGGGAAGCGACCCAGTCAATTCTCCTGGTATTAAGCCGAGCTCGCAGACCGACTTGGCCAGTGGAAAATCCGCGCCGGCGCCTTGGACGACCAGCCAAGTGAAGATGTTCAGGCCGATGATCGTGGCGGTGACGATGGACCGGCGCTGGGTTTCGTTTTCGTCGCGGTAGGGAATCATAGGGGTAGTTTTAAATTTCTACCAGAATAAATTTGCTTGTCTCGCGCTAATCGTCATCGTGCTCTTTCAATCCTAGCTTGCGTTCGGGCTCATGCGCAAACGTCGTTCAAATAAACCAGCAATTATTTTGCTTTGACGCCGAGCTCCTTTTGCGCCTCTCTGAGAATTGTCAGGTCGGCCACCTCGGCGAATGAAATCTCGCGGTCGACCTTGCCGACTCTTTTGGCTTCCTCGATGTTAAGACGAAGACCGCTTTCGGGGACGCCGCCGTCCTCATTGTAAGCTTTGGCGACGCTGTCATAAGTCACCGCCGCGATCTCCTTGTCGATCTTCAACCATGCAACCATGACCTGGATCGTGCCTTCGCGATTCTGCTGGATATAGCGGTTGGCCTTGATCCCCGCTTTGATTACTCGCTTCACTTCATCCGGCTTTTCCTTGATCTTGCGCACGCTCGCGACTAGGCCGCTGGCTGGGAAACTGAAAAGCTCGTGGGCGCGCGCGATAACAATAAAGCCCAGCTTCCTGCCTAAGAAATCTATCGGCGGTGAGCCCAAAGTCGCGGCGGTCAAGTTTTGCTTCATCGCGGCAAAGCGAGAGTCTATCGTGCCCGTGGCGAGAAATTTCGCGTCCCTGTCGGGGTCGAGTCCGAAGTGCTTGAACATTAGCCGTGCGATCGACTCAAGCGCGCCGCCGAAAGTGTTGAGTCCGATCGGTTTGCCGCGTAAATCCGGGATCGACTTGATTTCGGGTCGCGCGATCAGCGCTATTGGCGCGGCCGGCACATAGGCGGCGACGACCCTGACCGGAAGACCGCGGATCGCCGCGGCGATGCCGTTGCCGATCACGGCATCGTAATCAATTTCACCCGAAACAAGCGCCGCCGATGATATCGCCGGCCGGATGCGAATGAACTCGGCTTGCAGTCCTTCCTCGTGAAAAAACCCTTTCACCTCGCCCAACGGCAGCGGTAAGAACTGCGCCGCTAAATCGGGGAAGCCAATTCTAATTTTCTCCGCCGCATCGACTGAGGTCCGAAGAAAAAAAAACATAAGCAACGCGACGAAAATCTTCTTCATATGACATCTCTCCGTTTGTCGCTAGCGGCGAACGCCGCCAGTGCGAATTTCCAGTTGTGATTTTGCATTCACTCGAAAATCCAGAAGAGCGGACCCGCAGACGAAAATCTAAAATTGCTTGATTCCGAGTTCCTTTTGCGCTTCTCTGAGAATCGAAAGATCAGCGATATCGTTCTGAGAGACTTCGCGGCCCACCTTGGCCTGCTTCTTTGCCTCCTCGATAAGCAGACGGAATCCGTCCTCGGGCAACGCGCCGTCATCGTTAAAGGCTTTCAATACACTTTCGTAGGTCGCCGTGGCGGTTTCTTTATCGATCTTCATCCACTCGGCCATCGCCTGAATCGAGCCGTCTCGATTCGAACGAAAATAGCGGTTGAACTTGATGCCCGCTTTGATCACCCGCTTGACTTCATCCGGTCTATCTTTGATTTTCTTTACGCTTACCAATACGCCGCTGGCGGGATAACTAAATAGCTCATGGGCCCGCGTAAGGACAACGAAGCCGAACTTTTTACCGAAAAAATCCAACGGCGGCGTGCCCAAGGTGGCAGCGGCCAATCCCTGCTTCATCGCCGCGAAGCGCCGTTCGTTGGTGCCAAGCGCGAGAAACTTTATTTCTTTGTCCGGGTCCAGTCCGAAATGCTTGAAGATCAACCTGGCCACGACCTCAATATTGCCGCCGAAAGTGTTGAGACCGATTGCCTTTCCCCGAAGTTCCTGAACCGACTTATACTCCGGGCGGGCGATGAGGGCGAAGGGAGCGCTGGGAACGTAGCAGGCGACGACCTTGATCGGAACTCCCTGAAGCACCGCCGCGACCCCGGGGCCGATGCTCGGATAATAATCGATCTCGCCATTGGCCAACGCCGCGATGCCAACGGTGGCGTTGATCCGAATCACCTCAGCCTGAAGATCTTCCTCTTGAAAGAAACCCCGCTTCTGTGCCAACGGGAGAGAGCCAAATTGAGCGGTGAAGTCGGGAATTCCAATCCTGATCTTGTCGGCAGCATGGACGGACGGTTGCAGAATAAAGCTGGTGAGCAAAATCCCAAGCAATTTTCCCATAGAGCCTCCGCGTTGCGTCGCCCGTGATTCCAAAACCAACACCACGTTGCGCTAGCTAGTTTTTCCAAAGTTGCTTGAAAAACCCGCTTTGTTCGATTTCTTGAAGCAATGATATATCAACGAAACTCTCCGGCGCCACGTTCCTTGCCCGCGGTTGCCTTTCGGCCATTTCATCGAGAATAAACTTTATGCCCTTGAGCGTCGGGTAGGGAATTTTTTGCAGTCTTTGCGAGTAAAAGGAATAGGCATCGTCCAAAAGCTCTTTGTCGTCCACCCGCAAATACTTTTTTAGCACTTGAATGGAATAGTCCCGGTCCGTCATGAACCGGTGCAGACCCTCTGTATAAGCTTGGAGAAAAGACCTTACAACCGGCCGCCGCTCGCGCAAGTATTTGGTCGTAACCGTCACACAGGTCTGTTGCAGCTCCACGCCGAGCGCGTTCAGGTCAAAGAGTTCTCTCATGCCGAGCCGTCTGGCCCGACTCGTTTGCGGAGGATTGGCAAATCCTGCATCGACGCCTCCTCTTTCCATCGCCGTGATGATCTCCGGCAGGCCGCCCAACTGGATGATCGCCACGTCGGTGCCGCGCTTGAGGCCGAAGCGCGCCAGAAACAACGCAGCGCCGGTTTCGCTCACCGCGCCGAATCTCGATATCCCAAGTTTTTTGCCTTTCAGGTCTTCCGGTGTCTTGATCTCCGGGCGGGCGTAGATCGATCCGGCGAGCCGGTCCTGCACGCTGGCTATGATTCTCACGTCTGCCCCTGCTAAGATCGCCCCGGAAGTAGAGACTCCGGTCACTTGGGCCAGTTGAATCTCGCCTGCGATCAGCGCCTGGGTTGCTGCGACTGCGGGAATATAGATGAGTTCCGCTTCGATCCCGTGCTTTGAGAAATACCCGGCCTCCTTTGCCATCCAGGGAGCCACCTGACCTGCCGTGAGAGCCGCGTAGCCAAGCTTGATGGCTTCAGCGCAGACCTGGGCGCTGCTCAACCCAAATAGCGCCAAGGACAGCACCAGAATTTTACCGAAAAAACAACGGCCTCGCTGTCCAAGCGAGAGCACTCCGTCGCTCCCACGGAAACTTTTCGGGGAGCCGTATTGCAAATCTACGAGTAACGTTTTCGGGTGATCATAGAAATTCATTTCAAGATCCTCCTCTGTTACATTGCTTCACATTTGTCCGATCGTTACTTCGCCGTGATCCCAAGCTCTTTCTGCGCTTCTTTGAGAATCGATAGGTCCGCAACTTCGCTGAGCGACACGTCGCGTTCTATCTTGGCGGCCCTCTTCGCTTCATCGATCAACAGCCGAAGCCCTTCTTCGGGCAGGCTCAAATCGTCACCATAGGTTTTCACGACGCCATCGTAAGTGGCTGCGGCTATATCTCGATCGATCCTCATCCACTCGACCATGGCGCGAATTGTTCCCTCGCGATTCTGGGTAATATACCGCTTCGTTCCGATACCCGCTTTGATCATTCGCTTGATCTCGTCCGGTCGCTCTTTGATCCTCCTAGCATTTACGATCAAACCGCTCGAAGGGTAGGTGAAAATTTCCTGGGCTCTGGCCAGCACAACGAATCCGAGCTTCTTGCCAAAAAACTCTATGGGAGGCGAGCCTAATGTTGCGACGGTGAAGCCTTGTTTCATGGCCGTGAGGCGGGACTCCATGCCGCCGGTGGCAAGAAGCTTCACGTCCCTTTCCGCGTCGAGACCAAAGTGCTTGAGCATCAATCGCACCTGGCCTTCAAGACCGCCGCCTAAGCTGTTTATGCCGATTGTTTTGCCCCTAAGGTCCTGGACTGATTTGAATTCGGGCGAAGCAATGAGGGCAGTGGCGACGCGAGGCGTATAACAGGCTACGACTTTGACGGGAATTCCGCGAATCGCGGCTGCGATCGCGGGGCCGAGGACCGTGTGATAATCCAACTCTCCGCTGACTAAGGCAGTCAAAGCGACAGTGGACCTGATCCTGATGAACTCCGCTTGAATGCCTTCCTTTTGAAAGAATCCCGTCGTCTGTCCCAAAGGCAGCGATAGAAATGTGGCGGAGGCGTCCGGATAGCCGATCCTGATCCTATCCGCCGCATCGGCCGTCCCATACAGAAAAAAAATGTTGAGCAAAGCCAGAAAGATTTTCTTCATTGGACGCCTCCTTTGCTCTGCCCTTGTATCTTCTGCCAATCCAAATCCTACTTCGACCCTCCGATCTTCAGCCGTTCGACCAGGAGCGCACAGAATTTTTCTGTCTCTCATCGCGCACCGGGAGCGCCGTAGAGAGCGTCGATGAAGCCACTGTCGTCCAGCTTGCGAAGAATGCGCATGTCGATAACATCCTCGACCTGGATTGTCGCCACCCTCGGGTTAGATCGCGCAAGCATGCGTCGAACGTTTTGAAGTCCTTCCAGTGACGGGTACGGCTTTCGATCGAGCATCTCCAAAGCTCCCCGATAAGCTTCCTCGGCGCCCCGTTGGTCCACTCGAAGCCGCCGCGCCAACATCTGGCTGACCGCCTCACGATTGCCCGGGTGATGAATGAAGGCCAGCGCGCGTAAAAGCCCTTTCAGTACTCGCTCAACGAGCTGGGGCGATTGCTCAACGGTTTCCTTGAGAGCAAATAGGCTGGTGTTCATAAAAAGAATGTTGGAGTTGCGTGTCTCTAGCAGAACGGGATACCCGCGGACCTTCAGAGGTTGGCTAAATACGGTCGGCAGCACCGTGACGTCGATAGCCCCGGCTTCAAGAGCGTTCGCGAGTTGGGGCAGGGGTCCGATCACCTGGATGTGGAGCCGGTCCCTTACAGGTTCCAGACCAAGGTGCTCTAAAGCCAGAAGCGTCTGCATCCAAATCCCACCGCCAATGCTCTGCACACCCACCCGTTTACCCCGGAGGTCTTCCGGGCGAGTAATTCCCGGACGCGCCACTAAGTCATACGTCAACCGGTTGTTGATAGTCGCGAGAATTTTAAGCGGTGCTCCAGCCGCGACCGCCGACATAACAGCCGTGCCGGCCGTCGACGCAAAGGGGACCTCCCGAGCGATCAGTGAGGCTACCAGCGTCGGGGCACTTCCAATGAAGACTAGCTCCGGTTCCAAACCCTCCTGCGCGAAGAATCCTCTGTCGGCCGCCACCCACAGCGGCGCAATGACCGGGCTTATGGTCGCGAAGCCGATCTGCAGGCGCCGCTCCGCTGCAGCATGGACGCCTGAAGGCAGGGATATCAGCAGGGCTATCGCAAGAGGCTTACGGAAAACGAGCCATCCTCGTCGCCAATTAGAAATGCTCGCGCGTTTATTTGGATGGACACTTCTTGATTCGCTACACTGCCGATCTTCGAGCAACATTTGTGGACGATCGTAAAAATTCATTTCAAGATCCTCCTCT
>Ga0137437_1000849_pt1 | contig 10247 bp, 9 predicted proteins | sample EasRivERMGT138_2_FD_102332 | JGI IMG/M metagenome (GOLD analysis project Ga0137437, IMG submission 102332) | Soil microbial communities from meander-bound floodplain in the East River, Colorado, USA - East River MetaG ERMGT138_2 | ecosystem: Environmental > Terrestrial > Soil > Floodplain ... | reverse complement strand
CCCCCCCATCACCGCGATCCGGTGGTTGGGCCAGGTCAACAGGAACCGCGGCGCGTAGGCCCGGCCGCACATCGCGTAGTTGCCGGCGCCGTAGCTCGCGCCGGTCATGATCGTGATCGCCGGGACCGTCGAGTTCGACACCGCGTTGATCAGCTTGGCGCCGTGCTTGATGATGCCCTCCTGCTCGTACTTCTTGCCGACCATGAAGCCGGTGATGTTCTGGAGGAACACCAGCGGCACGTCGCTCTGGTTGCACAGCTCGATGAACTGCGCGCCCTTCTGCGCGCTCTCGGAGAACAGGATGCCGTTGTTCGCGAGGATGCCGATCGGGTAGCCGTGCAGGTGGGCCCAGCCGCACAAGAGCGTCGTGCCGTACAGCGGCTTGAACTCCGAGAACCGCGAGCCATCGACGATCCGCGCGATCACCTCGCGCTGATCGAACGGCACCCGCAGATCGGGCGACGCGATGCCCAGGAGCTCGGCCGGATCGTAGCGCGGCGGCTCGATCGGGCGCGGCGCCGGCTCGGCGGCCTTCTTCCACTCGAGGTGCGCGACGATCTCGCGGCCGATCCGGATCGCGTCGGGCTCGTCGCGGGCCAAGTAGTCCGCGACGCCGGAGATCCGGGCGTGCATCTCGGCGCCGCCGAGCTCCTCGTGATCGGTGTCCTCGCCGGTCGCCATCTTCACGAGCGGCGGGCCGGCGAGATAGACCTGGGCCTGGTGCTGGACCATGACGACGTAGTCGCTCATCCCCGGGATGTACGCGCCGCCCGCCGTCGAGCTGCCGAACACCAGGCAGATCGTCGGGATCCGTGCCTGCGAGCGCCGCGTCAGGTCGCGGAAGCCGCGCCCGCCGGGCACGAAGATCTTGGCCTGGTTCGGCAGGTCGGCGCCGGCGGATTCGATCATCGAGATCGACGGCAGGCGGTTGTGCTCGGCGATGTCGCTCAGCCGCCCGGACTTCCACGCGGTCATCTCGCTGATCGCGCCGCCCTTGACCGTCGACTCGCTCGCGGTGATCAGGCACTCGACGCCCGACACCCGGCCGATCCCGCCGATCAGGCCCGCCCCCGGCGTGTGCCCCGGGACGTCCTTGCCGGCGAGCGGGCACAGCTCGAGGAAGTACGAGTCGCGATCGAGCACCAGCTCGATCCGCTCGCGCGGCAGGAGCTTGCCGGCCGCCTTGTGCCGGCTGGTGTACTTGTCACCGCCGCCGAGCGTCGCCTCGTGGAGCGCGGCCGACAGCTTGTCGACCGCGGCGCGGTTGATCGCCGCGTTCGCCTGGTAGTCGTCCGCACGCGGATCGATCCGCGTCGCGATCACCGGATAGGGCTGGAGCACGGAGGCGGATGACACGCGCGAGACGTTACCTCGGAAACCCCCTCGCCGCGGCCACGTGCTCCAGATCGCGGTACGCTGTGATCGCCATGGCGAACGTGATCGAAGAAGCCAAATCAGGACGCGCCAGCTGCCGGACGTGCAAGAAGACGATCGGCAAGGGTGAGCTCCGGCTCGGGGTCGAGACCCAGACGCAGTTCAGCGATACCCCGAGCCTGGCGTGGCACCACGTGCTGTGCGCCGCCGCCAAGCTGCCGGTCGAGCTCCGAGCGGCGCTCGCCGAGTATCCCGGCGACGTGCCCAACCGCGCCGAGCTCGAGCACACGATGGAGGAGGCCGTGAAGACGGGCCGCGCGAAGCCGGGCGGGTTTCCGTACGTCGATCGTGCGCCGACCGGCCGGGCGAAGTGCATGCAATGCGAGCAGCCGATCGAGAAGGCCACGTTCCGCGTCGCGGTCGAGCGCGAGCTCGAGATCGGCGCCAACGTCACCCGCGGCGCCGGCTACCTGCACCCCCGGTGCGTCGCGGCGAACCTCGAGAACGCCGGCGGCTCGATCGACGAGCTGGCCCTGGGGCTGCGCGCGAACTCGCGGCTGCCCGAGGGCGAGCTCGATGGCGTGATCGCCGACGTCGAGCAAGGCTCGGGCGACGGCGCCTAGTACCGCGCGGCCGGCCGGCGTGGGACGCCGGGTACGTGCGCCGACTGGGGTCGCTTGCAGGCTGGCTCCGAGCTGGCGAGCAGGCTTCCCCTGGGCCACCATCTTGGCACCCCGTGCGGCAAGCCTTGCGTCGACATCGATCCTCGCGGTCCTCGCGGTGCCATGCGCCGCGACGCACGGCGCTCGCCCTCGCGATCATGACCGTCGGCTGCACGCACGTCACCCGGCCGGAGACGATCGCGATCGGGCCCGCCCACGAGGTCCTCGTCCCGGCGATCGTCAACGGCACCCGGCTCACGCTGCAGCTCGATACCGGCGCGAGCACGACCTCGCTCACGCCCGCGGCGCGGCGCCTCCTTGGGCTGAGATACAGCAGACCCACGAACGGCGGCGGCGCCGGCGGCGAGCTCGCAAACGTCGAGTGGGTCTTCCTGCGCACGCTCAAGGTCGCGGGGGAGGTCGCCTATCTCCTGCCAGCGACCGTCATCGATCTCGACGCCGGGGGCGGCACGATCGACGGCGTGCTCGGCATGGACGTGCTCGATCGGTATGTGGTGGAGATCGATCTCCGCGCGCGCCGGCTGGTGCTCCACCGCGAGGGCGACACCAGCTTTCGCTCGCCCGAGCTCGTCTGGGCCAGCTACGCGCCGCTCGAGCGCGGCCAGATCACGCTCGGCATCACGGTCGAGGGCCGGCCCACCACCGCGATCCTCGACCTCGGCGCCAACCGGACGTTCGCGAACCTCCGCGCCGGGCTCGCGCCGGACGACGCGGAGGAGATCGTCTCGGCCGCGGTCGGGGCGGACGGACACCGGATCCAGTTCCACGCGGTCAGCGACGTCCAGATCGGATTCGGCGAGCTCGCGCTAAAGGCGCGGTCGGTGTGGATCAGCGATCTGCCGATCTTCCGGACGCTGGGCCTCGCCGATCGGCCGATGGTACTGCTCGGGACGGACGTGCTCGCCGGCCGCCGCATCGTGATCGATCCGTTCGTCCGCCGGGTCTACCTGTCGCGGTGAGTCAGTAGCCTTCGACCTTGGCGATCACCTCGTTCATGATCTCGCGGGTGCCGCCGCCGATCGGATACAGCCGGGCGTCGCGGTACAGCCGCTCGACGAGGGTCTCGCGCATGTAGCCGTAGCCGCCGTGGAGCTGCACCGCCTGATCGCACACGAAGCTGCACATATCGGTCGCGACGTTCTTGGCCATCGACGCGAGGCCGGCGGCTTGCTCGCCGCGCAGGACGCGGGTCACGGCCTCGCCGGTCAGCGCGCGCGCCGCCGCGATCCGGCTCGCCATGTCGGCGAGCTTGTGCCGGGTGACCTGGAACCCGGTCAGCGCCTTGCCGAACGCCTGGCGCTCGCGCGCATACGCGATCGACTCCCGGTAGGCGAGCTCGGCGATCGCGACGCACTGGCCCGCGAGCATCAGGCGCTCGCCAGCGAAGTTCATCATGATCATCGGGAACGCGGCGTTCTCCGCGCCGATCCGGTTGGCGACCGGGACGCGGCAGCCGTCGAAGGAAAGCTCGGCGGTATCACTCGCCCACCACCCGGTCTTGTTCAGCTTCCTCGACACCGTGAACCCCGGCGTGCCGCGCTCGATCACCAGCAGCGAGACGCCGCCGTGGCGAGGCCCGCCGGTGCGCACGGCGGTGGTCACGAAGTCGGCGCGCGTGCCCGACGTGATGAACGTCTTCGCGCCGGTCACCACGTAGTAGTCGCCGTCGCGCTCGGCCCGGGTCGAAAGCGATGCCACGTCGCTGCCGCCGCCGGGCTCGGTGATCGCGAGCGCCGCGATCTTGCCGTCGACCAGGCACGGCGTGACGAACCGCTGGGCCTGCTCCGGCGTGCCGAACCGGACGATCGGCGGCAGCGCGATGCCGTGGCTGCCGAGCCCGACGAGCGTCCCGACCGTGCGCCCGGCGAGCACCAGCTCGTCGGAGGCGACCAGCACGTGGCCGAGGTCGCCGCCCTGCCCGCCCAGCGCCTCGGGGTAGCCGACCCCCGTGATCCCGGCCGCCGCGGCGGTCCGGTAGAGCTCGATCGGGAACTCCTCGTCCTCCTCCCAGGCCGCCCCGTAGGGCGCGATGTGGGTCTGGGCGAACCGGCGTGCGCTCGCCCGGATCGCCGCGTGCTCTTCCGTCTCGAACAGATAGGGCATTGCGACACGCAGCATACCGACAAGTGCTACCAACAGACATGACCTCCGGTTCGCCCGTGCCGCCTCGCCTGCGGCGATCGCGCTACATTTCCTGGTTCGGTCACATGGGGGCCGTGTACCTGTTCCACGACCTGTACGGCTACCTGATGCAGATGAGCCCGGACATCGCCGACATGATCGAGGCGTTCGGAAGTGGGGTCGACACCGAGGAGACGATCCAGTACTTCGCCGGCAAGTTCGCCGATGCCGATCCGCGCGAGTTCATCGACGTGCTGGTGGGCCACGCCGTCCTCGTCGACCCGAACGACGACGAGGTCGAGGCGATGTGGGCGTTCGTGCCGATCAAGGGCAAGTGGAACGTGTGGCAGCGGCGCGGCGATCGGCTGACGCTGTGGACCGCGTGGGGCGAGCGTCCGATCCAGCAGCTGTTCCTCGATCCCGACGAGACCAGGATCTGGGATGCGATCGACGGCCAGAAGCGGCTGATCGAGCTGCGCCACCACCACGACAACACCAAGCTGCTCGCGCTGGTCAGAAAGCTCGTGCACCACGACGTCCAGGCCGTGAAGATGTCGATGATGCCGTGGTCGGTCTACGCCAAGCGCCCGGCGATGGCGCCGGCCTACCTCGGGTCGACGATGCCGTATCCGAGCTGGCAGCCGGGCACCCCGGTGCCGGCGCAACCCGCGCTCGATGCCTACCACCTGCACGAGATCGCCCACGCTGACGCCCAGTTCGATCATCAGGAGACCACGCTGTCGCACCTCCTGCGCGTCCCGCACCCCGCGCTCGCGATGCCCGGTGACGCGGCCGCGGAGACGCCGCCGGCCCTGCGGACGTACGGCCAGGCACTCGCCGACGTGCTGCTCGCCCGGGGCGCGGTCCCCGAGGGGCAGGTCCGCATCCTCGAGATCGGCGCCGGCCTGGGCTTTGTCGCGCACGACGTGCTCCAGCGGCTGCAGGGCGCCAAGCGCGAGGTCAGCTACACGATCATCGAGCTGTCGCCGGCGCTCGCCGCCGCCCAACAGGCGCGCCTCGCGGACGCCGCACGCCTGGGGCGCGTGACCTGGGTCATCGGCGACGTGCTGGGCGTCGCGCTCGACGGCACGTTCGATCTGATCCTCAGCAACGAGATGGCCGGCGACCTGCCGGCGCGCCAGCTGTCGCGCGTCGACGTCGGGCTCGCGGCCGACGGCGGCACCGTCGATCGCGACAAGCTGCGCGCGTTCTCCCGGGTGGCCGCCGACCTGGGCGTCGTGATCGACGACGCGCCAGAGCCGTTCTACCTGCAGACCGGCGCGCTCGCCATGATCGCGCGGATCGCGACGTGGCTGGCGCCGGGAGGCACCGCGGTCGTGACCGAGTTCGGCGACGTCGCGTCGTGGCCCCGGCTGTCGACCCAGCTCGATCACCCCGAGCTGTCGACCCACTTCGGGCAGCTCGCGCAAGCCGCGCGCGGCGCCGGGCTCACGGCCAACGTCGAGTTCGTGATCGACCTCCTCGACTTCGATCGCACGCTACAGGGCCTCGCGACGACGCGCAGCCACTTCCGCGCGCTGCGCGCGCTCGCCGCGGACGCCGGGGTCGAGCTCGCCAAGATCGGCTACACGCCGGAGCTCCTGGCGCACACGGTGGGGGACAAGCTCGATCTCGAGGCGATCGGTGAGCTGCGCTGGGACAAGATCGAAGATCGCCTCATGGGCCTGGTCCCGCACGAATTCAAAGCCCTGGTCCTGACCCGCCCGTAGTCGCGAGCGCCTCCGCGCACCTGCGCGATGTCGCGCGTGCACGGCCAGCGAGAAGCCGCCGCAACAACTCGGATCCTGATCTGGTCCATCGCTTGCTGTAGCTCCGGATCATCCGGAGGTTCACTCCATGGTCCGTCCAGTGACGCTTGGCTTGCTTACCGCTCTCGCGATCGCGGCACCTGCCGCGGCCTCCGCGGCTCCCTCGCGTGCGATCGCCACACAGACGTCCCCGATGGCCGCAGCTCCCCGCACGGCGCCCGCCGCGGACGCCGCCCGCTACGCACAGCGCGAACAGGCGGACCACCAGGTCGCGAGCTACGAAGGCGGAAGCGTCCTCGTGGTCGGCGTGTCGGGTGCTGCGCTGATCGTGCTGCTCCTCATCCTGATGCTGCTCTAGCGCCGCGATGACGACCCGGGCACCTCGCGCGTTGTTTCCGGCCTCGTTCCTGATCGCGCTCGTCGGCTTGGTCGCGTGTCAGCTGCCGTACACCGGCGGCGCGCACGCGGTCACCCCGGACGAGCTCGGCCACGGGTGGATTCGAGCGGCGGCGACTCCGGTCGTTCGCCAGCACCACGAGACGGACTGCGGCCTCGCCGCCCTCGCCATGGTCGCGGGGACGTGGGGCCGACACTGGTCCGTCGCAGACCTGAACCGCCAGGTGCCGCCGACCGAGCGCGGCGTCAAGCTCGGTGCGCTGCGCGATCTCGCGCGGGCCCGCGGCCTCGAGGCCTACGCGATCGAGGGCACCGCTCACGATCTCGAGCACGAGCTGTCGTTCGGCCGGCCGGTCGTGCTCGGCCTGGTCTTGCCGTTCGATCCCGGTCACAACGCGAGCCACTACGAGGTCGCCGTCGCGATGAACCCGGCCGACGGCACCATCGTGACGATCGATCCGGCCTCCGGAGAATGGCGGCAGCGGTCGCGGCAGGTCCTCGACCTCGAGTGGAAGCCGGCGGGGTTCGCCACCCTCGTCATCGTCGGCGACCGCCAGGCCGTGCGCTAACCCACCGCCACAGCCGATCGGCGGAGCGCCCCGTTGCCCTGGCATCCGGGTTGCGTGTTAGCGTCGCGGGCGCATGGCCAAGCCCCTCGAGTACAACGCGACGCTGACCGAGCGCGTCGATGTCACCGAAGCGCTCACCCTCTTCCGGATCACCCCCGATCAGCCGCCCGCCAAGCGCCCGTGGTTCACCCCCGGGCAGTACTGCGTGCTCGGCTGTAACAACGCCGAAAAGCCCGAGCTCGGCTCGGTCCGGCGCTCGATGTCGATCGCCTCGGCGCCCGAGGACGATGGCCCCACCGAGTTCTATGTCCGCTGGGTCGCCAAGCCCGAGTCGGAGAATCCGCTGACCCACCTCCTGTGGAAGCTCAAGACCGGCGATCGCATGTACATGCGCGCGGTCGCCGCCGGCGTGTTCACCGTCAAGGACACGATCGGCCTGGGCGACCCCCGGATCCGCGTCATGGTCGCCGCCGGCACCGGCTCGGCGCCGTTCCTCAGCATGCTCCGCAGCGAGCTACGCCGCGATCCATCGGCCGATCTCTCGAAGTGGGTGTTGCTCCACGGCGCGTCGTACCCCGCCGACCTCGGCTACCGCGACGAGCTGAAGCGGATGATCGAGCAGAATCACCTCAAGTACTGGGGCACCGTGAGCCGGCCGAAAGAGGCTCCCGACTGGAAGGGCGACACCGGCCGCGTCGAGGGGTTCTTCGAGGGCGCGCGGCTCGACGATCTCGAGAAGCGGCTGGGCCTCTCGCCGGGTGGCTTCCACCCGAAGAACGTCGTGATCTTCATCTGCGGCCTCACCGGGACGATCACCGGGACGATCGTGCCGCTGATCGACCGCGGCTTCGTGCCCGACTTCAAGCGGATCCGCGAGGCGCTCGGCGTACCGGCCGACGTCAAGGATTCGATCTTCTACGAGCAGTACGACACCGAGCCGGTGATCAACATCAAGGACCCGACCGTCGTCGAGCCGCTGCGCGCGCGCATGCAGGCAGCGCTCGCCAAGTGACCGAGCGAGCACCCACGGCGTTCGTGCTGGGCGCGACGGGGTTCGTCGGGCGCGAAGTCGTCCGGCAGCTGTGCGTGCGCGGCGCCAAGACCGTCGCCCACATCCGGCCCGACTCGAAGTCGCTGGGCGAGTGGCGCACCAAGCTCGAGGCGCTCGGCGCCGAGGTCGACACCACCCCGTGGGAGGTCGCCGCCCTGACGGCGCGGGTTCGCGTGATCGAGCCGGCGCAGATCTACGTCCTGATCGGCACCACGCGCTCGCGGGCGAAGGCCGACGCGGTCGAAGGCAACATCTACGAGGCGATCGACCTCGGGCTCACCAAGCTCGCGGTCGCGGCCGCGCGGGCCTCCGAGCGGCGCCCGCGGATCGTCTACCTGTCGAGCGTCGGTGCCGATCCGGACGCGCGCTCGGCCTACCTGGCGGCGCGCGGGCGTGCCGAGCAGGCCGTGACCAGCTCGGGCCTGCCATGGGTGATCGCCAGGCCCTCGATCATCACCGGCGAGCGCGACGACGGTCGGGCCGGTGAACGCAGCGCCGCCGTGATCGGGGACGGCCTGCTCGCGGTCGCCGGCATGTTCGGCGGCAAGAAGCTGCGTGCCCGGTACAAGTCGACCACGCCCGACATCCTCGCATCCGCGCTGATCCGGCTCGGCGAGGCCCCCGAGCACGATCGAATCGTCGACGGGGCGGACCTGCGATAGCCCGGCGCTACTCGAGCCGCGGGAACGGCGGGACCTCGATCGTCACGAGCTCGGCGTCCTCGGGGATCACCGTGCAGATCGCCTGCACCTTGTCGAGGTGAGCTAGCAGCTTGCGCGTGAGATCCTCATCCGACAGCTCGGGCAGGCCGAACGCGCACGCGCTGACCAGGCCATCGGGCACGTCGGTCATCGTCGTGAACAGGTCACCCGGCTGCGCGACCGCGACGATCTCCTTGGGCGCGTGCTCGCCTTCGAGCTGGCGGGCGAGCCGGGCGCTGCCGCCGCGGGACAGGCGCTTGATCGCCAGCACGTTCATCGAAGGTACCTTACCCGGCAGAACGATGACCTCGGCGTTCGCGAGCTTGGTGCTGACCGTGTTGCGCACGATCACGTGGACGGCCCGCGCCGATCGCGTGAGCGACAGCGCGATCCCGCGCACCACGGGGTCGCGCACGACGAGGTTGGTCCCGCTCATCAAGTTCCGGCTCAGGCCTTCGATCGCCGCAAACACGCGGATCTCGTGGCGCGGCACGCCGTCGAGCGTGAACGAGCCATCGGGCGCCACCGGCGCGGAGATCTCGTAGCGAATCCCCGACGGCCAGGCCCGATCCCGGACAACGACGGTAACCTTGGTCGAGGTCTCGCTCGCGAGCTCGACGTGGCCCTCGATCCGGCTGGTCGGCGCGAGCTGGAGCTCGACCTCGCCGGCGATCATCTCGGGCGCCGAGCGCCGGTCGCCGAGCTCGGCGATCACCACGGCGTCCTCGACCGCGTCGGGGATCTCGAACCGGCCGTCCGGGCCGGTCGTCGTGCGGCGCATCGAGTCGCGATCGGTGAAGCCAATGGCGGCCGCGACCGCGTCACCGCGCAACGACGCACCCGCGGTCACCGTGGCACCTGCGACCGGCTTGCCGCGCAGATCGACGACGACGCCGGCGACCGCCACGGGCTTGTCGTTCGGCAACGCGCGCCGTAGCCCGTCGAGCCGCGCGTGCGCGCCGATCACATCGCCGTGTGCGAACGCCCACTCCGCCGCGCGCACATCGAGCGCACGGACGATCTCGTCGGCTGCGCCGAGCTGGGCGACCGCGCGCGCCCGCCACTCGGTGAGCAGGCGCGGCACCGCCGCGAGGTCATCCGCGGTGGCGCGGATCTGGCGCAGCTCGAGCACGGTGAGCCCAGCGTCGATCTGCGCACGCAGCCGGCCGCGCACGGCGAATCCCTCCATCGCGGCGGTGCCGCGCGCGACCGCCTCGTCGAGGTTCTCGGCCCGCCGGGCAGCCTCCAGCCGCATGAGATCGATCTGCGCGATCAGATCGTGCTGCGCGACCCGGTGGGCGGCGGCGTCGGCGAGCCGCAGCTTCGTGGTCACCGTCGCGCTCAGCCACTCGTTGTCCATCATCTGGCGGGCGGTCGCCAGCGCGGTCTCGGCGAGCACGCGATCATCCCCGCAGCGCTCGGCCTCCTGCTGCGCCTCCTCGAGGTGGTGGGTTCGCTCGGGCGCGGTCCGCTCGCGATGGGCTCCAGATCGACGCCGGTGCGTTGCTCATCGATCCGAAGGTCTGCGAGCTGCCGCGGGCGCCGCGCCTGATGACGAGCACGTCGCCGGAGCTCCGCGACGT